>QDKV01005252.1_pt1 | contig 39540 bp, 54 predicted proteins | sample 1861101 | NCBI WGS metagenome assembly QDKV01 (sample SAMN04275158, study PRJNA302643) | Fungus metagenome, whole genome shotgun sequencing project. | isolation source: fruitbody | host: Mallocybe terrigena | place: Sweden | collected 2013 | reverse complement strand
GACTCAAGGCATTCAAGTCATCAAAGACAGCTAAAGGTACTGAAAGGTGGTTTAAGACATTGTCCAAATTCCTGATGTCCATCCTACCCGACTGCTCAAAGCGAGTAGACAGAGCCCGAGCTTGTTGAGGACTGAGGAACGATCTGCGTGGCCTAGAGGAAGGAGAGTGATCGTTCTGCGGTGGAATGAGATCTTGTCCTCCAAAGTCTCCATCCTGCCTGAATAGCAATTTCGAGAACGTCGAGGGATGGGATGACCGGGTAACCAGCACAGCTATCTCACAACACGCGTACACTCGACGTGGAAAACATCATTCATTGAGTTTGGATAGCACCTTACTATCCCTAAAAATTTAACTGGAGTGGCCGAACTGTGGGGATCCGATCACCCTTTGAGAATGACGATGTTCTCAGTGATTCAGTTAAAAGCCGGACGTCATCGATGAAACTCGGCATCAAATAAATGATCGCAACCAGTCATTTTCCCTATAAAATGCACCTAACTTTTGCTCGCTTCCACACAATCTCCTATTCGTAAAGCTCGCTCTGCGACATACATCTCCCTATGGACGCTCTATCAAGTGAATGGCGACGAGACACTTCCTATTCTCCTGGAGACAGAGTCGCTTTCAAAATAGGAGACACTCTCGGCGTCGCTGCTTTTGAATGCGTTTATGCTCGTAAGTGTATCTTGTGTTCATCTTCCAACGTCTAACACGCTGATTCTGTGCATAGATGTGAGTTCACCAGCCAACCAGGTGAGAATTAAATGGCACTCGACCTTCACCTTGACTGATTTGTCCTTAGCCCGTAGCGGGTAGTAATACATGGTGGAAACATTACCCTCGAGGTTTCCCGAGAAAAGTGAATTGATGTGGTCGCCGTCATCTCCCGGTCGCCATCTATACCGGAAATCGACAATTATTTATCCCATTCGACATATCTCCGCCAACTTATCGACAGGAATGCCATATTTATCTCACCTTCTAATCGCGTCACCTCTTGGCCAACGAATCATATCGTAACTCCAGCCATGCTGTGCTTAATCTGAGCCGATGCCACTTGCTTATAACATATCATTATGCAACATTTTTTTTGTGGGCTTGCTCTGTACAATCTTTTTTTTCACCATTCCGGGATTTCGCAAAGGATTCGTTTATTACATGGACTGCACAAACTCTTGTTGTAGTTCTAGAGTGTCAATACTATCTAAATTAGGCGATTTCAAACAATTATATTATCAAAGATCGTTACTTCACCCGACGCATCGCCACTGATATATTTCATATCAGAATTCTGTAGACGACGGAAAGCAGTAAGAGTACTTACACAACAAGTCGATGCTCTTCTGCAAAAGGATCTCCTACCGAAAACTGGCTGACATCATTATTTACCTCAGCCAGAATCTTACCGTTCTCGGAATCATCAACAGCCTTTGCGGGATCCCACATACGCACGCAACCTTCCAAATGTCATCAGATTTACATATATCCGGATCCAAAGCGGAAGATCAGAGAACACCGCTTACCATCTTCACCACCAGTCACAAGGCACACTCTCCTCGTCCATTTGGACTGCACCCACTCAGCATTGACAATACCATACGCCTCACTTCTTGATGCCATCTTTGGCTCACCCGTGTGCGCATAATCAAACAATGGAGTAGCCTCTCGCCTTTTGCTCAGCATGCGACGATCGTACACATGTGTACGGTTATCGTTCCGCGAAAGGGCAAGATAGAGTCCGTCAGGGCTGAAGACTGCTACGCTCACCTCTCCCTGGGAATCATCCAAGGTGGAGCGCGTGCGGAATGGGACAATGTCCAGCGAGTCAATCGCACTGGAATTGCGCCGCTGGACATCGTAGAGTCGGAGGATGTGCCTATTTGGTTCGGCTTGTGTACATAGAGCGAGCATCGAGCCTGTTAAGAACATCAACCCCAGAACGAAAAGATTACTTGCATTGAGGCAATAAACCAACCGGTTGGATCGACAGCAATACCATCTCCTGCTTCCTTCGCATCAAACCCATATGCTTCCTTCTGCGCTTCAAGATCATACACCTTGTGAGCACCCGTGAACGTCTCCTTTGTCGGCTCGGATGACACAAAAAGATGATCAGCTGTCAGTGCACTGCCCCATGCCATGGAACCAATGACGTGTGGCGACGACCTGTCGTGCATTTGGAATCTATATTCCCGGACAATTTCGTCGGTGAGGTCATAGAGAAATACCTGTCTGGTGATGATGGGGTGGACACCAAGAGTATGTCAGTATTTCAATATTCCTAAGACAGAACAGTGAAAAGCCTCACTTCTCTGCTACAGCAAGTATCTCGGATCCAGGTCGGAATGCGAGGTTGTGGGGAACGAAATAATATTCATAATACAGGTCAACTTTCCATCTCACATTTTCACCCGGATCTTTTGGCAACGTCCAAAGTCGAAGTTTTTTGTCCTCTCCCGTTGATGCAAAGGAATTGCTGTGAAAAAACATAGGGATTCAACAGATTCGAAAAAAAAGTTCTCCCTCTTACTTTATCGGATTGAATTTCACGTCATTGACTGTATAATATTTTATCCACTGCCCTTATTACCAGGACGTGCATTAGAAAAGTTGTCATGAAAAAAAAAATCGGTAGTTCTACACCTTTGTTTTTTATGGATTTATGTGCATCCAGAATCTCCGGACCATCCGTCCAGGCAGTTAAGGATCCAGAGCGGTTATAGGGATTTCGAGATTCTGTGAGAAAAATATTATTTTGAAGTGGATGCGATTTGAGACTCTGAAATTACAAACCATCAGGTACATCCGCCAGGCCGCCCGCACAAGCACTACCAATAACCATGCGGACTCCTCGCTGTTCAATTACATTTATCGCTAAATGACGAAATGAATTTTAAATTTCGCGACATGCCCTTTTAACTAGAAAAGCCACTTACTCCCTGGGGCCTGCTTAACCGAACGCGCAACCTTCAGCCTATGCATATTAAAATCCGCATCCTTCGGTCTTGTAATTGTCTTCCTTGGAAACTCCATCATGATGGGCCGTGGACGTGGGCGGAAGTGGACATTTTGTGCTAATCGTAGCTAATTTTTTTTCATGCAATTTTGCTCAACCAAACATCAAGAAATGAGCAAAAGTTACCTTACCTTATCCCAAACGTACACTGACGGACTGGTGGCAGGGGGAGTGGATAACCATCGTGAGGTATCCGGATGTATGCGCCATCGTTGACGAGGAGAAGTGGGTATTAATGAGAGTTGATCTATTTTTTGGGAGACAAGGTCTTCATTATTTTCTGATAATTCGGGCATCTCCAACCTATTCGCGTTCGTAGGAGTTGGTAACCACTGGGAAAAATTCAATAGATAAAAGTGAAGGAAGGTATTGAAAACGAACCACATCGGGATCGTTCAAACCTAAGCCTGGATGGTCCCAATCACCATCTGAATTTTCAGATCCAGAAGAAAACTCGATTGGAGAATGACTTCGTGGTATAGGCCGATTTGGTGAAGTGCTAAACTTTTTTCTCTAGAATTGCAAATCCAAACATATCCGATCCTCGTTATGCGTTTTTCTAAGAAAAATGATCCAGCACACCTTGGCAGGAGGTTCGGGAACAGTGACATCGTCCTCGCCATCGCTAAAAAGTTCGAAAAATGCGTCCTTCCTTTCCTCAGAGTCGTCACTCATCATGGCCGTTGCACGATCACTCCGAAGGCCAGAAAGCGCACGAAATCGTTTCTTGATCACGTCCGATTCGCCCACTGCTACCAACGGCCGCGGCGATGGCGATGGCGGTCGCTTGTCATCGAGGACCATGATGTCTGGGGAAGATGAGCGTATGTCTCCCTTGTAGTAGCTTGTTGATGTCGAGTTAGGATAGGCACTGACAATGGTAATATCCAGAGATTGTTGCAAACGAGATACGGGACGCTGAGAAGTAGAGGGAGGGGTTATCGACCGATGCCGCTTTGTTCCGCTCGGTCCCGCGGATGGATTGTGTGTGGTTGACCTTCTCGAACGTCGTATAGAAGAATCTTCAATGATATCAATGGAATCGCGGGATGGAGAAATCCTTTGGCGCCTAACTGAATGAGAGGGGGTTGCGGAGGTGTTGGCGGGTTTTTCAGACATTCGCTACATTCGGATGTCAAACTTTCGTTTATTCAACAAAAGAAAATGGGGAAATGCTTACTACACGTGCACGTTGGATAGAAGGACCCAATGTAGATGGCAAGTCTATATCATCTTGCACAGCTTCCCGAGACATAGACCGCCCTTCTTTCACCGCACTTTTATTCATTTGCTGCCGAACACGTTGCAGCCGTGTATTATGGTGCTGTCCTCCCGTTGCAACAACGCCAACATTTCCGGCTATAGACGTTGAAATTGGTCGTGACGAATCACTTTGTTGCCCTCGACTCTGTCGGGATGGCGAACTCTCTCCAATGCTTCTGCTCCTAGTCCTCTCAACCACCTTTTCCTTATGTGCTGAACGCCAAGCCTTTCTGAACTCTTGTGCAGAGCTGCATTGCACCAAATCATCTGTATCTTCGTAGCGCTTGTGAAAATCGTCGACGTCGATAACGTTCTTAGTTGGTGGTTTTTTTGCTCGCCTGTTACTTCCTGACATGCCAGTCCGAGTAATTTGGTCTTGTCCTTACGAAAGTCGGGTCGCGGTAATGGAAAGATGATTGGATCTACGTACAATTTCTAATTAAAAAAATCATTAATCAGATCGCAAACGTCTTTCCAAATGACATACTGTAATAATTCAGGATTCAACTTGAAAGCCTGTGGACTCAGTGACGCAGAGAACTTCATCAAAGTCACGTGCACAGCACGCGACGCGTACGCGTCAATTTGAAGTTCGCTCCTTTACCATACAACTCCAACTGCCGAACTTTCCTGCGGGTGTTGCGAACAAAGTTCAACTCAACCCAAATGCCCCCATCTTGAACATTGCAAACATCTCAAATCAATTAGCTCAAATGCAACAACTCATCCAAATACAATAAACCCAACAGCAAATGCAATGAACCCAGCAGCAAATGCAATAAACCCAGCAGCAAATGCAACAACTTATTGAGTTCAAGAGCAACTGAACAAATTGTAAGCACTGGTCCATCTGATATTTGGCTGATAAAGTCGCAGAGACATGCTTTCTAGCCTGCCATCAGGGCAGCAGAAAGTATCAGATGGCGACTGTAAAACCGCACTTTTCCGCCATGTGATATTTATTCCGGCAGCCGTATATCCGCAAACGGGCGGGATACATTTTGGTCAAAAAATAATGCAGAGTTGCCAACTCACTACAACACTCAAACTACTATCCTTTTTTTGATGCTCCTCAACGAAAAAGAGGCAATCTCTTCCCGTAAAGAGCATGTCCCGCTCACCGCACGTCCTTTGGATCTGTTCTACTACATTTATTTTATTGTAACATGCCTTTGCTTTTTCATCAACAAACTGCTGACACATTTCATAAAAAGTTTCACCTGCTTGCAAGTATTCTAATCGACCTGCAGCCACTTTATCAGGAGGCAATCATCCCGGGTTTCTTGGTAGAAGTACAGAAGGGTTACATTGCCGATTACGGTGACCCTCTAGTCAGCGGGTTGTATGGGTTGTACGGAGAGGCCTACAAGAACCAAATTATTTGGTTCACTTCTTTTGTCTACTGCGAGGCGTATGTCTCTTCGGCATTATCTAATTGCTGACCTACTGCTGACCAAACCACTAGCTTCATCCAGATTCCCCTTTTTGTCTATGCTCTGTACGCCCTTTACCACAATCTCCGCCCTGCATACCCCATACTAGCTCTCTATGGCGCCCACGCTGCAACAACTATCCTCCCTTGCATTGCACACTTTCTTCAAACCCCTGTTCCCTGTACGACGAAGCACCTTGTCTCCGCGATGCCATGTCTCAGCCCTCATCAGCAGCGCGCTCTTGTTGGCATATATGGCGTATTTTTGGTTATAGCACTCCTGATTACGGTGGACATGGGAATAAGATCTAAGGCCTGGATCGAGAAGGCACTTGATGCAGAAAAAGTCAAGGCGGAGTAGATACGATTCGAGCTGTTGTGTTCAAAATTATGCCGCATAATGTAAAAGCGTTCCTGAAAATGCTGAGGGAAGAAATTCAAACATTATCTCAAGGCGACTTGCAGACGACTAGTCACAAAAGATTTATTGTCATGGAAATTTATGTGTCAATGTGAGTCCAGTGTTTTAGATGCCTACCTCATATATTTCGATTGATTTCCCTCAATCAGTGCAACATCCCGAGTGATGGCAACTGACGGTTATTGCTTGGAGCTTTTTCATACATGAATGATGGCACAGATTGAGTAAGTATCAAGCTTTCTTTTGTGAAGATACTCAGGCTTTCCCTGTCTTCAACTTCTTCTGGTATTCTGCCTGCGCACGTTTATTTATTTCATCCAGCTACTATGAACGCGACGTACAGCCAGCTGCCTAATCAATTTACACCCTTGGCATTTCTGCCAACAGCGATGGCTGAAGTCAAGACAAACCAAGTCTATGCGAGCATTGGATCACTAGCAGTAAGTCCGACGATTTGTCTGCAGTTGAACGAGCATGAATCGTTCTACAGGGTCTGATTTGGGATATTAGTTTGCATATCCCTGAGGATGCCACCCAATATAAATTGTTAACTCGTTATCGGATTAACCCTTCCAATATCGTTTATTGTATCTCAAGGTGACTTTTTCTCTTGAAACGCTGGCAGAGAGCTAAACAGACTATCAGACTAACTTCCCTTGCCTATCTCCTGGGTCTTGTTATTATACAAAGTCGGTCTATGTCTACGTCTGCTGCTATATACACCAATCCCGTACTGAGATACTTTTTTTAATCAGCTAATCCCGTTGGCAACTGCACAATAGTGCGAAATATACAGCTGATATACCCTTTTACAGTCCCAGCTACCCTCCTGCTCTTCGTCTTCCGCATCTCTGCTCTCTACGACAACAACAAATATGTCATCGCTTTCTTTTTTTTTTCCTGGCTCGGCGTTCTTGGCAGCAGTATTTTAATGCCAATTGGCATTTCAGGCACGAATATCGCCTTTACGAAGTACTGTGTACAGAACGAAATGAAGCCATACGTAAAACTTAGTATAATTCTGCCGCCTGTGAACGATACACTCGTTTTCTTTGCAACATCCTGGGCATTTTTTATGAATGTGTACGTGGAGACCAGCATCAAGAATGGGTTCGATGTTATGGTTCTGGGGCGACATCTTCCAGCATTTTCCAGATCCATCTTGCAGAACGGTCAAGCCTACTACCTGTAAGTATTATCTTCTTAATGTTGTTTGGTTCACAGAGCTGAAATTCCGTTCTTCGTCATTAGAGTTTCCCTTACGTTGACCCTCCTTTTCACCGCCTCATACTTTGGTCACACCAGCGCAAAATCTTGGTCTTTTTTATTCGCCTTACTATCCTTCGTCGTGATGAATAATATGTTGTGTCACATCTACCGTAACATTCGCCTTGGGCACTATAATGACTATTCGATTCGTTCATCTATGATCGACAGGGCATTAGCCAGTCCCGTCACACCTGGGTTGGGACGGCCAGCGGTCGCGAGCGAGTACCCCACCGAAAGTAGTTTTGGAATCAAGATGGAAACACGTCGGGCACATGAAACTACGGATATGCACAGGAGCCCGGCGCTTTAAAATTTAGGACAGACGTTGGTCATTGGATTGGAAAGACCTAAAAAAATATCAAGACGGACTTCTAACGTTTAAGGGCTCTTGTATTAATATTATACTATCTACATACTTAAGTGCACGTAGTACTCAAGGGTTTTTACTGACATCATTGTACACTACACTACAGTGCAAAGTACACCGAGTTCTGCGTGAAAAATATCAAAGAGTTCTTTATAATGAATGGTCCAGACAAAAAATTGTCCAACGGGCTTTGGATATTTTCATCGCAATCTGTAGAGTGAAAAATATGTGGTGATTGCTTGAGATGGACGAATTGCCTTATTTGGGGTTCCCTTGCCTTTTCAAAGTCTTCTATTAGTTCCACCCCAAAAAAAAAAGACAAAAAGACGTGTAAATTTATTGTTGACTGTTATATAAAATGATTGCCAAATGCGAGGACGCAGGCGCAGGCGCAGAGGCGGAGGGTTTTGCCACGAAACTCCCTTCAACTTGAAATTGGCAGGAAAACTTTGTATACCAACTCGATGGTTGCTTGCGCGTCTGAGTCCTTTCTTCAATCCGTGGCAACGCATCTCATTCTCTTCTCAAGCCTCAAGGTGGGCTTGTTTTCTCTGATCTCGACCTTCAACTCGTTGCTCATTTTCACTGCAATTTTTTTTTCACCCACCATACTACTGCACAACTTGAAAGTTGAATGTGCAGAACATTTGGAGAGGAGATAAATTACACCATAACTCAGCCCAGTGACGATCATTGAGGCTCGTCAGCGAAAATCTGACGGATCGGTAAACCAGTCATCAGCGTTGATCAAAATACCTACTTTCCTCAACTTTTGGGCCCGGGTACAATAAAGAAGTAATTTTTTTCCCATTGATAAATTACATATTATATATTAGTAGCCTCTTTGACCGGTTTCCTGTTATTGTTACAGTGAAAGTTTATACATGTGCGTGAGGTATGTTCGACAAAACACCCATCATGATGCCTCAAATTTGTCTCAATTCACACCGAACCATCCAGATTCCATCCTCCTGCCTGTCAAAAAAATCTCAAGTCCCCTTCCACCCTGCATTACTACTACCGCTAGCACCCCAACTCTTCCTCCTGTTCATACTCACGCGCCCACCCGGACCTGTACCCATCACCTGTGGTCCAGGTGTACCTGTACCATGACCATGAGAGAAAGCTCTCGCCTTCATATGCCCTGGTCTCGGTATCAAATGAGAGGCCAGAAACGCCGAGATAGAGGATGGAATGTTGTACCGCATTTGAGGCGTGGATTTACTTGTGCCAGTGGTAGTAGAACCACTTTTTTTCAGAAAATTATTATTATAGGGGAATGAACGAAAGGAGCAAAAAACTCGACACTCACATTCCTGGCAGTGGACTCCCTCTTGAAGCGAGACCCAGACGCGCAAAATTACTAGGAAAAAGTGGACCACCACCAGGTACTCTTTCACCATCACTCATATACCCGCTGACACTCACTGCACTATCACGATCCCCACCATCACTTCCAGATTTCCACAAGGCGGATAAAGCGCCCGTCGACTCGGAGCGCTGAAAGGGACCGATCCCAATGCTGGAGAAGGAAGAGCTGCGAGAATGAGTGTGCTGCTCGCGGTTGCGAATGGATATGTCCGCCAATCCACTGGCTAAGGTGAAAGAGGAAGGAGTGTCGATGGAAGTATGGGGAGGTGTTGGCGTGGACTTAAAGAGTAGAGACGAAGTGGTGATACGCAAGCCTTGGATATTGGAGGGATCGATAGAGTCTTGTTCTTTGTCTTCCTCTTTCCTGTGTTGATCTGGATTCTGAATATCTTCAAACTCCTCTTCGACGTCCTCCTCGATATTTCCTAATCCAAGTCCGTCGCCTTGAGTGAGTGTACCAGAAGATGGAGCGATGAGCGGTTCGATGGTGATATGATCTGCGTCTGAGTTTCCGGAGTGGGCTATTTCATCCACATCGACAGCTTTACTCAAGACAGGGGAATCAAGCACTGCCGAATCCCAATGACAGACTTGCTCAGTGTCAGTAAGCTCATGCGGACTTGCAGGAGGGCTCTCTTCGTCATCGTCCAAGAACTGGACATCCATGTCCAGTTCAGGTGGGATGCCAAGGGCGCCCTTTACACGCTCCCAGATGAGCTCAGAATGGGAAAAGATACATTTACGGGCGGCGACAGCCCATACAAAATCGGGAGCGAGATCACGGTCGATCTGGGTGAGATGGCAAATGAGCTGAGCATAAGTCCAACAAGTGGGATCAGATGGGAGAGAACTTGAGTCATTTTCTTTTTGGTTAACGGGAAAGGTTTGTGCGAGGAGTGTGAAAAGCTTTGCATCTGGTGGCTGGAAGATGATGGCAGCTACCTCAGAGGGGCGATGGAGAAAGGGCAAGTAGACATCGTCTGGGAGAGGGGTGAATGTAGCACCGCTAAGAGTAGATCCAGAGCAGTTGGTAGCTTGCCTAGCGAGATCAACGAGCCGATCTGGAGTCAGGCGGGGTTTACTGGAGAAGGACGATGCAGAAAGGCGTGGAGAGGAGGACGGACTGGAAGTTGGACTGGATGGTCGTTGATTAGGCCCTGAAAAACTGGAAAAGGCAAAACTCAGTCTACCCGGGGACTCTGTCGTCGTCGAAGAGGGCAGACTGATCTTGCGGTAGTGAAGGGATTTGCGGTGCGAGTGGACGGGTGAGCTCGGTTGGTGCGGCTCAGAGGGTGCTGATGGCGTGGAAGGTACGCGTACAATGGTCAGCGTACTGCTGCTCGTTCTGTTTGGGTTGAGATTCACGTCGGCATGTACGTTGAACGGGTCGGGCGCTGCATTCGACCCTCGTCGGGAAACAAGGCGCGGCCGACTCGTGGACATGGTTAGAGTTTATTAGTTTTACTGCCATATTCTCACGTCTTCTGGCGTTTACCAGAAATTTTGACGTTCATGATTAAAAATGTGACCTCTCTAGGACTACAATTCAAATGCTCAAATCGTTATCTGCCTCTCACATTGTAATCGCCCAGGGGGCAAGTCCTAAGCGCTAAGCAGTATTAGTATAAGTGCTCTTGGGTCTTGACCCAAGCCCCGTCTTTTCATAAATTCTCTCAATCCACTCCATCGTTGCGACGCTCTCTTCTTTCCTCAACCAAACCTTCGGTTCTCTCCCTCTGATCTTGTCTACCAACGACTCGAGTTGATGTCGATATGACGTCCACCATTCCTCTCCTTTGCCCTCCTTTGGCCCGTACACCTTCTCCGTTCTGCTATGTCCTCCCTTGATTTTCACCGTGATCGAATGTAACAGCGACGGCACGACAAAATTACTCATCTCTATCGAGCCGATCGACCCTTCCACCTTGGCACTCATCGAGTAATTGGGCAAAATGCCAAATATAGGGGGTGCGCTTAGGTCTACCGTCAGCTGTCCCGTCGCCCCGTTGTTCAGAGCAAGTGTCGCTATTGCTTTTCGATCGACGGTCGGTACGTACGCCGCCGGCGCGTCTCTCGGTCTATATCCTTCGTAAGATGCGTCCGTCACAGAAGTTGGAATTGACGATGAGAGATATTGGATACAATTCATCGCGTAGCCTAAAACATTGAAAATTTTAGCCACATCCTACCATTTCCTCAAATCAGCGATGCGCTTACACCCAAGATCCATTAATGCGCCACCGCCAAGCTCATACACATACCTAATATCCCCCTCTCCAACGACCCCCTTTGGAATCAACATCTGTGCCTCCACCCTCTTCACCTCCCCAATCTCCCCGCTGTCTACAATCTCTTTAACCCTCAATAGCGCAGGGTGGAATCGGTAGTGATAAGCATCAAGCAAGATGAGGTTTTTTAAAGATGCAAAGTCGAACATCGCGGCTGTCTCTTCAGCTGTGTCAGCCGAAGGTTTTTCGTTCAAGACGTGTTTGCCCGCTGCGAGAGCTTTCATCGTCCATTCGTAGTGGAGTGAATTGGGGAGCTTTATATGGTGTCAGCTACCCGTTTCTTTATCTATTAAGAGTTGAAAGACCCACGGGATTATAAATTACATCCACCTCTTCGTCATTCAACAACTCCTGGTAACTTCCATAGGCTTTCTGGATACCATGCTTTTTCGCAAAAGCTTGAGCTCTGCCTACATCACGAGCCGCGACAGCGTAGACCTCCACTTCGGGATGAGACTTGGCAGGCGTAAGAAGAGCGTTGGGGGCGATGGCGGCGGCGCCAAGGATACCGAACTTGAGAGGTTTGACAGATTGGCCTAAAATTTGCGTGGTGGTAGGGGGTCGGAAAGATTGATGAATGCGGAACAGTGTGAACATTATTGAGGTGGTAAAATCTAAATTTGGCAGTGAGGGCTGCTGGTGGATGTTTACGACTACAGCAAAGCCCTGGGAAACCAATTCTGATATCGTAAATTGATTTGTTATTGATTACGCCCCTCATCGTCAAGAAGAAAGTGGGATTCGAGCTGCAAGAAAAAAAAAGTGACTGAAAAACTAGAATGATGTTCTTCCCCTACACCCATCTCTTCGTTGGGCCTCAGCACACCATTGCAAGTCTTGGTCCTCATATCGTCGTCCTTGATACGTTGTACGTCTCTCGTTATTCATACCGTACTACTTTCTTTCTCACCAACCAACAGAACAGGCACCGTCCTATCTTCCACAAACAAAAATAGGATTGGTGATGAGGGTGTCACCAATTCAGGTCCTGTGAGATGCCTGGATGTAAATTGTGAAGGGAAGCGCTTAGCGAGCGTGGGGGATGATAAGATATTGAAGATTTGGGAGCTTGTTAGGCAGGATTCTGAAGTGGGAGGTGCCTTGCATTTGAGGTTGATGAATCGGAGGTGAATTTTTTTTTTTTCGATCTTACTCGCTTGGTTTATTCCTTTTTGGTTATCACGACTAGAGAACTCCCTAAGAAAGCTACGAAAGTCAAATTTACAAAAGACGGCGAGACCGTTCTTGTTTCAGATAAGTTTGGGGATGTATTCAGGTATTCCATTCAACCCTGATCGTCCTCCGTTTCTTTCCCTTACACTTCATCTAGCTATCCGCTCCACTATGCCCCTCCCCATCCACCACCCCAACCTGCAAACGCTCCTAATTCCCTTTCTTCACATGATAGTCCCTCTAACGGCACTCTTGTCCTAGGCCACGCCTCGCCTCTCAACCACTTCCTCCTCACCGACGACGAGAAGTATATCATCACAGCAGACAGGGACGAACATGTGCGCGTGAGTCGCTTCCCAAAGGGGTATGTGATTGAGATGTATTGTTTGGGACATCTGAAGTGGGTTGCTGTCTTCTTTTCCCTTTTGAATAGAGGCTATAAAACTTTTGACGGGTAGATTTGTTTCGGCGCTGCATATCCCTCCCGTGGATCCTTCGTCTCTTATATCAGGGGGCGGTGATCCAGTGGTGAAGGTGTGGGATTGGATGAGTGGTACGTTGCGTTGGGAGGTGAGCGTGTGGGAGCGTGTTGAGCCATTTGTAAGTGTGGACCATGTTGGGAGGAAGGGTGGGGAAGGTGAGGGCGAGAGTGAGGGTGGCGAAAGAAGTGAAAATAGTCAGAAGAAAAGAGGGAGGAAGCAGGACAAGAAAGGAAAGTCGAAGGCTAAAAGTAAAGGCAAAGAAGATGAGGTAAAAGCAGACGAAGTTGCAAGCGAAAATCGAGATGAAGTCAGCGTTTCATTGGGAGATACACCTCAATCCTCAAAAGTCCTGGTTATACAACAGATTGAAAGCATATCTACTGCTCATTCAGGGACGTACATCCTCTTTTCTGCAGTTGGGTTCGTTTCGAGGCCTTTTGCATCCCTAACTTATTCTAACGCTTCGTTTTTTGTTTTATCAATTTGGGGCGATAAAGAGCAACGGCCCTTTTCGCCTTCCCTTTCAAATCTGACGTGCAGCCTTCCGAAGTTGTGCATTTCGAGTTTGGAAAGCCTATATTGGGTTTTTGTGTAGTTCATACCGAGGATCGGAAGGGTGGTGGAGTGGAAGAGGATAAGGCGGTAGTCGTTTATGTGGATGCTCAATGGCAGTGTGTCAGAGGGAATGAAGGCAAAATAGACTCCCAACCCGAAGGTGTAAAGGGCAAGGATAAGGAAGCTGAAACGGAACAAGAAAAAAAAGTGAGGGCTTTAAGATTATCTTCAGGTCAGGTACGTTTATGGTCCACTTTCTGCCAACAGTTTATTGATTGATACTTTTGGCCAAGATTAGTTTGTAGAAGATTTTGGGTATAGGAAAGAATTGCTCGAGTCGTTCAATTCGAAAGTTTTCATTCCAGGTGAATGTTTCTCCAGACTCCAACTCTCTTTCTGTGGTATTTCATTCAGAGCGTTAAGATCTTTTTTTTTGTCGTAGCAACTCCATCAGAGTTGAGATCCCTGGATCTATACGACCAGCTTACTTCGCTACCCAAACACTCTTCTGATCCTGAGCCTTCGTCGTTCGCTCTCGATGAAGTGCATCCAACACCGATTGGTGCGCCTGAGTTATCAACATCGAATTATAAGGCGAGGGCAGACGTGAAGGCTAAAGGGAAGATGACCAGAAAACTAAGGGGTGGTGGTGAAGATGAGCAAGCAGAAGATGGAAAGGCTCAGATGAGTAAGAAGGAAATGGGGAGGATGAAGGTGAAGATGAAAGTGTTGGAGAGAGAGAAGGCATTGGCCGAGGCGCAGGCTGGGGAAAGGGAGAAGGTAGGTGTTGGGGTGGTGGAGGTGGAAATGGAAATGGGGACGAAGATGAATACGGAAAGAAAAGGAAAGGAGAATATGGTAAGGAAGAGGGGTGACGACGGTGAGGAAGGTGTGGAGATGAAAAGGGCGAGGGTAGACGATCAAGAAGAATATATGGATCAATCGTAGCTTTCAACTACTCGACTTGTGAAGTAAGGGTGGTGTGAACTAGACAGGGTATCACAGCAGGCGCCAGCGACGATCATGGTCGCTTATACAAGTCTTTTGAGCAAGAGTTTACATAGAACCTGAGGCCTGAATCCGTGGAAACTGATACTCTGATCCATATAGTATACTTTTCTCCAAGAGGATAAGCACACAGGAAGAGTGACAGTGTGCTAGTGGATTTCCTACATGATATCAGATGGGAAATCCAGAAACCTGGAAATTGTTGACAGATTTGCAATGCAAATGGGTGGATGAAGTTGGGATGAAGCGTGATCAAGTGACCTTGAGCCGTGTGGTTGCACAAAACATTCAACAACTTGCTCCTCCGTCGTTCATCTCGTCCAGCTCCCTTTCTCCGTCGTCGCCGTCGTCGACGGGGCGTCTCTTGTCACAAACCAATGAATAATACACATGGTGCACGTCCTCCGCCCGACAAGCGTCATGCCGCATATGAATCCATTTTTGGTCGTTCAGGCGGATTGCACCACCAACACAACAATTATCCCCAGTACATGTCTTCGCCTCAACAGCCAGGTCCTTCGTATCCATATTCACCCCAGGGATACCCAGTCGGAAACCCAGATAGGCTAAGTCACCAACCGTCTCTGTCTGGGGGCTATGCCTCCCAGCCATATCCCCTTCACATCCCCCAAAGTACTTCAGCAATAGTAGGGCAGACATATTATCCATCCCAAATGGGCTCCCAACCATCTTACAACCCCCATACGTCCTATCCTCAGTATACGCCCTCCTATCATGGTGGTTTCTCCCCTTCCCTGGCACCTCCTTTGAACCCAGCTTTGGGAAGAGCGAGATCTATGAACAATCATTCCAATCCCCTCAATTCTTATAATTCGGCACATCTTGCTCTTAATGATTCTCCTAACTCTGTCGGATACTCTGCTCGCCCTCCTTCGCAAGCGTATCACTCCCAAGTCCCGCACCCGAACGGTCCGAGGGATTTCATCCCTGCACTGCAAACGCCGTCATCGCAGAGACAAAAAGGAGGGTCAATGCTTCCGCCGGAAGTCCCTCCAAAAATTAGTATCAGTCTTGAGCATGAAGACGGGGGACTAGGCGTAGATTTCAATAATACAAATAATTCTCCCGGCGAATTTGAGCTGGACGACGACGGTGATAGTGAACTTCCTTGGGCTCGTGGAGATTCATCAAGTGTGTAGTCATTCTAACCTTTTGCTTTTATTAACGCGTGTGTTGTTAGGTTCAAATACACCGAGAGCGATCTCTCAACACATCCGACAACCATCAGAACTTAATGCATGTAACTTTTTTTATATGTTAACATCTCCCAACCCAATTTTCTCTCTCAACAGGGTTCTTCACTTTATGTCGATACAGCAGCCGCTGCAGCCCAACCATTGCGCACATTTTATCCCACTTCTGCACCACCAGCATCCATTGCGGATCATGCTTCCGCCACTTCCACTACACTTCTCGACCATGATAATGACAGTTCTCGGAATTCGATTGAGTCTTCTCGAACAGTGGCGGGAGTCAGGTTTCCAAATCGTGATCGCATTGGCCAAGATCGCACCATGTCCTTGCCAGCGGCGCCGAATGCAATGCGTCCCTTTGTGGAGCAGCAAAAGAGAGGCTCAAAACCTAGCGTTTCTTCTTCCATACTTGCTGAAACAGGACGGTCCTCCCCGACCTCAACACGCGCACCGACGCAGAAAATTTCCCTCGTATACCCTGCCCTTTTATCTCGCGTCGCGCAAGCGTTTCGCGAACGAATACCTATTGCTGACCGGGTCAAGAATGGTCTGACCTACAAAGATTCCTTTGATGGACGGGAAGCAGTCGATAAACTTACTTACATTGTCAGGACCACAGATCGAAATCTGGCGCTTTTGCTTGGGAGAGCACTGGATGCACAAAAATTCTTCCATGATGTGACGTATGATCACAGGCTTCGAGATAATCCAAACGAGCTATATAAATTCAAAACGAAGCTGCCAGGTCCATTCGTAAGCGAGGAGCTGGTAGAGGCGGGTAGTGAGAAGGCAAATGGGGTACGTCAGGTTGCGATTTAATTGTTGAACCGAATTTCCTTAGATGGGACTTTTTTGTTTGTGTTGTAGGATGATACTGGTTCTCTGTCCCCATCACCAGCGGCGCCTGCACCTCCGCCGCGGAGAAATTCGAGTTCTTCCGACGAAGCTCCTTTACCATCTGGTGTATTCACGTTGATAACGGACTGCTATTCGCCAACATGTTCGAGGGATAAGCTTTGTTACAGTATAGCCTGTCCAAGAAGGTTGGAACAGCAAGCACTGTTGAACATGAAACCCCAACCAGGGCTGTCTAAACAGATCAGTAAGGAGAGCTTAAATGATATTGCTGTAAGGATTGAGATATTATTTCCTGAGCATTTTTGTATCTTAACATCTCGTCAAGGATGATGGCACGCTTTGGATCCATTCCGTTCCACAAGAGATTGTCAATAGCGTTTCAGAGCAAGAGAAGAGGCGGCAGGAGGCCATCAATGAGGTGATTTATACGGAGCGCAATTTCGTCCGTGACATGGAGTATTTACGAGATGTGAGTAGCTTTATTTGTTCTTTCTGTCTGTTCATCTCAAGCACTGTTTTTTTGTTAGATTTGGATAAATCCCCTCAAAGCTGAAGATATCATCCCTGCAGAGCGTCGCACTGACTTCCTCGCCCAGGTGTTCTGGAACGTTCATGATATCATCGCTGTCAATACCCGTCTTCGGGATGCGTTGAACAAACGACAGAAGTCATACTCTGTGGTTGACCATATCGGTGATGTCTTGTTGGATATTGTGCCCCACTTTGGTCCTTTTGTGTCATATGGTGCTCATCAGTTATATGGCAAATATGAATTTGAGAAAGAGAAAAGCTCCAACCCCGCTTTTGCCCTGTTTGTGGAGGTAAGTTTTGGTTTGTGTCTTTGTTGTCTTGATGTGGGGCCAATTTTAGTGTGTTAGGTTACAGAACGTCGTCCAGAGTTGAGAAGGTTGGAGTTGAATGCATATATTACGAAACCAACGACGCGTCTGGCGCGTTATCCTCTCTTACTAGAAGCTGTTTTGAAGCACACACCTGCCGACAGCTACGACAAGACGACGTTGCCCCAAGTCATTTCGATCATTCGTGATTTCCTGGCAAAGGTCAACACAGAGTCAGGGAAGACGGAAAATCGGTTCAACTTGCTACAGCTTCAACAACAGTTAATATTTAAACCTGGCGAGGAAGTAGTCAGTGCTGTTTTTGTCTTACGTTCCCGTGCTGTGGGTTAACATCCTTTTGGTTTCCTAGAATTTGCGCCTGACGGAAGAAGGCCGTGAGATGGTATACAAAGGCACTCTGAACAAGCGGGACGGAGAAATTCAGGTGTACCTATTTGACCATGCTTTGCTGTTTACGAAATGGGTGAAGACAAAGCATAGTGAACAGTACAGAGTGTACAGACGCGTAGGTTTATTCGGTTTAACTCCCTTTTCCAGTATGTAAGAGAACTCTTCCAGCCGATTCCCCTTGAACTACTCATGATCACTGCACCACAAGAAGAGAACAACACCAGTAGCGTACGCCCTCAACAACGAAGGCCCCAGGCACTCGTTCGACGATCTTCGTTTGATGAAAAGAAGGGTATGCATTATATCAACTTTGTTCATCTTGGGAAAAGGTATTTTTATAACCTCATGTTGTGGGCGAACACGCCCATCAGTCAGCAAAAATGGTTGGAGACGATATACAAACAGCAGCAAGTTGTGAGAGAAAGGAGCATGATATTCGAGACCGTCACATTGAGTGAGGGATTCTTTTCGGGGCCGAATAAAGTTAATTGTGCTGCGCCATATAGTCAGTCATGGTTTTTTTGGCTTGTTGATATTTTGATGTTTCTTACTAGCCTTGACAGGCGGTGGTCGGAGAGTGGTATATGGCACGGATGATGGTGTTTATCTGTCTGATCTTCGAGAACAGAACCAAGAACCTGTAAAGGTTCTTGCGTTGTTAGATGTCATACAGGTTGATGTACTGGAGGATTTTCAACTTTTGATTGTCCTGTCGGGTGTGTTTGGCTTTGCCTCTGTGAAACATGAGTACCAATGCGGATTTTTTTTGTAGAACGACAGGTGGTAACCTTCCCTCTCGAAGCCTTAGACCCATTGGATCCTATGTCGGGTTTGAAGCGTGCCAAGCGGATATCATCACATACATCATTCTTCAAAGCCGGTTTTTGCTTGAATCGAGTACTCGTCTGTATTGTCAAGTCGAGTCAACTGTCAAGTACGTTCAAGACCCTAGAGCCGATTGATCAGAATGTCCGAGGACGAGCGAAGCCGACGTTTAAGAAGTTACTGCAGGGAGGAAACGACACACTCAAACCCTTTCGAGTGATTTTTTTCTTCTTGGTTTCAGTGGGTTTGAAAACTGATGAATGTGATTATTAGGAATTCTATATTCCGGTCGAATCGACATCTATACATTATTTAAAGACGAAACTATGTGTCGGGTGCTCGAGAGGTTTCGAGATTGTCGACCTCGAGAGCTTAGATACTCAAGGACTCCTCGATCCCAACGATGAATCGCTCGAATTTGTTAGAAAACGAGAGAATCTTCGTCCGATGGCGATATATCGCATTCATAATGAGTTTCTTCTTTGTTATGATGGTGGGTGTAATATGGTGGCAAAACCAACGATTTGGGTTGACGATTTCATTTAGAATTTGCGTTTTATGTAAACAAGAACGGACGCAGGTCAAGAAAAGAATTCATGGTCCACTGGGAGGGATTGCCCACTGGATTTGGTACGTGTGCTCTCGTTGTTTACGTGCCAGAAGTGATTTACCGGCAATAGCGCTTCATGAACCATATGTACTGGCATTCGAGCCGTCTTTCGTGGAGATCAGACATATTGAGACAGGCCAGATGACGCAAGTCATTCAGGGAACGAATTTGAGATTGCTTTTCGCGGACACCCCACCGTCTGTAACAAATAGTGGAACCCACCATTATCCACAACAAAATCCTTATGGGTAGGTATCCAAGCGTGTTCCAAATTTAGTATGCTAACTGGACTGTAGCTATGGATACAATCCATATGCACCCGCCCATCATCCTCACTATCCGGAGCAATACCAGCGACACCCGCAAGGTGTTGGAAGAGATGAAATTCTGATTGTTTCTGACGACCGGGTTTTGGCACTACGGCCTGTTCCTTGACTCGATAATTCCATAGTCCATTCAATGCCTCGATGAACGCTCAAATTGCCCAAACAATCCGCATGGGTCACTGTATGTAAGATGTAATCATATTGCTTTCCGTTGTTGTTGTTTTTTTTTTCTGCTGGTCTTTTTGCCGTTGTTCACTGTTGTAACTTGAGTAATTTTACACTGTAGTTCACTTTCTTTTTTTTATAAAGATCTTATCCATTGATCCCCCTCCCTTTATACTTTAATACATGTTTTATCAGCGCCTCTCCGCGACGGCTATAGAGCGTTGAACGTTGTACACAAACTCTATGTATTTACTAACACCGAAGTTTAAGCTAAAGCGCTAATTATAAAACAACAATGCCGACTGCCAAGAATGGCAATAACTTACCAATTACGTAAGTATTTCGGGACTCGAACTATGTCAATAAAATTGCACAGGTATTTTACTGTATTTTTCCTGGGTCCATGTGGCATGGTTCAATTATCAACTCCTGGCCAAAATAAAATGTTGCAGTGATTCGAATCAAGATTCCTGATGACAAAATAGCATTTGATGTCATATATTTTGACACTCGTGTGGCAACGATAACAGCCGAAAACAAATCTTTTTGAAATACCTTTCATCTCTTTTTCCCATTTCTGCTCGCCAAGCTTGCTTTGGGCGTACTGCACGCCCTTCCCCTCCTTTATCTACCGCCAAATCTGAATATCTTTATTCACATTCTTTTTAATATTGTCCATCATGAGGCTGCCCGCATTTGCGTTACTCTTTGCGTTGCACCTTTCTGCAGTTGAATCTACACTTAATCATAGACATGTATTGCAGAGGCGCCAATCGGGAAGCATCTCTGCGGCCCAAGCTTCTCCTCCAGTCCCCCCTGCGTCCCCTTCTTCTTCTTCTAACGTTGGAGCTAATTCCCCAACTCCAACTCCGACACCCCCACCCCCAGCACAAACTCCTGTTGGTTATTCATCGTCTACGACAAGCGGAACTACCACATCGCAAGTTTCTGCCTCTACCACCACACGCACTGGGCCCCCTCCATTGGACACCGGAACGGGCATACCCCTCCTAGCAAACATCACAATGGGTATGGCGACAAAAGCACCCCCATCGTTCACAAATTCTTGGAAGCCTGGCGCTACCCCTCCAGTCCAGGGTGCTCCTATTTTGCCTGCTGCGTGTGAGTCAGTTTGGACGATCATCATCTTCGGCGTTGCTTATCCATATTTTAGTTACTCAAAGCGGCAATTGGCCCGCTCGCGATCGAGTCCCTCCCACCGGTATGCAGAGTTCAAGACCAAAGAAACCATTATTTTCTAATCTTTAATTTCGCCTTGTAGACTCCTCCGAGGTTAAGGAATGGCTGAAAGAGCTTAATGGCCAGAAAATCCCTGATCTCGGACCGACGACTGACGGTACATGCGCAAATAATTCTGCTGCTGCTGCTTATGCCACCAATCGGGGTTGGTGGACGTGTGGTGGTCCCACGCGTAGCACGGGTGTGTCATATCCTTCCCTCGGAAGGAAACTGATTCTATATCAATCTTGAAGATATTGTCTCATGCCCAGACAAATATACCTGGGGCGTCAGGTAAGAATCACACTTCTTGGATGTGCCTTGTTAAACCTTTCGTTCATAATATCTCTCTTGTAATAGCTTTGATGATGGCCCATCTTTTTACAGTGAGTTGCTTTTCCGTGTTGTTAACTTGCTTACCAATGTTTTCTGTAGCTCCGTAAGGTTCATAATGCCTATGTGTGAAGCCTTTGACCTACTGTTTGTTTAAGTATTTTGCTTGACTACCTGAAGCAAAAGCAACTTTCCTCGACTTTTTTCGTTGTCGGTTCTCGTGTGTACGAGCATCCTGGTATACTTATTGATGAGTATATGAGTGGTCATGAAATCAGTGTACATACTTGGTCGCACAGGGTAGGTTTCCATCCTCTTCTGGCACTGCAAGCTTCTAATTTTCCGTTTAGCCACTGACCTCGTTGACAAACGAGCAAATTGTAGCTGAGTTAGGGTGGACTCGCAAAGTCATCAAGACAGTTCTTGGGATTACCCCTCTTACTATGCGTCCCCCCTATGGAGATATTGGTGTGTTTTTATCGCCTATTCGAGTTGACCTGAAGTTGCTGAGATTTGGACAGACGACCGTGTTCGCGCTATCTCCTTGGCGATGGGCATGATTCCTATTTTGTGGACTACATCCCCCACCGGTCATAAATTCGACACGAACGACTGGAGGGTTGCTGGGGGTAGTATTAATGGAACAACCTCTTTCGACACTTTCCAAACTATTCTGAAGGATGCATCCACCCTTGACACTGGGTGAGTATTGTTTTAGTTGTTGGTCGTAAAGTGCTCATAAACTCCCAAGCTTCATTGTCCTTCAACACGACCTTTTCGAAATTACCGTTGACCTTGCTGTCGGTTATACCCTAGACGCTGCCCTCTCCCACGACCCTAACTTTGCAGTGCGTTTTTACTAAATATTAATTACATAAACTGTCCTCATCTTTTTTTTTATCACTTAGTTGAAAGCTGTTGGACAATGCATGAAATTGCCAACGACCAATCTGTACTTGGAAAGCAACAAGAATTCATCCTTCCCAAATCACGCTAATGGAGGTATCGATGTGTCCGGATCTGGCAAAATTGATACCAAGTCTGGAGATGGTGGTACGACTGCTCAAACGGTGAATAGTAATTCCGCTGCGGTAAATAACCCGCCACCACTCATGAGCGCCTTTACTTTTGTTTGTCTGTTAATGACGGGCTTGCTGCTATAACTCTTCCTTTCATGGTCGATTATTTATGAGTTATATATCTGTTCGTTAATGGATAGATTGGCATATAATAGGATAAACTACAACTTTTCTGGTTCTGATAGGTGTACTTTCTTTCTCATTGACAATGCAGCACATCATGAATTGGTTGGTATCAAATATTATATACTTTTGGTACAAAGTGCATGTAATTAGGTTTGCAGCCATTCGATTTGGATTCCTTGTCGTATAGTCATTCCTGCTACCTTTAAGTTTTAAGGTAGTAGGTTTAAGGGGTCACAAAATTCGTTTTTCGCAACAATCCGGGTTCTCGAGACTCGGACCGTTTGTAATGCTCGAACTCAACACAAGCAAACAAGGTTGAAACGGTCCACTCTCCTTAGCGACACCAAAGTAAACGTCTATTCTTCTTGCTAATGATGGACGAAAGTATTCAGTATTTGCCCTTTGTGGATGATGAGCAAAACCAATTACATAAAAAAAGCTAAATGCCGGCTCCACAAATTTTCGAATGAAAAATATTTGAGTAGCGCTGGTTACTTTCCGATTTCGTAGTCTACATGTTCTGAACGTAACTTAGTTCAATTTCTCGTCTCTCTTCGTAGTCTGCTTCCGATCTATTTCTTGTGTCTCTTTGTCGTTTCCCCTCGTGTACTGTAAATCAAACAAAAGTAATGAACATCAAATACGAAAATGTATATATTGCGAGAGGTAGCAGGCATTGCCGCTTGCTTCCACACAATTTCGTGCACGTCCACCGCGGCAAATTGAAAAAATTGTACCATTCTTACATTTGTTCCTTATACAATTAGCTTCGCAAAATTCTACATCGTGCAATATTCACATGTCCAAAAAAGGTAGCAGGCACTGCGGCCTTACCGTTATAAAATAGTTGTAGTAGATTTTCAATGCTGGACAATCAAGAATTTAGCGGTGCTTAGAAAACCAGTTCGGATCTCCCTTGATTAACGGTAAATCAGCGATCAGGCGAAAAGTCTTTAAATTTGTTAACCAGTTATAACGAGAAAGTCAACAAGCAGATATATAATTCGACTTGAACCCAAACGAACCTCCCTTCAGTTATGGTCATGGGCATAAATCCTTGATGTTCTACGTGTAAATGTGTATTGGATGAACAAAAGTCTCGACCATGAGGCGTGCCTGAGCATTTGAAATACCCCTTTAGGAGAAATAACTTCCATTATGTAAATCCAGAAACACAGTTTTTTGAGGAGTACAAGTGGTTTCTTTAGTTTTTTTTTGAATCCCAGACTTATGAATGCATTTACTTATTGTTGAGATTTAGTTGGAAGACAATGGGCCATAGAAACAAGGTTGTTCTACCCTGACGGCATCATTTCCCGATCTACGCTGTCAATAGAATTGGGAAATGTTGAATTGATGTTGAAGGCTTGGCATGCGAAGTTGACTTTCTTTTTCTCTGTCACTCAGACTTTCAACTTATATATCGGCTTCGCACCAACGCTGTCTTTGTCGTCCTTCTACGTCTTGCTGTGCAAACCTTTAAGACCCTCTTTTGAGTCCAACAATCTTTAAAAGTCCTGTTACTCATGAAATATCAAATTCTCGCCTTCCTGTCTGCTCTTCAACTTTCTATTGTGCTTGCGGAAAACCTGGAAGTTCGCCATGTTCATATGAAAAGACAACCTACTGGTGCCTGTGTTGCTGTCTTGTTAACCATACCCTTTACTGACGACAGCGTTCGCAGCTTCAGGAGTGGTCGCGGTACCTCGAGCTCTAGACACGGGGACCACAGTCCCACCTCTGGCGAGCATCAGTCTCGGCATGGCAACAAAGGTGCCTCCGACATTTACTGCTACTTATCGTGCTGGAGCAACTGCCCCTGTTTCTGGTGCCCCCCACTTACCGACCGCTCGTATGTCAATCCTTTCACGTTAACCTCTCTTGCCTGATGTACTTTTGTGGTAGTGGCACGCACTGGATGGCCAGCAGCTGACAAAGTTCCTCCCACAAGTGAGTTTTATACATTTCTGAGTCCTTCATGGAATAAAACAGGATTTCTCACCCCAACATCGTAGACTCTCCTGAAGTGCAAGCATGGATGAAAGAACTGGAAGGATTTGATATTCCTAATATATCTCCCACGAAGGATGGAACGTGTGGTGGTGATCCTGCCGCCGCCGCCGAGGCGTCTAAGCGTGGTTGGTGGACGTGTGGAGGATGGACACGGTCTACGGACGCTGCGGGTTGTCCAAATAAGCTTGATTGGGGTGTTACGTTTGATGATGGCCCCTCGCCTTACAGTATGTTTTTTTTTCCTTCTCTCTCTGAGCCGGGAAAATCTGACGTGAAATGTTCTATAGCACCGTTAGTATTCTGGTCTGATTTTTCGGGTCTTCCTTCTAATTGTTTATAGAAATCTGTTGAAGAAACTCAAGGACACGAATACCAAGGTATCTTTCTACGTCGTCGGGTCTCGTGTGATTGAGCGCCCAAGCATACTCATTGACGAATACATGTCTGGACATGAAATCGGCGTTCATACGTGGTCCCATCCAGTCAGTTAATCACGTTTGTGAGAAGATTTGCTCTGAAATAATTTATTTGCAGTCGCTTACGACTTTGACCAATGAGCAAATCGTGGCTGAGCTAGGTTGGACACGCAAAGCTATCAAAGCCGCCCTTGGTGTTACACCTACTACAATGCGTCCTCCTAAGGGTGACATTGGTCAGCATTTCTCTTCGTGGTTTGCCGGTTTGTCGACCCTTACATTCCTCTCTGCAGACGACCGAGTTCGTGCCATCTCACTGGCAATGGGCATGGTGCCAGTTCTCTGGACGTCAACATCCGATGGTGGTAAATTTGACTCATTTGGTACGATGGTTGTATAAGCTCCTGTATCCAAGAAATAATTTCGTCCTCTGTAGATTGGAGAGTAGCCGGTGGACAAGTTACTGGCCAACAATCATATGATGTTTTCCAAGAAATTATGAAGAATGCTACTAATTTCAATACTGGGTGCGTCTATATATCTTAATCAGACTGCACCGATTTCACTAAAGCTGTCATGTCAGGTTCATCACCCTTCAGCACGATCTCTTTGAGATTACTGTGGACCTTGCTATAGGGTATACATTGGACGCTGCCTTGAACCATTCGCCCAAGTTCTCAGTGAGCTGCTCTGCATTCCTCTCAGACTCATCGTATTTTTAACTTCTTCCGTCATTAGCTTCAGCCTGTGGGTCAGTGTTTGAAATTAGCCAAGACAGATCTCTACAGGGAGACGACCAAAAATACCACTTTCCCCAAAAACGTCAAGGCAGACATCGACGGCGATGGAAAGGTGGATGCTGATGCTGCTGTTGCAATTGGTGCACCTCTGAGAAGTGCATTCGTTGCCCTGGTTGCTGTGGTGATTGGCAGTTTCTTTTTGTGAATATCTTGCTTGGAGACGGTTGATGAACTGAACTGAATTATGGATACCAATGTTTTCACCCTTTTAATGGATACATGTAATTAGACTTATGGCAAATACCCTATTATAATGAACTCTTGATAACTCGTCAGGTGCCAACAGTCCCTCGTTTAGGCGTCGATGGACAACCTTCATATCGTGGCGGTCACAGCGAACCTTTCGAGAAGTGGGACGAAAGGAGGCTTTTGTTGATCGACAGTGGTGACGGAGACAAAGGAGAAAATAGGGGTCGATGTTGTCAAACCTTCCTGGTGGAGGTAAAAGACGTAGAGCTGAATCCATCAGAGTCTGAAGATGCCTGGGGTTTGTGGACGATCTTTCTTTTTATCCTATGACAAAGAATATAAAAGTAGTCGCTGATGCTCTCGAGCTCGGTTTAATTCGAAGTGGTCCTTCCAGCATCAAGTCTACAAAGAAAGCACATGTACAATTAGCGAAAAGTCTGCAACATCGCATTTGAAATGATGAGCCTTTTTTAGTGACAGTAGGGGAAGTCCTTGACTTGGTAACGCGACCACCCTGGCCTACAAGCAGTTTCCAGAGTTTTGAGACTTTAATTGAACTAAGAAACTTAGAAACCGGCGGTAAGATAACATTTGTTTGGTCGGATATAACCGTATATGTCCTGCAGATCCTTGTAAGTCTTGTACCCAACAACCATCGTCTTGTCTTTGGCTTGAGATGGCCTCGTTGATTACACTTGTGCGCAACAGTAAGTCGCTTTGTCGCGTTCTTTGAATACTGTTACCAACCAAAGCATTCTTTCTGGTTTCATAACTCAGAGTTCCTGGGAGCCATTCGATCTGTCAACCCTCCCGCCAGATGGAAGATTCTCGTTGTCGACGACTTTTCACAGAAGCTGCTAGGCGCGGTTTTGAAACAATTCGATGTTCTGGAGGAGAATGTCACCCGTGCGTTGCTTACCTTTTGCAATAAACCGTTTTCTCCCGGTGCTCAACTCTATCCAGTGATTGAATCCATCTCCAGCAACAGAGATCCTCAACCAGAATTTGAGGCTATGTACCTGCTCATGCCTACAACCCATAATGTAAATCGTATCATAAAGGACTTCACGAACCACAAACAGTACGCAGCTGCTCATTTGTTCTTCATTGAGGGTGATTCTTTTTCTTATGCATTTTCCGAGGATGCATTCTAATTTTTTGGTTATGAAGGACTCCCTGAGCCTCTATTCCAACATTTGACGTCATCTCCAGCAGAGCCATATTTGCAAGCACTCAAGGAACTCTACCTCAATATCCATGGTTCGTCTGCTTCCACATCCTGGCCTCAAAACGCTCTTATTGGAAGTAAATCATAGCAATCGAAGCGCAAGCATTCTCTCTGCAAGAACCGGGTTACTTCTTCAGCATGTACAGTCCACCCCGAACTGAAGCTGGGTACAAGCCTGCACGTGCTCGGCTGGAGGAGGATCTTCGCTTTGCAAGTAAAATGGTGGGCTTCACCTTCACCCCCCAACTTTATTAGATGCTCATTTCCACCGGAGATTACAAATTTTTGTATCGCCCTCAACGAATTCCCATACATCCGGTATTATATGCCCTCCCATCACCTTCCTTTAGGACCTTTGAAACCTGTGACACAAAACCGACCTCCACCACCACCTGAAGGGTCCAGTCGTTGGCGAACGAATCTTGCCAGAGGGGAGGTGGCACGGTTATTTGAATCAGTTGAAACTGACTTCGTGGCTAAACTCTTGGCTTTTATGATTCAAAGCGACTTGGAAGAATATAAGAAACTGAATCAGGATTTTGGGGTGAGCACCGATCCCTTTAGGGTATGTAAGGTGTGAAACAGACTAACACACATTATAGAAACCAGAACAAGGGCGTCCAAGAGCAACACTGATTATCACGGATCGTTCACTGGACGTTATGGCACCTTTTCTTCATGAATTTACTTATCAAGCTATGGCAAACGACCTTCTTCCCATCCAGGATGGGACGAAATATACGTTTGTCGACGTCCTTTTGCGTTTGTTCACTTGACGAGACTCATGTTTGCTATTCTAGATATAAGTTCCAGTCGTCTCTTGGCACTTACGAGGACAAGACGGCTATCCTTTCCGATGCAGACAACGTTTGGACAACTGTTCGCCATCTGCACATGCGAGAAGCCATTGATAAATTGATGATTGACTTTAATAAATTCTTGGAAGATAACGCAGTTTTTAAAGGGTACGTCACATTTTTTATGATCTGTATATACGAGTTAAATTATTGCTGGCGTAGTGGAGGAGCTACAAACTTGACTGACATGAAAGATATGCTGGCAAGCCTTCCTCAATACCAGGAACAGAGGGAGAAGGTATTTACATGACATGTGTGTTTTTTTTTAAACACCTTTCTGAATTTTCTCCGAAGTTCTCTCTGCATCTGAGCATGGCACAAGATTGCATGGACATTTTTGAGAAAGAGAAACTAGCGGATTTGGCGTCAGTGGAACAGGTATGAGATCCATACATATGTTGTGGAAATAGATTGATTGTGTCGTAGTCTTGTGCGACTGGATTGAACGTCGAAGGCAAGTCACCCAAGGGTTTAGTAGAAGAGATGGTTCCCTTACTCGACAGCAGGACTGTTGTGTGAGCCTAATGATCATCTCTGCTGTTTTGCTGCTGATTTGTTATCTCCTCTAGCAACATAAGTAAAGTTCGTGTCATTGCACTTTACATCCAATATCGCGATGGGGTTCCGGACGAAGACCGGCGCAGACTTTACCAGCACGCTAGGTTAAATTTGGCTGAGCAAGATGCAGTGAACGCACTTGTCCATTTTGGTGTCAGAGTCACAAGAGTATGTCGTTGACAGCTCTTTTTGCATTCTTTGCTGCATCTTGATTTAGGGTCCTAATGACAAAGACACCAAGAAGAAAATAAAACAAAGATCTGATGCTGGCGAGGAATATGAGCTTTCTCGCTTTAAACCGGCACTTAAATATGTTCTTGAGGTAAATTTCAGACTCGTTTTGACACTGTTTACTGACTTTCATTAGGACCAAGTTGGAGACAAACTTGACCCTGTCCTATTTCCCTATGTTAAAGACGCTCCAACAGTAACACCTCTGTCACCAAAGTCTCCTCCACCACAGACGACTTCATTACGAAGCCAGAAACCTGCCTGGCATCGGGCGCCTAAGCCCGTTACTGCCACTGACAACAGACAACGTCTCATTGTTTTCGTCGCTGGGGGGATGACATACTCCGAGATGAGGGAAGTTTACCAACTTTCAAGTTCATTGCAGAAAGATATCTATATCGGTAAGTATAGCCTAGGCGGAAACAGGAACATTGCTGAAGTTGCCTTAGGTTCAACACATGTCACTACACCCAAGGGATTCATTGACGATCTCAAAGTGCTGGAACTTGGTGGAGCGGGATCAAAGGCTATACCCAACGGACTGCGCGACATGAGGGGTGAAACTAAATCTTTCCAGGAGTTGTACGACACGAAATACTATGTCAAAGATGCTCTACTACCTCCCTTGGGACTACCCCAATCCAACCCTGCTCTGTCAAGGCCTGTCGAAAAACCTTTGCAAATCCAACCATCACCAACGAACTCATTCCAAGGTTCGATTCAATCCGCGACGGAGGTCAAAGACGACAAGAAAAAGAAGCGAGGCTTCTTTGGGTTCCGTTAGAATGTTTTTGGGGGCTCACATATAATATACACTGGTTAAATTATGTATTTCTTTCCCTTTCTTTGCATTTTTTTTGAGAAGGACTAGCAGGATTATGCGCATCTTACAATTTGAATGCCAATAAAAGGAGGCGAATAGTACAGAGACTATATATCTATGTAATGAGTCTACATCGAATATTCCATCTTGGCTGTCAAAACGATGTAAGGCGCCAATGGAATTAGAAGTGTCAAACACCACTAACTTTCATGTTTCTTTGCCTCACCCACTTTCCGTGCGGCCTTGGTGAGATCTTCTTGGCTGACATATTCTCGGTCGTCTCGTATGGCGAACATCCCAGCTTCTGTGACTACGTTCCGCAGGTCGGCGCCATTGAAACCATCAGATAACTAAAGGGCTTTAGAAAATGGCCCGGCTGTGTATGAGATAATCTGACCTTCACAATTGCTTCATAATCAATGTCTTCTGCCTTGTTGACAGGCGAAGCGTGGATTTTAAGAATCTCCAGACGAGCTTGCTCATTAGGAAGAGGTACTTCAATTTTCCGATCAAGTCTACCAGGGCGGAGCAAAGCGGGGTCCAGTGTATCTGGACGATTTGTGGCCATGATGAGTTTTGTCCTGCCCAACGAGTCGAAACCATCCATTTGATTGAGAAGCTAAATGATATCACTACGAAAATTCGCGTCAAAACGTACCATTGACCTACCTCCATGAGGGTTCTTTGAATTTCACGGTCTGCACTAGTGCCCTCTGAGAAACGGCGACCACCAATGGCATCAATTTCGTCCATGAAAATAACACAAGGTTCATGATCCCGAGCGTATCCAAACATCTCCCGTACAACACGAGCACTTTCCCCAATATACTTGTCCACAATGGCTGAAGAAACGACTTTTAAAAAGTTTGTTTGCAGTGTAGCAGCGACCGCACGGGCAAGAAGTGTTTTCCCAGTTCCTGGAGGACCATAGAGCAGCACTCCTTTCGGAGGTTTGATGCCAACTCGAACGAATAGCTCAGGGTTCAACAGAGGCAATTCAATAATCTAGGAGGGAAAAAAATATGTAGAAGCCTGAAATGCATAAGGAGTACGATAACTTTCACCTCACGTAGCTCACGGACTTGTTCACCTAAGCCTCCGATACCAGCGAAGGATGCGCCACCTGGATCTTCCAAACTCATCTTATAGACAAGCGGGTCGACCTCTCTTGGAAGAATCCGCATAATAGTCAATGTGGTCATGTCGAGTGAAACGCGAGTTCCAGCCTTCAACTTTGCCACAGGGAGCGTTGGACGAAAGGAAACAACATATCGGGGACCTGAAGAGGCTTTCACAATAACTACATACAAAAAAGCTCAACAATCAAGAGAACCATATGTAGAGAGATGCTGCACTTACAACGATCCGAATCCAACTGTTTCATCACCTCTCCAATAATCTGACCCACAGATTGGACAGCTTTGATATCGTTCTCCGTTTTCTCATATGCCTTTTCCAAATCTTTCAACGAGAATCTGACTATTACAGATGTGAGAACCACTCAGCTAAAAGAAATGCGAGGACATACGCTGTTTCAGATTCTCACTACTCTGTTCGTGGCTTCGCAATTTCTGAGTATAAGGTAAAATAAGAGGGGAAAAGAATGTCCAAAAAACCTTACTTCGCGGTATGCCTTAAGGGCGTCCTTTCTTCGTTCGTCCATGACGCGAGTTGAAGCTGGACTTTGGTGAGCTCAGTTATCTATTGGGACGCGTCACTGGTGTATGACGCGGCTCTTACTGCTCATAACAATGACAAATTATAATTCAATTTGTCGGCCTGATGGTCTAGTAGTATGATTCCTTGTTAGGGTCCGTAAGGCAATATCGAGGAGGTCCCGGGTTCAATTCCCGGTCAGGCCCAGATTGGTTTTTTTTATGGAAAATTTTATTAGCAATGTAGAACATCATCATACTGAAAGGTATGACCAACAAAACTTATACTTTGTCACTTTATAGTACATAAATTTAATCAAATGTCCATGAGCAACCTGAAAAGTGCAACTGATGTGGTCATGTAATATGATGTATGTACTAAGAATTTCTTGTCTGCCTGAGTGTCATTGACATATTATCGTCAAATGCTGGAGTCAGTGCTATCGTTTACATCAGAATCCACCAGTGGGGTTGGGTTGGTACGCGGAGTTGAATGTCTTCCAAGCGTCTCGAGTTGCTTGTGGAAAAAAGTACGTCGACTGCGTTGCCCCTTTTCCATAATAGATGCCGTCTTGCCCCCGCAGCACTCCCGCAAGCTTGGGATCCTCTCCTCCGACAACGGCCGTGATGCCTGGTTTTGGTGATATTACCGAACCGAGTTTGTTATTGCCCAGCACAAATTCACGCAGAAAAACAAAGGCCTAAACGAGAGTGACCGATTCGAACGAAGAGAGGATGACTGAAATAGGAACGTACGAGTTCAGGATCGTCCCGCGGAACTAGATGTCCAGTACCATAGAGGAGAACATAAGTCCAGCCTCTTTCTTGATGAACAACTCCAGCGAATTTGCCCGACTCAGTTTTCCATGGGGTAGAAGGTTTCCGGGTAAACCCTTGAATTCCACCGAAAGTCGTGTTTTGTATTGCGACTGCCACAATTGATTCAGATATGACGAAAAGAGATTGATTCGGCCTACGTACTCTCTGTTCCAAAATGGGGGATAAGAGAATCATCATTACCCGAATATAACACAATCTTGACACCCTTGCATGTAGCATTCGTAGCGAGGTCGTTAAAAAGGTTGATTGACCTGGAGGAAATCGCGTTTACACTACCAATAAACATGAATTGGCACTTACATGGGGCCTAAAAAAGGTGCATAAGTATGATAGATATGTAGTGTTCTCCATTGGCAAACAACAACTTACTTGGGTCTGTATAATTGTCTAAAGGTAAGGGTGAGCTGAGAAGGCTTGCATAATGCAGCGACGATGGACATACTGTTGCCAAATGGAAATAGAAATGATAAAGTCCAGTTTTTGCTTGTTGGAGCGTGAAGTGCTGATCGTACAGTTGGATCTCATAGCACTGATATGGGTAATGTTGACGTCAAGTACCATTCAGAACTTACGATTCATAAAGACGCTGGCGTCTATCGGTACTTTTGGATTCAAGGCGTCGGGTATATAATATACCTAGTCGTTTGATTAAAATGAAATGGTGCCAACAAAAATATAGAAGCAAAATGGACTGACATTAAATGGAAAATCAGTCGAGTTTTCTTGAAGGTCTATGAAATAATATTCATTAAAAATGCAGTGACAAAGGAGATGAGAAACACACTCCAGGGAAACGTATAATTGATGGCATAATCTATGAACATATTGAGTAAGAAACAACCGTACTAATAGGGAATTAAACATGAATTTCTTGACATTAATGTTACAACTCACCCACGGATCTATCGTCCCATTTGGTCGGAGAGCCAGGTCACGCTTCCAAGCCCGTTTTCTGTCTTCCTGCAAATCCCGCTTCACAACCGATCGCAATTGTTTGTCTGCGCGGCGCTGGAGCACATGGAGGAAAGACTTTGCAGAACCGAATTCAGTCATTGACCACTCAATGGATCGCTGAGTGGGAAAAGTTAATGGTGGGTCCGGGATAGGCCCATTCTGGGGATATGTAAGGTTCAAGTCAAAACCACACAGGTGCGTTCTGAGACGAATTTATGAGAAAATGTTAAAAGACGGAGATCAACTACTAACTGTTGTTTAAAATAATCGTAAACGTCTTGATCGTAGCCAATGATTTGAGGATAAGTTACCAGTACAGAAAGCTGAAAAAGGCATAGGAACAATATACACCGATAACGTAAATTTCAAGATCCTCACCGCTGGCACAAACTGGAAGACTTGTCCAGAAGAAAATGTTCCATCTCCGATTGCAATCTTTGCAATGTTAACAGGAGGTTTCTCCAGGTCGAAGTAAGCCTTGAGGATGTACGGCTTATGGATGTTCATAGTAAATGAGAGTTCCCAACGTGAAATGAAAGACGCACGATGTATTGTCCAGCGTAACTCTCACCAGTAAGGTGAAGAGGACGTGTGGCAAGGGATGGAAAAACTTTTACTAGATTGCTGAGGAAGCCCATCTGTCCCAATGTAAGGCAATGGAGACACTGGTATGAAAGATAACACTCACGAAGTCTTTGCCAATTTGATCCTCATCTGGGGCTGTATTTATGGCTTAAGCGCCTGTGAATGGATTATCTGAGTGCAAAGCCACCCACCGTAGCCAGTTGCATCAGCAGTCGCGAAACCAACTCCGCTAGACAGTCAATTGTCTTAGCGGCTCATCGACCAAGGCAGGCAAGACGACATACACTGGCTGGTCAATCCAGAAATAATCAGCAAGTTTATCCCAGCTATGCTTGTTCGGAGAAGCCGAATAGTCGCCCTTTATTTGGATAGGACCGTTCTAATTCCCAGCGAGAGTATTTGTTGAGGCACCTTTCCAGGGGATATTCACGACACACCTCAAAGAACAACCCGACCATACTAGATGAGCCGGGACTGTAAAGCGGTGTTAATGTCAACAATCGGAGTAATTCACTGACAGAGTACCAACCCTCCATTCAACCAGATACCCCATGGATCTCGATTGGCTGGACTTGACGGTGCAGTAAGTGAGCCAAAGGACTTTTCAAAACCATAGAAAAAAAGTGTATCATTTGGATGTCCAGGTCGGTCGACTGGTAGGTTGCCTGCGAAGCTTCGGCTGAGGGAAAAGGTGACATTAGGCAACTTTGTAGTTACTTCAAAGTCTAGCAGGAGAGACACGATCAGACAGGCATTCCTTTTGGCAAGTGCAGACACTCACACTTCTGCCAATCAGGGCCGAAATCTCCTGAAGGTTTTCCTGGGTAATCATGCGGGTATGAGCTAGGCAATGTGGACTGCGAGATCACAAAGCGTAAGAGGCAAAGCAAGGTCCAGCATTGCCAGACTATTCCAGCGCAAAACATTCTGATTGCTTCAAGTTGGGAAGGAGACCAGATTGAGTGCCGATCAACACGCTTATATAGAGGCGACGAGGCAAGTAGGGCCGTCTGCAACAAGATCTTACATAACAACAATTAGCGCGACAGTAGACGGAATTTCGAAGCGAGAAGTCATTTTCACAGCCGAGTAACGATCTATAACAATAAAGTAACTATGAGCACAGCAAATCATTCTCATTAGTGAACCTATGAGACATTGATCCTAGCGCCGCATTACATGAATGCCTGATGGAATTCGCATCCCGTAGAAGTAGTTACATGAGGGCAATATATTTTTTGCGATTCAGGTCGTAACTGCATTAGCGCATCACATGACCGTTCGTTCTGCAGCGGGCCGCTTAGCCGCCTTCCTTCTTCAAATCTCATGGCAAGGCGAAAACGCCTTCTGGACGATGGTGACGATTCTGATTCAAACGCCTCTGAACAAGATTACGACTTCGGTGGCGATCCTGATACCAGAGAGGAACGAGACTTGTTTGAGAATCCATACCGAAAGCGCAGACGGACCACTGGGAAAGATGACGCTACGTACGGTATTTTCGCAGAAGACAGCGAAGACGAGGGATTTGGAAAAGGCAGAAAGCCTACGACGTCTAAACGCTCAGACTGGGCAAAAGCGCCTGCATTTGTGAGCGGTGATAAATCGGTTGAATTGGATGACCCAATGCAGCTGTCCTCAGATTTTGGTCAAAAGGAAGTTGGTTCGACTAGTGGCGAAGAAGATAAAATCAATGACAGTGATGGATCTGAAGGCGAGGGTGAAATACCAGAGGCTGCAGAATATTCTGACGAATCTGAACCCTCCAGGACCCCATCTCCCAGAGTCAGAATGGAAGATGAGGAAGATGAACCAGAAACTAGACCACGTCTAGGTGGTATAGGCTCTAGAGGTGGCATTGGAAAGCCAAGTTCCCAACATCCTTCCTTTGCTGGGGCGGGTATCGGTTCAAAACCGTCGAATACGGTATCCCCACCCGATGATGGCGGTCCCTTTCGCGCCTCTCCTACTCCCGGTCCAATCCCGTCGGCATTCGCATCTCGCAGCCAGAGCTTCATGCGGGAAGTCCGACCTCCGCCTAAGCCAGCCGCATTACCAGTTTCCGAGATGGCACATTTCCAGCGGCTTCAGAGTACATTCGGAGCTAAAATGCTCGCAAAGATGGGTTGGAAAGCTGGTTCTGGTTTGGGTGTTGAGGGAGAGGGTATTGTGACTCCCGTCGAGACCAAACTTCGCCCACAGAAGATGGGCATCGCCTTCAAAGGTTTCAAAGAGAAGACGGAACAAGCCAAGTTGGAAGCTCGAAGGCGAGGGGAGGATGTCAGCGATGACGAAGATGAGAAAACGAAGAGAATGAAGAAGAAAGTGAAGGAGGCTGAGAAAAAGCGGTCAGACGTCTGGAAGCGTCCAAAGAAGGTGAAGACAAAAGTTGAGCACAAGACATACGAACAAATCCTGGAAGAAGCAGGCGAAGGAGCTCTTGCCGCAGGTGTCGGTCAAATAATAGATGCTAGGGGACCTGTGGTATGTTTTTACATATTTCTCGATTCAATGTCGAGCTTAATGCATCCCTCCATTCAGCTGCAGGAAGTATCTCTCGCAGACATATCTTTGAACACGTGGACGCCAACCAACGACCCCACTCGAATACCCGAAGTACGGCATAATGTCCGCCTTATTGCAGATGCTTGCAAGAGTGATCTTGACAGTCTCGCTCGTGAGGCCAAAGCATTACAAGAACGCAAGAAATTTGTGATTTCTGAGGATGCTCGTTTGCGAAAACAAGTCCAAGACGAGACTGAGCGTACGTATTGTAGTTCCTTGTCTACCTATCGATCCCTGAACGTTCTTTTTCAGTGATTGCTCGACTTCAACAAATCCGCATTATTGCCAACGATATCGAGACGATGGCGAAGGAATTGTCATCACTGTATGAAATATCCCTGGTCCCTTTCAATCCTCACTTCCAGCAACTTATTCACAATTACTCTACGGAGTATGAAAAGTATCGGCTAGACGAGATTGTGGTAGCTGCCATTGCTCCTGTTGTGAGGAGGATGGTTGCAACTTGGAACCCTTTGGAAGACCCAACTTTTTTGTTGCCTACGTTAAAAAATTGGCGAAGGGCCCTCAAAATAAATTCCGGAGTTCCAAAGCCCGATAAGCAGATTGATACGTATGGCACAACGACAAATATGGTTAAACCTGTAGACCCGTATGTTGATTCGCCTCTGCGTAGGCTAATAAGCTTACTCTATATTTAGCGAACTGCCTATGACTCCTTTCGAAAGTCTTTTGTGGAACGTATGGCTGCCCAAAGTACGGACTGCGATCAACAACGAATGGTCACCTGAAGAACCACAGCTAGCTATCACACTGTACGAAGCTTGGTCGACTTTCCTCCCGGCGTTCATCCGAGATAATCTCCTCGATCAGCTTATTTTGCCAAAATTACAAAAGACAGTGGCAGATTGGAATCTAAAAAAGGCGAAGGTGTCATTACAAGTTGTTGTGTTCCCTTGGCTGCCTCATGTCGGCCTCAGATTGGAAGATGTTGTTGGGGACGCTAGGAGGAAAATTAAGAGTCTTCTTCGTAGCTGGGCAGCAATTGAATCGGTCCCAGCTGATCTCGCTGCATGGAGAGAAGTAAGTCATTATCATAGAGATTCGTCTTGATCACCATCTGACTCCGTTGTAGGTTTTCGATGCTGGCGATTGGGATACAATGGTCCTCAAGTATGTTGTGCCAAAACTAGGGGCAACTTTACGCAACGATTTCCGTGTCAACCCAAGAGACCAGAAAATGGAACCCCTACGCTGTGTCCTTTTTTGGTCCAGACTCATACGACCCACTATCTTTTCACAAATCCTGGAAACCGAATTCTTCCCCAAATGGCTGGATGTCCTGCACATCTGGCTCATTCAACCTCGAGTCAGTTTTGAAGAAGTTGCGCAGTGGTATGCGTTCTGGAAGGAAGCATTTCCTGAAGATGTGCGCAATATGGCTGGAATCAGTCGTGGTTTCACTCGCGGTTTGCAGTTGATGAACAAGGCAATTGAGTTGGGCCCCGATGCGCCGATGAAGCTGGTTAAACCAGACTTTTTGGCAGAAATTGCTGCGGCGGCGTCACCCTCGCACGGGGCAAGAGATGCTGCGAAAGCCATTCGACCTTCGGCTCGTACACTCGAAATCACTTTCCGTTCCATCGTGGAAGAATTTGCAGCTTCACACAATCTACTTTTCATCCCAACCGGAAAGGCGCACGAACTGTCAAGGATGCCTCTATATAGGGTGAGTAAGAGTGCAGATGGCAAGAAGGGTTTGTTGGTCTATATACTTGACGATGCTGTTTGGGCACCAAAGGTCGATAGGTCTTTTCCCGAGGCGGAGGAGTTTAAGGCTATTAGCCTCGAAGACATGGTGTTAAGAGCATCGTAGTTAAATAAAAGCTGTACATCATGCTTATTGATCATACAAGGCTCATTTCTCGTGCTCACTAATTGTATAGGAGAAACAGTAGAGGAACTAGTGAATACTGTAGCAGCTGGGCTTTAGGCAGTGAATCATCCAGAGACGTCAGAGTGGGGTTCTTATCAACAAAATATTCCGCTCTGGATTTTGCTTCTTCTCCTCAACCTTTGTCAGATTTGTTCTACATCGTTGTATCCCACTTTCGCCCATGGGGCTCTGTGGACCCATTTGAATATATGTTTCGATAGCAACCTCATATGCTGCACGCACGTCTTCATAGTCTCCCCGGCTCAGGTAGATGTATCCAAAATTCTCCAAGTCCTGCGCCACGCCGAACAGGAACCCAACATGTTTGAAAGATATGAGAGACTTATCGAATTTTGGAAGCGCCTCCTCGTTCTTGTTCAGGGTGACAAGAATGAGTCCATAGTTCAAGTGAATTAGTGCATAGAAATATTGGTTGTCAACAGGTTCGATTGCACCGCAGGCCCCTTCAATCGATTCCAGGGCTTCATTGAGTTGGGAAGACAGATGATAAATTCTGGCCATGTAAAGCATTGATTCAGCTTGGGTCAGAAAGGTGTCCCATCGGCTTGAAAATGTCTCTCGCCTTACGCAAGGACTCCAGGGCTTCTGAATATCCGCCGGCATAAAGAAGGCAGTGTCCCAGCTCCTTTAGAATACAAGCTTTTTCAAAATCACCAAGGGTGCTGAATCTAGATTGTATTGTGCGAACCAAGGAAACTAGCTGGCAGAGGTACATCCTGGTATTTGCAAGGAGCAAACCACACTCAGTGGCCATTTTTGGGGTGCTACGATCCTCAGTTAATTTCTAGGAAATGAGGCTGTTTGATCGCGTAAGTCCGATTACGAGCAGAGACTGGATGTTGGTATCCTCGGCTGCAAGCGCTTCCGAGTGCTGCTTGAACGCCGCATCGTGATAACGATAGGCATGGTCAAAGACATTCTGACAGCATGCTTCCCGCACTTGCTGATGGACCCCCTCGGCAATTCGATTGGTGGCGGCCATGAAGGATTGAACAACAGGCAGAACGAAGAGGGTCGTAAATTCCGCAGACTCACTCTCGTCGTTTGTCAAAAGGAGAGCTGTATCCGTGAGCGTCGCTATGGCGGGATGTCGACTTGAGATCTGGAGCCCACCAATCGAGATTCTTTCTGCAAGTACCGGCTAGAAGTAAAGAAAGAGCAACCAGTAATAAAAGTGCATCCGGATTCCGCTTAACAAGGGCACTGTCGACTGAGAAACCAATGCTGCGATTCATGT
>QDKV01005253.1_pt1 | contig 39737 bp, 47 predicted proteins | sample 1861101 | NCBI WGS metagenome assembly QDKV01 (sample SAMN04275158, study PRJNA302643) | Fungus metagenome, whole genome shotgun sequencing project. | isolation source: fruitbody | host: Mallocybe terrigena | place: Sweden | collected 2013 | reverse complement strand
CTTTGCTCGACTTGATACAGGCTAGACTTCCAAATGCAGAACTGGCATTTCTATCTGCATGTCACAGTGCAGAAGGGGACCTTGCCACACCAGATGAGACTATTCATTTAGCAGCAGCTTTGCAGTTCTGTGGGTTCCGGAGTGTGGTAGGGACTCTGTGGGAAATGGATGATAGAGATGGACCAATGGTTGCAACAGAATTTTACAAGCACATGTTCTGCAAACCAGGAAACAAGGCAGATTTCAGAGATTCAGCAGAGGCACTCAACTTGGCTATCCGTGCACTGAGGAGGAATGGTGTGCCTTTGGAACGCTGGATCCTGTTTGTTCACATTGGTGCTTGATGACTACTTCCCCTGCTGCAAATTTTAAGTCATTGGACATTTGTAAGTGTGCTTCTCTGAGTTGTCAGAGTGAGGAAAATTTCCTGATTCCATTCTTTTCTTAGAACTTGTATTTTGCCCATTTAATGTTCAAGTTGAAGATTTCAATGGAGCAGGTCAAACTGATATGGTGATTCTCAATTCTTGCTGTTTTCCCTTGGTTCCCCCCTATTTTTCTGGTCTTCTTATGGACTCATATATACTGAAGCAGTGTGGCAGAAGTGCATATATATATGCTATTATTGTCAACAGTTTATCTTGCTAGGTTTTGCCAAAGTTCTATCTCATCATTACTACTGTCATATGGTTACCTGTGATGTCCTTCTATTCCTTGGTCCTTGGTCCCTGTAGTTTTAAATTTCAAAGCTTATTATATCTTAGCCCAAAGTTTTCACAAGTTATTTGTATTTCTCTGTGATCACATTTTTCTCATGTGATATGTGCCACTAATATAATACCTTTCTGAAAATGTTGTATTGCATTCAAATAAAACTCAGACAGAAACATCCATTCGACAAAATACTTTGGACAAGGGAGTCACTGCAACCACACATTTACTTCTGTCACAACACAGGAAGCTGCAGTGGAAGGCGTTGCTGGAGGCAAGGGCACAGTGACACGAGTAGAAGTGTGGGGTACCTGGTGTGGTTCAGATGGACTGAGAGTCTGGCAACGACATGCACCTGTCGTCTGACGCCGTCTAGTGAGCTGTCCGAAATCGTTCTCTTCAGTTTTCTTGATGGCAGCCGACTCATGTTGCTGAAGAAAATAGTCACAACATCTGGAAGCTGGCCGGGGTTGCATTTTGCCATGTCCAAACGTCGGAAGATTAGTGACGTAGCGTACAGTCGACCACCCTCTGTCAAGCCCAAAAAAATCAACAAGCTTTAGGATTGGGCCAAAATGCCCTTTCCCATCATTGAACGAAACAAAAACGCCCGTTGATCCAAATCCAATGATGTCCGCACGCCCATCGCCTGTCAAGTCAACTACGGATCTAAGGTGTTGGCCTGTTTCCCATCCCTGCTGGACACAGAAGTCGTTGAGGACCGACTCGCCTTGCCGGGAGTGCCATTACCGTTGTTGAACGAAACGGTGACATTAGCGTCACCAAACCCGATGATGTCGCCGCGCTTGTCACCCGTCAAATCAGTGATAAACCGGGGGTTCTTGTTAACTTGCCACCCGCTATTGATGCCAAAGCTGTCCAAAACTTTGGGAGTTGGATGAAACAAACCCCTGCCATTGTTCAGGGAAACATAGACTCCAGCCTCGGCGAATCCAATGATATCAACTGTTCCGTTGCCCGTCAAGTCAGCCAGAATTCGAGGTGCTTTTCGATCTGCCAGCCCGGACAAAATCATTGGAAACAGCCTGCAAAGGGGCGAACGTCCCATTGCTACTGTTGCGGCAAACATAGACATGAGTTTCACCAAAACCGACGATATCGAGGAACCCATTTCCAGTGACATCAGCAAGAAAACGAAGATGTTGGTCAAGCCGCCAATCTTGATCACAGCCGAATTCTTTCAAAATGAGGGTGGCAGGACTGAAGTGTCCGTTGCCATTATTTTGTGAGACAAAAACGCTAGCGTCACCGAAACCAACGATGTCGCATCGGCCAACATTTCGGATGTCAGCCATAAAGCGAATGTGCCTATCGACGCTCCAGCCACTAGCACCTAGTACTTGTATGAAAGAGAAAAATGAGGAGAGCTTGGTATTGTGTTCGTGCAAGCCAAGCCAAAATCGCCTTCGTCTTTTTTTCTCTTAGTTCCCACAGGGCAGTCATTGCCGTTGGAGTTGCAGAAAGCGGTTACGGAGAATCAAGATCAAGGAGTTCCCCTAAAGTAATATTTGTCTGTCTGGTGAATAGAAGTAGAACACACACGAATTCTGAGTCCACTCAAAGGTCTCTTCAACCCTTCAAAACCTTTGGGGTCAAAATAAAGAATCACCAATCCGAGTGACGAAAGGATGCACGTAACCGTGTCTTTCAATTCGGATTTTATGGTGATCGAGCGATTGGATTATTGCACTGTGCAGTGGTTGTCGAAACGGAAGTCACGTTTCCGTAGTGGTTTCAGTGATGCGGACATCACGACTTTACTTTGTATGGCAGCCCCCGTAGGGCCTGTCTCCGCAGCACAAGCTATTGGAGAATATCTCCAGTCTCCCGATGATCTCGTCAAAATATCTGCTTTCCGGAAAAAGCTTGAGAAAGAGAAGGCATCTATAGACGCTAGACTCAAGATCGGTGTCAAGGAACAGTTGCAGGCAACAAAAGTTGGGTTGAAGAAGTATCTCAGCACTCGGGATAATGTCCAGGCCATAAAGGATGAAATGATGACTATCGAAAAGGAATGTGGGGACCCCTCTATCCGGGTGGCTACTTTCGACCAGATTAGCAGAGTAAGCAGAAAGTATTCTTACCCAGAAAAACTTTGCTTATAAGCATGCAGGTTTCAATGGTTCATCGAAATTTTGAAGCTACGGACGAGATGGTCAACAATCTCCTTTCCATGGGTGCTCAGTTGGACAATCTCGAACACATGTTGGCAGCAGATAAACGCGAAATAGTTGGGCCAGCACCTAATCTTCTTATAATTCATTACCATCTTAACCAGTTGGAGAGATTCCGGAACCAGACTATGCACGAAGCGAAGAAAGCATCACCCAGTTCTCAGGCCACTCTTGCTAGGTGGTTCGAAGATCTGAACAAATTAATCGTTGAATTTGACGAATATATTCTGGACTTGGCCAGGAATGTCCTTAACTTGGTTCGTGCCGGTCACTCGGATGTGGTCGTTAAAATCATCAAGATTGCAGAAATTGAAGGGAAAGAAGACGAAAAGGTAAAGCTTCCGTCTATTCATGGGTCAGTTGTGGGCTCCAACAGTTATATTTTCAGTCCCTGGTGATGCGCTTCGTCAAGAAAGCAGCAAAGTTAGATGCCGCCATGAAATTCAAGTCCTTGCAAGCGAACGCTCGTGTTATCAAGCATTACCGATCCAAAATCCTGAAATCCATTACTCAATCCATTCGCGACAGAGTCGAGGGTGCATACAATCGCATGGTCGACGATCCAGTCAAGTTTCTCGGAGGGTTGCAATGGCTATATCAAGATATTATACGAGTTGAAAGCGATATTTCCCCTTGTTTTCCTGCAGACTACGAGATTTACTCGCTTTATCTTCGAGAATATCACAAAGCCCTCAACACAGTCGTCAAGAAGATAGCCGAGGCCAAATCTGACGCGAGCGTATTGTTAGCTCTCTACGAGTGGTTAAAAGAGTACAAAACGAACATGAAGGAGTTAAATGTGCCGCCTGAACTTCTTGATCCGCCTTTGCTCGATGGAAAAGAACAATTACTCATCGAGGACTATGTCCAACTCATTATTCGCAAGCTGGATGAGTGGTCGGCAAATCTTATGAAGACGGAGATTACTGAATTCACCAAACGAGAAGAGGCTCCCGAACTCGACAACGAGAATCTTTATTCCATGCAGGGAGGAGTCATTCTATTCCAGATGGTCAATCAACAAGTTGATCTTGCTGCCGAAAGTGGACAAGGTGCCATTCTCGCTCGAGTAATTGGGGAATCGAACCGAGTGATGCGCAGTATTCAGGAACAGTGGACCAAGACTATTGAGTTAGAGTTCAAGAGACAGATAGAAAAACCCGAGGAAGCCGCAGGTGGCCTTGTCGAATACTGTATTGCACTGGCAAACGACCAGGTCAAGTCTGCCGATTTCTGTGAGGCGCTTTTGGCTCGGCTTGAACCCCTGGTTTCGGAAAAGTATCGACTCCCTATTAGCGAACGACTCAACGACGCCATTGATGGGTATCTTGATGTCGCGAAGAGGTGCATGCAGACTCTTATAGACATGGTTTTCAACGATCTGAAGCCCGCAACAAAGAACCTTTTTCAGCCGCCGTGGTATGACGGGATTATGCGTCAAATAGTCGAGACGATGAAAGACTACATGGCCGACTACCAGAGCTATCTCAATTCCGCTTTACTCGATTTGCTAACAGAAGATCTGATGGACGCTTTTATCGTAACGTACCTCAATGCTCTCGCTAACGCACCGAAACTCAAGATGCCTGTGGCTGCTGAACGTTTCAAAGAAGATGTTACTGAGGTCTTCAAATTTTTCTCAACATTATCTGCTACGAAGGACGTAGAAGCTCGTTTTGGGGTGCTTGAGCTGGTATTGTCGATGTTGGAGGCGTCCAAGGACATCGCTTTCCTTTCTTTCTGGAATTTTGCAAAAATTCATGGTCCCAGTGTTGCCTTTGTGGAGGCATTGATGCGGGCACGAAGTGACTTCGACCGCTCAGCGGTTAATGAGATCATGGACAGTGTCAAACGCAAAATCAAGGAAGACGGCTTGACAGATCGTTAGTATATCCCTTTTTTTAGTTTTGATAGACGCTGATGTTTTTTTTCCCAGCCCCCGAGCCAACGATCATGAAGAAAGTCAACGTTGGCAGTGGATTCTCCAGGTTTCTTCGGACATAGTTGCACAATATTTATTGTTACATTTTACTGTCTAACTGCATTTTACACGTGTTCATTTCCATACGTTTAATAACTCGATATTTCCTTATTCAATTTACATCTTACTGGTGGAAGATTGGTTTGAGCGGTCAGGCAAAGCAGAGGAGACCTCATCAATTTTCCTGAATTGCCATGGGAAGCGAGAAGGGTATAGAAATGGTCGCAAATCAAATCCTATGGGCTGGTCAGTTTGGTAACTTCACACATAGATGGATCTGTTACTATTATCATCAGGACTGTATGATTCCTGTTCGCAGAGATAAGCATGGGGGGATATAGTTTTAACATAGAAGGCTCACAGCGTGGTATGCAGGTGTTAAAGTTGTCATTTTATGGCGATTGCGGGCGTGTTCGAAGTAAAAGAGTTTTACTTTCTCAGCAATCTACTAGAAATGGGCAAGTGGTTGGAAAGAATTCTTCGAGAGCATACCTGCAATGGCGACAGGAAGGTACCCCATTCATGTACGAGTTTTGTAAAGGTACTATATGGACCACACTTCTCTATCTTGCGAAGACGGCCAAAGACGGACAACTCGTCATAAGTCATACCCATGTCGGCCTGACCCTCGTCAATACAGCGTGGAAATTAAATAAAACGATCGATACCTCATCTGATTGCACATAAGATTCTGTAATAGGTTCCAATTCAGCAGTTGGTACAGCGTTGAGAAAACTTAGCTGTAATTAGCTAATGCCGACCAAAGAGAGTTTTTGCATCGTACCTCTGCAAAATAGGAACATCAAAAGCCTGTTGCGCATAAGCGATAAATTTCTTCAAGTCCGTTTTACTGATGCCTCCAATAGGATTGATGTCCGCTTTGCAAATCATGAGATCCCCAGATTTATCAACCAGTTTCAAGCCATGACTTACCCGAAGAACAGTCATATTTTGTGAGGTATCCACGAAGGCTTGGTACCATCAGTTTGGAAAGTTGGGACAAATTATTATACGCTAACCTTTCATCAACATTTGCGCTTCCTAAGACGAGTAAGCCTCCATTTCTCCCTCTCACCCAGGGCAGAAGTTGCGCAAAAAAGTAGGCAAGAACCATCCGTAGTCTGGCCTAGAACACGATCTCAGAGGTCATTCAAATATATAGTAACACATACTTGGATATTTTGCAGAGCCAGATTTTCAGCATTGGAGCCACCTTGAGACCGAAACTGCGGGCGAATGCCAGTAACGAATGTGAAAAGTTGGCGGACTGCCCTAACGACGGAATCCATGTTAAAATCTGTATGGTAACTACAAAAGAACTGTGTCACTCTCGCGCTGTCGACAATAGATACAAGCGCGGACCTTCCAATCGAGTCTGCAAGCTGTTTAGCCCGCTGTCTGGTCTCTTTGCTGGAATTTTCAGTACCCATATAACAAGTGTGGAATATTCTATGACAAAGTTCCTTCGGGTTGGTCGGCAAATAATTCGAATCTTCAGGTTCACCGACAATTCGTCTTGCATCTGAGATAACCTGCGTTTCTGTGGATCAAGTCAACTATGAGTTAAATCAATCATGTTTGCGTGGATCACCTCCTCGTACTGCTGCATCAGCCACTAAGCGGCACATAGAAAATACAATTACAGCAGTCGCGCAACTGTCAATTCCCCCGCTCAGAGGAAGAAAATAACCCTGCGTGCGAGATCGCCTTAGATAATCCCATAACCAGCATGCTGGTCCAAGACTGATCCGTTGGGAATATCAATTATAAATTTGGTTGATGACACTGTAAGACCACCCACGCGATTTCTTCTTCAAGAGTATGAAATCTAATTGGTATCGTTTTGCTCCCAATCAGACCACCTATGTCCTCTTCACGCACTTCATCGAACTTCCCGCTGGTAAGGGCGAATTGGACTTCGATTCTGTGATAACTAGCACTGGACGCCGCCTGGATACTTCTACTTGAGACTGCGCGATGGGCACGAACATCCTCTATGTCGATGGTTGCTGTAACGACCTCAACATCCGATAACGAGAATTGTGTGCCCTGCGCAACTATGCGGCCGTTTACGGCAATTAGGGCACATCCATCATAGTAGAGGCGGTCGCCATCACATCCTTGTTGGTTGGCATAAAGGTAGATTCCGCCGAGCTAAAAAATCATTTAGTTGTGTTTGCAGATCCCATATTTTTGCATACTTTAAGGGTTGCTTCCTTAATAAGCTCCACTCTTCTGTAAAGCTTCCGAAGCTCGTGATGACTACCGCTCGAATTCGTGAATACTTCAACACCATCTAGACCCATGAGAATATGTGGACTGACAGACATTTCGAAATCAATAGATAACCATCATCGTATATCCAACTACGAACCTCGCAGGAGTGAACAACTCTTCGCATAACTCAACGCCGATGCAAGTGTCAACGGTACTAATGACAGCGTCCCCGAATGGCACTTTCACCTGAAAGGAATGAGCGAAAAACAAGCTTTCAGCACTCAATAACATCACCTGCTTGGTGATTGTCTGAATGATACGTGGCAGGTAATGGTCCTCCACTTGACGATGCTTCGACCAGGGTGTGAAATAACGCAGCTCACGATAATTCCCATCATTTGCCATCCACATCTTCGGGCGGATGAGCAGGATTTTCTTGTCATGGACAATGACCCTGCAGTTATAAATGACGTTCTTGTGCACAACCGGCCTAGAAAATACCTTCACTCTTAGACAGATATCAAAATTTTGCCCAAATCCTTACATGCCCAGATCACAAACAATACCTAAGGTTTCGTCCGATGCCAATATCTTGGCCAGGACTTCCCATGAATGGAGAACAGTATCGCCTGGGAGGTAGTGAGCCACCAAAGCAAAGATTTCAGATGGGTATACCTTCTAGGAAATGATCATAACAGCCATAGCCACTGACAAGACGTCACTCGCGGTGAAGAATTCGCAAAAATATACTGACGGGATCTCGAGTTCTGGACCAACCCGTAAGGTAGCCCCGCGACTTTTGGCCATATTGATACTCGCCATGATTCTTTCATAGTTTCCCTACGGATATGGCTAATCGGTATTGGACTAGTCAAATGCAAAGACAACAAACCTGGAAATCAAGTGCCCATTGGTTCAAGGAGCTACGTTCGACATGAGAAGGAATTCGAAATCAAAACAGGTCCTTTACCAACTAATAAAATCAAGTCCATCAAGCAGGGTTAAAATGGCTCATTAGATAACGCACGTAGCCAGAGTGATAAGATGACCCATTTTCTTCAATTTGTCTCCCAGACAGCAAGTCACTAGTATGGACGTCTTCAACTTTGTTAATCTGCGGGATATATCGGTCCGGTAAACAACTGACATCCAATGTGGTGATGAATTATGAAAGTAAAAAAACAGTTTATGTATGGAGTGAAAGGCAGATGTAACAGCGTCCATCAAAAAGCAGTATAAAGCAGTAAATGTCAGTCTATGCAAAGGAAAGGTTTGGGATTAGGGAGCTGTATGGATGATCAATTAAAAGCTTTCACAACCAACACAAAGGTCGCTTACCAGGTTTTAATACCGTGAGTAATGTAGCCCTTTCTTCGTCAGAAAAATTGTCAACGAGACGTGTGAAGCTATCTATTGCGGCCTTGCGATTGTCTTTCGTCAACTGAATTAGTTGACGCAGAAGATAATCAGCTTTCAGTTGAGCAACAGTTTGTGATACATCCAACTTCTCAAGGGCTTCCACTGCTTGGCGATGATCAGTTGTTGGCTCAATACCTGCTAACGAATTAACGAGACGAGACCGGTAATCGAAGGGTGCGTCCGGAGCAGCAGCAGCAAGGCAGGCCATTGAGGATGAGTAAGCGATGCGTGCCCGGACGGCCCAGTAGAAATGACGTCTTGCATTCTTCCATACAGTAGGTTTTGCACAACCTTTGGCTTCCATACGGCCAGTCCGACTTGAAAAAAACTAAGTTAATTCAGTACTACCAGAAGTACTCGACACTTACTCATGCAGATCTGCATAAAGGAGTGCAATTTGTTTATACGTTGGTTGAAGGTGGGTTTCGCGTTCCGCTAAAGCAGAGGCAGCGGCGGTACGTTCATCAGCGGTCTTGGCATTGTCCTTACTGTCCCGTTTCAAAGACGCATAGGTTGAATCAAGCCTCTCCATTAAAACTTGAATCTTATCACGACGCATCTTGATTTCAACAATACCTTCAGGCTCCAATACACCAGCACGAGCGTCCACATCAGCATACAGGTCCATCTGTTCAGGGTTGATCGAAGGGTCTAACACAACCCAAGCACCACCACGTAACTCGCCATTGGGAACAATGTAGACGAAGACGGGTTGCTTATAACTTGACAATCCATCAACGATTTTGGAACCCTGCTTCAGAACTTCATCATACATATCTTGCTGTCCTCCAGAGAATCCACGCCAATTGGCAAAAATGATAAGCGGCAATCCTTCACGGTTGAAGTCGAAAATAGCTTGTGCGGTCTTGTAGGCAGAATTGGGGTACCAGACTTGTCCCGCTTCCATAATGCGTTGCTCGAACGAGGCGGGATTGGCCGGATCGGCAGGAACGACGCGTTCGATGGTGCGGGTTTCGACCGCAATCACACCGATAGGAATTCCTCCAAGGCGAGCACGTCCGACGACAACAGTTTGAGCCCACCCACTGAGTGTTTCCTGAAATGAACCTTTGTCGAAAAATCCACTTCTCCACTCTTGCGAAGCCTCATCTACTTTGCCTTCGATAAACCAACGAGGATCGTAAACGCCTTTTGGAGGTGTGTAGTCAATATCACGATCCCAGCCGTCGGGTGAAGGGCGAACGGGAAGAGGTGCATTTTTAAACTCGGGAACATAGGCAAGCCATTCAAGGATTTGGCTAGCACCTTGAAGATCGCTAGCCGCTGTTAAGTGTGAGACACCATTCTTAAACATAATTTGAGTTCCACCAAGCTGCAAATTAGAAGTATAGACTTCACGACCAAGGAGCTTGTTCAAGGCTGGAGCACCTGTCAAAATGATAGGTTGCCCTTCTACTTGGACTGCTCGCTCGCCGAGGCGAACAAGGTAAGCACCGATACCTACAGACCGAGCAGTGACCAGGGTGATGGTGAAAATGTCGTCATAAGCTCTCGAGGTCTCTCCAGCAATAAGACCTGAACCCTTGAGGCACTCGACGCCAAGGCCATCAGTACGGCCAATAACATCGGTAATTTTGTGGCGGCGCTCCCCGTTTTCGTTGATTTCCACGGTTCGCACAATGTCAGGGCCCTTATCTTGGAGTTTGAGGTAGTTGTCATGCGTTAGATAGAGGTAATTGAATCCCTTCTCTGGCTGTGCAGCATCATTCCAAGCGACAGAGAAGAGGGGTAGCGCTTCCTCCGCAAGACCGATTCTAGCACCGGAGTTGGCAGACAGGTAGATACGAGGCAGGCCTTGGCTGCGCGCGTACCGGGAAACTTGATAGAAGAAAGTATCTTCGGCTGGACCGAAGGAACCAATCTTGTAAGTGATATCATTGGCGATGACAACCACCTTACGACCTTTGGTATATTCCGGTGTCATCAAATTGAAGACCCAGGCAACCATGCCACAGGTGTTATTGCCTGGCACCCTATCAACCTCAGTGAGTTGATCATGTTCGTCCAGCACAAGTTCTTTAGACTCCAGGAAGACCTTTGGCAGTACCAATGAGGGATCAGTCTTGCGCGCACTAACCCAGACATTGTGAAGGGCTTTGGAGAACAAATCCGGGAAGTCGTAGACGTAGGTTGTTCCGATGAGGTGAGCCTGATAACGCTTGGGCTGTAGTGATTCCTTGGTCGGGTAAGCGAGATGAACAGGTTGTAAGTGAAGGGGACCTTTTTCGCCGATGGATTTTAAAATCGTTGTTCCTTTGTCAGTTGTGATTTCCTGGTATCCGTGGTAGTTGACGATGAAACCAGATACATTTTCGATAATGCAACGAATAGGTGTGACGTTTCCCGCTTTGTCTTCAAGTGCAATGCGAATTTCTGAACCTGTGACATGCAATCGCCACAGACGTTTTCCGTGACGCTCGATGAAACCTGAGATGGCAGCAAGAACATCTTCGTATTCAACAGGTAAATTATAGACGAAGTTCATGAAAATGTGGTTGCAATCCGCATTGCGATGTTGAGCGCTAACAATCTCCAGAGCGTCCAAAATACTCGTCACCAGCCGATCAGTCTCGGAAATCAGATATTCAGCCATGCTCATGGAACCACGAATGCGACCAGGACGAACAAGAGCACGAATAAAGAAGCGGTTGTCCAGTTGATTCTCACGGGCGACGGCGTGGTAGATGTGGATTTGTTTGGCTTCCACAAAGCAAGGTGACAAATTATAATTCGAAAGGCGACTCAACTCAAGTTGATACGCAAGAGCTGGTTCGATGTTTCGAATATGTTGTTCTTCTTTCCAGATCCCATCGTTATCACGGAGAGTAAAGTAGACAGGGTATTGTCCGCGACGGCAAAGCAGAATGGAGACACGACGCACGCCGCGGCGAGCAAGAATATCTGCATGTTTATTGACAAAGGACACGACTTCGTTGTTCCACTGGACCTCAGTTTTGTCTTTATCGAAGATATTGAGAACGACATTAACAACGTTCGGTGGTTGACTACCAGCGCCGTAACGCTCCGCGAATTCTTGAACATCGAAAACAGGGAGGAGGGAAACAACCTTCGTGAATCCTTTGGCGAGCGCCTCTATATGGGTAAAAGAAACGATGACTCCGGTACGCACAGGTTGCGATTGATGGCGGTTGATCATGTAAGTGAGATCGCTGACCGAGGCTGTACGACGGGGTTGACTAGAAGAAACATTCAAAAAGTATCAGAAATCCAGATGTAATTCACGTACATATTTGAGATCTGGGGTGTATCAGGAGGTGAATGAGATTGACCGAGATTGAATCGCCAAGTAACAGCAGTTGGGGAATCTCCATCATCTAAGGTATCGCCTTCTTCATAGTCGATGGAAAGCAGTGTATAAGCCCTATATCCTCGCCTGACGTACACCTCAAAAGCAGCTTGGATGATCGTTTAGAATAATCCAATGGAAGAGTTAGAATTGACTTACCAAGTCGAACCATTGGGTCATCGTGATGGAAAAAAGCAGGCAGGACGTCAAAGACGGTGTATCGGGAGTCAGTTAACTCTCTGAGTACTTCAGCCGAGGGCGTCCTTGGGTAGAGTCAATCAAAGATCCTGTAGATTGAATGGAAACACATACTTAGTTGACCCTCCCGATTCCCCATAGTAGTTGTTGGATACCGAGTGCATCAGTACGGATTCCATTTGAACAAGACGCTCTTCGTACGAGGGCATTTGACCCAGGATAAGAACTTCTCGGGCCTTCAAAGAAACTTGTGTAGAAGACCTGAATTGATAGTCAGACAGTGGAACCCCAAGATTTTAGCACTAGAAAACTTACTTTCCCTCTAATGCCGCGAGCTCATTAAGAACTTTGTAGAGACGGCCCTCCGGATTCGAAACGTTCAAACCACTCGTCTTGACATAGTCTAACAAGGTCAGGATGAATTTGGCTTTGCTCTGCACTTTGATATGGCTGAGCACAAAGCCCACGGCAGTATCCAAGTCGTCCTTGTGTTGCTCGCGAAGTGAGAGGACTCGTGCTTCGATGCTGCCGCCAAAAAGCTTTTCAGTTGACGCATATCTAGATAAAAGGTTGGCGATTGTGTCCGTTTCATGACCTTTGATGCCACTGAGATATTTCTCTAATACATCATAGAGTGGACCTATTTTGGTGCGAAACATAAACCTCTCTTCAGCTGCTGCATTATCTTGAATGTAGTTATCGATCATTTTCTTCAGACGAACAGCGGGGAATTCAGTGTTAACTCCCCTCCCTTTTGCGGTATCCATGGCGGCACGAACACTGTCTTCAAGTTTTGAAGGAATGCGGCCAGAGAGTGAAGACAGAATGTCGGTAACTTCCAAATATGGAAGCTGAGAGTCGTGCAGAACTTCGATCAAATCCTTGAGGGTTGTATTCATGACAGACTGGTTGTCAAAACCGTCCAAGATATTGTTAAGGGTATTCAAACAGCGACTGAATCGTTGATGAGGTTTGTTGCCAACAACTCCAGGAATGCCCATTGGAGGAAGCTGGCCTTCGAAAGGCTTTGCATGTCTAACTCTTGCAGGATCGTCCAACGTAAGGATCCCAAGGATGTCGCCGGGTTCCAAGCTGACACCAGGCTGTTTGAGGAATTGAACGATACCATCCTCCGAGGCAACCAATGGCATGTACATCTTCATGACCTGTATACAAGTGTTAACAAAGAACGAAAAAGTGGAAAGAAAAAGGCCTTACTTCAATTTCAGCATACTGATCACCAGCCTTAACATGGTCACCACTCTCGACGAAGTATCGAATGAGTTTACCAGGACTGGGACTCCTGAGCTGGGTCGGATCGTTTTCTTGTTCGATGAGACATGTCTTCGCGTCTATCATTAACCTGAGAGCACCGACTTCTTCTCTCCAGTAGACTGAGTGGCTCTTGCCGTCCAAGAGAACGAGCAATCCGCCATCAGCGAGAGCTCGAGCCCCAACCAACGTCCTCCCTCCGTTGAGGTAAAGCGTCCACGTAGTTGATGAAGACCGAGTAGCAGTGAAAGAATAACGGATATTGTCATAAATGAAATCAATCCCAAAGGCAGTTCGAAGGACGTCACGACCTGGAACCTGGCCTTTGTCAAGAATGCGCTTGTACTCCGTCCAACATGCCGTGGAGGAAAGATGCGCCTTGGCGACAGCACCACAAATAACAGCAAGAGTGGCTTCGGGTCTCTCAGCCGTGAGCTTGCTGCTAATCAACGAATCAAGCCAGCCCGTCGTGATAGCATTTTCTTTGAAGGCCTCAAGTTCCAGAAGTTTAATGAGGTATTCTACAGTCGTTCTGAAGTCGCCGCGAATGCTCAACTCCTTCAGTGCCACTATCATGTTTTTCCGACTTTCACTGCGGTCTTCGCCATAAGCGAAGATATGACCGAATTGGGAATCAGCGAACTCGTGCAATCCTCCAGCAGAGCTAACAGAAAAGTATCCCCATACGTTGGTGCTGGAGCGGAAGTTCAGTTCCTGCAAAGAACCCGAAGACGGCTTGAAGCCTGCGTCAGGATTCTCTGCGGTAATACGGACTGCAACGACGTGACCCTTTGGCCGAGGTTTTCTTTGGAGTTTATTGGAATCTGGGCTGCTCATGTCGAAATCAATTTCGGATGATCCATTGGGCGCGACTCCGTACAGCTGGCGTATGTCGCGGATACGATGAAGAGGAAGGCCCATTGCAACTTGTAATTGGGCAGCAGGTAGATTAACACCGGTCACCATTTCTGTTGTAGGGTGTTCAACTTGTAGACGGGGATTCAACTCAAGGAAGTAAAAAACGTCTTCCGAGTGAATATAAAGATCTGACGAAGCAAAGGAAATAAAAAATAACCTGATCGATGATTGACAAACATACATTCGACCGTCCCAGCGCTAACATAACCCACAAGTTTTGCGAGACGGACAGCAGCTCTTTCCATCTTCTCGAAGGTGTCTTCTTTTGCAATAGTGACAGGCGCCTCTTCAATAATCTTCTGATGGCGACGTTGGACAGAACAATCACGGCCGAAAAGAGAAATGGCGTTTCCATATTGGTCAGCCAGTAGCTGCACTTCCAAGTGACGGGCCTGTCCAGCAAGTTTCATGATGAAGATAGGCGAACCTGGGGTAAGGTTAGTCCGAATGCAGCCATCAGTTTGAGTCAAATACCAGGGATCTCGCCAGCTACGGCATGAAACGCGTTCTTAAATGAGTCTGGGTGCTCGACTTTGCGTATACCCTTTCCTCCTCCTCCTTCACTGGCTTTGATCATCACAGGGAATCCGATTTGCTCTGCCTTCTTCAATCCACCTTCAACAGTTACAACGCAAGCATCTGCGTACGCCGTATTAGGCACGGCAACATAGCCATCGTCCGAAAGAAATGTCTCCAAAATACCAGATCCAGACCAAGGCATGGTTGGAACTTGTGCACTTTGTGCTACGATAGTACTTGAAATTTTGTCGCCTAAGCTCCTCATAGCGCTCCCAGGAGGACCAATAAACACAATTTTGTGCCTGCTAGCGGCAAGACCCTCGGGTAGTCGAGGATTTTCTGAGGCATGACCCCATCCCGCCCAGACGGCATGAACTCCCGCTCGCTCGGCTACGTCAATAATGAGATCAACATTGGCGTAGTTGTTGTTGTTCGATCCTCCTGGAACTTCAATATAGCGATCAGCCATACGAATATACTCCGCGTTCACTTTCAAATCTTCGGGAGTGGCCATGACAGTGAATTCGATGGCCCGTTCACGTCCGAAAGTCTCATAACTCCATTGACGAACTGAACGAATTTCCTTCACAGCAGCAATCCCTAATATATGCGTGTTAGAATAATATATGGTACGAGTACAGCACGCATACCATTATTGGCAATAAGAACCTGTAGAAAGAATTGATTAAGGTAACCCAGAATCGACAAATATCGACGTGCCTTAGTGATGACAGTATGTCCCCCATGTTCCTTCACAAAATCCCTAACGCTACTAGGTGAAGCCTTTTCAAGTGAATTGCCACCTGGCAGTCGCGCAAAAAAAATAAGTAAAAATAGGAATTGCCGAGAAAACGCGCCAGACGCGTACCAACGAAATGCTGGACTCTAGAATAGTCGTACGTTGCCATTGAGCTTAATACCTTCCACAGAGAGCAAGGCGTATTTTTGGAATATAAACAATGAAGGACGGCCTTTTATGCCAACAGTTCTCTGGGGAACGAGACGATTTGACCCCAAAACTCTTCTTTGCCGCTTACCTCAGCAGGGTTACAACAGGGTTTTCTTTACAGCAAACTGCAAAATAGTACTAGAGAATTTCAAAAACCTACTTGTGCGCCTTGCGTACATAAGCATCCAAAAAAAGAACTGTTGCTCCACGTCTAGTGTGGCCAACTTCCGATTCATCCCGGAGGCGATAATCACAATAATGTTAGAACAGTTCTATCTCGTGAGGGCGTTTCTAATATTACTGGTGAGGAATACATACTACAGCCAGCGGTCGCTCAGAAGGAAACGTAGTGTGAAAGTACGGTGGAATAAGGGCTTGAATCCGATTTTGGATGCTTATGTATGTATGCACAGGTAATTTTTGAAATTCTCAGGCAATGGACTCTTGACAAGGAAGATAATTTCTGCATCCTTTCATTGCTACCTAACGTCAGGTGTGGTCGATATCTCGATACGACCACTTCGGACCCTTGCACAGGGACCGATCTGGACACATAAGTAGTGTACTAATTCCCCGATTCAATAGAATTGCAAGCTCTTCTATTAGGGCTATGTGGCGGCTGGCCAAGGTTCATATAAGTACCTGTAGAAAATATCTTTCTTTTTTCACATTTCCAGCACTCGTTTGACATTCATAGTGAACTCAGGAGTTCTTCTGCGGAAATGCAGAACACATATTGCCATTCATAATTCAGAGTTTATCGACTGACCATAGTCCTTCCACTAGCGAGAAGTTAGTTTGTGGTTCGCAATGTAGAGCAATCGATAATCTTTACCTGACAGTCTTCTTTTCAGTTGTAGCCACTTCGGTCTTTGCTCTGTTTAACACCTTCTGAAATTCCGATACCCGATGTCTCATCCTTGAATGCATGTAAGCCTTGGAACATTTGATGTGGTAGTGAAGATAATCGCGGAATAGTTGAATATGAGAGATCGCTGCAGATGCGACAGACTTGTTCGCGAAATGACGAGGGAAAAGCACAAAGGTAACATATCCAATATCCTCGCTGTTTCGGAGACCAGAGACGTGACGAATTTCAAGAGGTGGATCCTTACTGGAATATAGAACCTGTGGGGCATTTTGGATTGAAGGTTGACGCCGAGCATCAACAAATTCCTGCACCACATAACCAAGTCAATGTTTTGTCCAATGTAAGATAAGGATATCATGCTCGCCTGTAGAAAAACCTTTCCAAAGATTTTATCCGTTTCTTCCCTGAAAACCGTCGAGAAAATGACAGTGACGCGATCGGGGGCTGCTTGGATGAAGATAGCCTCCTCGTCTCGATAATGAAGCTGCATCAGTTCACCCTGGCCTCCAGAAGCTTCCAACTTCTTCTGAGCGTCGAAAGCACGTTCAAAAGGTGCAGCAACGACGTTGCGTTTCAAAAGAGCGAGGGATTGCACGAACGTTTCACGAGACTCTGGAAAACCTTCAATCTTGGAAAGTACAGTCAAGAACGGAGTAAGAGCTTGCCTTGATCTGTCGGTGCCTGCTCCAAATCAATTTGTAGACTGATATTGTAATCGGGTTCCGTCTGGCTTGACAAAAGAGTTCCGTACTCCCGTTGCAAGATTTCAAGTGCACCGTATCGTACAAGCTCATCCCAACACCGAATATTCATTGAAAGAAGCAGGAGTGTCTTTCGTTCTGGGGTCGACAAGTGGAAACGCACATTGTCGTAGTCGACAAAGACAACATCCAGAGCTCCTGGCCTGGATCTAGGAGTTAATCAGAGCAAGAGATGTAAATTCATTACTTACTTTAGGAGTTTCTCTAAAATCGTTTGTTGAATAATAACGTTGTGAGACTAGACGGAATATAAATCATAGTCAATTATATCAAGAAATGTCCAATACCTCCAAGAGAATCATTTCTGGGAATAAGGACTGACTTAGTTGCTGCAAAGAAAAGCATTTGCACTTGGAATAGATTAGTAGTTCCAACTCCGACAAACTGGAGGATTCCCGCAGGGATTTTAGTCATCTTCAGAGTAAAAATTTACCTATTTTGGCCAGAGGTGGAGGAAATTTTTTGATGGGATGTCACAGTCTTCATTTGGGCCAGAACTCTTCCTACAAATACTGACGGAAATGGGTCCAAATTTTGCCCCGATTTGGCGGGGAAGTGACGGAAAGGCCATGCTGTTGGACGTGATAGTAGGCGCCCAGTCGCCAATGTTCTGAAAATATAGACTTTGGCAACGCAAGAATGGTGCAAAATGGCTTTTCGAATATACGCAAGCAAGATGGGGCCACATCAGGAGGTGTCGATAAGTTGAAGGATTCATACAACGAGAAAGCGCGTTGTGGTCAAGGTATATAAGTACACGGAAGGAATTTAAATCTCCTTGGAATGTATGCCTATGAAGTCTGTCCGTTAAGTAACAGAAAAAAGCACCATGTCAGCAGAAAATGAAGTAAGGGAAGGTGACGACTGCAAAAATGAGTAATATGGGCTATAGCGGGAAATAAAGCCGTGAATATAGTATGTAAAAGTAGTTGCAAAGTCATAGAAAGAAAGAAACGTGCGCCGGCTGTTGCCATAACACACAACGCAGAAAGTCTACGTGATCAATGCACCGTTCGTCCCCAAAGGGCCCAGCATAGAACACAAGCTGGCATCCGCTCATCTCCGTCGCTGTTGTTGCCAAACAGCCAAAGGGACGTCCTCTTCTTCAGTTGCGGGACTGTCAGCAGTTCTAGGTCGTTTGGGGTAACCTCCTGGCGAAGTACTATGGCCTGCACCATTGGGCTGCGGAGGCCCAGGAGACGCTGTGACTGACAACGATCGCATTGGAGTTCTATAGTTTCCGTTCTGGTCGCTGAGTCGCTCTTGCGATATATTCTGTTTGCGGAACTGCTGATTAATAATCGGAGGGGAATGTGATCGTCCTTGTGACGGTGTCCGATGCAGGGAAGGGGTAGATGAATTTGTTTGCGACATCCATCCTTGTTTATCCATAGGTGGCATAGCGCCTGGAGGTAATCCAGGTCGTTGTTGAGGACGATAGTTATCCGGCCCGTAGTAAGGTGCAGCCTGGGACGGAACTGGTTCCATAGGGTCGAACAGTCGGTTTGCCATCTGACGAATCGGTGACACAGGGCCAATATGCACTGGTTGGCCCACCATATGTTGACTTGGAATGGGCGTCGATTGTCCGGCAACAGGCTGGAGAGGGCGACGACCAGGAGAGCCACCATTGGCCGGCGTGGTTGGGCTAAGAGGAGGCTGTTGCATGCTGTAATTACCATATTCCTGCTCCATCACACGGTGTTGCATCCCATATTGAGGGCCTTTGACAGGCATTTCTGCCCGACGGCCTCCTGTCGGTGTTCCAGGCGGAGACTTTGTTAGAGGGCCACGCTTTCCAGACTCCCTCTTTTTCATTTCCAGCTCACGCTCTCGCGACTCTTTCTCAAGACGCTCTTTCTCTAAACGCTCCTTTGCCAGATGCTCCTTTTCTGCCTTCTCCCGCTGCACCTTTTCTCGCTGCTGCACCTCCCGTTCTTCTTTCTCAGCTTCCTGCTTATCGGTCGATTGAGTATTCTCGACTGTACCATCTTGTGATACAGTAGGATTTTGAGCTTTATTGATGATACCAAGGTACCAGAACATGAGATTGCTGATGAGAACCTGCTCATATAATGGTCGCCGTGGGTTAGCCAATTTAATGTGACTCAGCCGGTATATCGCCCTTTCAACGTGCAAAGGATATCGTGCATACGGATTACCATCGATTCCAGGCGCCAAACCAGGTGAAGCAGGCGAGACATGTGATTTTGATTTAGAGGCACCAAGGAGAGCCTGGGCTGCCTCACGTCCAGATGCGCCACCAGTAATAGAAGACTGATATTCTGAGTCTTGCTTCTTTCTCGAAAATAATGAAGACAGAAATCCAGGTTCCTTCTCGGAATGTCGATCCTTCTCCTTCTCCTTCTGGGCCTTTTTGCTAGATTTATCGCCCCACTTAAACAATCCTTTCTTATCCTTCTCCTTCTTGGATGTCGGCGGTGGGCTTGTTGTCAATACAAAAGGAGATGAAGCTGCCGGATGTGTAGAGACAGGAGTAGGGTGGGAAAAGGGCTCTGGCGAAGGGGTCCGAGACGGAAGGCCCTGCCCTGGGAAGGGTTGTGGTACGGTCAAACGTTGAGGTTGTGGATGATGCAAGACTGGAGCAGGTGGTTCTGGTTCAACTGGAGGGAGCGATTCTTCGATAATGGGTTTAGGTGTCGGGTTGACTGCCACAGTAAACGGTTCCAACGGTTGTGGAGGCGAGAATGCGGGTTCTTCGTCCTCCTGGGTCGCATAAGCATCAAAGATGGACTGCTCCTCGCTGTAGATAGAATCAGGCCGAGTTGAACCCTCCTCGGAACGTGTTGTTCGACGTCTAACGACAGATGTTGGTTCTGCATCTCCATGGTCGCTGGTCGATAGGTCGCTGGAAGTCCTCGGCTCAGCTGCAGCCTGTGTGACTTTTTTACCCCTTCTTGAAGCGGCAAAACGATGACCACCACCGTCACCAGGCAAACCTGCTTTACGGATTTTCGTTCTGGCTGTTCTTTTCAGGGCTTTATCACGCGTGGGGATAACAATAGGAGCGTCGGCGTCATCGTCCATGTCGATAATTTCATCAAGCAGAACAGCTGAAGCAGATATTCATAAGTGAAAGGAAAAATCAAATTAATGTAAACAAACCTGTTGGAGAAACGTTAAGACTTAGACTCCTTCGTAAAACATTCCGCAGTTTAGAAGGATCGTCACTTTGTGATGCAACTTCCGCTAACTCTTCCAACACTTGAAGGTCGTTGATTGTGAGTTGCGGGCCTTCTTGGTGGTAAATGCTGCGACTTCGTTTAATCGGAATGATATTCTCTTCTTCGTCTCCGTCGGTTTCTTTCGGCTTGTACTGCCTGCTCAGCATGGACTTCTTTCGATTGAGACTAGATGACGATAAGAGGGACGGTGATCTGCTAAATGTGGCATTGTCGTCGGCAGGAGGAGCCCTGGCATGCTCTTTCAAAAATGCCCGAAATTCGGCAGGTGCAATTTCTGGGTGCAAGCTCGCTGGGACCCAGAAGAGGTGAGATGGATCGTCAGTGGGGATATCGAGGGTATCATTCCCGACCGCATTTGACGTCGAGCCCGACCCGTTGTCATCAGCACTCTCTCCAGGAAGAGTGAAGGCTCTGTTCGGACAGTACGGAGAGGTCGGTGATACAGATGACGATTGATTTGGGAGGTCAGGGTCAATTGTGAGGGCACCTGGGTTAGTCGAACGTCTTCTGAGATCCTTGAGAGCTTCAACTTCCAATTGTATCTCGTATTCTGATGGTTGGAGTGGGTGAGGGGCCATCTATGCGGGGGTATGAGGACGTGGTCGTAACAAATTGCTGTGCCTGAAGTTGACACGGATTTTGTTTCGCAGATACCACCAGAGATACAATGGACGAAGACCACTAACCCAACCGTTGAGAACTACGATGGCGGTATCGACGAGGAACAAGGATTGACCAGATGACAAACCGTCGAAGACAGAAGCCAAGCAGGTGAGTAAACTTGACAACTCCGCTTTCAGGGCAGATCCTAACCACGCCGACGAAAATCAAATAGATTATAATTGATACTAAAATTCTATTGCCCGAAACCAGCTTTATTATAACATCCTATCCTACTCTTCATTGTCGTGTTGGAGCAGCCCCAAAATTGTGAGGAACGCGCTCTTGACCACAACGAGGATGATCCGAGGAACGGCATGATGCCCCTCATATGTCTATCAAAACTGTTGTGTAGCCAGGTATCGGCAGTTATTAAGTACCAGAAGGATTCTGACTTCCAGTTGCGGCGCCCTCTCTTCGAAGTTCTTGAATCACAGCCTAAATAAGCAGCATAATTCTCAGTCTATTTGAGGTAAAATGTATACTGAAGACAAACTGCAAGTGCTTCAGGGTTGACTCCGTTTTCGATCATCCCAATGCACGTAGCAAGCGTTGCTTTGTCCAATTGCGTATTCAGTAGTTGTGATATTTCGTAGAGAACTGCAAAACGAAATCCGTTGAAAAATTTTCATTACTTTCAAGTTATTCTGGCTTACTATCAAGTGTCTGCTGCGCTGACGAATTTCTTTCGGCCTCCTTAGTTGACATCTTTTGGCAATAACAAAGGAGCTGAAATTTGAACAACGCGTTAACGGCTTGTGGAAGTGAATGCTTAGCGCTAAGCGCTTAAACTCCAAGTGCATCACAAGAGCCTCCAACTTTCTCACGACCATAAAAGATCAGTTGATTGTGGACTACCATGGCACCTTCAAAGGCACCCTCAAAGCAAAAGTCGTCTTCCAATAAAAAGGAAAAAGTATTTCACCCTTCTTCACGGAAGGCCAATCAACTTGCTCGGAAATCGCTTCGGAATGCCAAGCTCGTGAGCCTGCTCAATGAACGGCATAGAAAACACAATTCGCTTGGTATGTTACCATGTCTTCTGATAGCTGAATGCTTATTAGTGTAGTCGATTTGCATGGGTTCTTCTTCCATGCCATGCCAGAGGAGGGCGTCCTAAGTTTGGAAGAACTCCATCACATCGTTCGGGACATCTGGTTAACACGATTCGACGAAGAGCTTGAACATGAACAATCTACCAGAAGAAGAGGACGACCAAAGAGTACCAAAGCGATGAAACTGGATGAAATAAAGCTTAGGGAAACTGAGATCTATCGAACGGGCATGGGTATATATTTCAACGCATCGTAGGATACCACCTGCCATTTTTAATCTTCTTGTCAGAGGTGATTGACTTGACACATCCACCTACGGTCGAACTATTTCGGAAGTGGGATCAAAAAGAATCGGCATACTTTCAATCTTTGAGATTCATCCGAATATTCAGCACCAATCCTCAGCTTCTCATGATTTCTCGACCAGGAAAACATGCTTCTATGGTTGAACCAAATGCAAATATTAATAGTATGTGTACCCATTTGAACTGTACCTTGTTTTCAATTCAACATCAGTCTTTCAGCAACTTGAAGGTGTTGTAGGCGTCAATAGAACTTGGATTTTGAAATTGAATATTCAGAAATTTTGCACTTTTCGTGTTCAGTCACATCCGCCAGACCATTCCGTTGAAGCTGGGCACAGGCAACGTCTGCCGCACTGAAGCAACACCATATTCGCGAGAGTTTCGCTTGAATTGCTTTTCCAACTCGGTCCCCAATCCTCGCACAAAGCTTGGGATATGAAACTCAATTACGTACTGGATGGAAATGCCGCCAGAGGAGGCGAGAACCTTGCTTGCAGCTTTTCATATTGACTTCTGTCCTCGTGTGTTCACCACCTAGATAAGGTTGGTACTAAGGAAGTGCTGGGACGATGACTGTTTTGCAGAGCAGGTTGATGATGTTCTCTCAAACATAATGACAGACCTGGAGCTCGTTGAAGGTCACCCATAAGTGAGCAGTGTCGTGTCTGTGATTGGAATTTGGAATTTTGTCCTTGTGTTTTCCTTCACCACACTGTTTTGTCCATTCACTTTAAAAAATTCATCAAAAGCGTCTATGACTGGTCAGATTTGTCGAAGATAAAATTTATTTTCTCAAGTCCGATGCGCATATCCGCTGAATTAGAACCTTGTTTGTCCCCGCGTCTCGGATAAATATGCATGAGTCTCTACAACCACGTCAGTGCTGCAGAAAAGAATTAAACACTTCTCAATTTACTGATAGCTGCTCAGAAAATATGTAACCAGAAGTTGCCCATTGTCATAGTCAATGAGGTCAATAGGCTTCTTTTCTTTTGAACATGAAAGTGACGTGCATGTGTCTTCTTGAGTCGTTATGACTCCGATGCGAGTCCCAATTTCTCATGAAACCTGAGGATTGCCTCGTGTGTAAATTTATGGGGCCATTCGCGCAACCCTTATTCTTTCAAAAACCATCTACGTGTCCAAACAAAATTTCTCAACCATGGATTCTTCCACAGTATTCAGCGATGATGACTACGATGTAATATCAAACCCGGGTCACGATGACCCATTTGAAAATGGCTTCCATGCTCAGGAATTGCTCAAGACTCTTCCGCGTGAGCTGCCTCCATTTATGGACGCACAGGACAAATTCGAGACGACGTGTTGGACCGCTGGTGAAGTTCAAGCCTTCATCCGCAAGCAGGTCGAAGCGACGCGTTCTTTTGAAAACAGAATGGTGCGCATATACGTTGATGGTACCTTTGATACGTTTGGTGTTCGGTGAGTAGAGTTTTTAAATTTGACAGAACAAATCTTCCCCCCTCATTTACGCGATTTTAGGCACGCGTTGCAGTTACGACAAGCGAAACTTTCCTTTCCTTTTGTCCACTTAATGGTGGGCGTTTTCTCGGATGGCGTTCTCCATCAGAACAATTACATTCCGACATGGCCAGAAGTCGAAAGATTAGAACTCGTCAGACATTGTCGCTGGGTCGACGAGGTTGTCAAAGATGTGCCTTGGGAGTTGACAACCAAGTTTTTGGAAGAAAGAAAAGTCGATTTTGTCGCTATTGATGAAGGCACCACAGTCGATCCGACCTGCGACAATGCTCGTGTGAGGGGTTATGATGAGTTGAAGAAGCATGGCACGTCGTTTCTTTACTTTACATAACGCCATTGGGAGACGAATCTCACTTCTCTCCTGCAGGCAAGATTGTCAAAACCCGAAGGACAAAGGGTCTTATCTCCCAACAGCGGGCAGGTGCTGGGAACTTGTCTCATTGCACGACACCTACCTCAGAAGCTTCGGATAATTAATCACTTCTGAGATTCTTGGGTTAAAGTGGGCTCCGTTATAATAGGTTGTTTTGTTGAAAGTACGAATGGGTAGAAATGCGCTATTCAATACATAATGCGTAATTTACACCAAAGTCAAGTGTTATATCACAATAAAGTTAAGTTAACGGTGTCGAAAATTTTTAATTTCACCTTGTTTAATTACTCCCCACACCCCGATGTTGCTTTCTATGAACATTTTTGTGGCGGTTGAGTTGGTCGGGGCGAGCAAATGCTTTATGGCATCCAGGTTCTAGGCAGGGATAAGGTCGTACGCCAGTGTGTGTCCGGAGCTGATTCGTGTGTTAAAGTCATATAAGCGGACAATGGCAAATTTCTCACATGCTTCGACAAATTTGACGATTCAGCGAATCCGCTGATGACTTTTGGGTCAATGGATGGAGAGGTGACTCTAGAATGAATATCCTACCGGTCACAAAATTGACATTTGAATGGCTTATCCCCATTATGGGTTCTCTTATGGATAGTTAATGCGCCAGTGATTGCGAACGACTTCCCGCATCCAGGGTGGTCACAAACATAGGGCTCTATAACATATGAAGCTCGTCAATTTGTAGGAAAAGTCAATAAAGTTCCCATACTTTCTTGTGTGTGCCGTCGAATATGTTGCTGCAACGTCGCGGCTTCGGAGAAATGTTGATGACATATTGTACATTCGTAAGGACGATGGCCAGTGTGCGACTTAGACCAGTGGATCTCAGCATTTGTTCAGTGGACGAAAAATGGGGGGCTTACTTGGACGTGCCGGCATATTTTTTGTTTGCTTTGAAATCCATTACTCCCACTCCGGGTGCACTGGTACCAGAAGCACTCATACTGCGCCCTCCCGCTTCCGATGTGAGTAGCGGTAATATGCGCTGTGAGCTCGGAGCAGGATGCAAAAGGAAGTCCACAGTCCCTCCATCGACATTCGTGGGAGTCAGTACATGAGTGTGGGTCATCCTGCAGGGTAGGAGTTGACGACCCGGATGAGGTCGTCTGTGCTTGAGAACTAGTGTGCATGTCGCTCAGAGGTGACGCCGTATCTCGGACAACAGTATCAAACGTGAGATTTTCTGGTGACGTTGATTGTGCGATGCGACTAGCAGCATGCGGGTTCAAAGTCGCAGGAGATGGTGGAACTCCGAGATGTTCATGTAAAAGGTGGTAGACGAGTAGATCCTGATCGTTAAATGGCGATGTCCCGGGAGAGGTGCAATCCGCCCATAAACATGACAGAGAAATGGGTTGTTTTAGTTGGCCGAATTGGTTATGGGCCACATTACTATTGTCCACCGTTGGTGAAGAAGGGGTGGCTAGATGATGAAGGTTGACATGGCCTATGAGGTCGGGTAGACACGGAAAGGATGCGTTGCAAGAACCCCACATGCAGGTGAATGGCCTTGTGTCTGAGGAAACCTGAGAGTACGGGTCCATGTGAAAATGTGTTTGCTGTGAAGGCGCGTATGTAGAGTGCAAAACTTTGTCCAAAAGACTTGATTGACAGCTATTTTGTGTTGGTGCGTACTGGGGTAAGTGAGAATCCAGAGGTCTATTAAAACTTGTCGGTTTAGAGTCGCAGTCATTACACCAGACATCGTTGTAAGGCGCGTCCCAAGAGAAATTCTGGTCAGATACGTGTTGCTGCAGCGGTCGTTGCGATTGTGGTGTTAAAGAGTGAAACGCCGCGTAACCTTCGCAGCACTGAAGCTAGTAAAAGTGAGCAAAGAAAGACTGATATGGTACAAAGAACGTGTCCTGACGAAAGCATCAAAGCTAGTACAACCTGCCGTATCATCGCACTCGTTATGCGCACCATGGCTTTCACACACGGTTTCTCCATGATCCGGGTCGTTGCAGGTGACAACGACGCACTGGTCGGTACACTGAGCAGTCAAAGCTCTGAAAGGGGAACAGAAATCAGAGCAGTCTTGTGGCATGTTGCAGTCAAAGCAGGGTTCTGTCGCTGTTTTACTATAGTTTCTGAGGGTAGTCTTGCTTGTTGGAGCAAATGCTATGATAGGAAGGACAGAAGACATGATTCTGGGGCTTTTTAACTGCGACAGATAAAAACAAAACTGTATTCCGTTTCTGATCACTTGACTGTTGCGGTCCTCACAGTTATCTAAAATGTGTCAACATATTGTCCTAATCATCATCAAATTCTAATGAGGCTACTGCGAAGTTGACCGTCTTTACAACGCTCGTTTCATCATTCCCATCTTCCACCTGTTCCTGGTCCTTTATTGGATCGAGAAAATTCAGGCATCCCCACTGACATCCTCGCCATCGAAGAGGTGCAAGCCCACCAAGTTTAATACCCAAAATAGAATCGACCCATGTAAAGCGCTCTTCCACATGATGTACAAAGATACTTCCCAGTCCCTTATGCACAGGATTTGGACATTTTCCAATACCTGTTACTTCTTCGCACCCTTCCTGAGCGCCTTCTTTCCACATTGCGTCATCGTCTGTTGCTACTGAACCTGGAACGCACGTTGCTAATATGTTTCGCAGTGGTCCTGATATTGGACGATAAGGGCCACCTGTGGGGATAGGAAGTTGATAGCCTTCTTCGAACAGCGTTTCTTTTTCTGAGGGAAGAATTGGGGGTGAGAAGATAACCCGGAGAGCCAACTCTGTCAGTGGAGGAACGCGCGATCCGGTCTGATGCGTTTCTGAAGTTCGTGATGCGCCACCACGGGATTCAGGAAGGAAAGGATTCGGAAGGACTATGAGTTTTGTCAAACTCATCATAGAGGTAAGTTCCGAAGGTAAGAAGCTCAATTTGTTTAGAGCAACATTCAGGTCGACAAGATTTTCCAATTTGGCCAGCTCTGGAGGAAGATACTTGATGTTATTATTTCCTGTACACAATTAGATCATAATATTCTTTCAACTACCAACATGTTGACAACGTCACGTACTTAGTGAAAGAATCCTCAAATTACGGAGGTTCCAAAGCTCAGCAGGTAATTTCGTGATGCTGTTATTCCCGAAATATAGATCCACGTGCTCCCTTGATGCCCCGGAGAGAATATGGTTGCTCGATGCGCTCTTCTTTTGCATCATGTGTGGGGTTGAACCCCATTCCAGGCCTGTAGACGCCGGGGCTGTTTGAACGCGCGTGTAAGGTCGTCGCTTTATTTCCGCGGGTTTGATGACCGACAATGTGATACAAGAATCATCGAATGTCTCTCCAACTTCTGGGAGCACTACCACTTTATTCAGATCTGAAATGAATCGCGATTGGATATAAGTGAGATTGCAGCCCCTGCATAGAAGTTAGCAGATAGCAAAATCGATGGTCGATAAGTACGTGCGACAGGTCAATATTCCGTATCCCAGTAGCAAACACTCTCTCAAACGTATCTTCGAAAATAGAAGATTCTTTATCGAAAACGGACGGGGAGACGACTTGAGAACGGTCCGTGAGGTTTTCATCCTCCAATAATGGTAATTGATAGAGATAACGCGGTTTTTTATTTGGGCTATGATGTGGAGTAAACAATGGCGACGTCCTTTTTGTACGAATTCCATTGTACGAGCCCGCAAAAGGGTCTATGACACGCGTCACTGGATGTTCATTCTCACTCCCATTCTCGGTACGCAAAGAAACTGGTTCAAACGTAGGAGACGAAGGTGGTGATGATGAATTTGGCCACGAGCTAGACAGCGATGCAGGCGAAGAAGGCGGTGTGTAGAGTTTCTCGCAACGTATTGGCAGCATGAAAGGAAAAGAAATCGGACGGTGCTAAACACGTAAAACAGCACGATCACATGAGACGTGTCGTCCAATCACAAATTTTCATTGCGAGTTTAGGTGATTTTTTCCATGGATGGCGCTATTCATCGTTTTTACTAAGACAAAATGGAAACTAAAATAGTAGGAAAAGGATGTCAATTGAGTGTCGTTGGTGTGGTAGGTCCAGACGGGTCGGAAGCGGGGACAGCTTTCAGCGATTCTTTAGAAGTGGGTCTGAGAACGCGATTTTTGACCTTCTCATACTCGACCTTCTCCTTTCCCTGTCGAATTGAGCGTATTTCTTGGGAGAAATCAACAACCAATTTCTCTCGCTTTTCTCTACGCTCATTAACGAGGCGGAGGATATGCGATCTCTTTGTAGCGTACGGAGCATTGAGTTTGTATGACGCCTTGCCCCCTCCCTTCGTGACACGTAGGAGCTCTACTTTGCGCAAGACGCGGTTGTGTTGGATCATGAAGTTCTTCTCTATCCAAGCCTCTCGTTCTTTCCTTTTGTCCTCTGGCATGTCCTCCAGTCTGTGAGGGTAGTAGAAAGGATCGACAAGCCCAACCACCGCTCGCTTGTAGGTTTTGTAGGGCCTTCGTTCCCATCCTTTTATTGTCCTATACCGTGGAGAAAAGTAGTTGTCAGTGCGAATATATGTCGTCTTTACGCCATACATAGCAAGAAGGAGGGCGCGGATATCAGTTTTGGTGACAGATTGTGGAATGCGAAAGGTGGCTTCGTAGGGATTGTAAGGCTGGCCAGGTGGTGTATGATTCCTGACGAGTCGCAGAATAATATTTGGAAGATAGATCCTTCGTCCGACAACCTCCGTTTCGGCGACCCCACTCGAGCTACGTAATTTACGGGCAAAACCACGAACGCGAGACCGTCGAGCGTTGATGTAGGCTAACCATTCCCTCTCTGAAAGATTCTTTCCAGTAGCAGGGTCTTTTTGAATGCCTCCCGTAGCTTTGAGACGTGTATAGCGTGTTTTTTCGGAAGGTGTCAGCCCTGTTTTCGTTGCATCAGAAGTACCTTCTGGAACAGCACCAAATTGTTTTCGTCGTCGAAGGCGAACTGCAAGTGGGGTAGACGAAGTCCTAGCGACCTTGGCTAGTTCAGGAAGATCCGTGCTGATGGGCCCTGTCGAATAGGGTCGCAGAAACTGCGAACATCGACGGAAAACGTTCATAACTTTGCCTCCGGAATCAAGGGAAATAAAACTTTTAGACTTCAGCACGTGTTTCCGGATCGACCGGACCGTAGACCTTATGAGAGTGCAGTAGTGCTTCGCCACATATCTCCCATCTGAGCGTCGAAGTATACAGCCTTGGCTAAGCAGCCAATATGGTTTCTTTCAACTGTTATAACTTCTTTCGCGGTTTGCGCTCGATATTTGTACCAGTCATAACAGTGATCGGGCTGACCCTTACGCTCACATATGTCTTCATTCTTTATCACCCTGGCCGGGGCCCTGGTCTAGCACAGAAGATGGGTTGGCAGTCATGGGAAGTCATTGAAACGCCGAGTACGAATACGAGTCATGGCGCTTCGCCAGGGACACAACCGTCGCACAACCATGGAACCGATTGGTGGAATGTCAGCGTATCAACCGGAAAAGTAGACTCTTTGAGTTTCCCTCTCGATGTTTGGGCACCTCTTCTTCCACACGATACAGGGCGTAGGTATGTTCTTCATATTCGTGATGCAGACTTTAATTGGTGAATTAGTGTCCGAAATCACGGTCACCCACTGTCTGGTCAATCCACACTTTGGCGGAGACTTTTGTGCACCAGACTCCACTATTGAACAGGATGCGATCAAAGGGAAATGGGTTAGAGTCCCTCGAAATCTTAATCTCGAAGGGAACTATGCCTCAGGTTGGCTTGTTAGTCCCGATACAATCCAACTGTTCCTAGAACTACCCTGACGCCTTTGCAGGAGCTATACTATCGACGGACAAGGCGGCAAGATATTAACCTTATTACTGACATTCGCTTATACCCTAAGAATGGACAACCCGAATCCAATGACGGTTGGCACAAAGTCGAAACTTCGCTACGATCGGGGCTAATGGGAATTCCTCCGCTTTACCTTTGGTACAAGACGAGCAAGACTGCTGGTGACATGACTCCAACGGAGAAAGCGAACGTCATTACTGAACTCGATGTTTTATATGGAGAGGATGTACCTTGGTATGGATTTGAGAAGCTTGAACCTGCAACTCTTTCCAAACGTCCAAATGTCGAATCGACTTGGATAACCTACAGAACGGGTGTGAAAAGTGAGTCCACCTTTATATGAACTTTTAGGGTACATGCGACAATTTCTTGCAGTTCCCCCTCGAGCTCCTCCATTACATTTCTCTTGGTCAGGGAAGTTCAAGATTCTACAAGTGGCCGACCTGCACTTCTCCGTCTCTCAGGGAGTTTGCAGGGATACCCCCAAACCCTGTGATGATTCCGACAACCTCACCACCTCTTTGGTTTCTCGTGTAATCGACAAGGAAAAGCCTGATTTGATTATCTTTACTGGCGATCAACTCAACGGGCAGCGTACGACATGGGACTCAAAATCTGTTCTTGCGAAGTTTGCCAAGGCTGCCATGGAAAAGCGTGTTCCTTGGGCTGCAGTTTTTGGAAATCATGACGATGAAGATAACTTGTCTAGAGATCAGCAACTTGCGCTGATGAAGGCGCTTCCTTACAACTTAGTCGAGCGAGGGCCGAAGGATGTACATGGTGTTGGAAACTATGTTCTTAAGGTTTATAGTCCGGATCCGTGAGTAACTCGATCCTTCTGATACTGTACCACTCTTAGGATTTAAATTCAGCTCGAAGACACATGTCTTGACTTTGTATTTCTTGGATTCTGGTGCTTACTCCAGCGGTGTAATGAATTGGCTGGGTTTCATATACCCTACTGCGTACGATTGGATTCGCCAGAGTCAGATTGATTGGTTCTTACAAGAATCAGGTAATTGTATATGTCTTTCTACAGTTTGATCTTCATTAATTCAAATTCTCTGGGTTCAACAAGCCTCCATTAATCCCATTGAACGACCCTTCCGACCTGATACTGGAAAGGATTTTGGGGATCTCTGGAGTCGACAGAATGACCAGGTTACTCCTGGACGCAAACTTGCGAAGCCAAATGCGCTTATGTTCTTCCACATCCCCTTGTATGTCGACCCATTGTATTCGAATTATTGACTGCAGAATGTTTGTATAGGCCCGAGGCGTACTCAAAACCTGACATTAATCCTCAAACAGGCAAACCGCTTGATGTCGGAATTACTGGTCGAGAACATCATGGAAACGCGAAAAAGAGCGATGGTTTCTTTGATAAGGGCGTTCTTGGAGCCAGAGAGAGCGAGCATGTTGCGAGCGGCAATGTTCCTGAAGTGAAAGTGATTGTAAATGGACATTGTCATGGTGAGAGTATTTTTGATGTATTTATGCTGCAGAAATTGTTACTTTTTCTCCCAGTAACTGAGAACTGCCGTCGGGTGAAAGGAGTTTGGCATTGCTTTGGGGGCGGAGGGTAAGTGACATATACTAGCGAACAAACTCTTGGATTCTGATGTATTCCCTAGTTCATACTCTGGGTACGGAAAGATTGGGTACAGCGTGGTTTTAAGTTTACCTTTATCCGTCCAGCTGATTATGTCTTTTGTGCAGATTTGATCGCAGATTCCGAATATATGATATTTCAGACTTTGGAGAAACAATTCGGACTTATAAACGAACCGAAGAGGACGACATAGTTGATGAGATGGTATTATCGGGAAGGAAAGCGCCTCCGTATTCATAGACAATAAATGCAGCTTGCACATGTATTTCTATGAGACATAATGTATATTGGGTTTAATATGTACTTGAAGCTTGTCAACTTGTGTGTCCATGTCCCGATACCACACTGTATCACAAATTATGCCCGAGATATAGTAGTGACAGCATATCAGCGGTAATTTACTCGAGGGGCATTTTGATTGGCTTCTGAACCTTCAGGCACATCGAAATGATACCAATCTCAAAATTTTATATGTAGCTGAACTCTGCATGTAACTATACAAAAATATATACTAACGTGCCTAAGCAAACCGTGGTACAGCTAAATATAATTACCCAGCTCTATCTTAACAGCTATCCTTTGTCATGTAGAATTCCATCATGCCTATTTGTTTTATGTCATCCTGACCTCTTTTAAGTACTTGAACCATGTCCTATGAGGTGAAACACATTGAGGTGGAATAGTTATAGGTGGTTGTGCAGAATAGAAAACCCTCACCACACTTTATCTTCAGAAGAAAAAAGACGTTTACACAGGCTCAATTTGGTGGACGCAGATGCCCTAATAAGGAGAGGATTTCTCATGCCCTGACATTGACTGCCATGCTAATTCACCTCCTTCACTTTGGCGTATTCCACGACCCATCTTTTGTGTAACGCACCAAATGTCGTCAAGAGCCCACTCATCATCAGGACAGTCAAATGGGTATCACTCTCGTCGAGATGCACAGTCGGTGTCATCGACAACATCAGCTTCAGGACGCAGTGAGCGGGGTTCTCGACAGCCGACCGTACATGACTCCAGTTGCGTTCTTTTTTTTTCATCATTGATTGCTTCATATTCATCAGCTTGCAGTCGAATCGGCAGTGACCCGTCTACTAGTATCCATCAAGCAATTACTGGAGTCTCTAACACAATGGAGCGAAATGAGAATAAGTGAAGAGGGCGTCAGTGACATTTACGTTCGTTTGGGCAACGATTTCAATGCAGCCGTGCATGCTTTCAGTCAATGTAATATCGATACGTCGTAAGTCATAAGTTTCTGGCTCATCTAGACCCTTTTTGTAACGTCGCTTGCAGTGAATTGCAATCAATACCTGACGATCTACGAAATATTTTGGAACAATGCTTGGCAGAAGATGCCTCAGAGGAAAACCTCAATCTTTACCTTCCCGATGTTCGCCAGGTCGTCACCAACCTCCTCCATGGTCTTCGGCAAAAGCAATTAATCTATCGCAAATTTCATAGAGATAGCGAACAAGAAGCAACAAATAACGGAGCTTCACGAACCAATGGATCTCGCCGCGAAGGCTCTCACCGCTCGACTGGGTCCCGGTCGCAGGTGCAGGATGGGGCAGATGGAAGCAGTGTCTCTCGTCGCAGCAGAAGACGAGAAACGCCATCCTCAAATTCACAGACGAGTTCCGGTGGTGATTTTGTTGGAGGGTTCGCTCCGACACTTGCGGAGCAACCCACGGGTCAGACCGATGAAATTACCGAGGAACGGTCATATCCCAATGATTACTTCGAGCCTCAACGACGTCACGATAGGTCAGGTCCGTCTTCAATTAACCAACCATCTGGTTCTGGCACGCCAACGTCGGCGTCACAAGATCTACCCCCTTCGCATTCACGAAGTGCAACCCCTGCTCCAGAGGAAATAACTCAATTACCGCCTCCGCCCTCATCGCCTCCTCTCGTGCCTCCTAACGTCAAACGTTATTCTCTTGTAGATAAGCCTATGGAAGAAGCCCCCCCGTCCCTTACAATTCGACCTTCAAGTCCATTCAATGACCAAAATGGCATAAGTTCACCTCAGTCTGATACACCTCCGCCGGCTGTTGCAAAATCGTTGGCTGCGTTGAAGGCACAAGAAGTTCTTCTAGAACGGCGTGCTTCCAAACGTTTCTCAACGTACAACATTTCCAAAATGACTGGTGCCTCAATCTCTCGAGAACGATCGTTGAGAAGCCATCCCAGCCATTCGAATCGTCGTTCGTTCGTGCCAGCTACAAGCAACCTTACTCCAGGAGAGCTTGCTGTATTGACTGAAGTGGATGATGAGGAAGGTGCCGCCCAAGCAGGCGGCACTGATTGGAAACCGTCAGACCATATTCCTCCCATGCCACCCCTTCCTGCAGCACCGTCCCGGACACCAGAACCGCCATCCCTTCAAGATGACCATTCGACTACTTCCCCATCTAAAATTACTATATTCCTACAACTAGGCCGCGAAGTGAAGAAAGTCTCCGTGGAGCCAGGAATTTCATTTTCGGCGTTGCGTGTCTTGTTCGTGGACAAATTCTCCTACAACCCTGGTCTAGAAAACTTTCCAGCCATCTATATTCGTGACCCATCCAGCCAAGTGCAGTATGAATTGGAGGATGCGGATGACGTTAAAGACAAATGCCTTCTATCGTTAAATATAGAGCGTAAGTTTTCTGTCTTTCCTTAAGGACACCGGCTTACAATTTGCCTCCCTCCTGTAGCGCTCGAACAAATTAAGCAACATATCGACACTCAAATAGCTGGCCTCGCAAATGATCTCAAGGAACTGAAGTCTGCCATGACAGTTAAAACTCAACAACCTACGTTGCCAAAGACAGACTTTCCCATTGCAGAAAGCACACCAGTAGCACGTAGACCGAGCGAAAAACAGTTTCAATCCGTAGCAAGAAGGCTGTCGAGGTTTATCAGTGACGGGAGTGCACCCCCCTTTGCGACTCCAGCACAACCTGTACTGTCGACTTCTATCCAGGCGCAAATGACAGGACAGTCTCTGCAACCGCAACTTACGGGTGCATCGATTATGTCGGATTATACGAATCGGGTGGTGAATGATCTGAAAACACAGTTTGACGAGGTGCAGAATCTACGTCGGGATTTGGGTATCATGCGTCAGCTATATACGGAGTTCATGAAGTCGACGAAAGAGTCCTTGGGCACTCTGCGCACTCAAACACAATCAGTCAAACAGCTTGCAAATTCTAGTGTTGGTGGCGCAAGGCAATACATCGACTCCGGCAAGAAGAAGCTCGACACACGCAGTCAGAACGTATTAACGGAAGTCGAGAAGTTGCAGGATATCATCGAAAGTGTCAAGGACGACGTGATCAAGCGCCAAATAACGCCAAATGCGATGTACTTTAAATCGATCAAGAAGGACATAGATGCTGTCTCTACGGAGCTCGCGAGTCTTTCAGAGCACATCAATGCCATCAAGCCCATGTGGAAGAAGACATGGGAAGAAGAACTCCAGAATATTGTGGAGGAGCAGCAATTTTTGACGCATCAAGAGGAGTTTTTGAGTGACCTTTTGGAGGACCATAAAGCGATGATGGAGGTTTACGGACATGTTGAAAAGGTGATCAGTCTGCGCAGGCCAGCGGGTGGCAAGCGCTTGAAAGGTTTCAAGCCCCGTCTGGGTGACGAAGGACAAGATGGGTTGACCGCTGTGATGATGGAGATCAAAGGTGCACAAGTGGACCCGGAGAAGACGCTGAAGGCGATTGAGGCCAATCAGAAAAACAGAAAAAAAGATCTCGCTGCGAGGACAAATGAACTGCACACCGAGCTACATGATTTTGTTGGGCAAAAGAAGCTAAAAATGACAGGGGGTGCGGAGGAGACAGAGAGGGTTAGGCAGAAGAGGAGCGAGGCAGCGCTCAAGGCAATGTTCAATGGTACAAGTTCGTAGCATGGCCCTACGTTTGTTTTTATGCTATCATTTTTTGTAATCAAGTCTTCGCCTACTCATTATAGACAGTATTTCATAATAACTTGTATATGTCATCTGGTATACAATTTTCTAGAATTCCATCAGTGGTGAAGTCTCGGGTTCAGTGGAAAAATAAACATGGCGATATAGCATTCTTTTAAAAAAATTTCATACAGACTGAGAAGGGTTACATTATCGGGACGCCCCCCTGTGGATCCTGGGATGGTGGCACAATGGGATGAAAAGGAATATGTGAAGCATTGTGCAAATGGTGCCCCTACGTACCTCTATTTTCTTTGCGTGGAGGCTTGACTTGGGAAATGATATATATAGTCAGACTCGTAAAAAAAACATATTGCTCTGGAATTGGAAGGTTCTTTGATACGTAAACAGATCTTCCTAACGTCTAAGTTCTGACTGCAAGGATCGACGTATGCATTAGACTGATCTGCCCAGGAGTGAACTCTGTCCTGCAGGTTTCGTCCGTGTAATCCATAAAGTTGTCTAGAACGAAGAAAGTTCACACGAGGTCTAAGAGACAAAACCCAGGTACTTACGGATAGGATCCGGCAAATTGCTATTTGGACAAGACTTCCTGCCAATGGGGCATCCCCGTGCTTCCGAGGCTTCAGGCGGTGTGTCAGCCACGCCGTCACCCGTCCCAGTGCAGCCTCCGTCAAAAGTGTGTAACAGTCCGAGCCAATGGCCACATTCATGGACCAACGTTCCGCCTTGACGTTCCGGACTACTGCCGCCGGGAAGGGTGGTGAACCTGAGCACGATGCCGTCTCGTGCGGGCGCCCTGGCGTAGCTTCCTGGGAGTGTGGCGTACCCATTGTTCATGGCTAAGCTAACAGTATAAACGTTGAGGTGGATGGAACGTCCTTTGTGGAGGGATGTCTTCATGGCCACTGATTGTGAACTGGATAACAAGTAATTTCGAGTCCGAAACAAAAAATATAATAAAGAGCCAACGCACTTTTCTCCGGAGTCTAGGGACTCCACATTTTCATGCCAATTTTGATTGATGATCCTTGTAACGTTCAATAGATGGAAACGGATACGCGTTTTGGTTGTCGTAAATCTGGAGTTCAGTAGAGTGATCTGATCATCTATCTGCTTTTGCCTGTAGAAATAAGTAAGAAAATAATAAAAAGGTAAGGCATGGACATACGGAACCCAACCACCCTCCTCCGTCCTGTTAGATGCAACGACGTTGAAGTAAATCCCAAAGTCATAGGAGTTCCCTGTCTGGCGCTTAACGTTGAGGTTCACAGCCGCGACCGCTTTCTCCATTTCTAGCTTGTCTTCCTCTGTTACGGCTGTCCCACATTCTCGGGTTTGTCTGGATTGAAAAACATTGAACACGTTACACCTGGAAAGGGAGGACGAAAAGGTACCCGAAGACAGTTGTTGTCAAAATACCGAGGCATAGAACAAAAGAGGATATTAGCATGGTCAGCGGATGGGCAAGAGGGGGTCGATATCGCAAAGGCAGGAAGGCGAGGAAAATACTTGTCCGATTATTCATTATGTACTGTATTTTGGACTTGGCGAGGCGTCACCAATCCCAAGTGGAATCAATTCAACGCAGCCGCAACGAGGGCGAAATTCATCTAGACGGTATATTTTATTTTAAAACATACATACCTAATTGAAACAATCAGCACAGGTATGACAGAATCAGAATTGAAAACTTTCCAGGTCTTTGCGAGGGGTGGAAGTGTCAGCGATGTGCCTACTAGGCTTGGCATGATCAGATGCATAGACTAGTCACTAGTCTAGGCTATGCTACACGTTGGCTATATAGTCGGCTGGATCACAAATACAATCCTTTGGTCACACCCTATTTGCTCCCCTCACACTTAACCGGTTAGTTTCCGTTTACCCCTCAAAAGGGAAATAAACGGATACGGTTAGCTAAACGGCAAGATCTTCTGATCCACATTGTTTACCGTCCGAGTCATTCTCCCTCGGAACCAAGAATATGATCATATGTATAATCGCACCCAGGCCTCCACTTGAACAAAGAATACATAGACATTCGAAATTCCAACGCAGTTGATATTTCAGATCAATTTTTGATAATATCATAGAAAACACGCCCAGAATAATCTTTCGTAGCTGGAAGAAATACATCAAGTAAATATCCCAAAAATAGAAATGGCATCGACATACCTGTTACTGACAACAGCTGGAAGAAATACATCAAGTAAATATCCCAAAAATAGAAATGGCATCGACATACCTGTTACTGACAACCTTGGATTTGGAGCCAAGGAAGGACCAATGGGACCCTGACGCATACCTGACATCCGCCTTCAAACTGAGCTGCATAGGTTGGCGATCCTCCTCCAATCTAAGCACTATGCAGAAGAAAACCGACTCGGCCACAGAAAGATCCGAATCGCTCTCAACCCCATCGTCCAATGCCAAAGTGAGGCTGAACTTCCCTTCAGCTTGAGGGTCATTAAAGTGCGAATCAATCCTTTGCCTCTTCGTGACCGTATATTGGGTTGATTTCAAACCACTAATCGTTACGAGGGCAACAGGCTTCCCATTAAATCCAGCTTGGAATTGACTCTGTCCGGTCGACGTTTTTTGAATCTGAAGCTCGGCGAGCGTACGCTCTGTCGATGGTAAATGGTGAAGGTTCTATATTAGAAGGGACTTAAGATCTGGTCTCGATGACGAAACAGTTGACAGCCTTACCTTCACAGTCACATTTTTATATTTATTATTGTGAGTGAAATCCCCGGTCAATTTAACTTCCAGGCATCGCTTCTCATCTTCTCCTCGTTCGAGACGGAATCCCAGAATACTGTAAGGCACTTCAGCCTTGTCTTTATCATATCTTTGACAAGAGAATCAAGATTGGCAAACTTTGACGTCGAGTTAAGGTTTTACCGAATTTCAGTTTGTATAATTTTGTATAGCGCTTCAGCTTTGCCATTTCGGCACACTGAAAAGACCTTCTCGTCGCCTGTTATCTCCCATGTTAGCGACGTGTTCAGCGGTACAATTCAAGAAGAAAAAATCCACACCAATGTAATGCAAAGGGTTAGGAATGCCAGTGAGCTCGCCAGCAAGTGTTGCTTGAAAGCCAGGAGCAGGGCGAGTGGCAGCATTGTTAACAGCGGTGACTTCGGGATGACTGGGACTGGATGCTGGCTGACGGACTGCTGAAGTAAATTGGTGTGCTTCTGTGATATGGAATGAGCAGTGTTGTGCTGCTCGCAGAAGGCCAATGTACTCACCATCAAATTCAGGTCCATCCCCTCGAGGATTTCGGTTACCAGCCTGAAGATGGTTCGGGACCGGATTGCGAGGGGGTGGATTGGACCCCTCATACAAATCTGCCACATAGTTAGCGAACAATAGTACGGATGTGACTAGACGTCATTTACCTGGAGGCGGTGATCTGTGAATGGCTTATCAGAACAGTAGAATCAGAAGGATGATATCCAAACTCCTGACCTTCGCGTACTCTCATCTCTTGACCCAGGATAACCATGGCTCGGTCTATTGTTCCTCGTCTGAGAACCACGGTTGTTGATGACTGAGTGATCTTGTGCATGTTGGCCATAGTTGTTATAACTTTCGAAATTGGTCCTATGTCGGGGGACAGGTCGTTGAGGTGTTGCATCTTGACTGTAGTAAGGCCTATTACCAGTGCCTCCCGAGTGAAGCATTGTAGGGTGAAAGTGGTGGGTCAAGTTGTTACGACTGCGCAAACCGCACACTTCCAGATATGTAAATCGTTGTTCTGTGCCACTGAGAAAGTTTTCCAAATGGGAAGGGACGTAAGCGACATTCGTGAACAGGTTCACGTGTGCGACACCTCGGGCTTCGGGGCATATTATAGGTCAAATAACCCTCAGCTCTATTCCCAACTTTATATTTAAAAATCAG
>QDKV01005254.1_pt1 | contig 39773 bp, 47 predicted proteins | sample 1861101 | NCBI WGS metagenome assembly QDKV01 (sample SAMN04275158, study PRJNA302643) | Fungus metagenome, whole genome shotgun sequencing project. | isolation source: fruitbody | host: Mallocybe terrigena | place: Sweden | collected 2013 | reverse complement strand
ACATGGACCCCTCAACTGGATTAACACAAGTATTATCGCATGCCACCTTCCACAAGCTTGTACGCTGCTTTATCCCCCCTGCGCCAATGTCGCTGTTGCAACCATTCCATGATGCTACCTATCGCCGTACTTACACTTTGTGTCCCCCACTCCTCGAAGGCCATTGACAATCCTACATTGATCACCACCGCCACAAGCAGGGTGTAGCGGCCAGTAACCGGTATCGTCATCAATCCTAGCAGACTCTTCACTTTGTGAGGGGAACCTAACAGCACGACAATACTGAATAAAGTGAGGAGAAACACGGAGAATATTAGCCATCCTGTTGGGGCAATGCATGGTTCATCAGCATAAACATATAGTAACCATAGGTCACATACCATTCGTCCACATGGATTTTCTGTAAGGAGGCCCAATGCTGAATACAGCTGCAACATAAATATACTGAAAGCATGAAACCAAGAATAGGACGGTGTTCTCGTAGTTCAAAGATTCCAGTTTATTGCTACCGTCTTCTGAAGGCAATTTAATCGGAGCCGGAGTATACCTTTAAATAAAGTTGAGATAACTAAGCTTCTCAATGTTACAGTGTTCCTTACCAATCTTGTCTGCGAACCCAAAAGTATGCCCATATTTGGATTGCACTCGTGATAACGATCTGTCCGATAATGCTGGTCAACACTTTCTTGGACACAAGGCTCGCTGTTGGTCGCTTATGGTAAATGCGGGGATAAGGAAGGGTTCGCCCCACTGCGAGAAGATATTTTTAGCATTCGTACTTGGCAAAGTTACGACCCTTACTTGCTATAGCAACTGGGGGAATGATAAAAAGGTCGATATAAAGGAACTGATAGAAATATGGGTTCGGCATTCAGTAAAAGCGATATCAAACACACCTGCAAGTCACCTAGGGACGAAGCAAAAGAGTATAGCAACGTAACGGTCATAAACTGGATCATGGAATACAAAGCCCTATTTGTTCCTTATCAACCTGGACACATCGAGACATCAAGGTAGACCACTCACATATACTTGAAACAACTGAAACTGGTAACAAGCGCAGCACGCCCTTCTTTGATAAGTTCAAGTACACACCCAATGTCAGGCGTCCCCGTTGTAAATGGCGCTGCAACACTGGCCTCTGCTTCTGACAGCGAGATCCCAACGTCCGCCGCCTTCAAAGCAGCACAATCGTTAGCTCCATCACCACACATTAGGACAGTGTATCCAAGAGTTTGCAACCGCTCAACAATTTCATTCTTCTCATCGGGTGACATCCTAGCGAAGACCTGTGCTTTCACCATCATTCGTTGCAGCGTTTCTAGAGGTGCATAGCTGGCCATCCAGCGGAACACATCTCCAGTGACGACAAGGGAGTACTCCTGATAACTGGTTTCGCCTTCAATCGCATGATGATGTGGAGGAGGAAGGGGCTTCAGGCTGTAAGAATCCAGTTTCCAAAACGGATCGTCCGTGCACGTCCAAACCAATTTTGCCGACGGTGAGCTAGAACTACCTATTTATCCAAAGTCAACAAATGAGCGGATACAACATTTAAACCATGAATATACCTCTCGCAAACGAGGGTGAAAAGACATGAGCAGCCTGATTGATTAAGGCGCATTCTCGCGCGACACTCACAGCTGTGAGTGGGTTGTCGCCCGTAATCATCCTGCAAGCAAGGTGCGCCGAACGCAAGCTTTGAATAGCCGGAGTAGTACCAGGCTTCAACCTATTCTCAAATATAACAAGACCTAAGAATCTAAGACTTGATTCTGCTTGCTCTCTGAGGTTCGCTTGAGTCGACTAATTCTCACATATAATTCAAGGACAAACCGACCTTTTCATCCTTTGGGCTTTCAACCAAGATAAGCCCTCAATGCTCTTTCCAGCAATGGCGATGACGCGATAACCCCGTTTCGTATAGTATGATAAAAGGTCATCGTAATCATCAGGAACTACAACCACGCATAGTTCTCAATTTACAATTCTGTATACGCAGGAAAAAGATTACGCACGAGATGACTTCTCGCAGATCTCCACCATAACTTCTGGCGCGCCTTTGACATATATTTCCATGCTGCTGCTTTTGAATTGCTTGACAATGACACTCATCCGTCGTAATGAAGAAACAAAATCAAAGGTCCGAATGACACCTAATTCCAAGAAATGGGCATGCTGAGGCGTATCAGAGACGAAGTCGGATAGCCATGATCATCTTTCGCTCACCTTGGATGCTCCCTTCAAAGCATCTTCTAACCGAAATTGCGCACTTCCTGGAGGTCTTACCACCGTCTGCACCAATGCTGTTTGTTCAACGACGGCACCCTTTGCTTTGATGTTGCCGGTGCCAATCCTGCCCTCCTCCAAGTTCCATTTCGTGAACTCAAACATCTTTACATCCAAAGGATCTCCAACGAGTTCTCCATCCACTTTCTTCAGCAAGTGGCATGTGGCGAGAGCATGCAAAAAGGTTGCCTTGTCCTTACCCAAGGGTAAGTCATGGACGTCTTCCAAGAGCTCTCCAAACCTATTGACGTTTCTTTCCAAGCTACGCACCCCAAGAATGTCTAGTCCATCTTCCGTCAGCGTTCCGGTTTTGTCAAAGCAACAGACGTTGATTTTGCCTGCGACGTTGACTCGACTAGGCGAGATGCAAAAGATATTATGCTTGCGCAGTCTTGCAAGTGCGAAACTTGTTCCTATGGAAAGAGCTGCTGGTAGACCTGGAGGAACTACGGTTGTGATAAGATCTAAGGCTCGGACAACTATGGTATGCCAGGGAAGCTGTTTGATAAGTCAGGTCATGGTTCTTCGTCATTTTTCTGTTTGAAGACCCACCCCGATTCTTATGAATCCAACAACACTGAAAGAGAATCCGAGAATTGCAATGAGAGCCAGGACACCTATGAACCTAACCGAATCCCGATAGAATTTGAAGCCGATTGGTTTTGGGAACAACATAGACCGAATGAGGGATCCTTTCGTCGTGTTGAAGCCTAAAAACTAATGTTTAATTACGCTCCAATAATTGTGGTAAAGAGGTAGTCCCACCCGTTCGAACAACAAGGCCCAGTGCTGGCCTCTCCTGTCCTACGCCGTAAAACGAACCACGAATGCGCACCACCTTTGTTCCACCATATAAGAAAGTTTTGGGATTCTCAGACTTTTCATCTCGCCATTTAAGGATGTCCTCGTCCTTGGCTTGCACTTTGTTGACTGGGACACTTTCACCTGTTAACATGCTTTCATTGATGATGGCGTCTCCCGACAGGAGGAAAAAATCTGCTGGTATTGTGGTGAACCGAGAAGTCGAAATATTCACAATGTCTCCAGGAACCAGATCCGGGGAGTCACAAGTTGTCCCTGAAATAAATCATGAATATTATATCAACAGGAATTTATGCACGCATTACAAGATCCGTCTCGAAACACATCCACGAGACAGGTCAGTCTCGACATATCTCTGATGCGGCTAATTGTCTGGGACGCACAGTCAGTCTTAAATTCTTAACGCAAGAAGCATCTTTACCTTCTTCGTCTCAACGAGCGTTGTGGCTACACTAATTATAGAGATGAGGGCGATGCAGAATGCATAATAGTAGTAATCATCAAACGACCATAGGATGATGCTGGCAATTTGAAAGACATAGAACGGATGAATGATCTGGGAAACTGTTAGAAAGAGGGTGCAAACATCAAAATCACACTGACCTCGTCGACGAGGAGAGATACTGTCGATTTGCCTTCGATGTCAATCTCGTTGTTATTAAAGAGGGTTAACCGTTGCTGTATCGTAGGCTGTTCGACACCACTTTGTACAGCTGAAAGAGAGGTCCATCGAGGGTCCCGCCAGTCTCTAAATCATGAAATGTAGCCACAAAGGATAATTAGGAATCTGAATTACAAACCTAACCATTGCAAAAAGGCCTGTCCTGGGATCGACCGCAAATCTATTATATCTATAGTCTAAAACAAGGAGATTATGCAGGAAACCATCTTTCACGTTGAAATCTCCATTCGTGGGGATAATGGTTTCTGTTCCGGGCACAGAGGGGATTGTCTCAGGAAATACTGTGGTTATAGGGTACCGATAATTTAATTTTTGAATAGGAAGCAGCATTATGGCCCTATATGACGACTACAAATAATTTCAACAACGGTTTGGAGAAAATTCAGATGTACGAACCTCAACCATCACGAACCCACCACTGGTATTAATAAATGCCTTTTCTTTTGCCACCCAGCGGAGCCATAAATAGGGAAACCAATGTCCTATAAGTCCAATGATACCAAGGGTTGAGATACAACTTATTCGCCAGGCCCAGACGCGCCATGGGATAGACTGATATCCAATAAAGCGGATTGTGGTGTCCTCATCTGATATGTATACTGTTTGTCGACTAGGTGGACCAAGTGGTGGTGGATCCAAAAGAGTAAATGTAGTATCCATGTCTATACGAGCTTCTCCATCAAAGGCAGAGTCGAAACCAAGTAGAGGTAATGTCTGTGTTGCTTCGAAGGGACTTGGAGGTTCAGAGTCGTAGTCCATACTGGGCGCTATCGAAGCGTTATCGACAGTATTTTCTTGAGGGTGTGTAATATCACTATCAGAATCCCCTTCCTCCCCAGATGAGTATCCCCACCGTTCCTCCTCGTCTTCCTCGGTTTCCTGTCCATGCTCAGAGCCATCAGAACGACCTGTTCGTCGTGAAAACCGGCTGGTGGACGATCTTTCGGAAATATGATCATGCGATACCTCAGCGGAAGCTCTCCCAAAAATGTTGGCAAGGTTCTCGAACACTGAACGTGGTTGAGGTGATGGAGACCTTCGTCGACTCCTTCCAACGTCACGGCTGAGAAGCAATTCAGTTTCTACTCCTTCGTCTTGTTGTCTACTCGTTCTGTCATCACCTCGTGGAGACATTGTACTATCCAAACTGGCTCGCCGTTTTACATGTGATGACCTCGAATCGACGCTCTTCCTTCGCGACCTTGTCCACATGTCACTGCTCTTCCTTCCCAATTCCATATACGTCATTCTGGAAACGCTACTCGGGTTGACTGTATGTCCAGGACCAGAAAACATGGCAGTATCCCTTTCTACATCATAACCTGTGCTGTGTTGAGAGTTTCGCCGTTCTCGTCGGTTATTGTCAAGAGCCTCTCCGATGTCACTGAAAGTGGCTCCCTCGGTGTAGTCATGCGATGGTTCACCACCATTTGACGAGCTTGTAATGAGAGACATACCAAACGCCTCCTGCCCGGACACACCCTGTCGACTTGATGAATGCGTATTGCCTGAGATAGAGAAGCTCATGCAAGTTGCGTGCAAGGGGTGAATGTATTGCCTTTTCGGGTAGGGTCGCTAGAGACAAATTACTGAATCCACGGCATTTACTTATTGTACCGAACTTCAGTACAACCATTTAAAATATGGCAGGGTTCAACTACAACAATGTGAGAACTCAAACCAAGACGAAAAAATCCACCCCGCCCTAAGCTCCACCAACAGCTGTAAAACTCGAAATCCGAGAAGCAATGTCAAGGAGGATGTTCAGCTCCGAAGGTGCTTCAGAATGCTTGCATCTGTCCACAGCAGTGTATCAGGCCATTGACGATGTTCGGGTGGATCTACAATGTGAACAGACCCTTCTGGCTCGAATTCATATTGCACGGTCGAGTTTTTGATTTCCCATTGCAATACTTTTAGACTAGATGGTAGATTCTCTCGCAAGGATGCGAATGTACTAGATTGGACCACTAATGGTGACCCTTTGCCGTCATCATGGTCCTTCATCCTCAACACTTGCAAGTTGCTTGACGTGGGCAAAGCTTTTATGATTTTGGAGAGAATTTCTTCGTCCATTGGCAATGACTTCCGAGTCCAGCCGGAAGAAAAGTGAATGGCCAATTCGGAAAGGTCTGGCAGGAGAGCAAGCAAGGCTTTCATTGCGTGATATTTTGTATTCTCGTTGGATCGTATGTCCTCAATACTAAGAGATAATTCCAGACATCGCAGCGAAGGTGCATACTGGGGAATAAGACGATATTGATATTGATCATATGGGAATTCTCCAGCCTTGAAATAAGTGATTTTTCGCAGTGGGTTGGCGCTTAAGAGCTCGGTATAGCCATCCAGGGTGGTTTGTCTCCACTCATCCATTGATAAGGCTTCCAGGTCGGGAAGAAGAGAAGAGACATTTGGAATCGGTTCTTCACCTTCAGCATTGAACATGAGAGTACGTATGTTTGGGTGATTTGCCAAAAAGGAGGCGATGTCTTGCGCTGACCGGTAAAAGATGGAGATAGCAAAATGTGTCAGTTGAGGAAACTTGTAAGCCCAGGTCAGCCCCTGGATACGGCAACCTTCAAGGTCACAATTGGGGGCATTGATATGCAGAACTCTGAGATTGGGAAGACCATGCAATAGCTTCTCAATGGGACTTCCATTGTCTCCATGAGCGCCACTGCAATCAACATAAAGTGATTTCAAGAGAGGAAATGTTGAAGGGAACCTAGCCTGAATGAAAAACACAAAAAGCATTAGAACCAGTAATGTCTGAGAGTAGTGATTCCAGGGATCCACCCCTTACCGATATACCCTTCTCTTCCATTCGGCGCAATTCGTGATTGTGAAAGTCGAAGCTAAGATGTTGCAACTTTGGCGCAACTTTGGCTAAAGCCTCCCAGAATTCGGCAGGGCGAGTTGAAGAGTCATCCGGAGTTGTGTGCCATTTGAAAGCTTCTAGCACCTGATGTTTCGAACATTCCGTCAAAATGGTTGTGATGGCACGAAATGTGTTTTCTCTCTTGGTGTCAACAATTTCTTCGTCATCACTTTCTTCGTCATCAATTTCTTCAATGACAATGATTCGTGTAGTCTCAGCCAACTGAGGTTCGGCGGCAAATTTTTTGCTTGCATTGGCGATCTCTTCGTAGTCTGTGAGGACAAGTCGATGCTCTGAAGTGGTAGGAGACATGCAAGTTGCGTGCAACGGGTGAATGTATTGCCTTTTCGGGTAGACTGCTATGAATAAACACTGTCGCTGGAGACTGAATCTACGGCCTTTAGTTATTCCCGTTGCTTGTACCGAACTTCAGGGCACCCACGGCGTCCTTTGATTTTTTTTCATATTTTTCGACTTCTACAACCTTTAAAATATGGCAGGGTCCAACTACAACAATGTGAGAACTCAAACCAAATCTGTCGAGGAGCACTATTCGACTACAACTGCGAGAATAAAACAAATCCAATCACAGCTAGAAAACTCTGTGCGGTCTGGCAAGTTGAAGAACAAGGTGTGCATAATTACTGGCGTAGGTTCGCTGAAGGGTATCGGGTGAGGCGTAAAAAAAAAGATCTTAGTTGTTTCGTTGTTATGCTCATCTATAAGTTCAAACCTATAGAAGGGCTGCCGCCATTCGTTTTGCGCACGAAGGTAAAATTAAAATTTAGAACCATGATAGACTATCTATTCACCAAACTTACAGAAGCAAAACACCTGTATCTCATTGACTTCGACGCCAAAGAATTGCCCAATCTTAAGTCCACGATCGAAAGGAAATACCCTGATGTAGAGGTACGTACACCAACGGTCAGTTTTCGAATTCTTCGTCCTTCAACTTACGACATAGGTATCAACCATCCAAGCCGATGCCTCAGACGAATCTGATGTCAAAGGCATCTGTGAACGGGCCCTGCGGGAAGAGGGAAGACTCGACGTTTTCTTCGCCAATGTACGTAATCACGAAGAATTCGGGGACGACAATCCATCACTGAGCGTTGCAGGCCGGCATTGTCAGCGTTGTCCCGTTAGTAGACAACACTGCAGAGCAATTCATGAAAATGATGCGCGTCAACACTCTGTCGTCAGTATATTGACACTTTGTCGTCGTACTTCTGACTGAGGTATGGGATAGGTGTTTCCTCGCTGTGAAATATGGTTCCGACGCGATGGCGAAGACGGACCCCTCGAAAGGAAAGGAAGCTAGCGGTGGTAGCATTATCATGACCGCTTCTGGTATGTATGGTTGCTGCCAGATCGTTTATCTGATTTTCTCCTGTATTTCAGTTGCTGGAATCAGATCAGGAGCAGGTCCTGTTGATTGTAAGCTCGTTGTAAAACGTATCCACTATTTTCTAACAATTTTTCAAGATAGCGCAAGCAAGGCTGCGTGAGTCATCAAACTTTGAGTTTCCCTGAATCTTACCCTTCCAGCGTCAACTCGATAGCAATGACCTCGGCTCAGCAGCTCCAAAGGACAGACATTCGTGTGAACTCAATTTGTCCTGGGCTGGTTGAAACGGGTATGACAACAGCAACTTTCGAGTATGCCCGACAAAGGGGTACTGCCAACAAAATTGGGCAGTTGAACCCTTTGGGTCGATTCGCTGTTGCTGAAGGTACGTATATTTTCCTGCGGTAGTAAAACCGATCATAACAGTTCTTTAGAAATCGCGAGCGTGGCTGCTTTCTTGGCTTCAGGTGATTGGCTTCCTCACAAGATTTATTGTACAACTGATCTTCTTTGGTAGACGACTCGAGTTATGTGAATGGGCAGAATATCGCCGTTGATGGTGGTCTAACAGCTTCTGTTCCCTTTGTACCCGGGCGATGGGCTTGAAATTTTGGAATTAGAATGTCATAGATATTTGGCAACTTTAAATACTCTTGTTTCCTTGTTTCGTATCTTATAATATGAGGGAGTTGTACCCTATTTGAAGAAGGGAGGAATCATATGACGACCACGGAGATGAATCAGTAAGCAGCGGGATTGTTGATAAAATCAGCATCATAATGTTTTTTCACATATAACGAAAGCGTTCCGAATCTATTCCACTCTCCGGGACAAGGTATTCAAAGACGCAAGTATTAGTAACCGCCCCGATGATATAGGCTCAACATTTTGTCGAGTTTATTAGGGGTTAGCGAACTGAGGGGGGACCTCACCTCATACCCCAACAAGGAATTCCTTCACACATGAATGTTAGTCTCGTCCCTCTCCTTCAGGCTATGAGTATGGTTCGCTTTGCACGTTATGTGTTAAAAATACGGCTTCAGTAAGAGGGGCGGATACGAAGTATCTGAGTCACGGTGCAGTCGTTTTCTTTCGACCAGTGGAAGGCCAATCAACCCATTAATGACAGACACCACAAGCAAAAGTTGTCCCCTCCGATCGCCTAGGCTGTTCTCGGCATCATCTTGGTCACTCGTAATATGCGGCTGGTGAGGTACTCATGCTCCTTCGCAGTGACACAACATTTTTCTGTCATGAACACCTAAAGGACTGGTCAACGATTTCCTGATACGAGGACTATCACCGGAAATATGCATAGTCAAAACAGCGGCGTCGAGCATCAGACATATCCTAGCCGGGGAGGGGATGTCATATTCCGGTGCTGCAGAGGCAGGGCTTTACTCGAACAAAATTCTTAGGGGAAAACAGACGGAAACCTGGTCATGATTCCTCCTTGAAGAATTCGGTCTTGACCAGCAATATCTGATCAATGATGGCCCGTCCTTTACATGCTATTGGGAGTATAAGTAAGCAACGCTTTTGTTTCCTAGTAGTGTTCAAGGAGTTCTCGAAGGCTCCTCGGTTGGTGATAGAGAGCAGATAGTTTCAAGGTACGTAGTTCTCTCTGTCCGAGATGCTAGTAGCTTGTTTTCAAGTTACATACTGTCGACAGGCTCGGACCGGTGGAGACATGTCTATCTCTTTCATGACACTATCGACATGAAAGGTCGACAGGGTCCCATGAGCAATATGAATCGAGAGACAAGCTCTGTATGTTCGGAGAGCCAATCGTAATGGTTAATATCCTCCATTCCCATGGTAATGCCCATGTCCTTTTGAGTTTCAATGGCTCAATTGTTCCATGAACAGACATCGGAAGGGAATATCAGCCAGGAGATTAGGCAGAGACCCACAATGCCACTGAAGGGATGTAGGGGAACAATACTCGGAGTCAAGAAATTTTTTCAGCATGATCAAGATGACTTTCCCCGGCGCAGCTTTTGTACTCTCGAGCGCTCAAAGGTTTGAATGCCTTTGATGGAAGTAAAGGGACTGATCACCCACTCACTACTTTCAAAACGAGTCTTGGGAGCGGTGCTTCCAATGCTGATCCACCATTTTCGTTGACGGAAATGAGCTCTAGGTGTCAAATATGCGATGAACGGATTCATCGTATGGGAGCGCCACGGTCTGTAGGTCTTTTCCAGTGGTTCTATGCCATCGGCCAGCAGACGCGGGGATCGCTCGTATCGAAGTGCCATTGACGTGACTTTATAGAATTGTTTCAGTCCGGATCTACCAAATAATCGGTCAGAATTTTATCATATCGGTCGCCTATCTTTCCAGAAACATTACTTTCCTGTCTAGCAGCCAATGTTTGCGGAACCAAAACGAATGTCGTGCGAACGTCGCTATAGTGCTCGTGCTTTTCTGTCCTCGAAAATATTTCCAGGCGGTCGATACATCTTGTCATTTCAACAATCGACCAGCCTAGGCAGTGACAGAGGAAAGATTTGCTGGCAAAGTCGGCCGAACATAGGGTAGCGGTTAACAATTCAATATTAAGTTCCTCGACAATTAAAACTCGGTCTTCGCGGGCATACAGAATCCTCGTATAAAGAAACTTGGTGAGGACTCCTTTGTTGGGCCTCGGCCACACATACCGAACCACGCTCTAGATGCATTCTGGGTTGTTACCTCTTATTTCTCTTTACCCAGGTGGTAGCATGACGTCTTTAAATTTCAATGACAGAACATACATCACTTCTTTCTGATTCCTTTCCGTCAGAAGGCTTACAATCAAATGCAACGTAGAACGTTGTGGATGTGCATTGAATTGACCCCTGTCGAAATGGGATCGCAAAAACTATTTCTGCCTTTCAACACGAGTTGTTCTTATTTCATTCAGGCGAACTAGGGTACATTTACGTCACAGACATTGGTTCTTACGAGATGAATAAGTAGAAACACTTTAAAACACGATGCATGCGCAAATGCCTAACAAAAGTTCATTTGACTGTTGCTGGGTCAGTGACATGACAGGATGGACTAGTAGCTCACCCAGGAGGTTTAGCAGAGTAAAGGTGTTGTGAGGGTCATACGCTGTATTTCTGTTCGTCGCACCACCATCCTGGCAACCAAGAATATCTGAGTAGGAAATGTTTGGTCAACCGATATAGGCATCAATGAATAAAATTTAAGCGCAACAAGTTTTTTTCAGAAAAACGAGGAACATCTTCGCTAGGGAAAAGCAAGTCCCAGACTTCATTCTCGGACATGTTCTTTTTATATCCACTTTCCACGTTGACAATAACACGCTAATGTCGAGCGGTAAGTGAAAGTGGATTGTGAGAGGATACAATACGCACTTCGAGTAACTCCACCGAAGAGGGCGATTTGAAGACACGCTTCTCCTTCATGCTTTTAAGCGCGTGTATGACTGAGACTCCCCCGTCAATGAAAAGCCTGTGGTCTACTCTTTCACCCATCATATCTCCAACGACAGCAAGATGGATAAGAGCGACCACTCCGTAGATCTCGTTCTTCTTCGGTTCGGGCATAAGAAGTGGATTGGGGTCCTGGAGTCCGAGCAACACAATACCTTGGGGGATGCGTTGGTCGACGTGTTGCAGATTATGTTTGGTCGCAGAAGCCGAGAGTAGAGCGGCAGTGAGGCAAGTATTTGTGCTGTTGATTGAGAGGTTCCAAATGCCATCTTCAGCGTAGACATCGCCAAGGCCGTCGTTGATAGTTTCCGAGAGAGCCAGTGAAAAGGCCCGGAAAAATGTCAAAGGATAAACTCGACTATAGAGTGGCTTCTCCCGTATCTGTGAATCGCTCAAAAGAAGGGAGAGTGCTTTGCAGATCGTTTCTATATCTCGAGGTCGTTTCTCCGCAACTTCGCCCACGTAATCGATAAGTGTTTCAGGAAACTTGGTAGTTGTGCAGTTCTGAACCACTGGGGCCAAAGCAGAAAAAATCTCAGAAGGATTGGAAATTGTGTTCGCTGTGTAGAAAATTTTCTCAAATTGCTCCATCGTGGTGGTCGAAAGAATTCATTACGTCATCGGATGTGTGTATATCTCACAAGAGGTTAGTGAAATCACCAAGTCATTGAATCCACACCCTAATTTTCATTGCCCAAATTCTTATTCATCAGGAAAAGGGGAATTTCCTTTTGCTTTCTTTTAGATTGATACCCAACATCTCGAAGCAATATGGCACTCACAGCCAAACTCTTTGCTGCAGCTTCATAGAAAATAAGTTGAATCGACTGGAAATTTCAGCGTGCGTACAACAACAGAATTGAATAGCAGGTTCATATCATGAGTGGACAGAAATCAGAAAATGAAGCAAGAGTAAATAGCTTAGAACAATCTGATAAAATCAAGTACTCTCAAATAAGCCCTTTCGGAGTTCGGACGCTGTCTACTTGATTTGCAATAGCTTGACCTCTGCAAACAGCTTATCAGCAATTGAAGTCATAAGAAAACATAGGTACGAACCAAAGATCAAAGTAGAGTTCGGAGGAATGCCTTCTTGGCCACGACTTCCATAGCCCATATTGGCAGGAATAGTCAAAACTCGCTCGCCCCCAACTTGCATGCCAACAATTCCCTCATCCCAACCTTTGATAACCTCTCCCTTACCAAGATGGAAAGTAAACTAGGCAATAAGAATTAGGAACCTTCAACCAACTTCAATCCGGGAGTTCCGTACCGGTTTACCATGGGTATTTTTATCGAATTCTTTGCCATTAGTTAATTTGCCAACATATCTCAACTTCAGAGTGTCTCCTTTCTTGGCCATAGGTCCAGTTCCAATTGAATGGTCCTGGATGAGAATACCACCAGCGATCGTCTTCTTAGGTAGTTTGCTACCTTTTTTGGGTTTTTCCTCCCCTTTCTGTTCCTTCACCACGTCACCACCTTTCTTGTCATTTTTCTGACTCTTCTTCTCCTTTTTCTCGTTCTTTTGTTGGTCAGAAGGGGCTTCTACAAGAATAGCTTTCCCGTTTTCTGCCTTCAGTTTCTTTTTCTTCTCGGCTTTACCAGCCTTGTCTTCACCAGCAATGTCAGACTCGCGCGCACGTTTAGCCGGTTTTACAAACTCCTCTTTACTGTCCTCGACTTCTTCAAAGCGGCTATTGTAGTGATCAGTGGGGGTGTTCGGCGTGAGTCACAATATGCGCAACTCACTCGCCATCACTTTCGACATTATCGAGATCATCGGGGTGCATCTCTACATCAGAGCTAACGTCCCGCAGGTCGTACGCATCTTCCTCATCCGAGTCCAATTCAGAATCGAAGGGTTCCTCGTCTTGGAAATGTTGATCTAGAAGATTCGAATCAATTAAACAATAATAAATGTGATCAGAGGACTTGCCGATGTATTGGCCAGTTAGATAAACAGTGCTATGAAGAGCGTCAGGAAAGAAATGAAAAAAATCAATAATAATATATACGAACTTTTTCCCGGAAACTCGCAACTGGAAGTCCTCATCACTGCCAAGGGTAAGATTAACTTGAGCTTGTTCAATCTATCGAGGAGGGATAAATCATGCATTCGCAGTTTTTATGGCAAAAATGATACCTTTCCAGGAGTCAGAGCACACAGAACAGTAGTGGCATCTTGCAGACCAAGTTCATCACCCTCGTCGTCATCACCATCACCCTCGTCATCTTCGTCATCAGATGAGCTTAAGGATTTGAAGGTAAGGTTCACTACACTTCTGCCGTTCCAGTCAACGATCTCTTCACCAAAGGAAACGTTGGTAATTTGTACGCCAGCTGGTGTTCGGAAAGCTTTCTCCTGGCCACCCTCAAGAGCAAGATGCCTAAAAGCGCATTTGAGAACCACGTCAAAAGGAAAATTACGCGTCGTAACCTACCAGATACCTAGAATAGTTGACATTTTCAAGTTGAACGCGTCTTACAGACGCGAGAAGTTTTCTAGTAGCCGGAAAACGCCGGGAGTCGAGACTCCGCTCATAGATCACGTGATGAGACCAACTGAATTTCGCAAAGGATAAATTATGAGATATCCATCATGGTGAGCTTTATCATCTGCATTTATTCATTCAGCTAACACAATACGGAGTCGAACGTTCTAAGACCATATCTTGCTGCAGTAAGAGCGACATTGACAGCTGCACTTACCTTAGAGAATTTCGCTTCTCAGGTAATATTTCCTTTGAGTGATTTTGAAATAGATCAGTAACCCGTTTTTCAGGTCGTAGAGCGACATAATAAGCCAGAGGTTGAATGCGCGTATGTGGACACGGTTACTTGTGCATGCGACTTCATTCATTTGCTTTAGGACATCTAAGGAAGTTCTTCTAAACCCTCTGATCATCTCTCGAAATGAGAACGAGCGGGTTTTGATCGAACCATCTGTCAATTCGATAAGATTAAGCATCAAAGTCAAGCAGGCAGACGAAATTGAACGTATATTATGCAACAAGTTCACTCGATTTATGATGCAAAGAGCGGAAAGCTTCATCGTCTTACGAAGAAAACCGGTGCCTGTACGTTTCACATCTGTCTTTATTAGCATCTCAGTTGTTGATCCTTCGTTAGGGATATGATATTTCATTCTTAATAACCAATACACATACGGAGACCATGTTGAAGCACAAAATAGTCGACTTCATTATTCAGTATGTCATGTCTGGCCTGAGTAGAATAAAATATTCACATCACGCCAGGTTTATGGAGGAGGTGGACAAAGAAATTAGTGAGATGAAGCTTAGTCTCAATGCCCGCGCGCGTATCGTTGCGGAGTCGTATCTTACGGCAGTAAGTGCTGCACTATCCAATAAGTCATTTGTTGAATTTTCACCAGTTCAATACCTAGTTAAATGTTTCTCAATCAGCTTACGCCATAAAATGTAGTGTTTCGAAATTCCTTGTATGGGTATTCAACAGAGAACTCAGTTATATCGTCTTCCACAACATCTAACTGTGACCCCTCCTTGTTATAATTCTTCCATCAGAAATCGCATACCACAGCATGAGTCTCGTTGGTCAATCTCCCTTGCTTTCAACCTTGCGCAACTTTATGTTTTCCAGCCGGAACTTCAGGTGTCCAAGAATATGTTATACAGGAATGTTTTTTCCATGTTGCGACTATGGTTTCTCCTCGCTGAATCGTTCATCAAGTTGAAGTATCCAGTGTGTTCCCGAATCATGCTGCTGTCATGTGTTCAAGAAGAGTATGAAAACATTGGCGACTTAACTGGTATCTTGGTGGCGCATCTTGAGCGCTGCAAAGGATATTTATACTATTAAGGTACATAACATATGCAGTTATTACTAGCCAGACTCCAAACTTGAGGAAAAGCGCACTAACTGGCCAGGTCAGACTCAAAACAGGGTAAGCGCAAAAAATTTCAAAGCAACAAATACTACTTCATACCAGTGATACGACAAACATTTATTCTGATGTATCAATAAGTTGATTGAGTAGCTTGTCGCCGTATGCCAAACAGCTCGATGAGATCTGACATCAACTCTATCAACAACTTAGGATGAATCGAGTGAGATTGCACACCTTGTAGTCTAGCTTCCCGTTGTTGTCGCTGAGTTTCTGTTCGTTTGATCCCTGAGAAAGCCTATAACAGTATCAGCATGGATGGCATTAAACTCATAGAACAGTAACACAGACTTGCTGAATAAGCTTCTTCTTCTTTTCCTGGATGTCGAGAACCTTGGATTCGACTGTGTTATCCGCAACCAGTTGATAGACGTGGACGGGCTTCTTTTGGCCAATTCGGTTGACCCTGTCTACTGCTTGGCTTTCAATGCCCTCTTGCCACCACCTAAGAGACATTCAAAAAAATTTGCGTTAAAAGATCATTAAGGTCTTACGGATCCATCCTGCATTGGTATAAGTAAGAACTGGCTGTTGAATGAAATAAGAATATAAAACTTACAAGTAAACGTTATTGGCGACTACGACCTTTCAATTCAGTCCTTTAATCCATCATACAAAATCGGCTTACCAGTCAAATTTAACCCGAGAGCACCCTGAACGGAGAGAATTAGCCGCAATGAATCATTCTACCATTCCGACTCACCGCTTTCAAGGATAGAAGCATTACCCTCGGATTCTCATCAGATGTGTCGAAGGATAGCTCTCTCCTTGGTATAGCGGTCGCCTTTCCCTTTCCCTTTGATTGAATTGTCTTCTGCTCGAAAGGGAACGAGGGATCATCGGTGAATTCGTCGTCTTCGCCATCCGTGACAGAATCACTCTCAGTTCCATCGTCGCTATTTGCACCGAATTCTACGGGCACAACAAAACGATTATTCCTCTTCCTTGCAACTTTTTCTCGGGAAGGAACTTCGGTTTCCTGTACAGGTTCTGCCGCTAAAGGAACGGAGAACCGAGCAATAGCCTCTTGCCTTCTCTTGGCCGACATCTGACCGTCGAAACGAACGTAGGAGATACTAGGCACATTCTCAGTTTGAATGTGCTATTAAGGGCATAAACTCTGCTTACCCTTCCTCTTCGAACTTTTCAGCTATCTTATCTATAAAGGAAGTGAATTGAGAAAACACTAGTGATTTTTCGTTGGAAGGAGTGAGTTTGAGAAGATGGACTAATTGATCGATTTTGGCAGACGAGCTGGCCATAAGCCCTTCTTCCTCCATCCTTATAGGTCGTTGGGTCAAATCGGTTAATGGAGGTGGTTCAAAAAGGTCTCCTGGAGTTAATTGGCGACGATCCTATCAGAAAAAGGTATCAAATATGGATGGGGAAGGATTCCATTGGCTATTCACCATTGGACATTTTGGATCGCGGGATAGGACTTCCGTGATGCTTCAGGTAAATGAGATCAAAGATTATTCCTGTATACAGGATCTTGCGCACCAAGTCAGGCAGTACATGTGACCGCAACCCGAAATTCGAGGATTGTTCAGGATATCCATACAAATCGGGCATTCTTCACTGTCCTCAATTGCCTGAGCAAGAACTTCCTGAAGCCTTGTCCTTTCGGCTGGCGTAAGGACAACAGATTGAGATACAGATTTTTCGCTAGAGATGGCACTGCGAAGGTTGTCAAGGAACGATACTGGAACAAGTCCAGGGTGGAGGGCAATTTGTCTCAGACGTGTTAGCATGCTGAGAGCGTTGGATTGGACCTTCAAACAAGCGTGAGCACTATTGTTTAAGGGATCTAGTGGCAAACTTACAGCAGCAGTGACGCCAGACTCTGAAATGACGTTCTCCAAACGCTGCTTGGAGAGTTGCTCTACTTCATCATATAGATGCTGGGAAAACAAATCATAAGCCCTGTATATTTCGGAATTTGGTGGAGGAACATACCCTTGCATCGTCACTTAATGTGACTGGAACTCTGATCATCTCCACCTTGAAGGAGGGTGAGTATGAAGCACCTTTTGAACACGTGTTCTCTTACAGGCGGTAGTTGAATCAAAGGATTTCCTTGATTGTCTTGCATCTATACACTGTCGGTGATACCATTGACGCCAGATATAGGGATGACACACCTCCTTTGTTCGGCGGATGCAAATGTGACTCATGAGCGCCTGGAGATGTTGCGTCAAAATCAATTGTGTGGTCACGTAAAATTAATAATTTACCTTTAGAAGTTCAACGCCAGATAGCTCCCCGTTCTTGAGGGGTCGAAGGAGCAGTCGTTTAAAGAAATCTTCATTATCCAGTGGCCGACAGATTTTGAGGAAAGTAAGGATAGAACCCAGATCCTAATAGTTTCCCCTCTGTTTCCGTTTAATTTTTAAGACAATAATGGCGTACCTTTGGAGAATTTATCTGCAGTAATATGTTGGAACTTAAGGAAAAAAAGATAAAGAGAAACGCTCACAATAGGTGTGCCAGAAAGTACCCAACGTCTGGACGCGTTCAACCCCACAACGCTTTTCGCCATTTTTGTTTTAGGATTGCGAATGCTGTGACCTTCATCAAGTATAACTCTCTTGTAGGTGAGTCGTTAGTGATGATCTATGTCCAGAGTAGAAATGGAGGAAACCTTCCAGGCTACTTCAAATAGCGCCCGATCCGACTTCCTTTTCTTGTTTTGTTTACCGGAACTTTCCTCGTACTCCCCTGCGACGGTTTGGTAGGTCGTAATAATGATGTCGTACTTCTGCATTTCGGATGCGCTCATTTTCCGATTAGAGCCATAATAGACACGAGTGGACACAGTGGCTGGGACGCAGTGATCCGCAATTTGCTTTTCCCAGTTGGACAATACTGAAAGTGGGACGACTTGAGGAAACCGGGCTCAGTGAAAAGACTGGTAAACAATAAGCATGTCATACCAACTAAGGTAGACTTAGAAAAGCCTTTGTCGACTTCTGACTTTGTGGCAATGGTCAGTGCTATCATAGTCAAGGTTTTCCCCTTCGCCCGGTCAACTCTGTACAGCATATAGAAGAATTAAAAAAACCTACAAGTCCCTAGAAATTATGAATTAACTGCACTTTGTTAAATATGATGAAGGGAATAATTTACTGACCATTGCATCTGCATATAAAGCACCTTTTCCAAGAGAAGGAGCATTTTCTTGAGGAGTTTTTGTGGCGACTGGAATCTCCATTAGATAGTGTAATATCAAAGGAAACAATTTACCGTTGTAATAATACGGCTGAATAGTGATGAAATCGACAGGTGCAACGGGAAATTTAACTTGACACACCTGCTGTCCCCTCTTCCTGAATTGCCAGAATTGCACTGGTTTATCACTTTCTGTCTTCGGGAGGACGGGGTTTTCACGTTGAATGCACCATTCAAGCGCTTGGCGCTAAACTCATGGTAAGGTACATGTAACGTGTAAATTGAAATATATACCTGATGTTTCAGAAGGTCCACTGTCAGTTCACCAGTAGCGATTCCAGGGGGATTGGGGTGCTCAGGCAAAGACAAAATATCTTCTGTGGAAAATAAAGTGTCGAGCAAAGAAGCACGACGGCCTTCATCGTCAACTTTCTCGAGAGCGCTGATCATCTGTCTGAGCTCAGCAGCCTTGTACAAAGCTTCTTGTTGCTTGCGGGTAGCTTCCGTTTGTGCAGCCACCTGACCCGAGTTGGCTTGCAACATGGATGATGGCAATGCTACACTGGCCGACGTGGACGGGCGAGTCGAAGCTTTACGAGATGAATTACAATTATTGAAGCCACGTTGTCCAGGTGTCGCCCATACCAAAGCAGGTTCTAGTTGACTTCGTTTATCGGAAGGCCCGTATATTTTGAGTGTCCTGTTAGGACAGAATGTTGAGCAGATACAACGAAAATTTGAACGCATACAAACATAGATAGAGTGAATGACCGAGATCCAGCAACTGGGCATAAATGGTCATGTAAAGATATCGACTTAAATGGGAACGCTTACGATTCCCGTTGTTGATAACGCCTTCCACTGTAACCGCTTGTTGGTCAAGCAAAGGAGACAATTTTGCCACGACATTGCGGGGTAGATGACCAACTTGAGCAAGTCCGATATTTTCAACTTTGATGGCATTCCTAAAAGCGAGGTCGTCCTCAAAATTCAAAGAACACTACGGTAAAACGATTTACCTATCGTATGGGTTCTGTGACTCTCGGACCAAACGAACTTCCTCACCCGGTCCCACAAGACCTCGATGTTTCTGTGAGTTGGCCAATTACCTGAAACGGACAATTAAACCAACCTTTATAGTATTGAACACCAACAACGTTGGTTGCCATTTCGCAGTATAATTCATCTCGAACTTCTTCCTCTACGTCTTCGACGCGTTCGTCCTCTATTCTCGAAGTATGCGCAACATTAGATGGGTTTCGAGAATGAGTGGTTTCCACCAAACCAGCCTGGACCCCAGTTCTCTTTAGAGAATTCTGTGTGGAAAGAGACGAAGTCCCCCTATCTGGTATGCAGACTCTGGCGCTTGGTGGAATATCAGCTGAATCTATGCGCAGCAAGGAAATGGCTAGTCTTATTTTGCTTTGGTCAGCCGGTCTATATGATTGCAGTTATGAGCCTCTTGTTGAGCAGCTGCCAAAGGAGATAAAATCTGACTTAAGAGTGTTAAATCCATCGATGCCCTTCTCAGAAGTCCTAGCTAGATTATCGAGTATTTGTGGACTAACACAACCCCTGAAAATGTATAATTGGGATTGAATCGAAAAATAGAACAATAAAAAAACATACCAGTGCCTCCATTCCAATGTCTCGCCGAGCTCAGTTGAAACAGTTTGACCATAACGCAGAGTTCCAACCGGTAATGGTGTACCCTGTTACAATTTGAAGAGTTATGAGAGGTCTTGCAATAGAGCATATTGAGCTTACTTTGCAAGGACCTAGTGCATGGCACTTGGCTCGCGTACTTTTGCTATACTGAGTGGGGAATTAGAAAAAAATTAGGAAATTATTGGGTCATAAAATAGGAGAAATACCCCAACGACATGTTTCAGAACCATGGCGCAGTTTTGAATCGATGAAGACTTGGATGTGACAAAGAAATGCGCGAGATCTGATTCTTAAACGCGTCCACTCCAACACAAACAAATAACGCGTCAGGCTCATTAGCCTTGCTTCTATCGACACGTCTTTGCGACCATGTCAGACAATGAAATGGACACCAGCCAAGGTTATTTCTTTAAAGGATGCCGTTCACGAAGTCTAACTGTCTCTCCATAGATTTCAATATTGTCTTTGATCCTGATCAAGACCCAGAGGAGAAGCGCGCCGTACGGCAAAACTACCGCTCTTTGGCGAAAACAATTGAAGGTATATCATCGCCTAGGAAGCTACCTTATATTTAAATGCATCTGCACTAGAACACCAAGCGAATCCAAACGACTTGACTACGGAGGAACTTCTGCAGCGGGTCCAGAGAGCGGACCGATTGTTCAGCAAAGGCAGGAAGATGCTAATTACAAAGCCCAAATACACTTTTCTGACAATCATGCAGTCAAGGGTCCACAAGAAGCTACTCTTGACTCACATTTATTGCTGATGGCGTCGAATGTTGGTGCGCAAAAGGCCCGCGCAATGAAATCTGGGTCAGGCGCATTTGATGTCGATGAATTCCTCTCGAAACTTGTCAATTTTCTGAAGGATCGGAAAGGTCCAGAACGTGCATTCTCGGAAGACTCTGATGGGGAGGACTATGGCGGCCATATCGTTCCTCTAGACTGGGACAGAATCGGCCGTAAAGCAATGGCCAAAAGCCGTCGCGTCCCTATGATGAGTTTCATGTCTGACTCTTCCCCATTCTTATTTCTAATGAGCTGATATCCGATTAGGCTTGGTCCATTGTCTATTGAACAGAAGAAACGAATCCAGGGCAAACGTGCTAAACTTGAAAAGAATAAAGAAGACGAGAGGAAGCCCCAAGAACTCAAGGAAGAGGATATCGCGCGATCACAGAATGAGACGACCAAAAACGTTGCCATTGTATGCCTTTTATTTCTAAAAATCTTATGTCCGTTTAATTAGTCAATAGCTCGAGGCTATCTTGAGCGAAACGGGACCCATCAACATATTCAAGTTTGCCATCAACCCGAACGACTTTGCACAATCTGTGGAGAACATCTTCCACTTATCCTTCCTTATCCGTGATGGAAAGGTTGCACTTGATACTCAAGATGGAGAACCCATGATTTGTAAGACATATCGAGTAACTCCGAACTTTGACTGAAATATTTTTAGTTTGTTGCGAGCAACCTTCTGACAAGGACTACGAAGACGGACTCAAGAAACACCAAATGGTGCTGGAATTTGACATGGAGACATGGAGGGTGAGTGAGCAAAACTTTCGATTACTTGCACTCACAATGATTATAGCGTGCAATCGATGTTTTTGATATTACCGAACCACAGATACCCCAGCGACCACCGGCGGAGCCGTTGGGTGCAAACTGGTATGGCTAACGATCATGAAAGTCGAGAATACGGTATACCTCTCTTCGCTGGACGCCTCAAACTATCCACTTATTCCATTTCAAAGGTGCACGATTTAAAGGCACGTTGCAAAAAATTGAGGTGTCTAATTGAGCTTTGTCTGACTTTCCGAGGCATAGAACACAAGAACAGTGCTGTCCAACCTGAGCTACAAGTATTCTTGTTGAAAGATTAAGATTCAAGAAGGTTACAATACGTATTTTGTCACTACTACATGATAAATAGCATCGAGATTTGGCATGTGCGCGACATCATGTTAAGGCAGCTGGGTCGACTCCCAGAGGCAACATGTTGCAATCTCTTAAAGCCGCTCTTTCCCAAGAATACTTGTTCAACTGCAAAATTGTATTATTGACCAAATTTCCGAAGTTTGAAAGCAAGGGACTCACATGGACATCTGCCTCAGAGCAGTGAATCAAATTCATATGGTCAGGAATATCTCCATTGTTCTGCAAACTTACGTTGCAGACTTGTACAACCTAATAGAAAAGCAGGACACTTACCAAGTGGGCTTCGTCGAGGTCACGTATACCCAGCCGAAGATCAATTGGGAGTCTTGATGGTAGAATGAGAACATGTATAGTTGGTTTGTAAGGTCTGACAGAAGCCGTTTCTGTTGACAGTTTCTGTAAAAAAGGTCTAAGTCTAAGCAGAATGTGTTATTAAAAATAAACTTGAAAGACCTTTGCAAGGTCGAGGGCGACGCGGATGGCTTCTCTGTCAGCCCGCGCATCCTTCCCAACGAGGACAAACAACTCCCACACGCAGCATATCACATAAACCGAAACATGAACGTCTTGGTCCATCGATATGAACTCTATCGGGATGACCTGACCTAAACGTCAAACGGGAAGTAGCCAGGAGCGACAAGGAACGCACAGGGGGCATCGCATTTCTTCTTTCAATTCTCCAAATCATAGGGTCAGGCTCTACGCAGTTGTGTCTCCAGCGCCAATAGTCCGCCTTTGCAAAATCGTCATCACCAAGAATCATCCAAAACATCTCATCCTCGTCATTTTCTCCTTCAAAGAGTTCAATAGGAGTCGTTGCATCCGGCGACAATCTTTGTGCATATTCCATGGCCACTTCTCGCTCTCTGGGAGTCGATCCGCATCCATGCCACACATATATCGAGCCGAGGACAGTGAAACAGTAACTGAAAGCAGAACACAAGTTCTTGATGCTCTATAATGGCCATCAGTTATTTATCACCTTAGGAAAGTTCAGCAGCAACTGACAAAGTCCTGTTCATCAATGAGAATCACACCATTAAACGAACGAACAAGGTGCATTGTGGTATTTTCGGATGTCCAGTGATTACGAGTACCCTGAAAAAAAAACGTCAGCAGAATTCAACACAAATGAATGGGGAAAGGGAACCTGGCGAATCGCGAGGCAGCCTCCAAGAAGCACTACAAGATCAACGGGCTCAGCGAGTTGATGAAAAATTCGCTGCAAGGTAGACTTAGAAGAAGAAATCATAAGCAATATAATTGGAGGACCTACTGCACTTGTCCCATATCGATTTGCAAGTTCCCTGAGCTTCTTCTCTTCTCGATCGCCTAGACGTGTATTTTTCCCTAACCAACACCAAACGGTTGTGGTTGCGAGACCGCTTGCCCCTGACTTTACTCGATGTACGATAACCAAAATCTCAGTGTCGTAGAAGATGTCAGGAGATTTTGAGATCAAGGTAGCAGCATTGCCAATAATCGAGAATACGTCAACAGATATGGTTTGGATATCGTCTGCACTGGGAAATGGCCGAGGTCGCGATTTCAAAAGCTCCGACACCTTGATATTATCCAGGTTGATGGAAGGTTCCACTGTCAGAATGTCAGTTTTCTGGCATTCAGCTTCAAATAGTCTTGGCCAAGAATTTACCATTGTGGGGGAGATGAATTACTGCCATCGTCGTTTCTTGCGGGGCAGGCTCGTCAACGTGCTCCGGTGCTTGGTTTTCTTCCGAGACATAGAAGGGGGTATTGTTTTCATGCAAAACGACCGAGGCACTTTTCAATGTCCCTGCAGGCGACGGTGTCGGTGTGGCCTCCTCCTTCAGTGGCGGCAAAGTGATGGCAGAATATTTCTCGTAATTTGACCTCCTTTTCTCTGCCTGAGTCTGTGGTAGTGGACTAAGCCTCGGTCGAGGAATAGACATAGAAGTAACCGCTTCAGGACCAATAGCTGGTGAAGCACTAGACAAGTCTTGTTTCCCCTCTTCTCTTGGGGATTCGCTCAGAGCCTGGGCGACCTCCATGGCTGTGAGACGGGTCCCCGTGCTTGGAATCCAAACATGTTTAAACGGTGGTAACAACGGACTTTCTCTCTCCTTTGTTTGTTGGGTTGCAACCGTCAACGGTGAAAGGGAAAGGGGGGCTATGGTTTCTGGTGCCTTTTCTTCGGGGGGCCCATTGAAAGGCGAGTCAACTGGAATCGAGTGATCCGCCGTTTCGACCTATGAGAAACTAAACCCATCTTCCGGACACGAAAAAGTGTGCAAGCCTGACCTTCGTTTCTGCTCTCGATGTCTCCAGCGATGATAAAATGTTGGATCCCGATCTTCCAAAGAGAAGGCTAAAGGTTTCTATTGATGCAGGAGCGGACTGGGGAGCTATGGCATCCACTTCACGTCGTTCTTGGGTTAGACTTTCAGCCAACGGTTGTGGATTAGCTCCCGTAAAAGTGCAGCTGTCATGACCCTCCTGAGGCTTGCGACGTCTGAGCTATCTTAGAAGAAATTCGCGGGAGAATTGCATTGCGAGGTCCAAGACAACAGAAAAAATAAATTGCAGCAAAATGAGTACAAAAAAATTCAAACATAACAAAAGACTATCGTGAGTAGGGTACGTCACAGGTCATTACCGGGGATTAACGCACATGGATCGGTGGTTTCCTCGAGGGTGTGGTATCGAGATCAGAAAATTGCGCGATATCGCCGTGCCCATTTTTCATGCCCAGTTCAGAGAGATCCGTAAAAGATTTGCTTGGCTTAATAACGACCATAGTAGTCGCGGATCCAAGGCCTGGGGTATGAGATCTTTGGTACGGGTCGAGATGCGCTCGTGATTCCGCAGGCGGAGGAGATGGGGTTGATGCTGTGGGCTTCCCAAAAGATGGTAAAGACGCAGTAGACTTGAGACCATGCGAAGCTCCAATGTTGAAGGTCGATGATGATCCCTTTAGCGCAGAAGGGGTGGACAGAGACTTTGTAGGTGAGTTGGGCTGGACTTTTTGTTGCCAACGATCCGAAACTAAGCCTTTCCTTCCGGTTGCACTGGTTGGCCGAGTTGGAGGAGGTGTGGGGGATGGGGATGTATTCGAAATGTGAGAACTTGCCTTGACCATATTCTGCACGAATCCACGGCCTTGCAACCTGCTCAAACTGGGGGTCAAATCTTTTTGAGCACCAGGTTTTTTGAACGCTGGGGAAGCAGTTGTGGCAGGCACTTGCGGAGACGGAGAGAATGCCTTAGGCTTTATTTGGAGAGGCCGAACAAGAGAGGGAGTAACGATGGAATGCTGAGCAGTAGATGGAGTCGAGATAGTGCGATCCCTGGCAGGTGTATCTTTAGTTTCTTTCGTTGGAGACCGCGACTGTTCTCTGACGTGAGATCTCCAAGAGTTTGCTTGGAACCCACCGAAACCCACAGAGGACTCTGGGCGTGGAACACTGTTGGTTCTAGCGCGGCCACCGGTTTTTTGGGGTGATACGGGCCTGTCCTCAGTCTTTTCAGCGGAATAGATTGGTGGCCAAATTGCCTTCTTCGTCGAAGCAGGCGTAGAAAGTTCTGCACTGTCGACTCTTGACCGTGCATCCGGGGCACTTTTTCGGGTGATCATACCTGGCATTGCAACACCTCCCTTTCCAAAAACGGGATGAGGCGCACTGAGATCGGGCTGAACGAACTGTGTCGGGTCATGGGCATCCACCTGCGGAGCGTGTTTATTAAGGCGGATGCCTTTTCCCGATCCACCCATGAAAGCAGCAAGAGAGGCGGTCTGGACTCTTTCTACGACTGACTTTCTAGAATTCTCTGCTGCCCCCTTGTCCGGGTTGTAAACGTGGTTACGTTCCATGAGGCGTCGCAAAGGAGTGGCGTCCTTCTTGGCAGTGGAGACGGCGTAAGAAGGTGAATTGTAAGAGAAAAGTGAATGATGACCAGATGGCGTCGTTGGGTACGAATGAGTCTGTGTAGGCTTCGATGTCGGGGAAAATGACGACGACGTTGCAACCGAGGTACCTCCGTATGACAGTGTTGAGCTTCCAATGCTGGTGATAGGTTTCGCTTTGGTAGCAGATGCTGAAATGGATGGAGTTGGCTTTTCTCCTTTGTAGGACGATAAAGAGCTTGATGTGATTGGTGAAGATTTCCAGGATGAGGATGTTGTCGAAAGAGAACGGTAGTCATCCGCAGACTTCGATGGCGACATACCGATAGGGGTCAATGAATTTTCTTCCGTAGTGGGTGAAGACAAGAGAGATGACTTGGCAATTGAGTTATTTGACTTTCGTTTGGTTAGTATGGGATCAGGACCAAGTTTGGCATCCCAAGTCGCGGAGATATCGAGCTTCTCCGTGTACCTTTGTGCCAAGGCAGGCGACGGAGTTTTATGAATTGCAGTGAAAGACCGCCTGTTGATATCTGTCTTCACTCGCTCATCAGCCTTTCCACCTCCGGGCACTGGTATGGGAGATGAACTGGATTTGGTATTCACGAAAGATGGTCGATAGCGCTCGAATTGTTCTGATCCAACAAATGGAATAGGACTTTTTGACTCCCGCTTCGACGCCATGCCAGGCATTGCCACGCCTCCTGTCCCAAATACAGGATGTGGGGCAGCCAGATCGGGTTGGATGTATTGTGTCAAATCGTTTGCATCTGCTTGCGGAGCATGGCGATTCAATCGGGGGGCAGTAGCTCGACCACCAACGAACGAAGCCAAGGACACAGGCCCATTCTTCGAGCCAATATTTGAATCCCCTATTTTATCAGGATTGTAGACACTGTTGCGATCCATAAGCTTTCGAAGAGCAGCCTCTCTGTCGTTTCGTGTCTCCAGAATTGACTTTGCTGTATCGTTGGCAGAACTATCGTTGTGAATGTTAGGTATTTCGAGTTGCGCCCTGCTATTGGCTACAAAAACCGCCAAATTGAGAGGCAGGTTGAACTTGGTGATGAAAGGCACGTACAGAGATCTGCCCTATCAACACGACTACCACCACTTGAGCCAAAACTCCTTCGAAGTCGTGCTTGTCTCGCAGCTGCAATCTCCTCTTCAAGGCTCTTCTGCTCGTTTTCGTCGTCGCCATCGACCTGTTTCTGCATGGCCTTGATCTTGCTAGTCCATTCTGCTAGCCCAGTATCTGGCTTTGGCAGTTCATAACTTCGCCTGGATGAAGTCGAATATGAGGAATCCATCGCTCTGCCAGGGGAATACCTCACCAAACACAAAAGGTGGACGAGGTTCAACAGGGGCACGTTGATAACCAAATTTGGTATAGTAACACGTGATAATTTGATTACCATGATCAGTTGTCAATGTGAGTTCAACGGTTGTGAGCGGCAAATTGACACTGGCACTCAGAAAACATGGTGGTTCATAAGCTTGATAAATACCGTCACACTCGCCGCAGAGTGGAATCCCCAGCGGTGAAATACCACTTTCGGAAAAAAGAATTCCAGATTCGGATGCCAAAACGTTTTAATAATTCGATAATGCTATCAACGTCCATTACATTTTTGTTAACATTTTAAAAATAGTCCATATCATCGAGGATAGAGGAATGTAAAACAACTGGATGCAAGATCACCAAGCCAAGCTTATATAAACAGTCGAGACAACAATCAAGCCTGATGCGCTTAATGCCATGCCAACACTAGTAGGAAGGAATGAGCCGAGAGCATTGCTCTGGGATAAAGACGAGCCCGAAGCAACAGCCGTATTAGCGCTCTGCGAAATTCCTGACGGAGTTTGACCGTCTATTCGCAGTCTCGGTGTGAATATCAAGATCAGGAAATTTTATAATGTTACATACCAACGAACGAAGTACCGCATCTCGATTGGAGGGCGGGCTGTGCACTGGCAGCCGCCGAAGGAAAGTCTTGGAGAAGAATGTTGTAAGACCCTTTAGAGCAATTCGTGCACGTAATGTTGGTCGGCAGATCCGTGGATGAAGTACCCTGGGTAATGTTCACGATGTTACTGAGCGTAAGAGAGCCGGTGACCGCCTCAATATTTGTAAGTGTCTCTGTGAAACAGAAGGTGCCTCCGCTAATATCAACAAATGTCAGATGCGGCACATATGTAGAGGAAGAAAAGCAGACTTCTTGAGGCAGAAAATCTTGCGGGTGGTAGGATAGACCGCTTGAATTTGTGCGGTGAGGCCTGTAGTCTGACCAGAGGTAATACCTGCTATGGATAGCAGGTCCGCTGGGCATCCAGCGGTGATGTTTTGTACGACGGCAGCCAAAGTCGCATTGCTACAAGCTGGTTGGGCACACATGCTACCGAGCCAGTTATTGAATGGCTGGATGATTGAAGAGTTCGTTCCAGTAGTGAATACAGGCACAAGAGCCCCGATGCTCAAGCAAGTTGACGCAGCAGGGTTTGCAGCAACGGTTAAAAAGGCATTGATGCATTGTTGACTAATACTAACTTGAACCATGAGCAATGGAAAGGCGGAATAGGAGGAGAGAATATTAATTACGACTGGGCAGCAGTATAGGCGACGAAACCAGCGACGATAGCAAGACGAAGCATTTTGAGCACGAAACAGTCAATGGCAGAGAGTTTTAAGGCAAGACTGATCGTTCCGAGTCCATGTGGAGACTTGTGTGGGAAGATCATCAACACCGCATTTCAAAAGCTTGGCAAATTCGGCTGAGTTTTGTAGGTCAACCTTACTCGAACAATCCGAAGTAAGTACATAATTTTATGAATTTGTGAGTTTTGGGTGAAATTGTGAATTGTCTATTTTTAGCTTTGCAAGTCTATTCTTAGATAATGGACGTGACCAGGACGTTGCTGCGGTCCTGCTCTGCAAGGATGTCCTATCGATCTTTTGAGACTCCTAAAAACCGCCCAACTCAACACTGGAACTTTGATACTCGTGCTGAACCCCAGAATCCGGTTCATTCGGACTTCAGCGTCGGAAAAGAAAATCTTACAACGCAGATTGAAAATTTTATAGATATCCCAAATATCTTGCCACCTCTGAGATACTCCAAATCTGTGGTATGTGGCAGCTGACGCGACAATGCGACAAAAACCTCGCCAACCACGCTTAACTTGTTTTTTTCTAATCGGCAGTGTTCTACTAGCGCACCAGCAGAGAAAGAGGTTCATGCGAGTAGCAAGGAGGACCACAACACAGTTGAAACGCCTGCAAAAAGACTCTCCGTATCCATCATATCCGATCCCGATGATATCGCCATTCCAGAAACAAAGTTCCCCCTAACTTGCGATACAAAGATCTATCTGAATCTTTTCGGCGAGGTTATTTCTTGCGATGTAAAGACTCTTGATCGGGATCCTGCAGCTATCATCGAGCTGCTTAAGATAACACAGAGCGAGCGAGTCAACTACATGATTGTCGGCGCCTTTTACCGTCGATCTCGTCTTCCTCTTAGTGCCAAGGCGGTCATTGAATCCATGCTCGAAGGTAACCTCCAAAAACCTCTTTTGAAATGACTTCACAACTCGCGTTGGTTGCAGAATTTCACAGACATGGTGTTCCTGATTCCGAACTCAGGCCTGCGTACCTCTTCATGTCCGGTTGTGAAACGGATCTCGCTAGGCTATCCAAACTCGAAAGCAAAAGCTCTACAGTGATCTCAGCGCACTATGACTCTGCAAAGACGTGGCTCCAAAAGGTATTTGGAAAAGCAGATCCTGTAAAGGACGACAAAGAAGATAAAGAAAATAAACCTCCTCCGATTAAGACCGCATCGAGCGAGGTTCTCAAGACTCAAGAACTCAATACTCCAGCAAAGTCCGTACAGTCGTCGAACAAGAAAGATTTCAATAGTCTCGAACGAGAGATCCAGTCCCTCAGACATCGGAACGCTGCACAGGCAAGACAAATTTCCCAACTCAACTCCTCCAAACGCAAACTCGAAGACGATTATCATTATGAACGCAATCTCCGACGTAAGTATCAAAGTCGCATGGACGCTCTGGAGGAACAGCGGGATGCGGCACGAAAGATGGAACGGTTTGCATTGGCACAAGTGAAACAGGAAATATCGAAGAGAAAAAATGAGATGAAAGAACTGCAAAGACAAGGAGAGCGCTCGAAATAAACAAGAACTCGAAATTAAATACCGAAACTGTATGTTTTACTAAAAGAAGCGATGTCAACGATCAAGAAACTGCACAGACGCTCGGAAACAGCCGAAGCCTCAAACTTAGATTCTCAATCTAACAAGTGCAAAACCCGTTCGCTACATCGTGCTCGACGTTGAGCTCACTTTCTCTTCATCTCTACCGCAAAAATGGCTGCCGTCGCAACGACTCTTCCAAAAGATATTTCCAAACTCGGTCAGGAAGTAAAACTTTTCGGCAAATGGGACACTCAAGAGTACGCACCACACCATTTCTTCATGCTGAAAACTCACAATCATTCTGAATTATAGCGTTGAAGTGAGGGATATGTCCCTTACTGATTACATCCAACTTCGTCATGCCGTTTACCTGCCTCATACTGCTGGTCGATACGCCAAGAAGCAGTTCAAAAAAGCGCAAATGCCTATCGTCGAGCGTCTCGTTGACAGGTATGAAACTATATCAGCATCCAAGGCATCGCTCATCGGACTTTTATGTCTTCAGCCTGATGATGAAAGGGCGCAACAACGGCAAAAAGCTTCTCACCGTCCGCATCGTCGCCCATGCATTCGAAATCATTCATCTCCTCACCGACCAGAACCCCATCCAAGTGCGTCCTATATGACATCGATGTTTGATTATTTTAAGATTTTATGCCAGGTTCTCGTTGATGCCATCGTCAACACCGGTCCTCGCGAAGATTCCACCCGCATAGGTTCACAAGGAACCGTTCGTCGTCAAGCCGTCGATGTGTCCCCCCTTCGCAGAGTCAACCAGTCCATTGCCCTCCTCACAGTCGGCGTACGCATCTACATGAAAGTTTTTCCTAGATGACTAACTATAATGTTCAGACCCGTGAATCCGCCTTCCGAAACGTCAAGTCAATTGCGGAGTGTCTGGCCGATGAATTGATCAACGCGGCAAAAGGATCATCAAATTCATACGCTATCAAGGTGAGTCGGCGTCTGCCTCTTATCTTGTAGATTTGTCTGGCTTACCTTTCATTCAATCTAGAAAAAAGATGAGCTGGAACGTGTTGCAAAGTCCAATCGGTGATTTCACTGTTGGGCCTTACTGTTAGATGACAACTTGTTGAAATTTCTGAGAAAACATGGTGGCCATACAGACTCTTTCCACATTGCTCAAAGCATATTTTGTGTCAACATTATGCCATATGCAATTGTGTCCCGTTATGTGTACCATATCAGATTGGTAACATATTATTTTCTTGGGAATTTTATTGGGTATGTTTCAATTCAAATAAAAGGTATGTTTATAGCAAACGGAAATCATGCTACAAAAGTATAAAAACAGTTCACCAATAAATTAGTGTTCAAAGACCGAATTTCTCTGTCCCAGCTTGGATTTGGGTACTTGGGAATTCCACAACTTTTGTCAAAGTATCGTGAAGGACGGGATCGGTGTTCATCAGATGAACATTAGTTATCCTGACTCTTCGGGTTCCCGCTTTCATCGGCCGTTTTAGTGATTGATCGCGATTTACAGTCATCACCGGGACACCCAAATATTCTCACCAATACCATCTAGCAAAATCTTTGTAGCCTATCTGATTCACTGTTACTAAATCAACTGAGAATCAACTTCCAGTCGTTATGTGAAACAATGCGGAACACCCTGACGAACGAGGACGACGTATATTTCTGAATTTTCCAACCAAAATGGTACAAGCAACCATGGGGCAGTTTTCGCCGAACAGATACTACGTAAAGCGTGAGCGCTGTGCCTTCAATTTACAACTGTGATCCGTAAAACGTCGCAGCATGTATCAACTGGATACGGAGAGTTGGAAATCATCAAAAAAAAAATTTTGTGACCAATCATGATGTAAAAATACGTATGAAAATATGAAGATGAAGATCCTGATGAAACAGGGGAATTGCAAGTACAAGAAAACAGAAGTTTGCATTAGGGTCCTGATGATGAAATGCGGTATGGAGGGAAACGGCACGATTGTAAGGTAGAATGGAAAGACAAGAATGTAGTGAAAACCCATCTTCGAAAAGGCGATGACAGGGCCAGATATTGCACGCTGCAAGGATGCAAGGAATTAGTTATGGTGAAGCAAAAGCCCATGGTATAAAATGTAGTGTTTGGCCAATGACGGCCGTGATAACCAAGGGTCCATTAGGCACTGAAACAGATTTATTCCATCAATTTCCACGAAAGAGGGCCAAATCCAATGATTTCCAGTTTTAGAAAGGATGCGCACGCAGGGTAAATACGATGAAAAATAGAGTACGAGCACAGGGTGTGGATGAAACGGTACCACAGCCCTGGTAAGCGAGGCTAGAGACAAAATGAAGTAGAATGAGCTCAGATTCCATGCATGGTTGCAAGATGAGTCCATAGACATCAGAGTGGCACGATTGTAGGACACGGGGAGGTGGCACAATAAAACGTCGCGGTTCGATCGTAGTTTTCATACTTGAAACGTATTTGGTGTCCAGGGGACACCACGCGAATCCGGATCGCAACACGAGTCCTTTGCCAGGATGAAGTCTGGAGAACTCCGAAAAGAAGGGAGTTACTGAAATAGCATCAGAGGGCGTGGTCGTCGGTTTTATAGCACTGTCTATGCTCAAATGCATACCATGCACATATTTTGAGGAATTGTTGTCATTCTGCCGCGACAAGGCGGGAGGGTATTGAGGAAAGCTGCAAAAGGTGCTTTGCCGGCAAAGAGCCGAGACAACTTCCCAGAAAGCCGAATGTTACTTAGGATCCAAGACGGAGATGAGTGGCACGCGCGCGCAGGAACACTACCGGAGAGCGCCCGAAGATGCTGAGATGCGTTGGCTTAAAAAAGAAGATCCATGAAGTAGCTGGGGACCAGAACGTTGTTGGGGGACGCGTAGTCGTTCCTCAGGTTTGGGTTTGGGAACAACTCCGTCCACGCTCTTGTAGCCATATTTTTTGCCAAACTCGTTGATCATCGCTTTACCCATAAGACAAACCCAACCGAGGCCTTCTCCACTAATACATTGATCAGGCCAGTACAACTCGCCTTCCTCGTCTTCGAAGTCGGGTTCATGCTCTTCGTTTGGAAGCAGCGTCGAATACATCATGCGGGCCCAAGTACGAGGGAAGCACCGTCGAAGAACAGGAAGATTGACCGTTTGTTGAGCCCGCTCAAGGCAGAAGGATGTGGCCATCAAATTCGCCGTTAGATCCTTGAGATTCTGGACCAGGCCGGGGCCGATAGGTTCCGTAACAGATTCCATAGCGCTCATGACATGAGGCGGAATAGGAGCCGAGGAGGTTTGCAAATGCTCGGGTAGTAACTTGAACGGCACAGGACCGGTGTGTGATTGTTGACGGCTTGAGGCATTGACTGCAGATTGGTTGGATCGAGAGTCGGAACTGCTTGGTGTGCCTTCCTCTCGATTAACGGGCGTTGAGTTTGTGCTACTCGGGCTGGGAAGCATTGGTGGTGCCATTCCCTTCGACCCATTTGAAAACGTTGTGTCTCCAGCAAGTGCGGTAGTTGCCGCCGCCACAAGCTTCTGCGATACACCTTCTACGACTTTGTCCATATCAGAGTCCAAATGACCACGAACAGTATAGGCAATCTTCCGTCCTTGGATAAAGGCCTCAATCATCCATCTAGAACACAATTTGTGGAATTCGCAAGGCATCTATGTGATCAACGAAAACTTACATGAGTCCAAGGAATGCCTTTTCCGAATCATTGGCACCCTCCTCAGTCTGCCATTTTTGCTTACACCATCCGAGGAATGCTTCGATCGTTTGCCATGTCTCAACAAAACATGTCCTGCGACCGATATCTTTGTTCCATATCGAATAGGTGAAGCATACCAAAGCATCTAGAAGTTCAAGGCGGGCAATCAGCCCACCGTATTTATAATAAGGAGAACCTTGATCCGGAGGATTTGCAAGTGGTCTATATTCACGGTGACCTGTAGAAAAAGTCGACCAAAAGCGTGCATCACCCGAATACTTGAGCATCCGACCAGCTGTATGATATTTGTCGTGCAAGGAATCGAAATGCCTCAGAGCTGGCTTTCCCTTCTTAGGACGACGGATGGGCACATCAACAGGTGACCCGTGTGTAATCGGGGCGGAGACTAAATGTTGCTCTTCGCGTAATTCCCCATCTTCGGATGGCTCTGGACGAGTTACAAGGGAAGTAGAGGTTGGGATAGGCTGACGGGTAGGTATCGATGGAGGCTGAGGCTGATGGGAGGATTGTTGTAGATGCTGGGAATGATAAGAAGGTTGTTGTGGTCGATCCGAGATTGAGCCAGTTCTTGGACGTTTGACGGCGTCAAAATCGGAAGAGGAAGAAGTAAGTTTCCGCTTGGAACCGGCAACCGGTGAGGCGGCTCGGGAAGCGGGGGGTGATGGGGGTAGAGTGGGGGGTAAAGGTGCGGCGAGGTCGCCAATCATCTACAATGAATATAAGCACAACGATGACCTCAAATGCAACTAGACACAAGAGTAAGCACCTGGAGATTCTTAAGAAGCTGTTCTCTTGTCCATCTCCTGGAGAGAACATGTAAGCTATGGGAACCATGAGGCGAACAAGAAAGGTTGGTCACCGTCTCTTTAACTTTTGTGATGCTTGAAAAGTTGTGGACGTTGTGGACGATAACGAAGGGGGCATTGTGGGGAGGAGGCGTAGATGGTGGTGGGAAGAGGACAAGCCTGGGGCGCTCTGCAACAAAGGGAATTGGAGGATGTCACCCGAGTCACAGGGTCATATCATCCTTATCCGGGGTTACCATAACACACTAAAACAATTCATTATTGTTGAACAAAAAAAATATTTTTCATTGTCAATGGCTTTCCCCGACAACAACCGCAGTCGAGGGACGACGGTTGTCCTCACTTTCGAAAATTGTTGCTCGTATCTGCACACCAAGGGTCACTCAAGCCCGACTTGCAACACTGGCTTAGGTAATCGAATACTGCAGGCTGAAATGAATCCGGTGATCTGGGCTTATTCCGATGTCAAAGGTGTAATCGCCCGATCCACTGTTCTACACACACTCCTCGCAAATATCCACATTTCAGGATAAGATAGGTGTTTGGGTTAGTTTCGAGAGATATTTCTCAGATCCAAAGCCAAGCACTTATCATACATCATTGTTAACGACACATCATGATTCAGCAACCCTCACAATCTAAAACACGCTCAAAAACACAGCCGTAATATCTCTCGAGATCTTCTAAATGAGCTGAGACGATTCCTCCAGACTCATTTCTCTATAGTGAAGAAATGGAACTAAAATTATAGGATTTAATCGCGGAAGCATTTTTCCAAATGTGTTCATAGGCCCGGGCGGCCTGGAGTTTCCGCCTCCGTAAATATGTTTACCGGCGACCCAGTCAAAGAAACTTCCACCACTTTTATAACCAGGTACACGGACACATCGGACATGTTCTACTTCCACGACAAGCCGAAATCCAGGCTGGGTGAAGGAGACTTTACAGCACCGGATGCAATATCGGGCATCACATCATCAGATGCCTAGTAATTCAGGCGTGATATTCGACCATTGATGTACATGGGTTTCATGCAACATAAATATAGTCTTGAGACTTCAGCGAAACTTGCTGTAACCATTTCAAACGGATTTTCAGGCGGTAACAAACACATACGAGCTTTCTTGCGACTTAGCTTCCCTGATTGGCAATTGACCTGATCAGGCCGTTTTACGTACACACGAAACCCTGAAACCTTTCATCAGCGAATAGCCCTTGTGGTATCATAAACTATATTTGTTACTCTTATGCATTGAATACCAGTGATGAATCTTACACACTATTCTTTAAATTCTCTAACCTCTGATATTAATTAATAATTAAGCCAGGCTCAGTCGCATAATAGACATAGTCCATAAGCTTATACTCAATCTCCGAGGCAGTAACATTCCTTTTCACTGTGTGACCTCTACGCGCGGCATGATCAATGATATTCCGTTCTGGGTGTACGATATGCTGAGTGATTAACAGTAATCGGGTAAATGTACCCATCTTCAAAGCTTTATAGACATGCCAGTGGGAAAAGGGGATCAGATGAACAACCGAGTCTCCGAAAACGATCTCCGCATGCACGCAAGGTGAGACTATTCGACAGTTAATATAGCCATGTTCAGCGCTCCTCCTCATAATGTCCAAAGGGAAAATGCACATTGATTAGTTCGTTTCACAGCATTCATCTTGGAATCTTGTGAAATTAGAATTTCAGTGAACACTAGAAGTATTAATCAAACCTACCAATGCAAAAACGATTGGTTAAAGGTCGGTCGACAAATCGAACACGAGGTCGGCGATCTTCGTTCTAGCATATGCTCCAGCATCAGTAGGCAGAACCCTCAACGAGGTGACCAACAATTTCTGTGCCTCGACTCGGAGGCCTTATCTCTTGATTCCTGGATTTTCCCCCGGGTCAGAAAGTTTACCCGGTGAGTACATGCATCGACACCATATCAGGAATCATGAAGCAAAAATGTTGTGGCAAGACAAGACTCCAGACGGCAAGAGAGCAAGGCTTTTACGAGAGTAAATAGGCTGAAAAAGCAGCAAAAAGACCACGACAAAAAATATGCAGTAACAGAGAGCATGTATGGAACCTGAAAACTTGATTGGCGCAGTTACTATAAGAAAGTAAGGCGTCATAATATGTGCGTCCGGAACGTAAAGTGGAGATACCGATCCCCGGGTAGTTTTGCAATGTCAATGTTAACATCTGCCACACAGAGTCCAATTAAAAGCCTCATGTCCGTCAGGGCTCAGATGTGAAAATAACGAAGTGAATATTCGCCTCGGCTACGTCCGTCTTGAACTCCACCATTCGCGTCTCAAAGAAATAGCTGCGTGAAAGACGATGCTCCAAAAGTGGAAAGAACCCCAGTTCCATGACACATATGTAGAAATAGAATAGAATTCGATCCCTGAGAACTTGCAACTTTTCAAGGGTCAAAATATATTTCCACTGATCATCATCATGTGACTGTTGGTCTCGGTCACATGCTATGCTATACGCTAGTCGCGTTGGCGTGTATCCGGCGATTTGCTCAAACCAATTCTACCTGCTGCCTGACTTCTAAGTATTAACCTGCTTGTCTACTCCTCAACGAGTTTCTCGAATCAAAATTCTTGGTAGATAGGGTCGTGGATAATTGTACTTTATACAAATAAAATAGAGATGGACATCCGACAAAGCAAAACAACAAAACTAGAGATAGGACGAGTAGATGCGATGATATGATGATAAAGATGCACGACAGGAAAGGAGAGATAGGTTATATAGTACTTGTACAACGAGTCTTAGTAGAGTACAAGAAATAGGTGAGGTGATGGAGGAGTTATTTGCTGAGATGCAAAATCAGAGAAACAGGATTCTATGCAGTATTCACGAGGAGAAATGAGGCAAATTCACTTTTTGAATTTCCCCTTTGCTTGTGTCGGTTTCGCCTGCGAATCGGTAGGCGATACTGAAAATTCCGCCTTCTTTGGAACTGGTTCATAAGTGCGAGCTATTCTCCCTGAGCGATTGCGGGTAGTCATCCGTTTCGGAGATGGTGGGCCCAAGTCGGTGTGCTCGTCCAAAATTTCTGCTTTCCGCTTCTGAGAAAGTAAGGACGCAACAGCAGTCTTTGTAGACTCCACAGATGATGAGCGCGTCCGCGAATCAGTGTCCTCTGCGACAATAGTTTGCTCTGATGACTGGGAAGTTGACCTGTTTCGTGCATGCGAGGAAGACAACAAGATATCGAATGTGGGTGTAGAAGGGAGTTCAGGACTGCCGATGGAGCTCGTCTCGGTGAGAACGCGGGGAGTTCGCCTCGGGGGAGACATCTTCCGCTTGACACGACCGCTCGACCGTGGAATCGTGGCCGAAGACTCGTCTACGACTTTGTCTTTGGGTGTTACACGGTCAACGAACGCACGCTGTGGAAGGATAGCGCCCCTTTGTTGTGCCATGCCTCGAGGCCGTTTGTCGTCTGGAACAGACAGAGGTTCGACGACCTTCCTAGACAATTTCCGGAGCCGCTTAAGAGGTGATGTGCCATTCTCGACAATATTGAAGAATTGGTTAATAGTTATGTCCGGATCCTCACCTCCGCCGTTGCTGCGAAGCGTTCTCTTCTTAGTCTCAGTTGGCTGAAAATCGGTCGGATACCACTTTCCGAGGACATGAATGTAATAGTATTTCTCTTGAATGGCGTTGACAATCCATCTGTGTTCACGAGAGCCGACCCAAGGGATCTTTGTAACGATGAGCCTTGGTTGGTGTACTGTTGAACCAAGGACGCGAATATTAGAACTGCAAATCATAAAAGAGAAGAAAGCATACGAGCAATCGCAGTAACTCTATCCGCAGTGTTGTAGTACGTCGCACTTGGCCAGAAAATCCAGTGTGCTACATCCCAAGGGGAATGCACGACGTCAAGAGCAGCAAGCACGAAGATGATCTCCGACGGTGCCAGCACCATCGTCTTCTCCTTTCTGATAAGAGCAAGATACTCTTGCACTGGGTGCCAGTTGGAGGAGTGGTATACACCGTCCTCGTCTTCCCAAATCCCAGGGCTGGTCTGGATGGGTGAAGGTACGAGCGGCGGCGGACATGGTGAAGGCACAGATGTCTGTCTTCTGCGGGTCTGGTCCAGGGGTATCGCTTGGCGGGTTCTGATTGGTTCTGAACGTACATCCGAAATAGCATAGGACCACCTAGAGTAAGTGGGATCATCGATGTCCATGGACGACGATGGGTGTTTAAGGATGATCATCAAAACTGGATAGAAAGGTATGGTGAATGTTGATCGCGATGACGACGAATCCAATATCTATGTCTGAATTGGCGAGTACGGTCAGAGGAGGTCTTTTCAGACCGGGGTAAATAACAGGCGGCGGAAGGAGGCAAGAAAGAGGCGTCTAGAGGTGCTCGACAAGCGCAATTTCCTTTTCGGGAGTGGGCATTTGCTTCCTCTTCTCCGTGCGAACTTTAATTCAAGATAAACCAATTCATTTCTCGCCTCGTGGTCCCGGCACTCCCGAATTTCTTATTTTCCGTTTCCTTTCAAAATAATAATCACGCACTCACCGTCCTGTATACTAGACAACGCTGCTCTGACCCTACCTTACCTCCGTGAACTTACAATGTCGTCAAGTGCATCCGCGGCCCGGTTAATCTCCGCGCAAAGCCGTTACCAAATTCTCAATGCCGGGTGTGACACTCTATCTGTCACATTATTCTGTCACATGAATTGACAATCACCAGTTCAAAACCTCTTCCTCATCTCACAGAATTGATAGTTAGATTTAAATAATGGCTAAATCATCCAATTTATCCTTAGCTTCAACTAAGATTTAGATTTCCTTTTTGGCTCATTGCGTCCGCAGTCGCACGCAGCCACTGGCAACAAGCCTGTGGCATCACCAAAAGTGACGAACACATTTATGGGAATGTATTGCCTTGCAGGCAAAACAATTTCGGTTTGGTAATATAT
>QDKV01005255.1_pt1 | contig 39895 bp, 47 predicted proteins | sample 1861101 | NCBI WGS metagenome assembly QDKV01 (sample SAMN04275158, study PRJNA302643) | Fungus metagenome, whole genome shotgun sequencing project. | isolation source: fruitbody | host: Mallocybe terrigena | place: Sweden | collected 2013 | reverse complement strand
TGTTTTTGCATCCGCATCTGACGGTCCCACCTGCGTTGGTGCCAAATACGGCTTCGGACAAATCTGGTTATCCTATCTTCTGGCGTCCTTCCATCCCTCCTCCATCCCTGACCGCCTCTTCATTACTCGCTCAAACCCGCACCTATGATCATCACTGAATCGCTCTCCTACGTCTACGCACCCATCATCTGAGACTACGTCTTAGAAATTGCGGTTCTGACTGTCGGGGCCTACAGTCGAGTTGGGGGGTTGAGGGAGGTGTGTGCGTTGGCTTCGGATTGTCTCTTGTTGTGTACATATTTGGCGGCAATTTTTTTGGGAGCAAAAAGGAGAGAAAAAAAATTGTGCAAGGGTATTAGCTACCATAACGGCTGGTTCGAACCTAGATGTTATGGTTAAGGTGAGTACTTTCTCTCGCTTTCTTGCTTTCTCCGTAATTTCACTTTTACTTCGCGTTAATCCCCCGCTGGGCCCTGTCCATCGTATCATTCATCATGTCTAATTTATTTTGTCTGACGGAGATATATGCTACGGGTTAACTCGTATGCACGGCCATCCGCACTGTGGGGAGGATGCTCGGGCTAGTTATTCTTTATGTTTTCTTTCTGTCGCCCCACTTTAATCTTTGGTGCTTTGACCGCTTTATGTCCTTTTGTCTGTTTGACCATCTCTATTGTTACTGGTTTTTGTGCATGTGCAATGACTCCTAACACCGAGATCATTGTGCATGACCTCACCTGACATTTGTTATCAGACTGTTCTTTTGTTTGGAAAAGAGCGAGTATTGGGCTGTATTAGGATATCCGCTGGCTTGTTTTTTTTGGATTTATTTATTTCTTTTGGGGTCGACTGGGCTATTCTCCTTTTCCCTTCCATTTCTTTTAATCCTCTTAGATTCCAACATCAACTCACATCCCGCCATTTTTGAACAGGTCCGACGAATCAGTACAGTTCGTCGAATGACTCGCAGCAGTACCGAAAACATCACCAGTCCTGGATCGATATTCATCTTTTGCTTCCTTGAATACCGGGACGACGTTCAAGCTTCATGCTCTCTCTTCCCCCCAAACCCCACCTCCACTCACCCTCGACTTCGTCGGTGACGAAGAGCATCAAAGAGAAACTGGCATCCATCGTCTGTATTGTTGGATGGTGAAAAGGGTGCTGGGTTGCCTAGTCTTAGAGAGGTTGTCGTGAAGGGAAGAAAGGTGAAGATGATAGGTGGGTTTGGTGAAGAGGGAGAAGGGTACAGATACGAGCAAGGGGAGAAAAGGTGAAGAGAAGGAGAATCCTGTTGCGAGATTGAAGTTGCTTTTGGTGAGTGTGCCTTTCTTTTTTTTTTGAGTTGAGTGTTGGAGTCGAGTGCTGATGTTTTGTGTTCCAGATCGCGACGTTTTTGATGCTTCATATTCTTAATTTCATAACGCCCTTGACGCCTTCCAAGCACACCTCTCCTGAGCAGGGCAAGAAAATCATTGACAAGCGGCAGGAACGCTGCCTGGTTTTCAGTTGTGAAGTCCAAGACACCCCGACCTGCCTCTTCAAGACTCAAGTTGGATATGTTGAGAAAGAAATGCAATGTTCTTGTCAGATTCACATTTCACAGCATTACCGCGTCGGTGTACATTGCAAATCTTCTCACGGAGTAGCCAAGGTGGGGGGAAGATAGAGGTAATAAGCCCTGATGGAAGGGCACATCCAATCCGAGTGTCTACTTGCGAAAACTGTGGTGCCTGGTCCCGCCACAGGGTGGGGTCGAAAATCTCAATGGGGACATCAGAACCACGGATATTCAAGACTGGTGTATTGACGCCATAATCCTCGACACAGCCGAAACCTTCTGTGTTGTATAAAATGGCAGATTGGGTGTCTGTTGGACTGACTTGGATAACAAGGTCTATATCTTTGGTGTTTCGCTGCAATCCCCGGGAAACTTGACCTTTTAATAGAAACTGCACACATTTTGTTCTCGTCGAACTTCATCATCACAGCCGTCAAAAAGCCGAAAATTGTGTATTACATCTTCTCCTTACATTTGACAATTTGAGTCCAGCAGCTTTGTGTCTCACTAACTTAATAGTCACTAAGCTGCATTCGCAAAGGTTTTAAGTGCCGCATGTTAAAAACGGACGCGGTTGGCACTGATCCTCACGTCCAAGTTAGGCTTTGTGGCGATTGCTATAGTTCCAACGGCAATGTTCAACTTGTGATTGCTCTGACCTCTGCGTTCGATGCCATCTGTGTGTACATTATTGATGTGAGACTTGAATCCTGTCATGCTCGCCTGACTGGCCAAATGGCCATAAGTGTTGGATGGCCACAAGCGAAAGCAAATTCTATAGATACAGCGACGAACAAAAAATGACAGAATTTGGACGTTCCAACATTTCGGACGCCTTTTCGAATTTTTCCTTCAGCTCTGAATTCCCAATAACTTTGGCAGCTTGACCCATCTGTCGAAGAAGTTCGCCTAGCCGTCGGAATACTCGGATGAGACTACCTTCGAACTGGTCCGTGAGCTAGGAAAGGGGTTTGAGCAAATGACCAGCGGCATGTATCTTGTACATACCTTGCAGATCTCAGAAAAGGAAGAACCGCGACACCATTGGACAACTGCGTCCATAAGTTCAACTTTGAATGATTGGACATACTCGTCTTCATCAATTTCGAGCTTGCATTCTTTCGACACTTTAGCAATCCGCCGGGCAATCTCTTGCATAACACGCAGAGGAGCCGCTAGCTCTTCCTTCAACTTTGTTGGTTGCTCGCTCTTCTCGGTAAACACGAAGCAACTAAGGAGAGCCGCACAATGTTCAGGTGCCAATGGATTGAACACACCGTTGAAGACTAACTCAGTGAGTAGCAACTCGTCGCCCGAGCTGATCTCGCATGCTACTCTACCTTTGACATCGACGATGTCCGCAGAAGTAGTGAATCCCAACCGACGGAGAACGCGTTTACGGCATTTGAGTTCTTCAAGTTTGAGAATGTCGTGTGTTGCCTGGATGCTTTTTTTGAGATTGCGAATCCGTTCTTGACTCTCCTTTTTCTTTGAATACAAGGCATACAGTTCTGGCAGACGGGGATCTTTATGCATGGGACTTGAGAACATTTTTTCTTCCAATGCTTCAATTTTCTGGAGCTCAAATGAGGAAGATGAATCGTCAAAGTTAAACTCTGTCCTACCTTGACCAGTTCTCTGAACTTTGCATCCTTAATACCCATATTATCGATAGGGTCAAGAAGGGGAACACTGCCTTTGAACCGCCTTTGGACTTCGAGCACAGCTTTCCATAATGTTTCTCTAGCTTGATCTTGGCGAATGTCCTTGGGCATGAATAAACGAATGTGACTGATACCGTCCAAGGTTGATAAAAGAACGGGCACGACAACAGGTATACCCTTCCGATCTGGTAGACAGGGTTGTACGCCGGCGGGTGTTGGCGTCACATTCGTTTTTTCTTTAGGAAGAGTAGCACCTTGCGCTACATTTAGGAGGACATCGATAATGTACTGTTCATGAGGAGGGAGTTCTTCTGTCCTCAGGCCTGCCTTGTTCTGTCTAACCGTCAGTGATAAAGCCATGGAAAAAATTTCTCCTAACCTTCGGTGGTAGCCGCTTCTGGTAGTTGACAATGACCCCCCACCCGAAGTCAAGCTTCTCACATTTCACCCTTACCAACCGACCAGCCTGGAGAAACGGGAGTGAATATGAAGGATGTGTAATGACTTCTCGGAAGTCTGCAACCATCTGGTCTAGCTGATGGCGGTAGTCGTAATATTGCGAGATGAGTGGTTCATCAGGAATGACAGTTGAGTTCCGTGCCTCCTCTTCTTGCTTCAGTTCTTGTCAACGTTGAGATGAAAGCCAAAATCAGCAAAATACCAAACATACCATTTTCCAGCGTCGGAATTCCTGCGCTGCTCTGGAATTGGAAGAAACAACGCTCGAGCATATACTCTGGACTGATTCCCTCGACCTTCATAAGGTTGAGAATCATGTTGTACCCCAAATGGAAGGCCGAATCCAGTCTATCCGCCTCGCCTTTGACCATCTCCTTCGCGGCTTGTGGTTCCAACTTCTCGTCACACATCATAATCACCACGCCTCGGTCGTCCAGGCCGCGACGTCCTGCCCGTCCTGACATTTGAATGTATTCGCCAGAGGAAATGTTTCTGAACTCTCGGCCATCGAATTTTCTTGTGGCTGTGAAGACTACGGTTTTGGCGGGCATATTAAGACCGATTGAAAACGTCTCCGTTGCGAAAAGAACCTTGATAAGACCCTCCTGGAAAAGTATCTCGATGACCTCTTTCAAGATGGGAAGAAGTCCCCCGTGGTGAATGCCAATGCCGCGACGTAACAGGGGAACTAGGTTAGAAATTTGTGGTAATTGCTTGTCGTCATCCGAGAGGTTGTCAATGGCGTTGTTGAAGATATTGCTAACGAGGTCTTGTTCCTCTGCAGAATTCAATTCGAACTTAGAAAGGGATATTGCAAGCCCTTCACATTCGCGCTTGCTGAATGAGAACACTATAACTGGATTGTAGTTCTTCATCATGATCATCTTGATGATCTTAGATAAGTCCGATGAACCTGCTAACATGTAAACATGTAATTCGACTGAGGTCAAATGCTGCGTACCCTTTTTATCGCTGTTGCCACCTTTCTTTGTCTTCCCTTTTTTACCCTTCCCGCTTTTTGGGTCAGCAGGGTCTTCGCCTCCGTTATCTTGAATTTTGCTCATCGCCTTGTTGAAGGTGTCTTCTCGAAATTCTCCACGTTCGTTAACCACCAAATAAATACCTTCTCCGCCAGCAGGAAAGAGATAATGCTGTAAAGGCGTAGGACGGAAGTCTGTGTAGACGACATGACAAGGTTGTTCGTGTGATTTGCAAATCCATTCGGCAAATTGCATAGCGTTTGGAATGGTGGCAGAAAGAAATACATATCGGACGGTATGGGGTAGGAGAATGATGGTTTCTTCCCAGACAACCCCTCGCTCGGCGTCCCTCATGTAGTGAATTTCATCAAAAATAACCCATGCCACTTCTCGCATGATTTCAGATCCTCGGTACAACATAGAGCGCAAGATCTGTTATTTCAAATTAGGTAGTTCCTGTTATAAGTTTTGATTTGCCTCACCTCTGTGGTCATAACTAAACATGAAGCCGAAGGATTTATTGTCACATCTCCAGTCATAAGACCGACGTCTCCAAATTCAGCCATCATCTCGCGGTACTTTTGATTGCTCAATGCCTGAAGACTTGGACGTGAACGCTTTTTATTTGAGACATAAACGTAAGATAAGAACCTTGATTGGACTTGTATAAATAACTCTCTGTTTCCTATTAAGACATTGTGCAATGGCATATTCCGCTACAACAGTTTTTCCTGCGCTGGTATGGGCTGAAACGAGCACGCTTTCGTTCCTCTGTATTGCATGTACTGATACTTTCTGAAAAGGATCTAGCTCGAATTTATAGTCTCGATCAGGTTTCGCAGGGGGCACATGCTTGGAGATGGGAACGTAATTGAAACCTAAAGGAACAGCCACTTGATGTCGAACCTACACGATACTTCAATATTTAAAATGAAAGGTGAAATAATCACGCACTTGATGCCTGAGTTCTAGTCGAGCTCCAGATTCAGCAGTTCCTGTGAGGCCTGCACTTGCTTCAACCTCCCGTTTGGCTTCTGTTTCGAAATCATCCAAAACCACTGGGTCCTTAGCGCACAAACGGGGTTTTTTGGAAGAGCTTTCGCCGCTGGAATGTACATCCTCACTGTCTGCAGACAATCCAATGATTACTGGGGATATATCCTTTCTCTTTTTCGGAATGGCTGTCTGAAGCAATTGTCTGTTGAGGTGCTTGTCAATTTTTTCAGCACCGTGAGCCCCTTCCTCGTCAAGAAATGAAAAGAGGGTATTGGAGTCCATTAAGATAGATTGATAGAATCAACGGTCACGGGTGTGACACTAGTAAAATTAGTGTCAGCCGCTTACGTCGCTCCAGTCGTGGACGCACACGACAGCGACGGCGAGGATGATGGCGATCCGCGTGTGAATGATCGCATTGGCATAGACCTGCATAGACCCAATCTGAAACTAGTATTTTCCGACTTCAGAACTCTTCAGAATGGCTGTAATTGTTTATGCAATTATATAATTGCATAAAAGTTCCCACATCACTCGTTCGCTCAACGGGCAAGACAACGATTGAACATTTGACCACCATGTGTACAGTGCTACCGCAAATGAACGCCAAGTAGCGTCGAATGATCCGTTGTGACGCTTCCATGCGTCTTTCCTTGGCCACTAAACCTACTATTTTGTCAGTATGACAGAATAATCTCACCCTTTAATATTACTCTCAATTCAAGAGTCATGTTTAATGCCGTTTCATTTTGTTTAAACGAACTAACTCTTTTTTGACCCTTCTGGATGCTGGCTCTGCTCCTGATTCTACCAGGTGCCAAAAAAAGAAGGCGTGGGCTTATATCTTATGCTAACACATGGACTGGTGCCACCTGATTTCCGAATACCCGATAGTCTAACAATCATTTTCCCTGGATATCTGTGTTTTAGTCGTGGACATCCCTGAGGCTCTGAGGTACAAATAGCAAAAATGTGTCCATTATTCCCAATCATTTCTTGTGTCACCAAATAACCAGGGACTCCGGGATGACCACCCAATATCTCCTCTTGCTTTATTCTCTCCTTTTTAACACTGTCTCTACCACCTATGCCACCCAGGTTATGCGCCGTCCCGAAGGTTACAATGGTACGGTAAATACGTTCCCAACCGCGGAAAATTCCACCTCCCATGATCTTCAAAAACGTGCCACTAGTAAAGTGTCATTTGCGTATTTCACCAACTGGGGTATCTACAAAGCAAACTTCCGTGTGTAGACACCGTTTCCATTTCCCGCGAGATATATTGAGGTTACCCTTTCCAGATCCGAATGACATTGTCCCTGCTCCATTGACGCGTCAGTCTGCCTTGCATTTTGTGTACTTCCACTCAGGAGTTCGTTTTTGCAGATATTCTTTATGCCTTCGCCGACACTGATGCATCCACTGGTGCTATTAAACTTACTGACTCCTACGCGGATGAATCTGTGGGTCTATATCTCTATATCAGAATTTAATTAATTGATATTTTGTGAATTCATTCCATTAGAAACATTATCCTGGAGACTCGTGGTCTGCAGGTGGCAATAACCTCTATGGTTGTCTCAAACAATTGTACCTCTTGAAATTGAAACAGCGAAATCTTAAGGTCCTTCTCTCGATTGGTGGATGGACATATTCGCAAAACGGTGGGTCTCGAGCGCTCGCAAATAAAGTCGACCTGTTAAATATTATCAGGTCACTTCAATTTCATCACCAATCCATCCTCACGTGCTACCTTCGTTGCCAATGCCGTTCGATTAATCGAGGACTACGGTTTTGACGGAATGTTAGATTTTTTTTTTCTGCTAAAGACGCATCTGATTTTGGATACCAGTGACATTGATTACGAATACCCTTCTAATTCAGCTCAGGGTCAAGGCCTTGCAGACCTTCTTACTGAACTACGCAAAGCGTTCAACACTTTGAAAGAGAAAAAGAATGATTCAACTCCCTACCTCATCACTGTCGCTGTCGCTGCAGGGCCTAAACACTACGCGTACTACAAGGTCCCCCAGATGAATTCAGCGGTTGATTACTGGAATCTTATGGTATAGTCTCTCTAGAATTTGTGCCATTTTGTTTGTCAACTATACTGCATGGTGATAGGCATATGACTACGCGGGTTCATGGATTACTTGGGCAGATAATGCCGCCAATGTTTATGGTGGAAAACTCACTGGATTCCAGACGGACTCCGCACTCAATTGGTATGTTGCTCACGGTGCGTCGTTCAACAAGATAACTTTAGGTGGGTCTATGTTCCAAAACTGCATTCCAAAAAACCGTCATGATAAATTTGACTCCTAGGCATGCCGCTGTATGGGCGTGCCTTTGAAAATACGGAAGGACTAGAAAAACCCTACCACGGCGTTGGACCAGGAACCGTTGAGCCTGGTGTTTACGCTTACAAGAATCTCCCTTGTCAGTTTTCTCACTTTCTTATCGTAAACTTTGCCTGATCTATTCATCTGAACCTCAGTCGCTGGTGCTGAGGTTTCCGAGAACGAATACTATCTTTCCAGTTACTCGTATGACCCTGTCAAGAAGGAGCTTGTATCTTACGATACTCCACATATCGTCTCTCAGAAGGTCCAATACCTCTTCTCCAAAGGACTTGCTGGATCCATGTTCTGGGAACTTTCAACTGATAAAGTCGGATCCGATTCACTTGTTGGGACTGCTGCCCGTACTTTGGGTACTTTAGAACAAACACCCAACCACATTCAGTTCGAATTTCCAAGATATTTGTTTGATCGTCTGTCTTATACTATTTATATAGCTACCCGAACAGCAAGTGGGATAATGTAAAGGACAACATGGGTCAAAAAGTTACCAATTCTCCTCAAACAACTACTTCTCATACACTTTCAAATCCTTCTAAGCCTAGTCCCAAGCCTGCTCCAAGTCCTAAATCGCAGGGATTGTGCACAGGTGTTGCTGCTTGGTCCTCGGCGATTGCATACACTGGTGGTGCAAAGGTAACCCATGACAATCATCTTTGGGTTGCAAAATGGTGGACTCAGGCTAGTGCACCTGAGGGTCAAAGTAAGTTTTAGAAATTATTTGGGATTTGAAAACGATATTTATGATTTTTCTAGCTGGATGTTGGACTGACAAAGGCAAATGTTAATTTTCTGTACATGGGAGTTCCGTGAGATATTCTTATTTATATCGTTATACCAATATACCAACACCAGTCAGCGACTGAAGTGTACTTGAATTTTGCTACTGCAGGGGCAATCAGATTCCCTTCTTAACTTGATACCAAGATGAGACGGTCTTTCTAGTCTGCGCAGAAAAATGACTTTCAAGGCGAATCGGCGATGAGGTGTTTTGAAAGTTTGCTTCTTATTTCAATTGAGTATAATTGTATGGTCGTCACATTGTTAGTCTAGTAAATTCAGTCACTGTCGAGAGCTTATGCAGGTGAAGCAACCACTATGTTGGCGCCACGTATCAGAGTGGAATTAGTTAATAGGTATCTTAACGTTTTTTCATGGAATGCATTTACGCTGAGTCGGAGGACACAGATAAGATATAGATGCTAAGATTCTTGATGAAATCCGAAAGAGATGGAGAAGTGACGAAGCTGTATAAATTGGAACGATAGAGCTGGCACAAATCAAAATATGCAAAAAAGCACCAACCCGAGAATGAATTAAATCTGGATTTTAGCAACTGCTTGATATATAGATGGATAAGAAGTCTGATGAATGAGAGGCAGTGGCACGATAGCACAAACGATGGAATAGAAAATTGATAGAAAGAGGCGACATGATTATTACGGGATATAGACACTAAAGTGTAGGAGAGACGAGAGTACTTGGAAGGTGAGAATGACAAAAATAACTTGCAGGCATTGACACTTGCCATTGTGTCAGGATGTGGGATCAGCTGAATGCAAAAATCAGTTTCCTAACGAAAAAGGTCTCGCCTGTTGTTACGAAGGCGTATTGGCAACAATGTCCTACAAATTGTAAGTAAGAGCGTTTTATCCAGAAGTCGAACTACACACCATGATCATTCGTTTTCTCCATCTTTTCCGAATTGATTGACGAAGCTCCCGTACCTAGCTTTCCCCGAATCCTAGAAGAACTACGTTCGTCTACACATCCACATATATCAGAATAGGCTCTCCAACGCCCTCGATCTCGGGTATAACACATTTAAGGTCAAAAGCTTTGGCCAAGACTATCTTAAAGATCTTTTGAACGTTTATGGAAGCCGATGTTGAGCAAAATACGAGTGAAGCATGCATAGCGCGGGCAAAACGCTTCGCCTGAATTGGAATGAGAAATAGTCAAGGAATGCACTACACACTTAGACGGACTTGTTTGGTAATCTCTTCTTGCTCATCTCGAGGAAAGGTTGCAAATTGATCAAATTTGGTGCCGATTAGAAAAGGAATGGCAGTCTGGTATATATACATATCAATTATCGCTTTTAAGAGGCTACTGAATTGACCTACCTTGTTAAAACCGCGGGCCTGACGGTACCATTCTTTCACCGAATTCAGTGTCGACTTCCGTGTCAAGTCGAACATAAATAGGATTGCCACGGCATCATTACAAACCAACGGCAACATATTGACGAATTCCCTCTGTCCACCCAAATCCCAAATTGAAAAGGTAATTGTTGTTCTCCGGACAGTGATTGTCTTCTCCATAAAATTAACGCCTTTATATGGTTAGAAACCGTGATAAATATTCACCGATGAGCTTACCCAGCGTCTGGATATAATCTTCGTCAAAGCTACCTTCGACATATTTTACCATCAAGCTTGTCTTCCCTATCTGCGAGTCACCAACCATCCCCACTTTGATTACCACACTGTATAAGCCTGTTCACAATTACGGACGCGCATCTACATATCAATAGCGTACCTATTTTTCTCATCGTTACTTTCTGATGACAGATTCAGAGTGCTTGAACTGGCAACTGGTGTGGTTATCGGGGACCCAGAGGAAGACATTATTCACAGCGAAATGAGTTCGTAGTATAGCGTATCGTAGACCCGTTTCGAAGGACTAAGTTTTGCGTGAAAGAATTGTATATGGAAAGTAGGAAAGAGAAAAAAAGGAGAGGGGTCAGGACAAGAAAGACGCGTCTTAGTCCGCAGTTGGCCGTTCAGTTATTGTCTTAGACCGTATCCAGCTTCAAAGAACCTACAAGCTGTCGTCGTCAACACCGAACCTACAGGACAGAATCAGCTAAACAGCAGCGAACGTGCCATTTTAGAAGCGTTTGCCAAACAATGTGTCACTATATACATCATGCTCTTTTTCATTGCACAAAGTATAAGGGCTACCTCAGTGTACATCTGGCTTTTGGAAAGTTATTTGAGATCAGGCCATACGTCACACATACAAAACTTCAATGTCAGAAAAGTATATGAACGAGGACAGGTCAGTGATTATAAAGCTTTGTGTCCGCTAGGCAGGACTACGTAAAGAAATGAAGGGCAAATTGCAATGATAACAAGCCAACTTCTATTATTGCATTTTATGTTTCCCATCACCATTGACCACCGTTTCTAACTCCTCCATTCGCCGTCGATGGCGACGTTCTCGACCGCGGGTGATCATAGCCTTAGGCTCTAAATCAGCGAGGAGATATTTGCAGATGACTTCGATGAGCCAACACCCCATGAAATCGACAATCATGGTTAGAGTCAGGCGCAATTTGAACTAGGTAAAGTGTAAAAAATTCAGTTGGAAGATCATTAGAGTTCATCATAAACTGACAGAGTCCTTCATTTCAACGATTTGCAACCAACGATTCAACTCGGGCACGAAATCTGTTGCTCCGCTGAAAGCAACAGCGCTGGCGCCTACGAGACCATAATATAGTGTTTTGTTTTCACGGATACCCTCACGGAAAGGTCGACCCTATATGTGTTATAGTTCATATTCACGATATCACCGAGGCCAGATTCTCACCTGGAAATTGATGGTGAAAGTTGAAACTTGTTGAGAAAGACCCAACAGATAGATAGCGGTGTTCAACAGATTGGGTTCAAATTTGGACTCCAAATCAATGACACCAGTCCTCCTAAGACGTGTTAGCAAAGGTAAACATTGCCAAGAATATAACGCACGGTTCATATTCGTAAGACAAGTTTGTAATATAAACCAAGGATACGATATGGAGAGTAAACTGAAGCAGTATTGATAACACAACGTATAGGTTGAAGATATTTCCCAAAGGACGTTCTCGGGAGAGTTTTTCAACGGGCTGAGTAAAGAAGGGTTATAAGTTACTATTAAACGTTACATTATAGGAAGAAGAACAAACCTTAGCCCTTGAAATGCATAAAAAGCACATGGACATCAAAATACCAGTAATAGTAACCTGATAATCTCCAAATTTAATGCCATCAAGGTACTGGACACTGAGACTGTATGCCGTGATTAGACAGTTCAATGCTAGAATTTTGTACATTTGGATGGTTGCCACAAGTGTGCAACGACCTTGACGGATGATATGTGTAACTTTGGGGAAAACACTTGAATTTCCGTTGAATTGATAGGGTCGGAAACTCACTAGCAGAAACATGCGACAACTTAGAGGTGAAGGGAGCAGCACATGAAGCATCACCAAGTTTGATTTTGGGTACATCTTCATCCCCTTCCATTTCGGCCAATTTGTCCGTAATGGACGCTAAATCAAACTGTCGAATGAAGTCAATGACACAAGCCCTTTAAAACAAAAAAAGAGAATATTACCTTTTCCAACGGATTCTTTTTTCGAGCACTGGCTTGATTCTCTGCAGCTTTCTTCTGGGCTTCAACTGCCTGTGGTATGAGATGTGCGATGGCCGGTGGGACTGGTGGCGGGGGTTGATTGAAACGAGCGGATATACTGAGTTGGCTTTCATACACCTTCTTGATACGTTCTAGTTTCTGTCGTTCAGCTATCTTTTCTAGGTCTTCGGGTGTTCCATCCAACAACGCAACACCGACATGGGCTTGTTTGAGGGCGCCAACATCGTTTGTTCCATCGCCTGCCATTAGTGTTACATAGCCAAGAGCTTTCAAGGACGTCAAGATCTGTTCTTTTTGAGACGGGGATACCCTAGCATAAACCCATGTGTTTTGAACCAGGTCATTCCAACCAGGACGATGAATAAAGTGCTTCATCGCAGCACCAGTGATGCAAATATCGTAGTCCTCAAAAAGGGACGTGTCTAGAGGTTCGTCAACTTTGACGGGTATGATCTTGCGCTCATCAACAGTACGCCAAATGATATCCTCGTCATGTCTGGGGCTCTCAGCCAAGTCAAGAATAAGGGCTTCGCGATCAACAATCTCGACTTCACGAGCGACATGGACAGCTGTCAAAGGATTATCTCCAGTGATCATGATGCACTAAAAGAACCGACTATCAAGAGCACGTCATCGAGAGGAAGTAGTCACCTACACGGTGAGACGAGTCAGAAAGCATCTTCAGACTTTCAACTGCATCAGGTTTGAGTGGGCAATGGAACACGAGGAAGCCAGCGAAGGTCAATTTGCTCTCAATTTCCCCCCGGTGAAGCTTGTTGATCTACCGAAAGTCAATTAAGCGTAAAAAAATAACATCGTATATATACCTTATCATTTGAAACGGCTTCCATTTCTTTCATACCCAAGGCCAGGACACGGCTACCCCGCAGAGTAAATGCTTTGTAAGTGTCGTCGTAATGAGATGGTACGGTATGTAGCATTGTTTTGATAGTTTCAGGGGCTCCTTTCACCGACGCAATAAGTCTGCCGCGAGAAAGGGCAGATACAGTGGACATGCGTTTGAGCGCCGAGGAGAACTGAAAGCGGCGCTTGATTGTAAGAGAATACTTGTGAGGAAAGTTTTGGCTGGGTGTGACGACATCGCTTTTGGTCAGGTTCCATTCAAGAGCATCCAGCGTTGTCTTCTCCATGGGATCCCCAACAACATTGCCATCATCTAACCTGACCAATGCATGGGCAGCGGCCAGACAAAGGACAGTATCTTGCGGTGCTTCTTTAACATTGAACAGTTTCTTTGGGTCTTTCTTACTGTCAAAATTTTCAGGAAGCTGATATGCAGGGAATTAGGAACGAACATACTCAAGACCTACTACACCTTCCAACACCAAGTCCTCAGCGGTGATCGTCCCTGTCTTATCAAAACAGCAAACGTCAACACGTCCTGCAAATGGAATGCGGAAAGGTTCTGTGCAAAAAATAGCTGAGGGTATGTCAGAAAAATATCGTTTTTACATAGATTAAGTGCACAAACAGAATTTAGACAATGCAACGAGCGATGTATTGACTGCGAGTGACAACTCCATAGGCAATTCTGGGGGAACAACACTAGTAATAACGAGAATGCAATCCAGCAGCAATGTTGATTTTTTAAGGTTTCTCTCAATACCTGCGGTAGGTTGGTTATGCACATCCAGCAGAATTAGTTTTAAGATGACTAACCTTTCGTCCAAACGTACCAACTGGCAGCGATAGCGAAGATAAGTAAGAAACCGAGGAAAAGAAAAGATTCCAAATTATTCGCCGAGACTCGCTCTGTCGAAAATATCATTGTCCTAACTAGTTGACCCTGAGCAGTTCCGAAACCTGTGCGAAGGACGACGCCAAGGCATCCCTGGTCAGGAGTGGAAATGGGGGAAGGGATCTCAGCTAAACCAGTGCTCAGATTCCAAGGGGCGGTAGGACAAAATAAAAGCACGTACACGACTTGCTAGCCTGGAGAATCTTTGTTCCGCTGAACAAGATCACATTCCTATGTTGACTGTCCACATCGAGGTTCTCATCTGGCTCGAGCAGCTGAATGGACTCTTTGAGCAGCGGCGTCGACTCTCCTGAGAGCATTGCCTCATTGACGATACAGTTCCCGTTGATTAGTAGTATATCGGCCGGTGCAGTTGTCTCGTCACCAACTCGGGCTATAGGGGTTATTTAAGTAATTCGCATGACAAGAACAACTGGTATTACATACCAACAGAAATGATATCACCAGGCAACAATTTATCTGTCTGTATTTCTATCCATTTTGAATCACGGTAGCACTTGATGGGGTAAGGGACAACGGACATAGTTCTGAACTCCGTCAAAGTTCGAACACGCTGTGCAAATATAAGTCAAAGCATACGCATGATAGCGAACAAAGTTACCTGCCATACCACTGTGCATTCGAAGACGACGAGCATGAATAAGGTGAAAAGACTGTAATACCAATATTCATCTAAAAACCAAAGAGCCACGCAAAAAATTTGGAAGACAAAGAAAGGCGCCGTCGCATGTTCTCCAAATAACTCTGTAAAGGAGGGAATAGGGATGTTAAACTCGTTTGTTCCATAAAGACTCTCGTGCTCAGGGATTTGTTTTCTTGAAAGACCCTTTGACTGAAGGAATGTGCCAAGCTGTGGTTTGCTCGTAGAAGGGTATGGCAAACGACCAAAAGTGATAGGAGACGTGGATAACACCGAGTAGGTGTCCCGTTGATAACTAAATGTCCATGTACTGAGTTGCGAGGGAATCTTCTTGTCGAGTTTAACAATGTCACCTTCACCCTTGTGTTGCTGAGGAATAATGCGAATGCAGTCGGCTGCTTCCAGTGAGTACGCCTGAACGGTCATAATTTAAGTGAATGAATAACATGGTAACAGTTTAAGTACCTTTCGGGTGGTTATCCATGCACGAGCTCCCGTATTCCATTTCGTAACGAGAAAACTCAAGGCATGACAGACACCAAGAGTCATACAAGCCAAGAACGTCCACTCTTCACTAACGAGCCATTGATCATACTTGACAAAGTATGTATAAGCAAGGAGTGGGTAAAGAGAGAGGAAAGGATAGCCATAGACATGACTTTGCCATGGAATAGAAACGTGAAGATTCGCGCTCGCTATTTCCGGCGAGACGACGGAAACGGAAATCCTTCAGAATACTGTGACATTGGTAGTCGACTGAGCAAAGAGAATAACTCACATAATAGATAACTATAATGCCAGAAAACGACAATGTCACGGTATACCACACAGAGTGGATTGTCGCTGTAGTACTTTAAAATTACATAACCAAGTTACGTGGAGGTAAATCGTTCACGTGACTGTAGATGACGGATTTTCGGCATGTTGGCGGCACTTCCGGGCATCACCAGTAACCTATCCATTTAGCCAAAATAAAGTTTGGGTTCAGTCCTCATCAACTGAAAGTCAGCACGCCCGACAAGACCAACTCCAAATGGTGAGTTCAGCATTCTCGCGATAATAGATTCCTATGTCTAACATTATTCTGATAGCCTAAAGAAATTCGCGACATCAAACAATTCATTAAAATCACTCAGAGGAAGGATGCGTCTCGTGTGGTGTTCCTTTGTTATGTTTTGGGATAGAGAAACTGACCATATTTGCAGAGGCTCGGATAAAAAAGATCCCTTCGAAAGTGCCTAATGGCAAGACAAAAACCAAGTTCAAAATTCGATGTTCGCGGTATCTGTACACCCTCCTGATAGACGATCCGGAGAAGGCAGAGAAACTAAAGCAGAGTCTACCTCCAGGTGTGCTTGTTTGGTCTGCGACTTTGATTTGGCTTCTAACTTTTTCTTCAGGCCTTGTGGTTGTTGAAATTGACAAGCCGGCAAAGAAGAAGTAATGAAATATGCTTCCAGTCATGTAACCCTTCGGGCGAATCCTTCTATGCAAATTCATTTTCTTTTCAATATCGATACTTCAACGCAGAGCATTCATAGACGCAAGAAACATATACAGTATTAATGTGCCGAGTAAAGCGCAGTGTACTAATGTTATGATCCTCTCCCTCCACTGTTCACAAGGTTGTGTACTTCGTTGGGTATCCATCCGACCTCCTTGCGACTCAATGTCGTACGGGAACCTGGTTTGCTTTGCGACGACGACCGATTCAATGAATACTGCTAGCAATTCAGTTCCATCAAGGTGTGGCAAGGGCAATAGATTGAAAAAATATAACGAAAGCGTAATCATGCAGAGATAGCTTTTGTTTTTTGGTTAAAAATGTCTGTGAGAATGTCCGATTTCTTTTATTGGATGACTCACTTCCAAAAGGTCTGCAGTAATAAGGGAACCCAAAGAGGTAGGAATCGGAGACGCGGAAACCAATCAGTGACACGAACTACAAGCGGAAGTCAGTCCGAAAATATACATTAAAAGACTTTACTAACCCTCCTCAAAAACCTCCTGTTTCGAACCGCTCCACAAAAGAACAGTGGAGTTATTTGTGGTTACCGGTGGTTGCACTCGGAGGCGCATTAGTTGCACTTCGTGATGTGGAACAACGCATGTTGACTCTGAACCACACCTCTTCGAATCTGTACATCTCTCATGTTTCGTTGGATCGGTTAATACAGGAACGGGATCAACACAACCTCGATCGGATGGATTGTCCACCGAGGTGAAACAAGAGAATGATTGCTCCGATGCTGAAGGAACGGAGCAGCAGTGATTTGTCTTTTCTGCGTAGGGAGTGAGAGTGGGGCTCAATCTTGTGGGTGTAGAGACGTACGAAATGAAGTAGTACCAACGCACCAACCCACGGAAGGTTGCTGTCGAGGACCTGTCAGATAGGTGGCCCAAATATCATGGGAGTTGCTTGATGACGATAGGGACACATCATCCAATTGTGTTATGATTGAACCGGATGATAGATATGAGAAGAGGGGGGAATCCTGTAAAAGTTGACTAAAATTTCCTGCAGAGCGAGAGGAGCACGCACAGTGCTAACATCTACAACGACCTTGCCAATAGACGACACATTTTCGTAACCAGAAATGAAGGCTATAACGTTTGAAAATCCTAATTGAACTAGCAGCATTAAGAAACACCAGAATATGAGATTATGAAAGGCCCCTGCTGCGATAACTCGTGAACGAGCCTGTCTGTTCAGGTTGTTCATGGCAGCAGTAGAAAACGTTACGAACGCTGACGGAAGACAGATAGTGAGGGAAGCACCAGCGGAGAGCATGGCCAGGGATTCTCTGGGGTTCGGACAAGTCAAAAACTGTATGGGGCGTAGTAAAGTAGAAATTTCTGACATTGCTGCCGCGATGGCATGACCCAATTCGTGGATTACTTGAGAGATGAAGACGCCGAACAAAATGATAGGAAGGTGACTTAGAGGGACAGTTAAGCCTGGTATCTGAGCTGGAGATGAAATGCATTGAACAGAGCATACTTTGTGAATACATACGATTGGCTTTACGGCTGGAAATCGACTGAACGAATTATGAGTCAAGGTGCTGGCGTCTTCCATCGTCATTCTCTTCAAAAGAGTAGGGCCTGCTGTGTCTACGTAACCACCAGCGTATAGCCACTCCTGGAACACAAACCAGAATGAAGACAGACAGATAACGATAGCAGTGAGCATCCCAACAGCACCGAAGACAATTCCGAAGTTATATATGCCTTTGAATAGCGCGCTGGTGGCCGAGTTCTCTCGTTTCGCAAAAAAAGCAATACGTTGGTCATGTCTCGCATTCCATCTCGTGGTTGAGATTCGGAGATGAAGTGTATTGAGCAAAACGCTGGTATGACGAGGGACGCCCAAAAAGGATCTGCGTCCAGTGGTATTGACGGGGGTTGGGAGAAGTAAAGCGTTTTGACGTTTTCCAAAGCGGTAGCATATGTGGATTATGCACCAGATTGCGCTTAGTATTAGAAGGAAACCACTAAATGACATGAAAGATAGCAATCAAGGCCCACGCGTCTGCAACCTTCATGAATTCGGTGTTATATCAATGGGCGCTGGCAACCACTAAGTACTCGTGTACCAAACTCATGAACGCTTTTCTAGCAGGTGTACTGTTTACAGGAAGAAAAAACGAGAATTTGATAACGCAAGCTACCAGGCAGGACCTCATGATTAAATTCCATATATTCGTTTCCACTATAACACAAGTTGTAAAGTTGAGATACTCATTGACTGCACCAGGCAGATCAAGTCACAATCTCGCACCCATCTATTAACATCACTCCTCAGTATATATGTTGCGTTCGATCAGACGTGGTTACTTGGGTTATGGCCAGCTGCGGCTCCATAAGCAGCGCGAGGCGATGTGAAGGCATACGTTGGCCCAAAGTTCTGTACTTGGGGTGCTGCGTTGCGTGCGACCATTTTGGACACCTCCTCATTGTCCAGCTGATCTACGTACCGCTCCACAACGAAGTACGCATCTGACAACGAAATATCAGTAAATGTATCCAGTGGAGAATAATTTAGAAAGTTACAGAGCTGAATAAGCCAAGCAATAATGTAAACCACAATGACAAGAACCCTCGTGATGCTGACAGTCTTCTTGCATAAATCGCTGGCTGAGGGATCTGTAGACCCATTAACGCATTCGTGTATCGACTCCTGAATATTCTGCTTGAAGATCGTGTAGATAGCGAAGATTCCTGCGGCAACACTGAAACCGAGATGGATGGCCAATCCTACAGCAAAACTTGAGACCATCCCACGGCTCTTGAAAAGACAACCGATGAATCCTAGCGCGGCCAATAAAACTAACAGAGAGAACATGCAGGAGTGGATCCAGAGAGCAATTTCATGGCCTCTATCCACGGGATGGTGCGCTGAAAGAAGTGATATGGCTCAATACAGTTTTCCCCAAGTTGGGCATAAAAAGTATACCGAGTTGAGTTATTTGAAACCATCCAACGGCAGCCACCAACGACCCTCCAACCATTCCGAACAATGACAGAATCTATTGAATGTAGTTGTGTAATCAAAATTCTTTCCGTGATAAGGTTGTTGCACGCACGAAGACACCGAACCTGACCGGCAAGCAGCAGCAAAACAATCGAGTACGAACATAACCTGACATGTTCGATCAACAAACAGAAAGGAAATAAAGGTAGGAGGAACACAGTTCCTTGAGTTGTGTAGTCCTGAGATGATGGTCGGGCGCAGCCCGCGATGGGCCATGACTCCGGCCCATGAGCAATTTTACATACGTGACATATGATTGTGACAGGGCTGTGTGGTAAGACGCCGCTGAGCTACGAGAAAAAAATTCATATTGACTTCGAATAGCTTTGAATGGGTCCTATTAAGTACAGATAAGTACTTATCTCTACGTTTATCCACCTTAATTGAAGATGATGAGGACCACAAGTGACAGGAATGTAATGATGTGACGTAACTGCGTAACGGCTCGTCCACCAACCTGCTTTCTCCGCCTACATTAATTTCACACTCATCGTAATTCATATTCAATATGAAGATATATTCTATCTGTGTTGTGTTGGCCCCGACTTCTGGTGCTTCTGTCATTCTTTCCCAGGCAAACGATCTCTCATCCTTCAGTTTCTATCAAAGGGGATCTCTTGCAGAGTTTATGACCTTCTTTACCAGGACTGTCGCAGAGAGGACGCAGCCAGGCCAAAGGCAAAGCATCGAGGAACAAAACAACGTTGCCCATGTTTATAATCGCGGAGGCCCGGAACAACTAGCAGGTGTGTCCGTCATCTTTCTTGAGCTGCTGTGTACTCAAGGTTTCCCGCAGCTGTTATAATCACTGACCAAGAATATCCCGTTCGACCTGCCTTTTCCCTTCTGTCGAAATTACTTGATGATTTCACGGCTAAAATCCCCCAATCGTCTTTCAACAACCCGTCATCGATATCTTTCCCTGAAGTACAAACTTATATTCAGAAATATCAGGACCCACGCCAAGCGGATACTATAATGAGAGTACAACAAGAATTGGACGAAACCAAGATAGTCTTGGTATGTGTGCAATTTCCGAGTGTGCGTTACTGAATACACAACAACTCCTTTAAGCACAAAACCATTGAGTCCGTCCTTCAACGTGGCGAAAAGCTGGACAATCTCGTCGAGCGCTCAAATGCCCTTTCCGCCCAAAGCAAAATGTTTTACAAGACAGCAAAAAAGGTAATTGTCCTTCTTTAACGTTGTACACCTAAAACTCATGAATATTTTCATTAGCAAAACTCTTGTTGCATCATCATGTAATCTGCCACATAAACAATATCTTAAATCCACATGGCGCCTTTTCTCCGATATAAATTGCATAGACATATGATTCGATACCCGTTATAAGAAGTTGTTTAATATTAATGGTTAGACACCCACAGACGGCGAAGGTGCTGTTCCTGAGCCGTGTACACGGAACAAAAAGCGTGTTAACAACGTGTTTCAGGATGAACCCGCCAGCCAAGCATTACTGAAAAAAATATTTGAGGTTTGAGCGGTGAATGAACAATACACAACGGGGCTTGGTATGGGCCGGTGTCGGAGGCTGACAAGGCAAACTCCTCGTCATGATCAGATAAATAACAATGCGACAGATCCGCACCAAAACTGAGCCGCATCGCTCTCTCATCGTCCTTGTACATCATCAAAGTATATAAAGGCGATATGGCTTCTGCCATCGCCCGTTGGGCACATAATCTTTTCTACCTGTTTCTTAGTGCTGGAATATCCATAATGGCGTCCCTCATCCGCAGGTTTTCTACACGAATCAAGTTTCTAGAGGAAACGCGCGCGCCAGTGATCAAGGACGGCGCTAATCCTCACAGTCCAATGTTCGAGAAGGACTTTGATGAACTGCTTGAACTGGTCGTCGTCTCGCCCTCAGCATTTATTGGGATCCTTGTGAGTCTCGCTCGCCTCGCTATCCCGCACATCTACTTACGTTTGAACAAGCCCGCACTTTATGATGCCGTGATAAACAGCCAGGGCATCGATGACAGGAAACTGCTGGTTAGTGACCGCATTTCTCAGTATGCAATCGCACTAACTGTGCGTTAGCTTGAGAAGCTTATCTTAGTCATGTCGAAGCTCAAGAATTATGAGATCTCTGATAGTCTTCAGAGGTTTTTTCTAGGACGCTGTAACTAGGATTTTACCTTTCTCCTTGTTATAATTTACAGTCTTGCCCTCCAGTGTACAAGGACCTTCCTCACCCGCCTAGCACCTACTTGGCGGTATACCCATTGGAAGCGGCTGCAGAAGTTGTACCACAAGGACGCTTCAAATATGCATTCAGGACTGCAGACGGGTCATTCTACAATCCGTTGATCCCCACTCTAGGCAGAGCCCAAACTCCTTACGCCCGCTCTGTGCCCGCTTCTAGCATTACTCCCAAAGCATCTCTTCCTGATCCTGGTCTTGTATTTGACACTCTTCTTAAGCGTGACAAATTCCAGGAACATCCTGGGGGAATGTCGTCGTTATTTTTCGCATTTGCGAATCTGATCATTCACAGTGTTTTTAATACAAACCATTCCGATTGGACAATCAACGATGCAAGCAGTTATTTAGATCTTAGCATTCTCTATGGAAGTAATAAAGAGCAACAAAACTCCGTTAGGAAGCACGATGGCTCTGGGAAGCTTTACAATGATGCCTTTGCGGACAGGAGACTTATTAGTATGCCGCCTGCTACCTGCGCACTTCTTGTCCTCCTGAATAGGAATCATAACGTATGTGTAAGTCCTTAGTTCTGCGACTAAAAGTTGATATTTTATCCAGTTCATTGCCCAACGCCTCCTCGACATCAACGAGAACGGAAATTTTGAAGTCAATCCAATTGGCGAGAAGAAAACATTACAAGATGACGAGCTATTTCACCGTTCCCGACTTGTGAATTGCGCATTCTTCATGAAGATCACCCTTGGTGGTATGTTTCATCAACCAGAATATTTATGATGACAACTCACTTGCATGCAAGATTATGTTGGGGCCATTCTCGGTCTTGTCAGGGATGAATCTGACTGGCGTCTTAACCCTCTCATGGTTAGCTATTACCTTTTTTTCTTTGACATGATAGCTCAGAACAAACCATTACGTTTAGACTATGCGTGATACTGATCACGAGTTTACCCCTACGGGTCAAGGGAATGTGGTTTCAATCGAGTTCAATCTCCTATACAGGTGGCATGCTACTACTTCAGAGTCGGACACAAATTGGATAAATACGGCTTTTCAACGTGCGTTTAAGGGCCAAGACCTCACTAAGGTGAAAACGATTACGACTTAATTTGTTCACGAGCTTGAATGCCCTGACTGTTAGGTAACTGTCGACGAGTTCAAGGAAGCTGCTGCATGTCAGATGTCAACGTCGGAACCTCCTACGCAATGGGAGTTTGGAGGGTCAGAATTTTTTTTGGCTTTGAATTGTCGACGTTCACATTACTTCCCTCAGGATCAAGCGCGACGAAACGACGAAGCGCTTCAAAGACGAAGATCTTGCCAATATCCTTCACAAAGCTACCGAATCACGCGCTGGCGCATTCAAGGCGCATGGTGTCCCAGAATCTCTCAGGGTCATTGAGATTCTTGGCATATTACAATCGAGAACATGGGCTGCTTGTTCTGTACGTTGTCTCTCGTATTGGATTAATCTGTAGTTCACACATGGTCTAGCTGAATGAATTTAGAAAATTCCTGGGCCTCAAACGTACTTCTTTCCTTCTCATGAAGACCTTACCCGTGAGCTAACCATTCGGAATACAGCTTATTCAACCTTTGAGGAATGGAACCCCGATGAAAAGATCCATGCAAGTTTTAAATTCATTCATTAAACCTTTTCCTAAGTCCACTGTGCAGACTGCTGCCGCGGCACTTTACCGGGATATCGATAACCTTGAACTCTACGTGAGTTAGCTTAGCTTTCCTGCCTTTTCCCGAATTCTGAACAACATTTTGTCGAAAGGTGGGCCTGCAAGCAGAGGAAGCGAAGCATCCCACATACGGTGCAGGATTGTGTCCAGGATATACTATCTCCAGAGCTATTCTTGCAGATGCTGTCGCTTTGTCAAGAGGCGATAGGTATATGACTACGGAGTTCACACGTATGCACATTTCATCAGTGATATTGGCACGGATGAAAAATGACCTCTGCAGCATACAACCTCACCGCATGGGGCTACCAAGACTGCCAATACGATACAGGGGACGGCTCCTACGGTGGAATGCTATCGAAACTCCTCTTCAGGACTCTTCCCCAGTATTTTCCGAGGGGTTCGGCCTATTCTCATTTTCCCTTCCTTGATCCCAAGTTCATGCAAAAGCATATGTCGGAGATTAATTCAACTCAGGCTGCAAAATATACTTGGTCAAGACCAAAGCCGGTCGCTCCCACGTTTCCTGTTTGTGACTTGGGGAGTGTGAAGAGGGTGTTAACCGACCCCTTGACTTATAAGTCAGGATACGAGGCCCGAAAATTTACAGTTGTGGAGCCCGCTTTAGGAAGGCAGAAGGTTTGTCAGTTACAATTCTATTTTCGGATACGAATTGATGTTCCGTAAGACGTCAATTAGACAGTCGTCCTCGAAGCTTGAAAAGAGGAATACACCGAAAAGGTTATCTCTTTCCTTGAGGGGAAACGTGAAGGAAGCCTTCAACAGCACCAATGGCAAGAAGTTGGGAAATGATGAGAAGATAGCAAGACAAAATGAAATGAGATTGGAAGAGGAAGAGGCTGAGGCTGCTGTCATCGAGGAGTCCAAGCAGAAACTTGCTGCAGGCGACGTCGAGATCTCCAGGCTGGTCTTCATTAAACCTGCTTCGGATACAGCAACATTTTTTGCGAAGGAGGCCCGGAAGCTTATTGAAGCGACTTCATTCAAGTTTGCGACCAACCAAAATTTGGTCGATATCGTGAAGGATGTGATCAATCCTCTGCCTATCCACTGGATTTCTTGTATCGTTCGTAATTTCTCTACCCGGCCTCGTTTCCTGGTTTATACCGTTTATTGCTTTCTAGCTTGGGCTTCCAATAAAATCGGCAAGTAATCCTCACGGAGCTTGGTACGAGGGACTCGCCTACGAAAAGTTAGTGGATCTTGCCCAGTAAGTGAACCTGTAAGACTCGTCTTTTGTCGAAGCTAAGCAGACCAATTAGCTACGTATATCTCAACTTCAGTCCAGCTCATGACTGGAAGTTGCGTGAAACGTCTCAAAAGCTTGCTAAAGAGGTCATCGATGTAATTGAATCGCATCTTGACAGGATCGATACAGGGGTCCGTCTACCATTTCTTTCAACCGCTCCCATCTGATGAGCGTCATTCGCAGTTCTCTATAAGCGATTGGCTGAACCATCTCGGAATCCAAGATGACTACTGTCACACATTCCTGAAAAACTTGATAGGCAGTCGCAAGAAAGCTTCGAATCGCGAGTTTGCCGCTCAGATTTTCGCTGCGGTTCTGCCCACGGTTGCGCTTTATTCCCATTTCCTCGCACATATCGTCAACTTCTACCTTGATAAACAGAGAAAGTCCGTTCGTGACGAGATTGTGAAACTTATTAATTCCGGGGATAAGGGCGCAGCGGCAAAAGTCATGGGATATGTATACGAAGCGCTGAGGAAGGACCCACCCGTTAGCCTTCCCCGTTTTCTGCAGAATCACGGGGCTTACGCAGTTATAACAGATTTCAGGAGTCTCCAGAACAGTGCTTAGAGATGCCATTATCGAATCTCGTGAGGTGAAAGCCGGAAATCACATTTTTGTTAGCATCGCAGATGCAGAACAAGATGTGAGTTTTTCGTGACTTTAATGGAAAATCTATACTAATTCAGTAAACTGGTCTTTCAGCCTGCTGCGGCTGTTGAAAATTTCGAGGACGCTGCTAAGTGGCGGCTCACCGATTTCGGAGCCAATGGGTATGACTGAGTTAAATTTGTCGGTGTTTAGTATGACCTACTTTGTCAATGTAGCTTGTTAACACCGGAGTTTCTCGAACTCACTATCCCTCCTACGTTAGGGGCTATCTTCAGTCTGAACGGTCTGGACCGAGGACCCGGAAGGTCTGGTTTCTTCAACAGGTAACATTCAAATTTTCTTGCTGATTTTAGACTGAAGTTTGTTATTTAGGTTCAAGGAGAACCTCTATCGCACCCAAGTGACCCAATACATTAATCTTCAGGGCAATTTGACGCCTTTCGCAGACTCCCTCATCATTCAGTACACTGCATCAAAGTAATAATATTTATTATCATTGTATGTAAATATAACATGTATTTGGCCTTTAAGTATGGTAAGCTTGGATGGCTCAAAATTTGGTTCTGCCGACTTTCCGCAACAACCTAACAATCAAAAATCATTTACGATATTCCTAACTACAGCTAATATTTATATAGGTAGTCCTCGGTTAAGATACATTTGTTTCCTCTTATAAGGACTTATAAGGACTTGCAAGGATAAACTTCCGGATTTGTCGTTGTTGGTTCGAGTCGAAAGTCACGAGCTGTCACAAGCGCGTTGTAACTCTTTAATATACCTTCCGCTCGCTACATCTGTGCACTTCCCTGTGCCATCTGAAATTTGATCCTGCCACCTGTATCCTACCAGACGAACGTGGCATCAGCATTTAGGGGTGTTCAAACACCTTTGAATGCTTGTTGGTACATAACACCTATAAATGTCAACGATGTCGGGTCGACTGTCTCTGAATGCAGAGGCTGCTAGATCGGCCGCTGAACAAGCAGAATGGAACGCGAAGAAATGGGTCTGGGTTCCTGATGTCAAGGAAGGGTACATCGCTGGTTTTGTTAACAGTGAGGATGAAGACTCTGCGGAAGTTGTACTAGATTCTGGAAGACAGGTATCTTCACCCATTCAGTGGATTTATCCTAGTTTAATCTCAAAGCCGTAGGTTAGAAGGGTTCGATTTGAAGAGTTATTCAAAATGAATCCTCCGAAGTTTGACCGAGTTGAAGACATCGCTGACCTCACATTTTTGAATGAAGCCAGTGTCGTTCATAATCTTCGACTTAGATACGGTTCTGGTGCAATTTATGTGTGTTTTTCGCAGGAGTATTCAATTTCGACTTCTAAGGCATTCAACAGACGTATTCAGGGCTATTTTTGGTTGCTATTAATCCGTACCAAAATTTGCCACTCTATTCCGACGCAATTATCCAACAATATCGAGGGAAGCGACGTGATGAGAATCCCCCTCATATATTTGCTGTTGCAGAACATGCTTGGGTTAACATGGGTGAAGAGAAGGAGAATCAGAGTATCCTCATCACGTATGTCTTCATCCGATGTCGAATCATCATCTAACGTATCTTCAGTGGCGAGTCCGGTGCAGGGAAGACCGAGAGTACCAAGAAGGTCATCCAGTACCTCGCTGCCATTGCAACTGATACACATCCACCCTCTATCCCTGGTCATTCAAGGTCAAATACCCTTGTGTCTACCATGCCTATGTCAAGTCTCCTGAGGAGAGCTCCAAGTCGAAGCAAGCTACCTGTTATTTCTCCATCTGTAGGAGGTTCTCGCCTTACTGCCAGAGGTCGCCTGGGACTGTTGGAGCGTCAGATCCTGCAAGCCAATCCGATTTTGGAGTCTTTTGGGAATGCGCAGACTCAGCGCAACAATAACTCGAGTCGTTTCGGGAAATTTGTGCGTATCACGTTTGCACCCGATGGCAGCATTGCTGGGGCAAACATCGATTGGTATCTTCTGGAGAAGAGCAGAGTTGTTTATCGCAATGAAGCGGAGCGCAGTTTCCATGTATTCTATCAATTGCTAGCAGGTGCAGATGACGAACTTAAACGTGAATGTTCAACAACATACCTTCCTTTTAACTTCATTCTCACTTCGCCTTCATTCTAGATGAATTACTCATTCACGGAGGCGTTGCGGATTACGAATTCTTAAACAAGAGCAAACGAGAAGTTGATGGGGTTGATGACAACGAAGAGTGGAATGCTTTAAAGGTATTATGATTGTTTTTTTTTAGCCCTGATTTACAACCCATATTAGTCTGCCCTTGGCACCATGGATTTCGATTCTCATGAACAATTCGACCTATTTCGGATAATTGCTGCTATTCTTCATATTGGCAACATTGTTGTAACGTCTTCGCGGTCCGACGACGCAATTATTTCAGATTCGTCTCAGGCAGAACGGCTCTGCCACTTGCTAGGAATTCCGATAGCCGAATTCACTCGTGCTGTCCTTCGACCTCGCGCACTCGCTGGCCGTGAATGGGTTACTCAGGCGCGGACCCGTCAACAAGCTTTAGATGAACTAGGCGCACTCAGCAAGACTTTATATGAAAAGTCATTTGGTGCCCTCGTCGAACGCATCAACCGTGCTTTAGACCGGCCATCGTCCAAATCGACCTTTATAGGAGTTCTAGACATTGCTGGCTTTGAAATATTCGAAGTCAATGGCTATGAGCAGCTGCTGATCAACTATACAAACGAGAAACTCCAACAATTTTTCAACCACCATATGTTCGTTCTTGAACAAGAGGAATACTCGCGGGAGAACATCCATTGGGATTATGTCAACTTTGGACTGGATTTGCAACCTACGATTGATCTCATAGAAGCCAGCGGGAACGTAATCGGTATCCTCAGCTGCCTGGATGAAGAATGCATCATGCCCAAAGCGGACGACAAAACTTTTACAAGTAAATTGAATGCCATCTGGGCACTGAATGCCCAGGACGAAGACTCGCATCCCGGCAAGACTAAATATGAATCCTCAAGATTTGAGCAAGGATTCATTATCCAACATTACGCCGCAAAGGTTGAATACAGAACGGACGGCTGGTTGGAAAAGAACAAGGACCCCTTGAACGACAATTTGACCCGCGTACTGGCGGCATCCACTGAACATTATGTGGCAAATTTGTTTGCGGACTATGTCGATATGCCATCAGGGCCCAGTGTAGGTACTCACCCCTTGATTATTGGAAAGAAACGCTCCACGAAAAAAGGAGCCTTCCGTACCGTTGCGCAACGACATAAGGAACAATTGGCTAGTCTGATGACACAACTCAGGTCAACTCAACCACATTTCGTTCGCTGCATCGTACCAAATACACTGAAGAAACCGGGACGTATGGACGTACCTCTAGTCCTCGACCAGCTTCGATGTAATGGTGTCCTAGAGGGCATACGTATAGCAAGGCTTGGTTTCCCAAATCGCCTTCCCTTCGTCGAATTCCGGCAGCGCTATGAGGTTCTCACCCCGGGAATTTTACCCAAAGGTTATATGGATGGCCGTGAATCTTGTCGACGAATGGTTCACTCGCTAGAATTAGATGACACCACCTTCAAATTGGGCACTTCGAAGATTTTCTTTAAAGCTGGTGTCCTAGCCGAGCTAGAAGAAAGGAGGGATAGCCTACTTTTCGATGTCTTTTCCCGGCTCCAGGCCGCTGCTAGGATGTGGGCTGCGAGAAGGCAAATAAAGAAAATCCTTAATCGGGCTTTGGCGATCAAGGTCGTCCAGAGGAACGCTCGCGTGTACGGCGAGCTCCGAGAGTGGCCATGGTGGCAGCTATACACCAAGGTTCGGCCATTACTTGCTGCTACTAGGAATGACGAAGAACTTCGAAAGAAAGACATAGAACTTGCTTTGGTGAGAGAGCGGGCTGATCGGGATAAACAGGAACGAGACGCGCTCGAGAAACTCAAGGTGACATTGGAAGCAGAGACAAGGAAAGTGAAAGACGATTTAGAGGCGGAACGTACGCTTGCATTGGACAAGGACGCTTTTCTGGAGAGAAGTAAACAACGAGAGGCAGACTTGGAGGAGGAAGTCAACGCATTACAGTCGGATATCAACACAATGGATTCCCAATTGAGTCGTGCTATGCGCCTGCAAAAAGAGAGCGAGGAGAAGCACGAGAGCTTGCGGAAAGCTTTTGATCAAGCTGCAGAGCACCTTGTCCGGTTGGAACAACAAGAACATCAACGGGACGAGCGGGAGCTGGAGCTTAATGAGAAGTTGAAGATGGCCCAGGATGAGATTGAATTACTACAAGTTGATCTTGATCGGGTTCACAAGGTTTCACAGAATCTGGAGACAGTGATTTCCCAGCGCGAGGAATTACGTGCAAGAGCGAAGGAGAGGGAAGAAATTGCCGTTATCGAGTTGAGAGGGAAACTGAAAGTAGAAACTGAAAGCAGGTGCTACAGTTCTTTTGTGTTGCTATAAGCTATCCTGATGGCATTCTCCACAGAATCCTTCTGCGGAATAAAGCCGATCAATTCGAGAATGAAGCTAGACAGGCAAAGGAGCAGTTGTCTGAATTAACTCGCACGGCTGTTGATTACTCGAAGATGATTAAAAAGAAGGAAGGACAAATAGCCACCTTGGAACAACAATTGAATACACTTCGAGTCGAACATGACCACGTTTCTGACGAGATCATGGCTTTGCGAGCGGACATTGACACTCTGGACGGTCAGCTTGCGGCCGAGAGGGAAGATCGCGCCACTGACGTTGCATCCCGGGACAAGGTAGTGGCCGAGCGCGACGACCTTCGCATGCTGTTGGCAACGAAGGCTTCAGAAGAAACTCGTCGGTCTGAAGTGGAGAGAAGTAAAGAACTGGAATTGGCTGAACTACGCAGCGAGACAGCTAGATTTCACCAAGAGCTTGGTGACCTTAAGCGAACCGCATTGGAAAGTCAGAATAAGTCGAGGTTAGAGTTGGAGCAAATTACGCGCGATCACTTCTCTCTTCAATCCAGCCACACGTCGCTCCTCGATAGGGAAAGGTCGGCTCAATCGCAACTCACCAAAGTGAAAGGTCAAGTAATTGAACTCGAGAAGGCAAGACGCACATTAGAATCGGAATTGCTATCCTCCAGGTCTCGTCTGCACGAGCACGAGGCTCAACTGACAGAAGCTCTTCGACAGAAAGAAGTAATATTTTCCTGCCGACTCCTCCCGTCATTGATCTGACGGCCATTATAACAGAGTCTTCAGCGGCAACTAACAGCGGCTCAAGATAAATGTCGTAATTTCGAGGATGCTATACTAGAACACCTGCAAGAGAAAGAGACACGCATGCGCGAACTGCAGACGGTCCGCGAGCAGTTGGAAACCGAAAAAACTAAACGGACTCTACTTGAAAAGACCGCCACCAGTCAGAAAGCGGAACTTGCGAAATTGAAGGATCGCAACGTCACGTTTGACAAGGAATTGAACAAGGCACTCAAAGATTTAAAGGATAAGGAATGGGATATCAAACAACTCGAGTCCAAGCAGGACAAAACCATTGTTGAACATGTCCATGTGCTAGAGGAGGCAAAACGTGTCACTGACAGGCACTTGACTGAGGTGCAAGATGAGCTTGAGAAGATGAAGACCTACGCCCGGTCGCTGCAAATGGCAAAATCGAAAATGCAAGGGGAGGCTGAAGACCTTTCACTCAAGTACGTCCGCGAGCTTAAGAATAGGGAACAGGATATAAAAGGTCAAGAAAAGAAGACAACAGAGGCCCTAACCAATCTCGAAAAGGAACGTCGAGCCAAAGAAGAAGCAGAGCTTCATAATTATCGCGTTCAGACAGAACTTCAGCAAGCACGGCAAGAAGCCGAAGAATTATCGGAACGACTGGTTGCCGCCGAACGCTCGAAGAACGCACTGGAAGAGGAGTTGGAACGACTTGTCGAGGAGTCGGGAGGCAGTCATTCTCTTGCCAAGGTGCAAAGGACATACGAAAGCAGAATTGCTGAACTAGAAACTGAGCTCGACGAATCTGAGATGGCGAAGACCACTGCTTTGAACATCCGCGATCAAATCGAACGGCAGCATGCAGAAATCCGTAAAATGGTCCTGACGGGTAGTCCGCTGGACAAGGACTTTCACTCAAAGCTGTTGCGCGAGTTCCAGCGTTCTGAAGATGCCTTGAAAAGTCAAGTTTCTATTAGACCGAAGCATCCCAGACTCAGTGGAGCTAACCCTCTTCACCCAATGTCCTCCCACGCGTCTCCTCGAAAATCATTGAACTCGTCACAAAGTAACTCATCTCCTGACTCCACAAAGCCTGTTTACGATGCAGACATAAAAGTGGCGGTACTTAAACAGCATGTGCAGTGTCTTGAAGCCAACATGGCCGCTTCGACACGCGTCAGGCAGCACTTGGAAACTACGGTCCGTGAATTGACTGCTGATCTCGCAAAGAGCGACGGATCAAAGCAATCTTTGGAGAAGTACAAAGCCCGCCTTGTGAAAGAAAACGAGAGATTGTCCCGTCTTCTACAGGAGGAAGCCAATGCTCGTCGGGCAGCAGAAGCTGCTCAGGTAGACGATGTTCAGGCTATGTGGGACAAATTCCAGGGGGCTCTTACTGACGAACGAGAGTGTCACAATCGTATGGAAGAGTCGAGGAAGGCTTTAGTAAGTTAGATATCTATCCTGTGGCTAGACAGTCTTTAATTTTTATAGCTCGTTCAGCAACGTACAACTCAAGTGGAACTTGAAGCCCAGCATTCTCGACTCCGCGAACTTACTCATTCTAAAAAGCAACTTGAACTAGAGGTCCGTAAGTTGAAAGAGCAGCAGGGGATTCTTAAGACGGAGGCAGACAGTCGGTCTCATTCCCTCTGGAACACTAATCACAGCAGCTAATTGATCTTCCCTAGATGCCACCAAGCAACTTCAGAAACGAATGCAGGAAGATGAAATTAAACTGTCGACCTCTTCAACCGCCCAATCAGGTTCGCATTAGACCTGATGTTCGCGCTTACCATTTTGATCCGAACTTTCCCAGAACTACGAGGTGTCATCGAGGCTATGCAAGTGAACGAGCAACTGTTGCAGAAACGCTATGAGACTGCCGAAATGCAACGAGTAAAAGCTGTCAGCGCGGAGCATCAAGGTAGCTCCTGACCCTTAGGTTATTATTCCAAGAGGACTGATATTTGTTACTATGTTCAGCTCTTCGCCAGCTGGCGGAAACGGAAAAATCATTGAAGAAGTCCGTTGAGGAGCATAAAAGGTTCCTGAAGTCTGCAGAACGTCGTATCAAAGATCTTGAAGGACGACTAGAGCAGGAAGGGCGTGATTCATCCAAAACAGATCTCTTGAAAACGCGTCTTGTGCAGGAACTGGAAGAAGAGAAGGAACAATACCAGAAGGATCTAGCGGAGCGAGATTTCAAAATTGATCAGACCAGAAAGATATATCAAGGTAAATTTAGATTTATTAATGAACCTGAAGTGAAGAATGTGTGCTAATTTCGGCAGTTAAACTCACCGAACTCAGCGAGGGTGTGTCCATTCATCATCGTCTTTTTCTTGAATTAATGTAGGAGTTGGCATTAGAACTCGAATCACAAAGAAATTCACTCAGCCGTGCTCGTGAAGAGAATAGCAAGCTACGATCGGATTTCGAAGCACTCCGAATTGCGTACGACGATGAGGTTTACAACAGTAGTAGTTGGCACAAAGAGAAGGAACGTTTAGAAACCAAGATCTCTGATCTCGAGAAAGCGTATGACGCCTCATCTGGAGCCCAAGCTGAGCAACAGACGCAAATCGTGACTTTGCATTCTCAAATTCGAGAACTCCGCAGTGTGCTGGACGACGCAGAAGCTGATCGAACTCTCCTGCAAAAGGCTCGGCGCGCCTTGCAAGCCGAGTTGGACTGCATAAAGCTCGATAATGTCGATAACAACAATTTATCATCCGATCGGGATTATCAGAAATTGCAACTAAGAAAGCAAGATTTAGAACGTTTGCTTGAAGAGCAGGAGGAGAGGGTATCTTACGCCAATGAGAGAGTAAAAAGGGCTGAGACATTCGCGAATGAGTCTCAGGTTGAGCTTGGTCGGATTCGGGTGGAAAACTCTGAGTTGGATAAAGTAAATGTATGTGCATGAAATCATCCGTTAAACAAAGGATCTAACTCCGACGTGCTTATGATTATCTAGGCCAAACTCGAGAAACAGATCAAGGAGCTCAACGTGCACATAATTGATCTTGAAACTAAATCTCTCGTGAAGTCGCCTCGTGGGGTACAAAGTGGTGGGCGGAGGGACGAATTGACGAGTAAACTTCAACAATCAACCAAGGACAGAAGGGAAAGCCTGGGATCGTCACGCGATGGTAAATTTCCGTTAGCTGGGGACGACAGGGTTCGGACGAAGTTGGAGGCTTATGAAGCACAAATCAATGGTATGAGACAAGTTGTGGATAAAGTGGTATGCCAACATGAAATCTTGTTTACTCTGAAATGACTTATCCAAAGGGCCCGAGAACAGCAAACGGAAGAAAGCAAAGTACAGACAGCTGAATGGCGGGCTGAGAGAGAGGCGGTCGACTATAAACAACGAGTCTTAAGGTTTCCGAATATTTCTCTGTTTCGCCCAACTCTGAAATTCACCCAGTCTTTAGAGAGCCCGAGATAATGTGAAGCAGATCCCCGCAGCAAAGTTCCCCAGAACCTCCACACAAGTGAACAGCTTAATATTTATCCTCCAACTTGGATCGGACTGTAATCTAATCACTCAATATTTGTAAACTCTGTATGAGCTATATGTATATATGTCCTGTGTTCAAAATCAGATTTTAAAGTAGGTCACTGAATTGCTTTCCAAAGTTATTCTGCTTTTAGAGTGCCGTTTGTCGTTGTCGGAACAGGCTTCTTATCTCATCCCTTGACTACCACCCTAGGCCTGACCAGTCACAATCATGTCCTGGAAACTCGGCGCAAAAAGTAGATGCTCAGTGTTCACCTTCCAGATACTGAAATTGAACTAATGCTTACATCCTCAGAGCCTGGTAAGGACAGCAAAGAGAATGGCGTCATATCGCGATCTGCAACGCCGATCCCCTCACGACCAACCACACCCAAGCCTCTTAATGGATCGGACCAGTTCCGTTCGGGATTGCTCACTATTCGCATCTTTTCTGGTCTGTATTTCTATGTGGCTCATCCATTATCTTTCTTAGTCCGATTCAGGAAGAGGATTGTTCCTCACTCCCGGAGTGCAGGTTCCCGAAGTTATCCAACGTGCACTTGAATCAGCCGTACCCCGAAAGTCCACGACCAACCGCGACAGCGTGCAACGCAAACGGTACTGGTGGCTTCCATATGTCGTACTTGAGTTCGACAAGAACGAGATTCTTATAGATGCGCTGGGCGGCGATCTCTCTAGTCCTGTTTGGAATTATCGAGCAGATTTGTGCGCACCTTCAGTCACAAATTTCTCTTTTGCTAGAACTCTAATCTTCTTGCGGTCAGCGATGTTTCCCGCACCTCGAACATTTCTGTCTCCTCGTATCTACGGACAACGGCGCCTATGCAAGGACAGGATGACATGGGCAACGACCTTCTCATAGGACGAGTTGATTTGACCCCAACTCTCGATGGCCATGTACGTCGGACAACGCTTTTGTCCTATTGGATTTGACACCTGGGACAGCATGCCTCCGACCAATGGTACACTGCTTCTGCAGGATCTGGCTCGTTTCACCTAAAGATCGACTTCCGTCCTGCCCGGGGAGAACCCTTAACAATTGAGGCCTTTGATTTACTCAAGGTAATAGGGAAGGGAAGCTTTGGTAAGGTCATGCAAGTGCGGAAGAAAGACACACAGCGCATATATGCTTTGAAGACAATTCGCAAAGCTCATATTGCACAGCGCCCTGGAGAAATCACGCATATTCTTGCAGAGAGAACTGTGCTCGCTTTGGTAAACAATCCCTTTATTGTTCCTCTCAAGTTCTCCTTCCAAACTCCGGATAAGCTTTATCTCGGAATGTCCTTTAGTGAGTTATTCATTATCACAATTTAAAAGGTTATTACAACTAGTTTCGATCTTGGCCCAGTTAATGGAGGGGAATTGTTTTATCATCTGCAACGTGAAGGCAAGTTTGACCAGGGTCGCAGCCGATTCTATGCCGCGGAACTACTTTGCGCTCTCGAACATCTTCACGGCTTCAATGTTGTTTATCGGTACGTTGTTCGATCCCCACTAAATGCGCTTTGAAAGATGCCATCGCAGAGACCTCAAACCTGAGAATATACTGTTGGATTACACAGGACATATCGCTTTGTGTGATTTCGGTTGGTTTTCCGGTGTAGTTCGTCAATTCTTTGCTCAGGTCTGCTTCTTTAGGCCTTTGCAAGCTAAACATGTCGGAGACAGAGAAAACTAACAGTAAGGTTCGAGGATATGACAAGAAGTATCTGATCTCTTGTTAGCATTTTGCGGTACACCGGAATATATAGCACCAGAACTTTTGGAAAGCCAAGGTTATACCAAAACTGTGGATTGGTGGACTCTTGGAGTGCTGCTTTATGAGATGATGGTTTGTCACTCCCATCAACCACGTGTTCTATCTTACCAGGTCGTTCGTCAGACTGGGTTGCCTCCTTTCTACGATGAGAATGTCAACACCATGTACCAACGCATCCTATCGGACCTACTCAATTTCCCACCTGATATCTCGCCTGAAGCAAGAAGTGTCATGAGCGGCCTGTTGCAGCGTGATCCGTCCAAGCGCCTTGGAGCGAACGGCGGCGAAGAGATCAAGAAGCATCCTTTTTTCGCTAAGTACATTGATTGGAATCGGTGCGACTTCTATGTCAATATCAGGCTTGTGTTAAGATCTCTTGTAGGTTACTTGCAAAGAAGATTCAACCACCATTCAAACCGAGTGTTGTGAGTGTAATTCACCAGCCTGTCTATTCACTCTAGTTAACTGGTCCAACAGGAATCTGTACTCGACGTTGCCAACTTTGATCCTGACTTCACCAATGAAGAGGCCCAAGATTCTGTTGTAACCGATTCGGCATTGTCGGAAACTGTACAGGACCAATTCAGGGGGTTTACTTATAATCCTGCTGGGGAACATTTAAGCGAGAGTGTTAGCTATCCCAATGTTCTATAATTAAAAGTTCTCTACCATTCAGGGTCAGTTATGAGTCCCCTTCTAGATTTATGCAGCTGATGGTTGAGGCAAGTGTCCAAGAATTCTTGGACCACTGTCATACAGGAAACGAAAACAAAGCAACTGTTAAAGGGTGAAGTTTCAGCCCTACCCAAAAATTTAAATATGTGGAAATTTTAAACATGCTTTTGAATGGTTTTTCTGGCTGAGAATAAGTTGTTAAGTACACGGGGTATGGCAAGAAACCCGCGGGTAAATGCCACGGGTTTCTCTGGGGTACAGGTACACATTTGTACCCCCCAAAAACCCGTACTATCCTTAAGCGGACAGCACCCATCGTTCGGTCAGTCACACAAAGTCACAGTCCCAATATGGTTGAGTTCGAAACTCCGAATGGCCTCTGAGGATGTGGGCGTTTCAGAGGGTTCAATCTCCGCAACGGCTCAGTCGGCAGTGTGACAAACACCTATTTTTTGCATATCTACAAATACTTGTGTTTTCATTCAAATGTATTCCGTACATACTATTAGTTTACCTATGTACAAATAGGGTTCGTCACGGGTTTACGAACCCGCGCGGGTAAGTGGGTACGGGTAGGGCGGGTACGGGTACGGGTGACCCCAAAGTGACCCGCCGAAAACCCACACCCATGGGGTGGGTTTGGCGGGTTTTTATATTTAAATAAATTAAATATAATATATACTTACTACAATAAAATATACTAAATATACAAAATAAAATGAAATATTGTGCGAGGGACGGCAGGATTGGGCCGTCCGTCCCTCGTTTCAAGCTGGTGGGGGCTGTCAGCGTCGTCCTTGTTGGCGGCGTTGGCAGCTGTGGTCGTCTTCCTCGTTGTTTCGAGCTGGTGGGGGCTGTCAGCGTCGTCCTCGTTGGCGGTGTTGACAGATGTGGTCGTCTTCCTCCTCGTTGGTGGCGGCAGCTGCAGTCGTCCTCGTTGGCAGCGTTGGCAGCTGCAGCTGCAGCTGTGGTCGTCCTCCTCGTCAGTGGCAGCAGCAGCTGCAGTCGTCCTTGTTGACGGTGTTGGCAGCTGCAGGTGAGGTCGTGGTTGTCCTCGTTGGTGGCGGCAGCTGCAGTCGTCCTCGTTGGCGGCGTTGGCAGCTGCAGCTGCAGCTGTGGTCGTCCTCCTCGTCAGCCTTGGCGGCGGCAGCTGCAGTCGTCCTTGTTGACAGTGTTGGCAGCTGCAGGTGAGGTTGTGGTCGTCCTCCTCGTCAGTAGCGGCGGCAGCTGCAGCTGGTGTCGTGGTCATCCTCCTCCTCGTTGGCGTGGCGGAGAGTTTCCCAATTCAATTTGGAGAGTAGTCAGTACCTATAAATATAATAAAACTTAAAAAACGTACAGCGTTGGCAGCTGCAGCTGTGGTCGTGGTCGTCCTCCTCGTCAGTGGCGGTGGCAGCTGCAGCTGGTGTCGTGGTCGTCCTGACTCCTCCTCCTCGTTTCCCTATTCGATTTGGAGGGTAGTCAGTACCTATAAATTTAATAAAACTTAAAAAACGTATCTTACAACGGCCTCCTGCCCTCGTTATTTCTCCTCCTGTATCCCTCGTCGTGTCGTATTGATCCTTCGTTCCGTCATCGTCGCCCTCGTCCGCGTTGGCAGCTGCAGCTGTGGAGGCAGTGGTTGGTAACGACAGTAATGTGGTGGTGACGATGTGATGTGATGTGATGTGACGGGTACCCGTGGGTACTTGCTCACGGTACCCATACCCACAAGCACGGGTACGGGTTTCATGCGGGAACGGGTACGGGTGACCCCAAAGTCACCCGTGGGTTACCCGTGACGAACCCTATGTACAAAATATGAAGCCAGTTGGAGCAATGTTGAGTGAGAAATTCGAAGTGACCAAAGGGAATTCCACGGGTGATTTCAGTATCACCCGGACCCGTACCCGCAGTCAACCCGCCCCGTATTCATGGGTTGTAGAGCCATGTCAACCCGTACCCATTTTGGCGGGTCAAAGCACCCCGCGGGAGATAACACTAAAATATGCTAAAGATATACATACATATAAGTGATAACTAACAAATCTTGTCCCAACCTTCCTCCAGCTCAGATTCCTCATTCACATCAGGCAGTCTTGCCACTAGTACCTGAACATCCTTATCTTTCACCATTCCTCGGAGACTCCACCCACCAAGACAAAGAAGGGCTTGAGTTGACTGCACACTCAAGCAATTGCAAACATATGGCAAAAGAAGTCGGCCTTGACTAAAGATCCGCTCGACAGCGACAGAGGTGGCTGTACCTGGCAGAATATTAGCTAATTTTACTGTGTTAGGGCCCTGCACAGGCTGCACTTACATGGAATTGTGTGATAGTCAAGGGCCATGCAGTACAGGTGAGGATAGATATGTTTTCGTTCATACCACTGGCACTCGAGAAGATCTTGATTCTTGACATTTTCGGGTCCAGTTTGTAAGTATCTTGTTATCTCATTGACAGAGTAGGTCTTGTCGAGAGTGGTGACTGACAGAAATGCAGGAAGGTCATCAAATATGTTTGTCAACATCTTTTTGGGAGATTTGTTCTAACAATAATTTAATATAGACCTTTTGTAGATTAATTAAGAAATTATACTGTCTGGATGTGATTTGTACCAGGATTTGGATCAAGATCCTCATGAAAGTGGTATGAGCGGTTGTACTCTACTTGAAGGATCTCTTCTGCTGTCTTGATTTAAGAGGCCTCCCAGCTCGCCTTTTTGAAATACCCCAGTTTGTGTCAGGGATGCAAAACTGTATAAAGCTTAGTATTGAAAAGAAATTCGAAAGGTTGAAGATCAAATGTACTCATTGCAATTCTATAGACCTCCGAATGGTCTGTCCAATTGTGATATTGATTGAGTGTCTTCTTTCCAATTGCCAGTGCGGCTCTGATAGCAGGATTGTATTTGTTGCCTATCACAGCTGTGGCCAAATGCTGGTCAATATGGTCCATTGCTGGAATGACGGATGCAACACTGGGTGTTCCGTCACGAGAGAAAAAGAGCATTCCATCTTTAAAAATCTATCTTGATTGGTCAGTATATTAGCTTGTAAAATGCCACCATCTCACCTTTAACACATCCCAGAGTTGCTTAATGATCTCCCATTCATCCTCATCAATTTCATAGTCTCATAGCTTCATGTCTCGAATAGCTGTTATGTTCATAACTGCGTCCTTGTATGTGTAGGCAGAATCAAGCATGTCGTATGTCGAATTCCAACGAGTTCGGATATCATGAGGCATTACACATTCATCAAGCGCAAGTTCCTCAAGAACACGAAACCATTGTGGAAGGATATGGTGTTTGAAAGTCCGGTCCAGTCCGGTCTTTTGACCCTCAGGGACCTTAACTGTAACCATAACCGGCCTATGAATATTCTGGGACCTCAAAAGACCGGACTGGACTGATGTAGACCGGTTTTTTAACCAGTCTCAGTCTTTAACCAGTTTTGACCGGTTTTGACCGGTCTTTTTGATATTTTTGAAATGGTATCAAGTATTCGATTAGTCTTAGCTTTATTTCAAGCCTAAGAACATCCAAATTGAGTGACAATTAACATATATATGAGTGTTTAAAAAA
>QDKV01005256.1_pt1 | contig 39987 bp, 41 predicted proteins | sample 1861101 | NCBI WGS metagenome assembly QDKV01 (sample SAMN04275158, study PRJNA302643) | Fungus metagenome, whole genome shotgun sequencing project. | isolation source: fruitbody | host: Mallocybe terrigena | place: Sweden | collected 2013 | reverse complement strand
TCAAAATCCAACTTGCTCTTTACGGCCCGGCCGTATGCCAAGGATGACAAAGCAACCGGGCATCGTCTTTCAAACTCATGGTCCTTTCTCTGCCTTTCTTTTGCAAAAAAGAAAAGAAAAGAAAAGAAAAAAAAAAGACAATTCTTGATTGCTGTGAAACATCAGTCAAAACTTTATTTTTGACGATGAATGATGTAATCAAGAAAACCTAACGCTGGGAAGTCTTTGAACACATGTAAATATAGCGTTATCTGGAAGCCCGAGCACGAGGCAAAACGTTTATTATATCCTAGGCATTATGTCCGCACTTTCATGAAATTTGCCATGTTGAGTGTGACATGATTTATTGCTTCGAGTGGTTGAAGTTATTGACGGAAATTTTTTTTTGGCAGTGTCAATCTACTGAAGCAGACTAGTGCTACTTTTGCAAAGGGCTGAGTACGTCCATGTGGCCTAAGGGGTCAACATATAAGCATAGACGAGTGATTATTATATACAGAAGAACTAATCGTGGAGGCTGAAGTTCCTTGAATAAAGAGACGAGGCATGAATTGGGATGTGGTCGTAACTTGAATGCAAAAAGACAGACTCGGTCACCCACCAATCCTCGGAACCGCCTTTCAACCCGCAGTAAGGGGCATGTGAGTGGTGAACCAACGAAGGACCGAGTCTATATCGTTCCTATCGCAGATCAGCATCGATGGCGAAGTTAGAGTGGCCATACGCAGTAGGTTCAAACAACACGAGGCTGAAGGTAAATGGAACTCGACTAAGCGCTCATTTGAATAACTTCGCCTTGTACTAGTCATGACTCACCCCGTTCGAAGCACGCGGACTTTCACAAAGATAGAAATTGGTGATGTAACAATGTACAATAAATAAAATGGGAATGGGATGAACCGTCTTTCACACTCATAACACACCCACCTAATTGCTTCCACACAAGAAAAATCTTTTTTCCTCCGCCAAGACCAAGGCCAGGCAAAAAAATACCTTGTACGGACTTGGAATCTCCATAATAACCCCAAAAGAAAACCTGCCATTGCAGGAAAGAAAAAGTAAGCTTGTGAAAATTGTTCCGTATACTAAAATTCTTTGTGTTTTTTTTGTAATGATTCTTTTCTTTTCCCCGAGGGGAAAATGGAAAATTCCTCGTTCGAGAATGGGGGCGGATATATGCAGTAACCTACTAAATATACAAGTTTTACCGACTTAGGACATGCCGACAGTGGAGGAATACGACCGATTCAGGATATTCAGATCGATCTACGCCATCCCATTTTGCAACTCGACCAATTGGGTGAAGCCCATGAAAGGCATCCCTGTTTGTAGCTTTATTCTTTCAAGTGCATCGTCAAATGTCCGTCTGAATGAAACTTATGCAAAAAGAGTAAATGGATGTACAGAAAAGAATATTGGATAGAGTCGAACTATTGTAACACGGCACCTCCCTCCTGACTCTAAAACACTTTTGTAATGCATATTTATGTATGGTACCCAGTAAATTCGAGACACCAAAAAAATTTGTTGGGTAAGGTAATGGGGAAAAAAGTGCAATCCGCAAGTAATAGGAAAAGGTAGAGAGACGAAGGGTGCCAATCGCAACGAGTTATCGAATCATATTATTGATATACCCAGCGAGACGAAAGACGAAGAAAAAAAGACTGATTTCGAATATTGACATGAGGACAGCATAGACATCACTGACCAAGAAGGCATAGAGGAAACAATATCTGGACGACTTCAACCAATGGCAAAATTGTAGGGACGAGAAAAAAGAAACGGCGATATGTCGAATAAGCTCATGCGGAAGGAATACTCAATAGCAAAAGTATCAAGCAAGTATTCGCACAGAAAACCGAATAGAGATTCTCAAAAATTTCTACCTCCTTCCGTAATGACTTCCACCTTGGGCTACTGGAGGTTGCTGACCCCAATGTCCATGTCCATGTTGAGCTGCGGCTGCGGCAAGTCCACCCAGCTGTTGGGCTTGAGCACCAGGAGCAGACCCAGCGTTCGGGGGATAGGAATATCCACCGCCCATCATATGTGGGCTGTAAGGATTAGCGGGGTCATGCTGTTGCGGCTGCGGGTGTTGTTGATGGCCATGATGATATATGCCTGGTGGGTACTGGGAAGGCGCCCCAGGAACTTGTTGGTGCTGCTGAGGGGGTGATGTGGGTGAACCTTTTGTCTCTATTAGCATTCAATAAAAGTTCAAGGAAATACAAAGGACGAACCAGCAGGGGGACCGCTGCCGGGAATGCTCAGCGGAGGAACAGTAGAGTTGGGCGAGTGAGGCGATGTGGCACCACGGGGCTGCGCAGAAGGTCCACTGGTGGAAGAATTTCGGCGGCGACGCTTGTCCCCGGCAGTGGCACGACCACCGTGAGCAGCGGGATCGTCGACATGATCATCATCATTCTCATCTTCTTTGACTGTGGGGCCAGAGGGACCGCCACTGATAGAGAGACCGCCGGGGATGTTGGTGGTTGGAGGAGGGCCAGGGATGTTCATGGGGCCCGAGCTTCGAGTAATGGGCGGGCCGACGGGAATGGCGGAGGGGACGGCGCCGTGAGGAGCGTTGAGACAGGCTTGAATTAGATTCTTGCCCTCCGGCTGGGTTACGAGGGGCTGGAGCTTGGCGGTAGTGAAGGTGTATACCAGGCCGGTTTCGGACACCACAAGGAGAAGGACTTGAGTGCCAGTAAGAGTAGACAGCTCATACGCCTGACAAAGAGTGAACATGGGGGGATGGACATTTATGGAAGAAGAATTACCTTTTTCATGATACCTGGAAATAGGCATGTGAGAAGCGCATTCGAACAAGGCGACCCCAGTCTGCGAACATACCTGCTTTCCTTTTGGAGAACGTTATATGACGTCGAGACTTATCCTGGATAAATTCAATCTTGATCTTTCGTCGACCAGCCTTCTTGTCCGACTTGGGCTTTTCTTCGTCTTCATCTTCGTCCACTCCACTCTCATTTGCAGCGTCGTCGTTGATGAACGCGTCGTCTCCTACAGGTCCAGGCAATGGCGGTGGGTGGCCGTCCGCCCCTGGGTTCCCTGGGAGGTCTGTGCGCTGGCGTTTTCGCATCGTGGGTGAGGTTGGAGACATGTTGGACTGCACAGATATGGGTTGCATCAGCTGGATATGGACGATTGTGAGAGTCGACCCTTGCACCAAAAGGGCAAGAGGCAGCGGAGAAAAAGACGGACAAGAAAAAATACGTTGGCCCACACCAGAAAATACTAACAAGCGCGTAGATTGTTGTTCGACAGTCAGAAAGGACGAGAGAGGAAGTGGAAGCGCGTTCGAGAACGGGAGGGACAGAGAGCTTGGAGTTACGGAGCCTGGCCGGAAAAGGAATTGGGTGGAAGGGCGAAAAGGGAAGGTTGATCAAGACTCGTTTTTGAAGCTGAGATAAATGACCATCAACATCACAACAATACCAAAACAAATGCCCAAATATAGACATCGTAGGTCACGCCTCTTCTTCTCATTGGCTGCCTGCCATTCAGGGCACCAACCGAATCCGGACGACCCCGAGCAAAGAACAAATATTTTGAGACATTCCTTATCGAGATCCCTCAGTCTTTGATTCCGTTCCATCCTTCTCACGGTCCACCAGCGTGACCGATTCCTGCATTCATCCTCTCAAATCAGGCAACCAATGATATAAAACGGGAACCCGGCCTGGAGGTCTCCGTCCAATGCCACTATCTCGTTAGCTCTCTGCTATTCTTACTCCCCATGCAATTATAGGGGACTCGGTCCGCTGGCCTCTCCGTAACCTTCCCTGTCAAAGAAGTCCTTTAACTCCCCGCAAGTGTGTCCAGGAGAGACACAACCATCGATATCGTTTCTGGCTGCTCGTCAGTTCCTGTCATCGTGCCCAATGAATGAATTTATTTGTCCCATGAAGCAAAGTTGGCACCTGCTCAACAGTCAGAGTCGGAGTGAAGGTGCCTTTGTGATACAGCATCCAAATCGCTTCCGTTTTATCCACTGATTTCAAATCGCGCAATACGCACCACACTCTGTCACAATTCAAAACGCATATTTTACATTGTCGAGTGCTCTTGTGATGCAAATATGTGCCCAACAATCGTAAAAGTATTGAATTGATAATCATCGAAATCTGTTAAAAAATTTTGTTGGACAAGCCATTGTCTACACAATATCCGAAAAATTCGGAAGTTATAATCATTCTTCTTGCACGATAATCAAACCGTTACCGGGCCACAATGAAATCAATGGAACCTTCCTCAATTGACCCTGCATGCCTATATGTATACATCTCACAAAAAACCAAATAAGAAGCGGTGAGTTTCCTTTTTCAAATTCCAGGCAATCATTGGGATTGTTCGACCTCAATTCTGAATTATTAAAAATTTCCTAGTAAGCGTTAGCGTAGGTACTTGGATTGTGGTTGTCATCGGTCAGTTTCATTTAAGATTCCAAGGATCTCGTCTCCAAGACTGTACAGCTGTACCCTTTACCCTCTCCTTATACCCCGCATTCCGCCAATGTCCCTAAAATGTCAGAACATAACCCCGTACCATTTTTCACATCGATACAAACCTTGATGATTTCACTGCCTTACTGACGTCATTCCATTTATCTTCGAACTTCCTATTGTTTTCCCTTTTTAGGGCTTTCCCTCCAGGCGTATCGGCGGAATTCCAGTTAAAGTCGACGCACATGCCAAGGTCTGGACTCTTCAGCCAAGTCATCGTGACGCCACGGAATCTTCTTTATACAGCCTGCTGCGTCAGATGAGCAGTTACTAGTTACTAGTTATCTTTGACATCATTCATTTCATTTCTGTGGGCATTGCTCTGCAACACCTGTCATGAAAGGCTGACGGAATATGACTATGGCAGAATGGGATGCGGACGCACGTCAACCTTCGTTGTATGATATTTGTCAGGTTCTCAAGGAATTACGGACCCAAGTTGATACATTCAAAGGAAAAAGTCGGAAAAGAATGACCGATTTGTTGAATGACATTGACAGCTACCAACACTGCAAGTCAGAGATACATGATTCTGGATGCTATTTGAGTATCCAAATACGTTTCGTATCTCCAAGGTGAGAAAAAGAATGCCTTTTGCAAATTGCCTTGCTAAAATCTCCTGCTCAGGACACTTGTAGAGGTATGGCTGTTTCGACGGTCAATGAAGTTGTCCTATTGAGAGGTACTCGAAAAGTCGACTGAAGGACGCTAACACAATCAATAAATAGTGCGCTGTGCAAGGTGATAAGAATCTGTTTTTGATACCTTGCAAGGTTTGATTCATCCAGCTATCCTAGCAAGGTAAACATATACTATGCTTCTTAAAAATACGTGCGACCACGGGCTCCAATTGCATACCGCATGATGGTCCTTGTGTCAGGTTTCTCATGGACTCTTCTCGCACTTTTCTTTTCCGTCGTTTTATATGTGCGCCATAAGCGAAACACCTGGAAGAAGCTGCCTCCAGGTCCACGAGGTGTTCCTATTTTCGGCAACGTCTTTCAACTCAAGACGCCACAATGGTTGACTTTTACAGAGTGGAAGAAAGAATACGGTACGTTTCCCATTATCGGCTTATTCAGAACTGTAATTTTTTATCGCATACTAGGCAACATCATCTATCTCAATCTCGCTGGTCAGCCAGCGATCGTACTTAACTCTCTAAAGGCAGCAGCAGACATCCTTGATCGTCGTGCCGGCATAAATTCAGACAGGCCAAGCTACATCGTTGCGTCAGAGCTGATGAGCCAAAATATGTTTATGGGATTCACCCCATACAACGATCTGTACGTCTTTTCACCGGATTTTATTGACATGCCGGCTTGCTTATTCAAGGAAAAACGTCAAGCTGGCGGACAATGCGTCGTGCTGCTCACGAAGGCTTGCACAAGGCCGTCACTCCAAGATTTCATCCTACACAGCAGAAAGAAGCCACTATTCTTGCGTCTGAAATTTTGGCAACACCACATGCTTGGGACGACCACCTCAAGCGTGCCGCTACTTCCGTCATTGCGTCTATCATTTATGACACGCCCACGCTCAAGACCGAGTCAGATCCCCTTGTGAAGGATGTGAACGAATTTACTGCCAGACTGACAAAGGCGGCGTTACCTGGTGCTCATCTTGTAGAGTCATTCCCATGGCTGAAATATGTTCCAGCTTCGTATGCTTCTCTTAAGCTTTACGATCGCACACCCTTGTCTGACATGATTCCTGTGCAGTTTAGCAAAGTGGAAGAGAGTCGCACTCGAATCGTTCGAAACAGATACTGCCATGTTAAAAAGACTTATGGAGCCTGTACGCCGTATAGTCGTAAGTCACTCCCTCATTATGGAAGTAAAATGCGATAATTGACGGTCCTCTTCAGCTCGCTGGCGATGAATCCCTAAGTTTCACCGCAACCCTTCTCACTGATAAAACTCATGGCATGAACGTCGCCGAAACAGCTTGGCTTGCCGGAAGCGTCTAGTCCGTTTTTCTTCTCACAAGAAGGTTTTTATTTCAGAAAAAACTGAACTTTGATTTTTTCAGCTCTGCAGGTGCGGAAACGACTTCTGCGGTGATGGCGTGGTGGATGCTCGGCGTTGCAGCTTACCCTGACACCCTCAAGCGCGCTCAGGAAGAAGTAGATGCGGTTGTTGGTAGAGATCGCTTACCAACGTTCGACGATTTCGAAGAGTTGCATTATATCCGAGCTATGGCTAAGGAAGTCCTGAGATGGCGTCCGGTGGTATGTTCTATCCTAATTCCTTTCATCCCGATGTAATATGGTTTTTGCATAGGCGCCTTTAGGCTCCCCCCATCGGACTAGTGAGGTTCGTCGAGTGGTCCATTTATCTCTAGTCCACACTAAATATCATTCAGCACGACACCTATGAAGGTTTTTTTATACCAAAGGGAACCGTTATCATCCCGAATATTTGGGGCATCAACAGTGACCCTGAATTGTTCGGCGAGGATCCGCACGCATATAATCCTGGTCGATTCCTCGACACAAACGGACGTCTTAAGCCGGCACTCTACGATACAAAGGACGAACACCATGTGACATTTGGTTTCGGAAGGAGAATATGCGTTGGGAAATATGTCGGGAACGACTCGCTCTTCATAGACATCGCTACCCTAGTCTGGGCGATGGATATTCAATATGCCGGAAAGGAAAAGATCGACCTGGAAGGATATGTGGATGAAGGCATAGTCATGTGAGTCTTATCCAAAAAAAAAAGAGATATAACATTGAATAAAATCTGGGTGTGCTAGACGACCTCCACCTTTCGACTGTAAATTCACGCCCAGGTATCCAGACGTCCTTGAAATCCTAGAAGATACACTGGAATCCTACGAATTTAAAAAATGAACAGAAACTTCGCTACAATTATCATATAGAACCTCTGGCTAATTAAAATTGTCACAAAAGATACATGAGATTTTCGGTGGACCTGGGAGATTTTTGTCTGGCCTCTCGTCGAGAGGCAGTGGAATTCCATGACATATATTCACAAGTTCACTCTTATCGTCTTTGAATCTTGTCCATTAGAATCGGGCTGGTATGCCAGTGGCCACTGTCTTGATTCGGACCAGCCAGGTTGATATATCTCAGTCCAGATGGATCCACTGACTCAAACATTACATGATTATGGTTATGCCAATCACTCTTCACCGACCGCCACAATCATCGCTAAGTGGTCTCCGAAGAACCTAGTGTAATGCCCATGGCCTATATTGTATATCAATGATCTGCAAACAAACTGAACACGTCCAATAGCACAACTTTGCTTGTATGAACAACAATTGATAGCCATAGAAAGAACAACTTGAATTGGTAACTCACTTTCCATTTACGAGCGACTCAGACTGGTTATTATCTGACGTTGAGAATAAAATTTCACTATATCAATTTGATGTCAATAGATATATATAACCAACTAATACATCTAGTGAAACCCTAGCTTTCATAACGTAGATGCACCCAGATTTGAAATGTCACAAAAACCGAATCGTAAGTATTATTTACAATGTACATACTACATATAAATGTATTGAAACCAAACATTCTTGCGTCAAAACTTAAATACAAGGGGTATACTTTTTACGAATTTTATTATTGGCCATCGTAATTGGAAGGATATACAAGATGAGGGTCGAAACAACATCAACACACGTCTCCCAAGGAACGATCGATGGAGCAAGAAGGCGAAAGACGAGACTAGCGACGGATGTCATTTCCAGCCAAAAGCATCTTCGGTTCTGCTCCAACATATAATGGCCCGAAGGGAGGTGGCGCCTCTGCGCTCTTTTCATCGACCCAACCTTGCAAATCATATCCGCATTTTTTAAAATCTTGACATTCGATAACTGGCCTTATTTTTCTCTTTTCCCCATGGTGTTTCGCCATATCCTCCACGAGTCGAAAGACACCCGCTGCGAGCCGCTAAATTAAAAAGCCTGCGGAATCAAATCTGATTATACATTGAGGTTTTGCGTTGTCGAAATATGCCGTGTAAAATTTCCCAAATGCCGTGGCGAGCTGGTTCACGGAATTGCTGCTTCACACCTAGTCCCAAGGTCATGTCGAGGATGATGCCATAGTAAGACTGACTGCCCTTGCCACCTTGTCTTCTAAGCTAAGAGAAACGGCAGCCTGCGCTTGCAGGGCTGCCAGAAGTTTGGATGGTGAATAGACCTGGTACGAAGATAACCAGCTGTCAGGCAAAACAGAAAATAAAAAGCTGGCGGTTTCTTGATCTGGAATGATGAAAAGAAAGGATCAAAGTACGGCAAGAGCAAAAAAAAAAAAGGAAAAAGATTAAGGAAGGCAGGCAGATCAGGGTGAAGTGAGTCAGCTCTCAAGCAAGGCACCGGACGCACCACGCACCGCTCGGCTCTACTATTGTCTGCTGGTTTACGTCCCCAAGCCGGCTCAAGTGCAAATCTTCGCATTTCTCATCGAGGCATGTTCCACCTCCAGGCACCTCATATTGACAAAGTCGTTTCGAAGGATCGAGACGCCTACTGATGGCAGCCTCACGCAACAGCTGCAAATCTGGAATAAAAGCGGAAAACGAAGGTTGGATAACAGCTGTCCAAGTAGAAGAGTCAGATGGAAATGAAGACCAAGGATACGGACGCATGGGAGGAGGTGAAGACGAATCGGATGTCGTGGACAATCGACCACGCAACAAAGGGTATGATTCAAAAGGAGATAAATAGTCAGTAAACATTGCTTCCCCAGAGGAACCTTCATTGGTTAGCAGTTGCCGCAATCCCTCCAGGAAGGGTGACTCTCTTGCGTCTTGTTTTAGGAGGGCTGGTGTTATCGACGGGCTCTTGTTCACCTGTAGCGGGATCAAAGATGTACATTTAAGTCATGATTCATCGTGTGGTCATGCCACAATCGAGAAGAAGAGAACGAACTCTCACGACGCACCTGTGCCGACGACGACGGAAGGGTGTCGACGTCGACTATGGAAAACATAGATATTTGGTCTTGATCTTGTTGGGCGATTGGCTCAGGTACCTATAGAAATTAGCACGAGGAAGAGATAGAAGGAATTGGGTAAATGGGATGAACGTGATATGACCGAAGATCATGAGACAATAGCAAGAGCAACAAAGACATCTGGTAAGAACGATGCCGGCCGGTCATCAAAAAAAATAATCCTTGCCACTTGTAGTTCCACCCCTTCAAAAACTTCATTCAAGAACAAGCGTATGCGCCGAAAGAACAGGACGAATAAAATCGAGTGAGAAATATGAGAAAGATTATTAGCAACCAACAGAATCAAGGAGAGAAATTGCAGTCTGACCTTGGTTTCCAGGACGTTGCGTGGCATGTTTGACTAGTCGCGAAATATGATCAACTTTGGAATTAAGAGACAAGAAGACTTACTGATTGGACTTTTGGAGACGCTCCTGGTAATAGGCAATGACGCCTCCGAGATTTCTCCAGCTAAAGAGTGACAGTGTTAGAACCCAAAGAGAATTTAAGAAATGACTCACGGGGAGAAGCAGACTCTGAACTCCGACGGGTGATAATTTCGGCTCGCAGGTCATCGGTATTTTCCGCAGGTTCAATCGGTGAGAGGCTCGACATCTCAACGTCAAGCTCCAGCTTCATTCGGATGGGTTGAGGATGAGCAATGGACATTGATTCTCCGTTTGAAGGTGTGTCTGCAGAAGAGCCAGCAGTCCCTCTCGCCTATAGACATGGTAAATATAATTATTAGAAACGTAGTGCCGCAAACTCACAGCCAGCTTCTTCATCCGCGTTTCTTCTTCACATCGGGCAATCAGTTCACGCATCCTTTGGATCTCAAGCTCTTTCTGAAGAAGAGCAGACGGAGATACAGAAGCATTGGGGGTAGACGGTTTGCCAGCAGATGATGACGGGTAGGCAATAGGTTTACTCCTTCTCGACGATGTCTGTTCTGAAAAGGGCGCTGACAGCACATGTCGAGAAGACCCATCCTCTCCTTCACTGTCGCTTAGTTCAATTACGCATCTCCTCGAACCGATGTTGCCAAAAGTAGTTCTAGGCTGTTTTGCGGGCAGTGGATGCGACAAGCCGTTTCTCCGTGGAACGGCATCGAAGTCAAAATCCGTCGCAACGGCACGTTTCATACTCCGACGAGATGGATGGGAAGGGGCATATGCGATCAAGTGCACATGCGACTGAGCTCTTTCTTCAGTGTCCGAGGCCTGAGAAAGTGTTGACGACGACCCGGATGTTGGAGGTGCCTTGACAGAAGCCAAGGCATGCGCATTATTTGATGTAATAGGGGTTTCGGCGGAAATAGGAGATGTTTGTTCAATGGTCGATGCATTCTCTTCGAAAGGAGTAATTAGACGTCCAGAAGAATCCTTGAGGTGTGGATCAGTGGCGGATGGTTCAGTAGCTTCTTGCACATCCATCTTATCCGAGGCATCCTGGCGCTCAGAACATGGAGACACCGATCGGGTGCTATCTCCCACTTCAGGGATAGATCCAATGCTATTAAGAAAATCATCCACGGCCTCCGTAGCAGACGCAGGAGTGACCCCAGAATGCTCCTGTGCAACAGAAAATGCCATTGTGCCATTGGAGGAGTCAATTGAAATCGAGTGTCTTGTCCGGCGGGAGGCTTGAGCAGCCTTCCGGGCTAACAGCTCTTGCCGTCGTTGCCGCTCTATATCATGTAGATCTATGCTCGGAGAATTTGTTAGAGAAGGGACATTGGCTAAAGGCGATCGGACCACTGATGAAGGATGTAATTGTTTATCCACAGAATTCTTCCGACCTCCGGGCAGAGGCGGGGGTGGCATCACGACCTCAGGCAAATATGGGACAAATCCAGAAACATCGAAAGGTTCAGGTAATGCAAGATTGAGCTCAGAAAAGACATAAAAGATGGCTTCTCTGCTGACACCGCAATCCACCAGATAAACGGGAGGAACACCCCAACCAAGAAGGTCCAGAATAACATCTTTGACAATCTCATATTGATCCTGTGTTACTGTTCCACAAAAAAAGTTAACTTAAGCCGCAGAGCAACGAAATTTAGATTACTCACGTGGAAGCCCTGGACGCACGCAATTCGGACCAACGGACAATAGGTTGGAATGCGACTCCAAATGAACGGTGTCCTGCATTCGAACATCTGGCGAGGATATCCTCGCCGAGAACTGATGTGAATGCCCCACTAATCTATCCGGGTAACTCAGATCCATTTCTGACGAAGGTTGATTAGGGGATCCTTGGTCGAGTTGCATGAGTTCGGGAGTAAGTGGTTTTGGGGACAAAAAAACTTGTCTTCGGGAACTTGACCGATTGTTGACAGGAAGAGATTTCGACGGTAGTAAAGGTTCATCCTCTTCGCTAATCTCACCCTCCTCCCTTCCCAGCTGCTGGTCGACGGATGATCGTGATTTCTCTGTTTCTGATGTAACTGACGGGGGTGTCGAAACGTCCTTCATGGGTACATCCTGGGAAGTGTCCTCTGCGCCGTAATCTAGTTGGAGCGCATCGCTAGGTGGTGGAGGGCGAGAAGAAATAGAAGCTGGTCGTTGAACGTGTTTGCGACGCTTCAATCTCAAAGTTGACAAAGCAGCCGCTCTTAGCGATGTCTCTGAATCTGCGGGAGGCTCTGTCGCCGTCGTCGATGCGGTAGTTGTGCGGTTCATGGATGCAGACCTCGAACTAAGAACTAATAAGACAGGATGAAAACAGGCTCCATTAGCATTATACTTACCAATATATTCGCACGGCTAGATCTTGCGCACAGACCTGGCCTAAACTTTACACATGGAGCATCAATGGAGCAGCGTAATTGCGTGTCTTTAAAGGTTGAGAACTTTCCATATCCGCAGCAGTTCTTCCGACCATGAAGGCCTTGACCATCCTTGGACAATTCTTCCCCCCAAAGAGCCGCTTCAGTACTGACGACATTCCAGACCTAACAGGAAAGGTCGCCATCGTCACTGGCGCCAATACTGGTAATCCTTTGACACTCTACCCTGTCTTTTCCTGCTAAACCCACTTCGATAGGTATCGGAAAGGAAATAGCAAAGGTGAACATCTTATTTGCCAACCCCGCAGGGTGACCTGACAATGTAATAGGGTCTCCTCGCACACAACGCAAAAGTCTACATTGCCGCTCGCAGTCAAGAAAAGGCAGAACAAGCCATTAGTGACCTTAAGCAGCAAACTGGCAAGGAGGGCGTCTGGCTGCGTCTGGATCTGTCTGACTTGAAATCTATCAAAGTATCAGTTGAAGAGTTTTTGAGGTACACTGAAATTGGCATAGCATTATGCGCGACACATACTGACATTGGGGCTCTAGCAAAGAAAAGGACCTCCATATCCTTATTAATAACGCGTAGGTCGCTCTCAAACTGTTGTTTGAAATGCGACTGAATAGCAATTCAGTGGAGTACTCTCCCCTCCTATAGACGAGCTCACTGTACAAGGTTATGATCTTCAATTCGGCATCAATGTTCTTGGTACGCTATCTAGTCCAGAGCTTCAACAATAATGTCGTTCAATTATATTCAGGACATTTCTATTTTACTAAGCTACTGCTACCCGCACTTATCTCTGGCGCACAATCCACCTCAGATGGAAAGGCACGCGTCGTGACATTGTCGTCGCTCGCAGCGTATTTTTCTCCTCGTTTGGATCTCGACCTGACGAAGGATTCCGAATTAAGTAAGAGAAAGAAGACCTTGGGTATGACGCTTTATGGGCACAGCAAACTCGTATGTATTCATTTCTGTCTTTACATTACCCTTTCCTCACAGGAGTTACTCAATTTTTAGGGAAACATTCTCTTCTCTAACGAACTCGCTAAGAGACATGGTGATCAAGGGATAATTTCCTCCGCTGTACATCCTGGATCCATCAATAGCGACCTGTACAGGAGTATGAGCTGGATAGAAACTCTGTTTATGGTGAGCTCCAGTCCATTGCAGTGAATTCGCATATCTACATAAAACACGCAGAAACCAGCGTTGCATCCCGCTTCCCGTGGCGCTCTGACCCCGCTATGGGCAGCAACTTCAGCCGAAGGACTCGAACTTAACGGCAAGGTACGATCCATATCTCTTTTTTCTGTTGCCAATATCTACACCTGACACACTTTAGTTCTTAATTCCTTGGGCCAGAGTTTGTACCGATCCTCCTTCAGCCTTGAATGACGAAGATGCAGAAAAGTTGTGGCATTGGTGTGAGGAGCAGGTTGCAAATATCTGATTCACGCTTTGTTGTGAATCTCTGGTGCAGTTGGAAGCATACCCCACCAAGTTCAATACACATACTCAGCAGTATCTATTATGTATCAGTTCTCCGTCATAGGAACCGAGCTGAATAATCTGTGTCAACAATTTGTACCCGAATGTCAAACAGTAAGCTGTCTACTAGTGTCTTTTTGCCGGACCTCGACGTGCCCTATCAACCATTTTTAGCCTGTGAGTGATATCCGAGAATTTGATGTCGAAGGGAGCAACGTTGGTGCTTTTCTTCTAAGCCCATCAATCTCAACAGGTGAAGGCCAACCAAAAGCGGTAGACCAGGAGTGAGGCCTAGGGTTGGCATCGTTTTTTCATTGGTCCTTCATTTTATTTCTTGTTTAGGGCTTGCAGGACTGGAAGCAGATTTGTTTGCATACATTGGCTTCTTCGTGAAGGGCGCTCGAATTCAAACGCCCTCCCAAATGCAGCTTCCCTCGGGTCGGCATTCATACGAACTCGAAGCCAAAGGCGTCTCATTCAGTATTTGTAACAATTACTCGAAATTACATTAAATGTTAGCCTCACATACTACCCGAATCCCGCACTAACCTTGCACTGGATCGAGTCCCCACAGAGGCAGCATATGTCAGAACGGTTAATACCACCGTGTAGACGTTCGACATTTTGCGTGTGTTACTTTTGCCCTCATTGAAATCATCATTGATGAGTTCATCGTTATCCATTCCAGAGTAGTAAAGTTAGCCAGGAGGCGATCTGGAATGGCATAACGGAAGTGGGCGGATGAACATAACGGCCTAGATACCACCAGGTTGGATATCCATGTCCAACAGCAAATCATCCATTCTATAGGAAGTGGCAGAAAGAAAAGGAAAGTAACGCCATAAGCGTCAGTGAGGCCTAATAAACAAATAACGACAAAGAACAAGTAGATAGAAACACAAACAACTGATTGGAAAGAGAAAAGTGGGTTGAGTGTGAACGAACTAAAGTTTGGTTCATTAAACCATTGTCACGATCCTGTCGCATGAGTTAAATTAGGAGAAACCTTTGTTGGAGTGGGAGGTGGAGCGGGAAATGCTTTCATGATACTCGCAAAGGTCATTGTTGTGACCCCATTACCGTTGATCGCCGTCGAGACAGGTGTTTGGGACTGCTTCTGTCCATGTCGTTGAGTTTGCTGTCCCTTTGAGGTCGACTTCGTGCGCCGTGTGTTCGAACTTGTCTGGGGAGAAGTTGCATTCATACTAGCTTTGGCAGCAGCCGCCCTGCTCCTCGTAACCCTTTTCTGCGTCTGCGGCTGCGTATCCTGGTCTGGCACTAATGGTGCCGATACCGACGGTATTTGTTGTTGCTGAGGTGACTGAAATTCCTGAATCACGAGCCGACTACTATCGTAATCGGTCGGTGACTGGGATGCCATCATCGCCATTGTCTGATGCTGCTGCATTTGCGAGACTATCGACGGAGACATGGGTGGAGGCCCAGATACAGAAATTGCTGACCCAGATGACTCAGGGACGATGCTACCCTGCTCCTGGGCTGCCTTAGATTCTGCCTGAGCAATGATGTGCTGGGGATAATGAGATAATCCTCTCGGCAGAATAGGATCTACAGCTTCGTTGCGCCGAGGATAGTATGCGCCTATCGGCATGGAAGCGTCGTATTCCTCAGGAAGCGCTGGAATCACTGCAGCATGGCGCCCGCCAAGGGGACTGAGATGAATGTAAACAGAGAATCAATTTCCCCTTGGGAAAACAAAACTCACCCTCCTTCCACAAAATTTTGCCATACATAATCCTTCAATTTATCAGCACCCAAGAGCTCTTGTATAAGATGTTTAATCGTATTCTGTCCCAGCCCGAAAAAATCAGGCCCAGATACTGAATTAGAATGTTGTCGATTCCGAATCGCGTTTGCTTGTTTGACGATACTTGACCATGCACCAGTTGCGGTTCCTGCAATCACAGGCTTGTCGGGACGATCCGAAGGTATGATTTGAAACTTGGGCCCATCGCCACCGTCGAGAATCGTGCAATGATAGACGACCTCAAGAGTTGGATCAAGCGTCGACAAATACCGTCTAAGATCGATGGACGAAAAAAATTATTATTTTAAACATGCCCTTCGGGCAATTTTGTCTGAGGCGACTCACCTCGTGACTTCATACCCGACAGGGAAAATATACCTCTCCGTATGAAAATGATCCCGCATACACACAGTTCCGAGATTGATGACAGTCATGATGCCTACGTTCAGTGGCAACATGGGCTTTCCCGTCCTATCCCTTGGGACCATCGGAATGCTGAAGCTTTTTGTGGTAACGGTATGTGACTTCAGTCTTTTGGGTTTAACAACTCGCTGTTGATCCTGTTGTGAAGGAGTTGGTTGTTGGATTTGTTGCTGGGGTTGGGGAGGTTGAGGAAGAGGGACCCCTGGGATTGGAGGATAAATCCCATTTGAGCCTGGTACTATGGGATAATAATATGGATTGTAAGGTATAGGATATGTACCAGGCGCATTTGGCGCAATTGAGGGACCAGGGGCAGTGTAGAAGACGGAGTAAGGGAAGAACACTGGGTGTCCCGTTGGCGAGGTTGAACTGCCACGTTGATAATTGGTGGCAAGAGCAAGATATGGATTATTGCTGAGATTCGACGATGTAGAGGTCGGAGTAGATGTTGGAGTACTGGCACTTGCACTGGAGTTAGCGGTATTAGTGTCAACGGATGGCGGCTTGTGAACATTCATGGGGGTGTTAAAATTTGGACCTTCGGCTGTAGTTGTAGAAAGCAGGCTCGGGTCCAAGTTAGGATCCACAGTGGTATTTGATGTCGTTGGTGAATTTGCAGCGTTTTGCGCTGCGATGGCGGCCTCTGCAACTCTGACAATACTTTCCATAGAAGGTGCTTGTGTAGAATTGGCAATAGGACTCCCTGTTACCATCGTAACCTGACCCGTTGACTCGGCGATCTGGCGTGGCATTGTCATTTGAACATCCTGCCGAACGGGTGTCGAACCTTGAGAAGTGGAAGGTTGGATAGACGCTACAGCACTGGCGGCAGCTTCCACTTGAGCCGCTGCTGCAGCAACGGCAGCAATAGAAGAACTCCCTGAATTTCTTTGTGATCTTCGAGCTGCAATCCTTTGAGACGAACGGGAAGAAGTCTGAGTTGAATCCCCATTGGCAGCAAAGTGGCGCAAATTTGACTGAGTCTTTGCTGCTGCGTTCGTCACCTGAACTCCGCTCCCAGATGCGTGAGAGAGGGAACGACTGGAGTTTGGGAGCGAATTCAGGGATGATATCCCGTTGGACTGTACTGAAGCGCGTAATCGGGGAGTGGTGGCCGCACTACTGAGTGATTTGAGTGTGTGACTATCGCCTTCCCCTTCTACTCTCCGTGTAACGGATTCCTGTGTGGACTTTCCAAGAGTTAACGACCCCGACTCGGGAAATTGGATCTTTGCCTCAATTTCTTTCATTTCCGCACGGATGTGGCTATAAACAGAACACCGGATGTCACAGATTAATAATAGTGGGGTAGAAAAAATAACATAAACACACTCTCGTTCCTCACACATGCGAACCTTACGTTCATCGGGTCGATTAGAATCTAAACAAGATTCCTGCAAAGACATGACAAGACAAGCATTAATGCTCAGATCCTGGAGAAAATATCAGAAGAGTACCTCTTCCAGCTCGTGAATACGCCTTTTAAGTGACTTGTACTTTTCAGCCATCACCTGCTGAGATTTGGGAGAGGCCGCTGAAGTGCCAGAAGCCACATTCGAAGGACCCGTCATGAACTTATTCGACCACAAGAGTAGAAATTTGAAGCCAGTATAGCAGATGTAGATGTCGGCGAAGTCAAACCTGGCAAAAGAGTGTTTCCAAGATTATTCGGGTGTAGAATGCCACAAGACAAGGATACCAAACATGACCACATATCACAATACCAACGCCCTGGGTTATCAATAACCACCACAAATGCAGCATCTCCATCTAATTTCACTTCGTTTGGCATTCGACCACTCTAACGGCCACTATTTTCACAACAACTACATGGAGTAAAATATGAATTGTAGAGAGAGAGGTGAAGATCCAATCCATGAGGCCGCAGCCAAACAATATGAAAGGCAACAGCCGAAACCTTAATTTTGAGAACGTGCCGCCGTGACCAGTCCGTTGGAGCTAAAGTTTAAGGATACCTTCACCGCGACATCATACTTTCCGATTTCACCTTGGCTCACTATAAAATGAAGGGTCGTGGAGACAATACTGTTTCTGATTACCCTTCTCGATGTTACTCTTCGTCCTCCTCAGTTTATTTGTTGTAGGAACAGCATTTGCCCAACGTATTACGATCGCCTATCCTCCGAATGACTACAGTGTAAGGGCAGGTTCAACACTCATCGTAGAGTTGGATCAACCAGTGATTATTTGTGAATTTATCTCATTGCCCTAATGCCAACGACCTTTTGCCAGAACTCGTTCTCTAATTTGAAAGAAGTTGCAATCATAATCGGTCTCAATTCGTGTAACACAACAGTCTGTCCTCCTTGTGATCTTCTTGGATCCATTCTATATAACGGAGGCTACAATCCGCTGTTGGACATGAATCCTCCCGGACGCAAACCACCATACCAAAACTTCTCACTCTCCATAGCTCCCTCATTCAAAAAGGGTCGTGCTCAGCTCAATATCTTTCATGTAGCCCTGAATGGGGTCAGTATATTCGCACGTGTCTTCAGATAACTCTGATGTTCATCCAATAACAGTCAGGTCCTTCACCATTCACTGACGTTCAGAACATTACGCTCAATATTACCTGATGTCATACGGTTCTCATCACTTGCATTCTATCCTGGATCTCGTCTATTGTTAGATACAAGCTTTTTCAACATGCGATTGGATGGTTATACCCGGCAAATGCAATAGATTCAATAATAGAGCCTCAGTTCCGGTAGTATTCTGCGATACCTGTGCAATTTGATAACCGTCAATATGAAATGACATTGTTAGTTTTCAGATGTCAATCAAGGATAGGAATCTCAATGACGAAGCGCAGCGGAGGAGGTGGGATGATATAAAAACATTCACCTTACGAAGGAAAACCGAGTATCCCTACCAACCCATCAATGAAACTCTTGTACACTCTGCTCGTAACTTCTCTCAGCGTCATCGGATGTATAGCCCAAAGCAGCCATATAGGCAGTCCCGCCTCTGGAACAAATATATCATCTAACCAACAGATCACCGTCCAGGTTGTGAGACCCGTATGTACGTCCACTCTTTTGACATCAATCCGCTCATCTGGGTTTTCTACAGAACAGCATCATGGGGTCCACTGAGGTCGGAATGGTCATAGGTCTCCTACAATGCCAACAAGACCCATGCCCTCCTCCCAATGCGCAGCTCGGTTACATTGTTTTCAACGGCCAGTTTAGCCCTCAGCTCCACTCGGACAAGCCTGGGGAACCATACCAAAATTTCACCGTCACAGTCCCCGCCTTTCAGTCCAACTTTGGGACGACGAAAGCCCAGTTAACCACTGCACGCTTTCATTTGATTGGGGTATGTTTCGCATTTACTTTTCATTTGCTGCGTGGGAGTTGATCCGACCTTTAGGCCGGTCCATCACCTGTCCTTGAGTTAAATAATGTGACATTAAATATTGTGTACTAAAGAGATTGGTTCAAGTAATTCCTGTAAAGTTGTGTCAAGGGCCAGGATTTCCCCATCGAAACAAGTTCGAATGCAGATGCGTAATCTGCAGGAACGGTAGATATGTTTGATAAATTGAACTTGCTGAAGTTGGACGATCTTGTTGGCGAGATTGCTATCTTCTAGCGGATGAATTCATTTAATCTTCATGCCGCCTTTATCTTTCAAATTTTCCTCATCACTGCTGATTACTTCCTTTTATCGTAAAATCATTGAACTACCAAATTTGGACATGTAACTTCGAACTTCGTTTGATCAGTCAGCTCGGCTCTACTATGACTCACAAGTATGTGTGCCTCTGCTCCTAGAAGCACAAAACTAAAGCAGAATTGACTCTAACTTGAGTCACAACAGCCACAACTTACCTACTATTCAAGTTTCGTGCAACAATACTTTTAGCGCCTTGCTCGCAACACAGCCACAAAGCACCTGCAAATTGGAGGATTTGTTTTGCACTTGTCACCTGTTCCTTTATTGCTGGCAGAAGATGCGAACAAATTTTAAACAGTTCCGAAACCCAATCTCTTCCCCACTACTCTATATATACTTATGTGCAAGGAATGATGAATGTTGATCCGATGCAATGATGTTTTCTTCCCTAAACTACTCTGTTTATAGCGTCGTTATTCAAATGTAAAGATTGAATGTCTTATGAGGTCCTCCGTCATGAATTTCAAGACGAAGTACAGTACGAAAGGTCTGAAAACGCTTTTTCAGTCATGGCTTGCGTTGATAACACTCGGAGATGCAGGTATACGGGGGAATAGCCGCGGTACTGCTTTAACTCTCGGAATCTACAGCTATCGGACCCGATGATATTTAAGTAAGTCGTCCCCGGCCAGGTGCTTTCACATCAAGGTGATATTTCGACCAAAACAAGGAGATCGTCAAAGGAAGCAGATTGTGGGTAACCTTTGGTATCCACGAGGCGTCAAACAGACACGGGATCCGCGGCCTTTTGAAAGTCTATGAATTAACTTCCGACATTGAGCGCCACCTCCGAAGTCTTGGTGCAAGTGTCCTATTACCCCATTTCCGAAGCCATTGAATTCCCTCGAGAGATTCGAATGGTCTAAAGATCGCAGCAAACTGTGTGACTGAATAAAGCAGCATGGTGGCCAAGCGAATCAGAACTTGGATGAAGGGGACTCGGACACGTGCACAACATGCTCGCGAGAGTTCTATGAGCCAAATCCGTTGCAAGCAACTCCATACCAAGTTGACAAGCCATTGTAGTTCATATGAGAAGCACCCAAGCACAAACGGAACGAGTGATGCGGTACAAACCACAACACACGACTCGGCACGATATCATAAGCTCCTCCCGTCCTTAGGCCGGATTAAACGCCCACAGAGATGTTGCATTTGTGAGCGCAGAAGATACTAGGCTAGGTGTAGGCGCTCAAGAAGCAAGGTTTGAAACAGGAAACAAAGAATGCTATGCAAAAATGTTGCGTAGGCTCCCATCGATTATCATGGAACCCGATTTCGTGGTGTGGATAACTTTGTAGGAGGAAATCATGTGACTTCTCTGTGCATACAGAAAGGAGATAATATCATCGCAGGTGAAGGATTCGCCTCGTGTTGGAAAACGTGCTGCTCTCCCTGAGTACATAATAGCCCTCGAAATCCCTATGCAGAGACCCGAGGGAGATTATATCTTGTACAACACAAGGTTTTACCTGTCCAATTTATCTGAGGTAGAGTAAGATTCAAAGGCATTAGACACTTACCTTAAAATCATTGTGTACCGTCAGTCACTCACCAACCTCGTGGCCACACTGAAGCCTTTTATAAGAGGTCTCTTTATCTTGGATCACATTCCACACCCTGGCGACCTGTTCCTTTTCCATCATCACACTTTTCCGCATGTTCTGGTGGACTAAACCAAATCACTCCTATGAACCAAAGACACCAAAAATTAGTAGCATCTCACTTCCAGACGGTCGATATACACCGATAACATACCAACCTTTATACAACGAGCGGTCTTCCAAGCGAAATTCATTCTTGAAGCGCTTTAACCCCGCAGAGAGTCGGACAACGACACCGCTCAAGGATTCACGGAACCCTTACAAAATTCCGGTGGCATCAGAGAGATCGAGGGCGAGAACAGTCTCAATTCCGATTAGATATTTGGAAGGTATGTCTTCATTCATTTCCTGTCGCACCCTTTTGATTTAATCGCTTTGAAGCGCCGCAACCGATTCGGCCTCACCCGTCCCAAGGCCCAATTACGGAACATGTCGACAAGATAAGAATCGATCCATCAAGGGGGACGCTTGCACCGATTGGAGGTTCGGGCTTTATCTTTTCAACCCGTTTATCCATCTTCTGGGATTTCTGATCCCTTTTCCAGTTCCTTCGGCAACGTATCTCGAGGAGAAAATCCAACGAGAGAAGCCTGAAGTCACAAAAAAAGACATCTCCCTCGCTAAAAACATGTGTAAGTCGTGGATTAACCATTGTCCTTTTGATCACTTACCAGAAATACACCAGCACATCAAGAATACTATGATATGCGAAGGAATTCCGAAAAAACGAATGGTACTTACACTATGGGTGAAGATAGCCTACGATGAGTCATTTATAGCAAAGCTAATTTCGTGTTCTATATGCAGCTCCTTCGAAGGCTTGGATTCAGGAACAAGAAGAACACGCAAGACGCCATGCACCATCAGCACCGCCGACGAAGAAAGGTGTTTAGTCTTGTTCTCAATCGTATTGAATGCATTGTGGCTTTAACTTCCGATGATAGCAGATAGAAAGATAGTGGTCGAGGAAGCCGATGATCTCGAAAGTTTGAAGCCGATACCTGTAGTGGACGCTGCGCCGGGTATGCCCCTACACAACTCCTAATTCAACTACGTTACTAACAGTTCACGTCAGTAACTTCCAAACCGACAAGTGAGTACAGGCTTGTTATCTGTATAATTTTTTCTCACCGTCTACGCCTGCAGTGCCACTGACAAAGCCACTTAAACCCGCTTTGAAAAAAACACCATCGATCAAGCAGCAAGTCAACAAACATCTAAACAAAATACGTGAACATGGTGAGTACAACGTCGCGGTAATGGAGCAGAGCTAACCCTGGTTAAGGCGATTCAAAGGCCTATTATTCTGAGAATGAGATGGAGAGACGGAGAGAAAGAGAATGGTCGACCCCAACAAAAGGCGAGCTTTGTTTGCTGTCTGAATAATGATGGGACTAACTTTGAGATTTTAGTATTCAATGCACCGTCAAAAGCATTTCTGGAGGATCAAAAGAAGATGGCTGAAGCACATATGAAGGCGAAACAGCAGAAAACATGGGTCCCGTCCCACCAACACACATACTCGACGCCAATGCCGGCGCCGGCGCGTGAGTTTCGTGAGTTCTGCAACGTTGCCATCCGTCACTGCATATTAATATCGCTTTAAGAACCTCCGTCTTTCCAACAAAACAATTCCAGCTCGACTGGTTCCCCGACTGACAGTATTTTGCGTCAGTCCACTCATCATTATGCGAGTCTGACACTGACCTGTTTTTGCAGAACAAAATTACCACCGAACCCGACGCGGAAGTAACACAGAAAATCCTCGGCCAAAACATTATATGCCGGCTTACATCAAAGACTGTGAGCTTCATGATTGCCTTCTGTAACTATTTAGACTGATCATCAGTAAAGCGAAATTAACAGAATTCGAACCCACTCTTGAATGGCCTCTAGTTGAATATGACGCACGCCAACATTTATCTATGCCATTGTTGTACTTCGATACTGGGTTTAACCCTCGTCATGCCAGATATGAGGTATGCACATTACGAGGCGGACGGAGGATACCGCTCGCCCCGGAAGAACGCAATGCGCACATGTCCCAGAACACCCTCTTCCACCAGGTTGTAATCACGAACGAACTGCTGAAGCAGTGGCCCATTGTCGTTTACCCCAGTCAACCAAGCCAGAGAATTCGTGTCGTCGACATCTTCAGGGCGATTTATGATACTTACGCCGTGCCGCTGACAAGAGAAGAGCTCGCGCTGTATGGGCCTGACTACATTCAGCGTTGTGAGCGTGCATTTTTCCAGAGGTGCAAGGACGCACAGGAATCCACACACTTTCTGGAGAAACAAGGCATGTCACGAATCGACCTATTAAAGGGGAGACGAATCTTCAAGGGTCTTGTCCATCGTTCTGGTCTTCCAAATCACTATTTCGAATTGATTTTCGATAAGGGACATTGATTGCAATTTTTATCGGTTTTCGCTTTCGTGCTTCTTTATTTTTCAACCCGTTTCACGACTTTTGACGACTCTGATATTCTTTATGGTAGTATTCTCTGACATAGTTTGGTGAGTCGTCATTCCGTAGGGGTCGCTTAATATACTCACACTTACCTCAAGGTTATTATCGATTGTACCCATGCTCGTTTCCCTAATCCCCTCATTAAATATTTCTGTTTTTCATTTGTTAAGTAGCACATATGTTAGCATTTCACCAACGGCAAGCCTCCGCTTTTTCTCGCATTGTACAACGTCTGTATTTTAGCCAATTCTTACCCCCTATGATAATCATTAAAAAATTTTCTGTGTCGTAATACTTAAAGCTCGAACCCACCTTGTAAACAAAAGGTCAAAGCCCAGAGGAACACCGCTCTGCAAGATGTGATAAAGTGCCCTGGAACAGCCGACACATAGAAGCGCCCAGAGCTTAGGAGTAAACATATCTGGTCTTGTAGCAAGCCGATAAAATTGATATCAAAGGCCAGACCCAGGACAGAACACACAAGAAATGCAGATGGAAATTTTTTGAAAGCAACCAGTCCCTATCTTGACGTAGATCAAATAGATATTGGGTGTGCACATCTCCGAGCACTAAAATATGTTTGCGACTTGTTTCCTTTTGGAGTATTCGTCGAGCTCGGAGCACACGAACAGAAATTTAACTCAGATGGGAATTGATTTATCCAAGAAGTGCCTTTAGTCCGATGAATCAAAGCTCAGTTGAGCATGTAAATCATGTATCTCAAGCGACGAGACCTACATCTTAGCGGCCTTGTTGCATTGCAGCTGAAAGTGGCGATAGACATCTCCCCACTTTCTTGTGATGACCTCTGTACAGTCGATGCTGAGAGTTCAAATCGCTCATCAGCGGAACCGTGGTTGAGGGATAAAAAAAAACTGAAAAGGAGACAGGAAGTCGATGGTGGTGAGAGGGAACGAAGAAAGATTGATGCCCCACGAGTATCAATGAAGGCATGAGTCATTCCAGCTCATGCATTTCCTGCGTCGGGTTAAGCAGGGAAATGGCCCATATGGCAAGAACCCCGACGTCGGCAAAAATCATGTGCAATTGACAGCCGGGCGCTTACGCCTTTTTCAGAGCATGAAGCTTTGAAGGGTTATGTGTATAAACCTGCTCAAAAGACTCTACTGGTCGCCTGAAGCTGGAAGGTGATTCGAAGTTCTGCACTTTTAATATGACGTCTCAGCAGAGTCGGGTCCGAGTAGATTATACATTCAGTTTGCTTCCAAGCTCAATGTACTGTACACGTCGGGCTAAAAGTAACAAACGACATTATCTAAACTGCTAACGAAAAGGCAAACAAAGGGTTCAAGTTGCCACCAGAAACAGTGAACGTTGTGTGGAAATTATGGAAGGTGGTAGAATTGATATACGATAAGTTCAAGCATAAGTGGCCTCCAAATCACACATCCATGCGAGAAATCTAACATCATATAAATTACTGGCGGATAAAAAAAAACTTGAATGAATGCGTATTGTGGTGATTGTATGAGATTTTGTCGCTTCTTCGACAACCAAAATAATTAGCATCACCATTGTACAGGCAGACAACTCTACTCACAGAATTACATTCATGAGTCGGCAAGAAGCGATGCATTGAAAATGACAAGGAGTTTGGTTAAGAATTACAGAAGCGCACCGACCCCCTCTTCCCACTCTTCTTTCGTCACGCAACCAACACTCCTACAGACAGGACACGAAACCTCCACACACCCATTATCATCCACAACCGCATTCATACCCCTCAGCGCAATCCTCTCCGCGCTCACCAAACATGCACTATGTAACTTATGCTCGCACACAGCCTTCCTCATTCCTTCGAAATTCTTCTCCTTCTGAATCGATAGTTGTGGCATATTACGAAACACCTCGCCAACATCTCCACCAAATGGATCTTCATCGGAAGGTCCTAATCCACAGCTGATGTCGTGGCAGCGCAACCCTGCTTCACGTTCACGCCGCTCAATACGCTGGCGGAGAGTTGGACCAGGTGCAGGAGGAAGTACCCAAGGTCGCTTGGACCTTGCAGGCTGTGGTGGTCGCATTGAGAATGCAAAGTCCATTGGAATAGGCACAAACTGCCACGGACGGCCTGGTCTTGCTTGTGGCTGCGGCTCCTGCGGTGGGGTAGGTTGGGGTTGTACTGGGGTGGGAGCAGGAGCATCGTTGCCATCGGCAGGTTCAGGATCAGGCTGATTCTGCCCACCGGGTTGATGAGCACGCTGCTGGAAATCTGAGAACATCTGTGTAAAAGCCTCTGCAACTGAGCTTCCAGATCCCGAGGCAACACGAACTCCTCCCATAGAGAAGCCAAACGGGAAACGACCCTGAGTAGGCTGGGCTTCAGGCTGGTGGGGTCGTGCTTCAGGCTGAGGTGGAAGTTGGGGTGGTTCCTGGCCTTCGTTCGCATCGGTGGGTGGGCGACCGGGAACGTTGGCATCGGTATTCGACGAGGGAGGGTTCCGACCCCTACGATCGCCTGTGATAAAGTCCAAGAACTGCTCAAAACGCCTATCCTCTTCCGCCGTCTCCCGTTCCGCCGGGTCAGCACGCAGATCTTGACTATCAGTTTCAACATTTGGTTGTCCGTCAGTCGCATTTTGATCATTGTTATGACCCTCGGGTGAAACAGTCTGAGCTGCTTGTGCAGGTCGTCTCAAGGGAAGGAGAGGTGGTGGACCATCAAATACCATATCGACTGTAACCCTCAAGATGTCGGCCACAATGGCAGGCTGACGCGGGGGAGGAGAACCTCCTGGTCCATCTTGCTGGATGCCATCAGCAGCATTAGTATTGGCAGCAGGCGGGACCTGAGGCACATTCGGATTGCCCTGGGCCGCATTAACAGGGATAGGGTCACCCATAACGAACCCCCACGGCATCGGCGCTGGACCTCCTGGTATCAAAGGCAAGGGGATACAGGGAAAGATGTAGTAACATTAGTTATCCTCCTCACTCCCAACCTGGTAATTGAATCACCTTGTGCATTTCCCGCTGCTTCGGTTGTTGGCATAGCCATCTGTCCAAATAGATTACCCGAAAATTGAGCAAAGTCCAATAGACCACCCATGTTTGCTGCCGGTTGCCTGTCTTGTCCTGCCGGTTGACCTGCAGTATGCGCATCTAAACCAACGACGGTTAGTATATTATAAGTTGGGCAAAGGAAATATAAAGCGCCTAAACGTACTTCCAGTATTGGGAGCGGCTGGCTCTGGTTGAGTGTGGGCGTTCAAGAATTGCAAAAGCCCAGCGAAACCATTTACCAAATTTGTGGCTGGATGTTCATCTTGCTGCTGGGTTTGTTCAGCCGCATCCTCGGTTGTCGTAACATTTGGTGGAGCAGGGTGGGCATCCGTGGTGGCATCCGTCAGAGCATCGGTCGCTTGGCCATTACTAGCTTCTTCCCTCTGTCTCCTTTCAGTCTCTTGACGTCTCCGCCTTGCCGAAACATAAGTTAAATTGTCGGGATCAATGTTAAACCTGCATGTCGGACAGGTTGTGTGCTTCGGCCGAGAAAACCATGGGATAAGACATTCAGCATGGAAGACATGTGCGCAGGGTAACGACACAATCTTCGGGCGCGCCGAAGCAGTAGTTTTCGATTTCTCTTCCTCGACGACTTTATTATCTCCCTTCTCATTCGATTCTTCTCCAGAAAGCTGTTCTTCATCTTCTAACAATAATCGATCCCAACAAACCGCACATCCTCCATCTCCTCCTTTACCTTCCTCTTCTCCCATTCCTCCACGGCCGGCACCAACTCTGACCAACCTCCGCACTAAACCAGCGGGTACCTCCTCCAGCCCGTCAACGAGTTTTCTCGCTCGCTCCGGATCTTCCTTTTCTTCCTGAGGCGGGCCGAATCCGAGGGCGCCCATTCCGAGAAGTGTGGCAAAATTTGCAAGATTAGGGAAAGGAAATGGTGTGCCAGCAGTAGGAGCCGCGCCCGTTGAACTATCAGCTACATTAGGGGTATGAGGAGCTGTTCGTGCTTGTTCAGGAGCCGATTCCGATCCGCCTTGCTGCCGTGTACCCTGCTGTGATGGCTGGGTTTGCCTCTGTCCGTCCAATAAAATTGAGAATTCATAATCGAACACCTGAATGGATGGGCGATCAGTGTTAGGGCCATCACTGGTTTGCTGTTGTCCTTGCGCCTGGAATTGTGACTGCGCTCCCTGATTGTCTAGAGTTACATTGGTATTGTTGTCACTCGAGGGGATGTTATTGTTTTCTGAAGTATTATTTGGGTGTTCGGAGAAATCAATGACAGTTGCAAACTGATGAGTCGGAATCTAAAGGAAATATCGTAAGTATTTATTTTCACAGGAGTAAGATGACTACCTGTGAGGGAGGAGTAGGTGTGCTGCTGGCAGTGCTTATGCGTTGTGAGGGATGTCTACGATCCCTTTCATCGTCATCGTCATCATCAACTCGTGTGCGCCTATTACTTCGCTGTGAAGAAACGGACGCCGTTGTTGTGGAATTAGGGATTGAAGACGATGTCACAGAAAATGACGAAGAGTTAGAAACGTTACTAGCTTCGATGAGAGGATGTATGTGGCTGACTGAATCTCCATCTAAGTTACGCATCTCGACTGCGGAAGTATCACCGTCATACTCGCCCTCTGAGTCGGATGAGTCGGATACATCTTCAAGACTGGGTATGTCTTCGTTTTCGGCTTCGGCCATTGTGATGTCCACTTGAGCATTTGGCGGTGTAGGACGCTCAAACTGGTCCATTACTAAGAGGCGCCCGATGTCAATGCTGGCGTTATTGTCTTCGTTGTTCTGGGTGTCTGAGCCAGCAGAATAGTCATAGATTTGATCCATGAAGTTGTCAAAACTAATGACGATGGTGCGATGATGGTAGTGGAGGTACAAGGACTAATGAATGAAGGAGCCCCCTGTTGGCCCTTATTTGCTTATCTGAGTGTCAGCCGAAAATGCTAGAATATTTTTCCACGTTGACCAAAAGGAACAGACTCTGCTTTCGTTGTTGATTTTCTAGGTCTCCTATCTTGAGTTCTGCCAATTACCGGAGAGACCCCATTTCACACCCATGGCATTTGGTCTTGCGGTGTCTACATATACATTCACGGGTGCCTTTTCAACTTGAGGTTTCTGTTCTCTTTCCAGGAATTCTTAGCGACCAACAAACACTTTGACGGTGCACTGAAATTCGTGCAAGCACGCATGCAGCATTGACTTCGTCGAAAGAATGTTCATTCCAGATGTTGCGACGTTAGTTGTAGCCCAGACGGATTTCAGCAATCAGGTCTATCTTCAATTTCCGTTGATAACAAACTAACATGCTGTTTCCATATACCTCAACGTTCAACCTCGATGCATTTATGGTCCCAAAAACGATTAATTAGATCCTTGATTGGATCCTTTTTAACGTTGGAAACGTTGACAAAAGACGAAAATGATTTGTTTGGGTCGAGTCTACCGAATGTTGCATAGTCTTCCGTGTATCTGAACTTACAGTATTTGTATTGCCAGTCAACTCAGCTACAGGCTGTGCTAGAAAGTCATTGAGTTTCGAAAGGCGGAATCGAATTGGTAAATTATAGGTCATGATGTCATACGCGACTCTAACGTCGTACATCAATGAGGAGGAACACGATGCTTTTGAATTCAAGTCAACTTGTCGAATTTCATGAATACATAAGTAATGACAGACATTACAGAAGGACTGCATGTTAAAACGTGGTCTGGGCGTCATTTTGAACACTAGCTAAACAACCAGTGTTTAGAGCTTAGCCCCAATGGGAGGCAATAGAGTCTATTGCACCTCATTCAATTATACGGGATACGTGGGTAGAATGAACATGCGAAACTTCTCATGCTCATCTCCGAAACAATTAACCGTCATTCTCAGTGGCCGAGCAACCAAATTCTGCATGTATAACTAAAATTAATAGCAACTAAAGGGATAATTTAAATGAGAAACACGCGACACACGTGACTTTGGCATGAAAAACGTAGCACTGTCCTCGTCAGTCCTTTATTCTGGATACACCATCGATCTGCGGTATATATATTCGCGAAACACATTGTCCTGATCCCCAGAATGCTCATTCTTCTGTAGATCAACCCAAAGCATGGACCTCCAATCCCTTTCCAGTCTCTTCGCCACAACATATAACCCAGATCCCAATGTTCGTAAGGCTGCAGAGCTCCAAATTCGCAAGGTGGGTTTTACCGCTCTGGATTTGTGCATTTGTGAACAGCAGAAAGGCGCTGTGCAAGAAGAACGAAAACCTTATGTTGTCAGAGAACGCCGATCATCTTCCCGAGTGTGATTGACAACAAGAAAGAGGGTGCTCACGCAATTGTTTCCTATTTCTAGATTGGCAAGGAAGATGGCATGATCTCCTCTGTTTTACAGATCATCGCTGCTGAAGCTATCGACATGTGCGTGTTTTTACGCGTTTTTTAAAGATTCCTCCATCTGAGACGCACTTTATCACTCAGCGCTACCCGACAAGCCTGTGCAGTCTGGCTCAAAAATCGTGTTGATGGATCTTACACGGTTGAAAAGCCACGGAGATTGGACCAAGCTGTAATATCGCCCGGGGAGCGTGAGGCCTTACGAATTAACGTCCTACCTCTCCTTGCGGCGTCGACATCGAGGAGTATTTCTCTCCAACTCGCCAATGTCCTCAAGAAGATCGTCGCCCACGATTTCCCCCAGCGATGGCCAGGTCTAGTTGACGAAATAAAGAAGCTTCTTGCAAGCAGTGATGTTCACGATGTCCAAGCTGGCTGTGTGGCCTCCTTGGAAGCCGTTCGCGCTTTTCGTTTCCGGCAAAGAGATGATATTTTGTCGCGTATCGTCGAGCAGCTCTTTCCTACTCTTGTCAGCATCGCATCACAGATGGTTCGTCAACCGCCCACTGCAGCACAGGAAATACCGACAATGCTACACCTCATCCTCAAAGCTTATCGCGCTACCATCGTCATCAACCTTAGTCAGCATCAACAAAGCGCGCCTAGCTTGGTACCATGGGGTCAACTTTTATTCGCCGTCGTGAACCTTAGACTCCCAAAGGAAGCTGCCCCAGAGGATCTGGAGGAGAGAGAAAGATGTGAATGGTGGAAGGCGAAGAAATGGGCGTACGCCGTCTTGGGAAGGTTGTTTCACAAATATGGCAACCCTTCGCAGATGCCTGATCTTCTAAAGGCCGATTACATGACCTTTGCAATGCACTTCGTATCAGCTTTTGCCCCAGAGATTCTTAACACATACCTCCAGCAAGTTGAGCTCTATGTCTCGAACCAACAATGGTTATCCAGCAAATGCCGCTACTATATTTTCCAATTCCTCACGGAGTGGTAGGTTGAGCATTTTTTTATGTCGCAATATCCATTGACAAAAGTTAGTGTGAAACCAAAATCGACTTGGATTTTGCTGAAGCCGCACTTCGATAAACTTGTCTCGAATTTTGTTTTTCCTCATCTTACTTTCAACGAGACCAGACGCGCGCTTTGGGACAGTGATCCTATTGATTATGTTCGGGTCTCTGCAGGTATTTCTTCCTATCTCTTGGGCGTCGGAATGTTCGACTGACCTGACTTGCTTCGTACAGATGAATACCAATCATTTACTACCCCCGTTGCGGCGGCTACTACCTTCCTTCTATCCCTTGCGACCAATCGAACTAAATTCACTTTTTTGCCTATCCTCGGATTCATAAATACTGTCGTTCGCCTACATGGTCCCCCCGAACACCGTTTTGGGGCTCTGAATATGACTGCTGCACTCGGTAAACAGATTATTCAGCACCCTGATGCGCGCAAGAGTGTTGAGCAGTTCCTTTTGCAATATGTGAGCCCAGAGTTAGAAGGTCCGGAAGCATATCTGAGGGCCATCGTGAGTTTCGCCTCTAGTTTGCCCATCGAGATGGTGATAACACTTGGCATGTTTTAGGCTCTCGAGATCGTAGGAACAGTAACCAGGCATCGTTTTCAATGGTCATCCGAGGAATTGCTGGGGAAACACTTCCAAGTGATTTTCCGATTGTTGGACGACGATTCATTTCCGGTTAAAGTCAACGCTGCTTTGTGTTTAACTGAGATGGTTATAGCATATGAATCAGGTATGTCCGACGTCTGTTGAAAGGAGTAGCTGATAGACATTACTCGCACAGTTCGCAAAGCGGTGGCGCCACAAGTTGGCAAGGTTATTCAAGGTATGCAGACTACTAATCTGTTCCAGTATTTTAAATTCACGATGTTACAGACCTGCTGAAGTTGTCAGACGAAACAGATCTCGACATCCTTAACAACAGTATGGAGACAATGGTCGAACAATTTCCGGACGAACTATTGCCAGTTGCTGCTGTGCTCACGTCTCGACTGGTATGTGGACGGTATCATTGCGTTGTCGTTGCTTCTAATTCTCCGTCTTTAGTCCGAAACGTACATGCGTCTTGCCAGAGAAACTGCCATCCAAGATCACCTTGAGGACAACGCGGATTTGGACGATTTGTTCAGTAGAGTGGACGACGATGACAAGACTTTCGCAGCTATGGGTATTTCAAAGACCGTCAGCACAGTCAGTTCTCTTTGAATTTTCCGTCAAGTATACATTTTCGACGAATTGACTCAGATTATTTCGTCCATTGACTCTCCCGAGATTCTTACTCAAATTCAAGAGATCGTCATTCCGATCGTGATTTTCACTTTTGAGAACAGATTACTCGGTATGCTCTAGTTCGTATGTTTCCGATTAGTCTGACGATCTTCACAGAGCTATTCGACAATATGTACGATCTGGTAGACATGTTGACATACAAACTTCGCTCAATATCGCAGTCGATGTGGCCAGTCTTTGAGTGGACATACAAGGTATTTAAGCACGAAGCCATAGATTTCCTCGATGGTATGATTACACTGCCTGAGCTATTCATTTGCAATCGAATAATCTTTGGCTTAGAGATGTTGCCCTCCTTGGATAACTTCGTCTCTTATGGTTCGGAAGTCATCAAGGGTCGGCCAGACTACAAGAAAATGTTGGTGGATATCTATACCACGTCAATTACGAACGACCAACTCGGTGAAAACGACCGAGTAAATGGGTCAAAGCTAGCTGAATCCATTCTCCTCAATCTCCGCGCCAATGTGGACGAAGTACATCTCCTAGTCTTTTTTCTAAAGTGTTGCTCAATTGACAAACGTCCTTCCAGTATTTGCAAACCATTATTGTCACTGCCATCGATCTCCTCGATAATACAGAAACGTTCGCACTGCGTCTTGCAAATCTTGAAGTTCTGATCAACTGTGTTCTCTACAACCCATCAGCCGCACTTCACCTGATGGAAGCCCATTCACCTGGCACTGCACGATCTTTCTTTGACCGTTGGTTTGCCGCAATTAACGAAAACGAGATCAGCTTACCTCGTGTGCATGATAAGAAACTCACTTTAATTGCCTTGTGTGCTTTGATGGAAATGCCAGCAGCTACCGTACCGGAGTCACTGAGGGATGGATGGCCAGGTATCATCACTGGAGCGTTGAATGTTTTTAAAACGCTTCCGGAAGCTGTCGAGAGTATGTGCTTGACTCTTTCTGCTGAACTTGCATATAATTTATAGGCTAATTTTTACAGACCGGAAAAAGCTAGAACAGCGCCTTCAAGAAGATCCGGTTGTTGAGGAGGAAATTGAAGGACTGAATTTGGATTGTGATGACGGTGTGTCAACCGACAGTTTCATTGCATTATAGCTAACAGTTCCGGAAGAGGACGTGTGGGATGAAGATTCAGCTTATATGGAATTGCTTGCCAAAGAGGTACTTTTGAAAACTTTTTTTCCAATTTTCAAGTGTTTTTTCAACTTCCCTGTTTAGAATGCTCGTCTTCGAGAAAGGGTAACAGCATTAGAAGAAGAGGGTGAGAGCTCGGTGGATTCAGAGGAAGAAAAAATAGAGGAAGAACTGGGCTATATTAGTCCGTTAGACAATGCCAACCCGTATACATCATTCAAACAAGCTTTGACGAGTACGTTTTCCTATACGAGTCGTCCCTCAGAAGATCTTTTTATTCATATCACGAAACAAGCTTTTCAATTACAGAATCCACAGAGCTATCAGGCTGCTACGACAAGCCTCGACACAGAGCAACGAACTCTGCTCATGGAAGTCATGCGGGTAGCCGAACAAGAACCCCCACAATGAGATTGAGCCACTTCTGTACAAGATGAGACATGTAAATTTTTCTGCAGTCCTATTCCAGACACATATGCACGAAGATGTTCAACAATTTTTCAGCATTCATCGAGTGTGTTATGGCCCTAGCCGAGGTAAGGCAAATCGAATATGCGGCACAACAGTCGATCATGTGTGTTACAAACTATCTTCATGGCGCCTTCACAGATTTGAGAAATTTTACCCCTTGAAAGTAAAGAGCGATCTACATAGCGATTTGGTCAACGATGCCTTGTTGATAGTGCGCGAGATGAAAGTGGAGCCCGAAGGCAGCGACCAAGCAACACAGCTACGATCAAAAACAAGACAAAGGAGGCAGAGGCTTTTTTGAAAGAGGGAGCGCCTATGTTTCTGCTCTGTGTCAGTGGTGCTACCTCGATGTCTGCAACGATGGCGATCAAGTAATCGTGGAACCCCTTGGTAATGTTTACATTATGGGCATCTGCGCGTGCTATGCGCCTTACGCAGAGTGTCAACCGTTGGTAGACAATAAGTGCTTCTGTATGCCATTGTCAACCACAAACCAATTGACACAACAAGAGAAGCAAGCCTGTGTTATCCTATCTGAGCTCTTTCTCGATACAGAGCTCACGCAGTTGGGGCTCAACTACCTTACCTCCTCATTGTGCCCTCTTGGGATTCCTGTCCTGACTTTGGAGCACATCCTTCGTTACGACCTCTTTCCCATCCTTTCACCTAATCTTCTCAGCATTGCTGGTGAATGGCAAGGAATTGATGAAGGATTGGTTACTTCGGCGAGTGCAGGCCAGAAGGTCTGCCGGCGGTTCAGGATGGATGAAAAGTGGAGTTGAGTTTGTGGCTTGGCATTCTCTTGGTGGCAGGATTCGTTCGATTTGGGATGACATCAAGGAAGGGGTCTGATGCCAAATTTGAAAAAAGGTAAAAGCCACTTCAATGTCCTTTGTCAGTCCATCGAGTCAGAGTAGAAATATCATTCTTCTCAGTTATCCACTTCGTAGCACATAAGAGCGGAGACAACAGTGGATGATGGCTGTTATCGATGAGCAGGCAATCACGAGCAGCAACACAACTGAACTTCAAGCCAGGCACCAGCTTGAGCTTTCACTCGAGTTCCCAGGCTCAAGTGAACTTGAGTTCGCTAAGCTTGCAGCCAAATGCCTTAAAAAAATTTACATACCCTGTGCAATTCTTAACATCCCGAGCCCCCCTTGCATAAGGTCTTTTGCTATTTCCACTACCAAAAAGAAAAAGAATTACAACCGCAAAGCATTCTTGTCAATAGTGAACCGAAACTTCCTCTCTGTAGGCGGATTTCGTTGAAAAGGTAGCTTATCAGCTCCGAGTTCCCATATATCACGCTCGGTAAATAGGACTTGACCATCTCTACGGATAAGTACGACTGTAGAAAGACGTGTACCAAAATAAATGGGTTGCGGGTGTCCATCAAGAACAATGGGCATGGGTGCAACTTGGATCGTATGTTGAAGATCCGTACGTTCTTTGATGATGTGGTCTCGCCAACTTTGGAAGAAAGAGATTAGCAAGTCGACTTAAAGAAAAGAAAAAACAATCTTCCAAAGAAAAAAAGACGAGTCCATTTAGTCAGAGATGGCTCATGGAGTATAGGGTATGGAACCCCAACAAATATGAATAGATAGAGAGACGAAATATACCCACGACAGGACCTTGAAGAGCCGTTCAGCCAGTTCATCTTCTGTTGTTTCCTGTGTTACAGACTGTAGAGCAACATCAAAATCAAGTCTGGCTTTCTGGACTTTTGGCCAGAGATCTGCACCCTGTCCATCAATACCATTTGAGAGGCATCCGCATCTTCGTTCACTAGATTCAAGAGGACGTGATGTTACGACGCCTCCGCCTCCATGATTAGTGACGAGAAAAGAATCGAAGCGGATAGATTCGGATCCGTTGCCCGTTTCAACGCTTGGAACGGGTGCAAACAGGAGCAGATTAAACCCGGCGTAATTGGCGTTCTTAGCTACGATTACCCCTACTTCATCTTCCAGAGGATGCGAGGATTGTGATAAAAGGGAAGAGGAAACCAACAATCCTCTAGATGTAGAGTAGGTGTCTAGAGGTTCGGATATATTTGTCCTAATGAGAAATTTGTGAAATTAGAGCGAAAGATAAGGTTGATACTACCGACTTACAATAGAGCTATTCTCCCAGAGGTGTTGGTTCCAAACCATGATCCACCGCCTTGAATATCGCGACCCGCTAGGACAGGATTGTCTTCCGTACCTGAGTCAAAAGAATGGAAATGCGCGTTCTGTGCGGGTCTATCCAGAAGTTCATCGCGGTTGGTACAGAGGATTCTAGATCTTTAAATCAGATTTTTCTTTCAAGCGATTTGATGGATGCTGCTGCCAAGATAAAAAGTCACCCACAGAGCGTAGTCCGGGTGCTCAAGTGTCCATATTCCTATGCACATAACTATGCCACAAAATGTGATAATTCGCTATTCTGATGGCGGAGATGAAGGTTGCAGAACCGGTATGACCTACTTGCCACCTGTGACATTGGAACGCATCACGCAACAACACCATGTCCAATCCGCTCATCGTTCTCGACAACGGCGCAAGCAGCGTCAAGGTCGGTGTGGTTAATAAGCATTCAGACCCTCTGTACCCCAACTTTCTCCTTTCCTTAAGGTTGATTGTTTTCTAAGGAGTCTTCAGAATAATCCCAAATGCCGTTGTACGATCCAAGGGAGATAAAAAGACGTATTTTGGCCATGAGATAATGCAATGCAAAGATTACTCTTCTCTGCACTACAGACTGCCTTTTGAGAAGGTTTGTATTTCTCAATATTTGGTAGAAGGGATTTTGTCTTAACATATTTTTTTTTCGGGTAAATTTAGGGCTATCTTGTCGATTGGGATGCACAAAAAGCTATCTGGGATGGCATCTTTTCCGACCAAGTTCTTTCGGTAAGCCCTTCCAAGATTGCGATTTTGTGTTTTGTCTCAAGAGCGTATCATATAAAAGGTCGATACGACAGATTCCTCTCTTCTCATCACTGAGCCATATTTCAACTTGCCCAATATACAAGATGTCTATGACCAAATGATTTTTGAGGAATACGAATTCAGTTCTTATTATCGCTGTACTCGTGAGCAGATTAAACCTTAGTTGTGAATCACCCAAGTTGACTGCTTCTCATTCCTACCATTTTTTTGGCCTGAAATGTGTGCTTTTGATTAGCTGCGTCCTTGATCTCATATGGCCAGCTCTTTTCCTCGCCAGGATTACCACCTGCGCAGTGTACAATTGTTGTTGATTCCGGATTCAGTTTCACCCATGTTATTCCGATGATCGATGGTAGAATTCTCTTGAAGGCAGTGAAGAGGTGTGTCATTATGCCGATGATCACCATGCTCATTATCAAATTATTTCTTCGTCTGACTATTTTTTGTCATTAGGCTCGATGTTGGCGGAAAACTTCTTACTAATCATCTGAAAGAACTTATCTCTTTCCGGCAATGGAATATGATGGACGAAACCTACATCATGAACCAGGTGAAAGAAGCCTGCTGTTTTGTATCGAATGATTTCAAGGGAGACACGGAAATATGCCGGTAAGCCTGCTTGTTCCAGTTGCTACCATCGCCCGTCCTATACCCCTTTTCATCATATATTCTCTTGCCTTCCTTTTGCTTTGATTAACGTAATTAGGATAGGGCCGACCTGAAGAATAATCCTATTGTTCAGGAATACATTCTCCCGGACCTGTCATCGAATCGCCAAGGCCGCGTCCGCCAACCGGAGGAGAGAATGACCGAGAGCGATCAATTATTAGTCATGAATAATGAGCGTTTTACTGTTCCAGAGCTATTGTTTCGGCCAGATGATGTCGGTAAGTTATATCATTGACGATCTCATTTTGTTTGTTCGATGAACCCAAGGATGTCGTTGTCCACACTGCGTGCATACTACAATTCGTTAGACAACAACATGATATTTCCTAGCCTCCAAACCGCTTCCTATGCTGTAATTTAAATGTTCCTTATGGTCTGAACTAATAGCGCCCTCACAGGATTAGACCAAACAGGTCTAGCCTCAACAATTGCTTATTCGATTTCGCTCCTTCCTAGCGATCTGCAAGGGATGTTTTGGGCAAACATTGGTCTCATAGGGGGTAACGCCAATTTTCCTGGTCTTCGAGAGCGGCTGTGAGTCGTGTATACGCTACCCGCCATATACAGACCCTAACGGTCTCAGACTAACTGAGCTTCGAATGCTCGCCCCTGTTGATTGCGAAGTTGTGATCTATGAATGCAAGGAGTGCGTATTTTTTCTTTACTGAGTTGGCTCATGCTTATTGCTCGCTGGCTTTGCGATGTTTTTTCTTTTACTTTCTTCTTTCCTACACTCCGTCCTGTTACACAACCGGGTAGTCCCATTACCGAAGCCTACCGATCAGCCTACTCTTTTGCAAGTACAGATATGACCTCGGCAGCCGGAGGTGAGTTCGCAAGTCGTGCTGTCACGAGGGCCGAATATTTGGAAAGTGGATGCTCGGCTTCTCGTAAGAAGTTCGTCAATTGGAACACAGCCGAGGATCTGGACTGCGAAAGAGTTGTCCCACAAGACAGGGATAGGGACACGTCCAGTCATAAAGATGACTACTCGGCAACGGCTGGCGCACCTGCTACCACTAATAAGGAAAGGGATATGTGTAAGGATGGAGTTACTACGAAGGGAGGAAGAGGGAGGCATCAGCGCGATGACCAGCAGCGTCAGACGCCACGTGGAGATGATCGCACCACTCAGAACCTTCAGGTGCCGAGCGGTAGTGCTGGTGGCAGGCTAACGAGGACGAGAATTAGCAGGGCAGGAAATGTGGATACATCCAAGTAACTGCACCACGTGGATCTGGTTCGCTTCCTCTCAGCGCAAACAGGTTTTGAATAAACCAAATCGGTAGATTTGTACCGTGCTTCCTTGGGTTGTGATCGATTCGAATGTCACACCCCAAGAGAATAGAGAGCGGGTATATTCTGAATGATTATTTCTTGTACTACGTCTCCTGATTTGAAGGTACTAACATCATTGATCCTTGCTGCTTCCATTTTTCTTCCTACCTTGTCGTTGCACTGCCGTTGGCACCATAATAATACTGCTTCCCATTCGGCAGATGGTTTTAGATGAGAACATGACAAATTCTTCTCATCCCTGCGTATTAGGATCCTAGACATTTTTCAAGATTTAGATGATCACAAGGGGTTGCCGGAAGAAAATTCCACAACATCATGTAGGGGGAGGGGGCCCAAGGTTGGCTTAAAAATAAATGGAAGGAGGTTTTTTTGGTTTATTTATTGGTTATTTGTCTATAAAAGATAAAAATTCATACAGATCTAATAAGTATCTAATTTTTACTAATTTTTACAATCTAAGGTTGATCTAAGATTGAGGACATAGTAATTGAAGGACCTCTGAGGCTTCTGTCAATCAATCAAAGACAGTAATCTGAGCAATAATTTGGCAATAATCATATTAAATATTGAACAGCAAAGGTAACCTTACTATTAGTACTATGTGTCACAATGTAACGGTTTTTTCGATTTCCAGACAAAAATACTATGCTTTTGCCTCCGGAATTATTCGGGAATTTATTATATTACCTGTCCAAATTTTGTATTACATGAACCATTTCTTCTGTTACAATTTGCTATCCGGTGAGGAGTAAACAGGTGTACTGTACCATTTCGAATTGTTCGTCACGCGGTGGGACATGGGACCACTTCAATCAAAATCCGTCACCGGTCGGGACATGGGACAAGTCAAGAAATTACCAAATAAAGGCGGCGCGAAGCGCTGCCGGCACACCGGAAACTATATCCGACAAAAATGTGACCAACAACTTCCGGACATGGGTGATCAAATTTTGTCACGTCAGATGCCCGTGGGACACGGGACTGACGAACAATTCGAAATGGTACAGTAATTGAAAAAATCAGTTCCACTTCTAGTTGTGCTGCCCCACAATTCTTAAAAATATTCAAGTATGTTTTCATTGTTC
>QDKV01005257.1_pt1 | contig 40319 bp, 49 predicted proteins | sample 1861101 | NCBI WGS metagenome assembly QDKV01 (sample SAMN04275158, study PRJNA302643) | Fungus metagenome, whole genome shotgun sequencing project. | isolation source: fruitbody | host: Mallocybe terrigena | place: Sweden | collected 2013 | reverse complement strand
TTTTCAGGACCTGAGGTACGTCGCCGCTTAGGAAGTGGTTTTATGCGACGAAGCGTCGGAAATTCTGGGACGTCGAAGACGGGTGACGGCGTCCCGCAAAACATGATAGAAGTTCACTTTAATATGTTTAGGTGAAGCGATGGTGAATAGGAAAAATGTAATCAATGATGCTGTCGATAAAATCGTCCGACTTGATGACTGCGTGGCTCGACGATGTGAGGAAGACCCCTAATTCCTTTAACGTCACGTGTGGTGACTCTCCGAATTGTGACATTGGAACAATCAAATTAGGAAATTAACTTCAGAAAGAGATGTAAATGAGCTCTAGCAATAGAACAAAACTTTATTTAGAAAATCAGCACCCTGAGGATTGTTAAATAGGCAATGTTTTGCTTATGATAAATTTTTGAAATATAAGATGCGGTGTACCAATGGCTACCAATTCGGCTGTCACGCATCACACACACACTATTTTTTGACCCTGGATTTAATTTTTTCTCAATTTTTTGAGAATTTGGGAAAGTCACATGTTGGAGTGCTCTCATTTTCAGCAGGCTGAGCTGGCAGTGTTGATGTCTCTATATTATTAATGACATTTATATTTGATTGACTTCTTTCCCAAATCAAGGGCCAATTCATAATAAAACAAGTGACCTGGAAATGTGCTGAGCCTGGGTAATCAAGAGAGAGAGAAAGAAGATAGGTCAAAGAAATGGAGATACACCTGTGTATCTATTAGTCCTTTGATCATCAAGGTGTCATTGACACTTTGGCCACCAATGACGCCCCTTTCTAAGGGAGTGCGAGTAAGAGGGAGAAGGGGCTCTGGTGCACAATCAACCACTTTTTCATACCATAATATGACATCAAACGATGGCGAGTAAATTTTGGATTTCCCATCGACGTCCAAGGCCTCAGTGCTTTCATCAATGATGTCCGAGTCCTCGGTGAGTTCAGCTGACTGAGCATCCCAAGCCCTTTTCACTCGCGAGCTAGTGATGAAACCTTTGTTTGCACGTGTTACACTCATCAGTTCTGCTGACCCTCCGTCTGGAACTGTGAGCAGTAGCCCTTCTCTGTCCAACAACACCGAAGGCATTGTGCCAAATAAAATCTGGCCTGAAGGAAGCTCAATGGGGCACGGGACCTGGTGGGGATCGCTGCTGGAAGACTGCGCAGCAAAAGTACCAAACGTGATAATGGGCTTTGTGATCGAGAATGTGGCGTTAGTGAGATGTATAGGTTGGGGTAGCGGATTTCTTTTTTTGTTGTTGTGAGTTGCCTTTGATCTTTTATCATGTCGCGTGGTGAATCCCACCACCAAAGCCTCATGATCTCGTAACCCATCGTGATGAGTTGCTGTCGATGAATAGTGGGCGGTACCAATCCAGCCAGGCGAGGAAGGGTGTGGATGAGGGAGAACGGTATGGAGAGGAGTGTATCAATGACAGGGAATTGATCGGCAGGTACTGGTATATACGATCGCCGTTAGGGTTGTCCCCGATCCTTATAAATCTCTCAAAGTTATTGCCGGCGTGGTAGCGATGTTGCGTGACTCGCATGCCACCGAATACCTTAGTATTAGTGAGTTACGACATGGGAGGAATTTAATAACCACTCACCGTTTCATACGAAGGTCTGCCAGGATCTCAGCTTCTAACTCTGCTAGCCTCCAGCTCTGAAGCTGCTGCTCGTAGGACAGGGTGCAGGCTATAATATCCTCATGGAGGAATAGCACCAATCGCGGCAGGCGCTCGTTCATATTTGTAACTTGATTTAGTCAGAAATTAGGAAACTAGCTGACACAGAAAGAAGGAAAGATGTACGTAGTATAATATTTTCTCGAACTTCACCAGCATGGCAGGGGTGGCGATCTTCACGCAAATTGCGTGCCAACATCTCTGAAAGCTGTTTGTATCATCAGCACCATAGGATTCAATAATCGTTTGACTCACACGAGGATTGGAGGTCGTCAACGCAGCATCTAACAAGTGAGCCCATTTCACGCCAGTCATCTTTTGCTCAGTAACACATTTCTTGCCACCATAAAACCGTTCCATTGCAGTCACCTCCCCTCGAGGATGGTCGTCCGGATCGTTGTCGTTGACGTGAAGGTGATTCTAAATTGCACGAGTAATCTTAGCGTTGCTTGTCACAACGATTGACGTCCATGAGAGGAAAGGTCTTTAGATAAATCTAACAACTAGTGAAATTAAAGTAACAAATGGTGAAAGCATGCACATAAAAGTACAACCTAGCAGGGACAAGTTTTCGGATGAGAACCTCTGGAAGGCAATGCGAATCCAGGAGCTACTGGAACATAACGACGTGGCAGTGCGAAATTTCCGAGGTCAATAATGCCCAACTTGGTTCAGAACAAAGGGTAAGTAGGAAGCTCGGAGCCCTCCTATGCGCAATAAAGCCCATCAGGACCAATGATAAAAGCAACAGTGGGAGAGAAGATTTGTTGTATGAATATATGAGAGTGGAGTAAGTGTCATCTTGGGATGCATTGGAAGGGTCAGCCTGCAATTGACTGTCCCATGGAAAGTGCACCGCAGATACAAGTCAACCCACCCGCGCTAGTTGATCAGAGAGATATACAAGAGAGAACATCGTCGCTATATGCCAATGTTCAATCCAAGATGTCTGAACCAGCATCAACGCCTGTCTTTGATATCTCGTTGCCTTGCACCCATCTTCAGTGCCAGCAGTTTGCTTGACAAATATTGGAATAAAAGTGGAAGGTTCATACCTCTAACAGGAATGAGCCGACAATTCTTGAATCGAAAACGCCAAAGTAATACGCCGAACGTAATGACCCTAATGTGCCCGCACTAACCAATGACGGGTCCAAAACCTCTTTAACTCCTCCAATTGCCCTGTTGAAATGAGGTATAAAGCGAATCCAAGTAACTCCTAAAGCCGCTGCTTGGCCGTTTCAACGAAATGGACGAACAACGAAGCTATTGGAAAACGGAACTCGGACTAAAGACTGCCTGCAAGGCCTCATTGACAATCTAAAAGGGGACCTTAGCGTTACTGCTGTGTCGATGAGCTTCTTCTGTATCAAGTCATGACTGAAACAGTGAAACCCCAGATCAAATGGCCACACTGGCACGTGCTAAGACGGTCTGCTCGACCGGACAGAGGTGAGGCTATTACGACCTAGACAGAGTTCGAGAGAGAAGTGGATGGGGATACAGAGGCTTCCGATTCGGGGTATTAGGTTGGGTCCGACGATATTAGGAGATTGGTAGTCTCCCGTAGCCAGACTGACGAGATGGCTTCTTTTGAAATTTTTTATTAGTCACCCATCTGTGGAGATTGGGTGTCAGAAAGCATACTTATTTTGTGAAGTAGAAAGCAAGATTTCAGAGAGTGTGCTTTGGGCGAGGAGTTTAGATTTGGAATTTCAAATTGAATATCAAGATTCAAAAAAAACAAACCAGACGCTGGGTAAAATGTTGAGCGTGATGCCAGGTATCGATACTACATTGCCAACCAGCGGGCGTTAACAGGGTCGAATCTACATAGTACATACACATTGTGTGCACAGTAACTCAGCAAGGAATGACTCTTTGTGCGATTCCTATCATTATGAAAACAGCTGTAATTTGTATGACCGACCTTAATGACAAGTCAATGACTTGTGCAACACTGTTCTGTAGCCCTTCGACAATGGCCGAGGTCGTTTTATGAAGAGGGGTGAAAACGTGTGGAGGTTGGGGTGCAAAACATACATACTTTACCGTGTAATCAGATTTTAGAGCTTTCCGGACCAAATTTCAAATAAACTATGGAACTATGGAATGTAACTACAGGCAGTCTTATTCCAATTTGAGAAAGAACTACTTCTATATGTATTTAGGGTCTGACCAGGAGTTGTCAGAATTTTGAATTAGAGGCAGAAGTGAAAGACATAAAAAAAGAAATGTTAAAGTAGCCTAAATCAGAAATAAACATTGTGCTGCAATACCATATTAAAAACATATCATATCACGGATGGGCGAGGAAAGGGATGGGCGAGGACGGTGATGCGAGTTCAACAACAATAGAGGATATGTGAAAGGATGTCCATGTGAATCGAATAAGTGAAGGGGATGCATTGCGTGGATCACCAAATGTGTGAAAGTGAAGGGTATCAAGTCCAATCAAGGAGGGAGGGTATCGCAAAAGACAAGTATGTAATAGATGACGGAAATTCGCTGAATATGATAGGACGTGATACAAGGTGGTGATGACAATGAATGAAGATACACAATGCTCGGCGGATGCAACAACTAGGATGATGATCAAAAGATGAATTGAACCAGTATAACCGCCCAAGAAACAGATAGAAACGCGCAGGACGATGGAGAAAAGGTGATGATATGATAAAGTTACCGTTGCTTGTCATGCTGGCTGGCCGTTATTCTATGGGATATAGATGTAAACGCTGGAGTCGATGGATTAAGACGGAGAGAGAGACGAAGAATGGGTTAAAATCCAGACCCGCATCACGACGATGTCTAGAAAATAAGGGGCAGAATCTACGATGATTAAAAACAAAACCGTCCCAGATGAAGTTGACCCATATACGAGGGTGCCAGTTCGCATGAGATTACGAAGATTTTGAGAGTTGACTACAAGCAACGAAGAACACAAGAGCATTATGGGGTTGCAGCACAAAGCGAGATTTGAAGTTGTAAACAGCAGAGAAGTCGTTTAGTCGTCGGCTGTAGCCATCCAAAAAAACAGGGGTTTGCTGAGGAAAATTCGAGAGTTGGTGTGTTACCGATGAGATAAGGAATCAAGTTTTTGAATCACTTCACTTGAAGAGGAAATTTTGGAAATGGGAAGGAGAAATAGAAATGATGAACAGTCAGACAGTAGGTGGGGAAGAAATGAGTAATTCAGGAAATTCACCACCACCCACCACCACCACCACCACTGCCGTAGCCGCTACCCCCATATCCGCTTCCACCGCCGTAAGACGGACCACCATGCGACGTGGACCTCTGTTGACCACCATATCCCCCACCTCCACTCCCACTCCCACTCCCACCACCCCCACTCCCAGACCTAAAATCTCTACCACCCATGGCGCCTCGACCTCCACCACGGCCGCGGCCGCGACCGTTACCGCGGTAGCTACCATTTCCATAAGTAGCCTCGTGCGCAACTGTCTCGAGCCATCCAGGAATCTCCTGGTTAGCCTCCCTTAAAAGATCGACCAGATCGCGAACGATGTTCTTGTTGCCACGGTTGAAAAATGCAGTGCTAACGCCGGTATTACCCGCACGCCCAGTACGTCCAATACGGTGGACATAATCGTCAATATCGGAAGGTAGATCATAGTTAATAACATGAGTTACGTTGGTGATGTCAAGACCACGGGCTGCAACAGCAGTAGCGACCATGATGGGGGTGCGGCCGGTGCGGAAGGTGTGCAGCGCCGTTTCACGCTCACGTTGGGTACGGTCACCATGAATTGAAGTAGCGGGCAGGTTATTCCCCATCAAAAAGTCGCTAAGCATGTCGGCCATGCGCTTCGTCTCCACAAAAACAAGAGTCAATCCAAGTTCTTCCTTCGGTTGTGACGCGAGAATATCAAGAAGAACACTACGTTTATCGTTGTCCTCAACATACTCAATCTTTTGAGTAATATTCTCCGAGGTGCTGCCTACACGACCAACGCTGAGGAAGATGTAATCCTTTAAGAAATCTCTGGCAAGGACTTGGATATCACGCGGAAATGTGGCGCTAAACATGAGTGTTTGGCGCTGACTTGTGCCCGGCATGTCCTCGCCTTGAACTATGCGGCGAATCTGAGGTTCAAAACCCATGTCAAGCATTCGATCGGCTTCGTCAAGAACAAGATATTTAATATTAGCGAGGCTGATGCGACCACGTTCAATGAGGTCCACGAGACGTCCAGGAGTGGCACTGAGTAAGTCGCAACCACGTTCGATTTGTCGAAGTTGCTGATTTATGTCAGCTCCTCCATAAACAACAGCGGGCCGTACCCAGGAACGGTAAGAAAATTTACGCGCTTCGTCGTGAATTTGAGAAACGAGTTCACGGGTTGGAGCAAGGATCAAAGCTGTGGGATAAGCCTTACGCCTGCCATAGGCTTGCTGAGATTGTTCTGGAGGAGCGCAAGGGCCATCGGAGAACGAGGCAGATAGAATGGGAAATAAAAAGCCAGCGGTCTTTCCTGAACCAGTCTAACCAAAGAAAGAATCGATTAGTCACGAAGACAGTAAAGACAGGGAGACATACTTGAGCACAAGCCATCAAATCTCTACCAGCAGCAACAATAGGAACAGAGTACTTTTGGACGGGAGTAGGTGTAGTGTAATGGGCGTAGCCAATATTTTCCAGGAGGACGGTATCCAGAGGAGAACCTTCGAAAGAAGTAACGGGCTCGGGTACACCGGCACCTGTTGCCTCTACAGGAATATCTTCATATTTTTCAAAATTGATGCCAGTATGTTGCTTGGTCGGATCGTTTACGTCGCCAAAAAGCTCCTTCTCAAGACGCATGTTGCGGCCTCCAACGACATGTTTACCATCCTTCCAATTACCGAAACCGAAACTTTCACGAGCAACAGGAGAATCAGTACGGGAGGCGGGAGCAGACCAAACGGCAGTCTGACGCGGCCCATTCCAACCGTTCATGTCTCCTCCACGAGAGGCACCGCCAAATCCGCCTCTACCCCCTCTATCTGACAATCCACCCCTGCCAGTATCCCAGCCGCCACGGGCGCTGGGAGGGGGAGGGGTCTGCGTACGGGGACCAGCCCAACCATTTCTAACAAAATGTACATGTCAGGAACACAGGTACATATCTCAGCACAACTTATACGAACTCACCCACTAGAAAGAGCGGGATTAGACGCAGCCCGCTGCACATTTCTGAGATGAGGTGGGACATAAGTTGATTTGTTTATACTGAGAGCATCTGTAGGACTTGTAAGACGACGCGATAGCAAGTACAAAGACAGACATACCGAAGTTGTCTTCAATGCCAGTAGTTCCATTTACAAGACCATTTGTCATATTAGAATAAGGAAATAAAGGTCTTTTTTTGATATGTGATTCTTTCGTCAAAAAGAAAGGAAAAATGTCGCTGTTGATTCTAAGAAGATGGTGGTGAGTTATCAAAGGGTTGTTTGCCTCGCGGCGACTGTAAAAAAATTCATACCCTGGTTCTGACTAAGCAGATTATTTACACGATCACGCGTTGTCACTGCTGGCATTTGGCACTCACAATATCAGGACAACCACAGAAAATGTCGCATTCCCATACGCATGGCCCAGGCGAAGTGCATTCACACTCACATATGCATTTGAATGGTCCACAGACACCTCAGTCTCCCGGATTTCTTATGCCTGATCCCGCTGTTCTGGCCCAAATCGACCAGGACTTCGTACCACTACCCATAGCGCTTTCCTCGGATTCCGTATCTGCTCTGTGTTCCACTCATAAACGTGAAAAATGCGACGATTGCAACGTGGATTTTGTTATTACAAACAGACTTTCCAAGTTACTAGCTGCGAATCCGAATTTGCTCTGCCCTCCACCAAGTAATGTCGTGTCGCAGAAGCTTTCTCAAATGGTCACATCCACAAAAGACGATGGCAATGTACGTATTCAAAATTTGGGTTTTTTTGGCACAGTTTTACCTTTTTCAACATGTAGGCGCTATTTAAAGCAGGTCTAGCAGTACAAGCGATTGCGAAATATACCACAGCCGCCCAAATGGCTTTGCAACGGCCCCCTTGGGAAGCGAACCAATTCATGCGCGAAGAACTTTCCACAATCATTTCAAACCGATCAGCTGCCTACGTCGAAAAGCATGATTATGTCTCCGCTCTTGCGGACGCAGAAACTGTCATCACTATCCGTCGGAACTGGGGCAAAGGTTACTTCCGCAAAGCCAAAGCATTACTTGGCCTCAGCCGCCTCCGCGAAGCTGCTGATTCTGTTCGTCGAGGATTAGACTTTGACCCTGATAGCAACGTTCGTACTCCATACACACCCGTCGACAAACGACGCTGACAATTTCGACTTTTTTAGGAACTCCTCAATTTCCTTAATGATATTGAGCGGGTGGATAAGAAGCTTGAAGAGAAAAGACTCGAAGCTAGACAGGGAGTAGCGGTCTCCGCTAATGCATAGATATATCTACACCACTGTATTCCTGTAAGCGCACTGTAATTTCATACCCTTGTCATCGAACATAACGGTGATATGACGAGCATTCATGGTTACAATTACACGACTACAAATTGTATAAATACACATTACGTTTATTATCTATCTATATGACAATTACAACCAAGCATGTTATATATAATCCAGACCCTCGAATTGTATGCGACGACTATCGTGTAGAGCCCTTCTTCGGCAGCCCAGCCACTGGCTTTCCTTTTTGTCCAGCTTGCTGAGCGGCTTGGGCCTGCGCTGCTGCTACCACCTGCATTTGATGCACCTGCGCCGGAGTCATGCTTGCTGACTGCCCTTGTCCAACACCAGCACCTTGCATGAGGCTCTGTTGACCATACATCTGAGAGCCTACTTGCATCTGCATCTTGCCCATCATCAACGCTTGGGCTCGGGCAGGAGTAATCTGTGCTTGCTGACCAACTTGCTGAGGCTGCTGGGCGCCTTGCGCTTGATGCTGTCCGCCGGCCTGTGCTTGAGCTTGGGCTAGAGCTTGCTGGACATACACCTGGATCTGGGCTTGCGTCAATCTCTGCCCGCGAGCTTGCGCTTGTTGCGTGACCTGCTGAATCAAAAGAGCATGAAGGTGATGTTGATGTAGCGCTGCCGCTTGCTGAGGCGTCATCGAGGTTCCTTGCTGTTGTGGATGGGGTGCAACAGCTGGATTTCCTTGTCCTTGTCCTTGCTGAAGCTGTTGCTGCTGCTGAGCGACGCGCCAAAATTGCGGAATCTGATGGTCATAAAACTGCGGGTAAGCAGCCATTTGTTGCGCGTTCGGAATTTGTGCTGCTTGCGGTACGGGTGTTTGCTGTACTTGTGGCGGTGTTGGCGCCGTCGGCACTTGACCGGGTTGACCTTGCGCCTGAGGCAACTGTTGAACTTGTGTTTGTGGAGTCTGCTGCTGCTTCTGTGCGTGAGCTTGCATTTGTGTCATCTGGGCCACTGTCGCCTGCTGCTGAAGGGGAGTGGGCCTCCTCAACGGTAGTTGCTGACCTGGCCCTGCCTGTGGTGGTTGGGGTTTTATGTCGGCATTGATGGCAGGTGTAATCGGTCGACCACCGACGACTGGTGATGCGTGTGCTATAGTTGGAGTCCCATTTATATTCACCCCTGAGCTTGCAGGAGCAATGTGAGGGTTCCCATGAACAAGCGGCCGCAGATGAGAGGGGGGGTACTGTGGTTGGAATTGAACCCTCTGAGGAGCCGCTTGCATTCCACCGGGATTAGGTAATTGCTGACCCTGTAGCTGCTGAGCTGGTTGCGTGTGCTGCCCAAGCACAGGGACCTGGTGCTGCTGTCCACTTCCAGCTTGTTGAATAGGAACTTGCGCTTTCGCCTGCATAGGGGACACCCTCGCCGCACTACCAGCTCCAACGGCTGTTTGATTGAAAACTGGACTGCCCTTGACAGGGGAAGGCGTCGCGGTGACAGCTCGACCCTGATGTACTTGTTGGGGCTGCAATCCGGGACTTTGCTGAGCCTGACCAGGTGTAGTACGACCACCAGACGAGGATACGGACTGGGCTATTCTCTGCAAAAGCGGATTGAGTCGTTGATTACCTGGCTGCTGTCCTTGTCCCTGTTGTGGTTGGTGCGATTGATTGTACTGTTGCACTTGTTGATTATAGAAGTGGGCCTGCGCAACCTGGGTAGGCGTAGCATTCGCCGGAAGGGTCAATTGTGAATCCTGAATGGAGCCTGGTTGACCCTTTTGAGCGGGTCGAACGCCGGCGCCCGGCAGTTGAAGGAAGTGTGTATTCGGAACGGAACCCTGGAAAGTGGTTGTGTTTCCGGAGTACTGCTGCGGTGTTTGAGTCGGCTGAACCTGCGGTGGTTTTGGTGTCTGTACAAAGCGTTGCGGCTGTATCTGTTGAGAAATTAACTGTTGTGTGGGAGGATTTGGTGACAGACGAGGCTGTATTGAAGTATTCTGAGCTTGAGGGTGTTGTGGTTGGGAAGGGGGTCTAGAAATTTGAGGTTGAAGGGTTTGCGTTGTCGCCTGGTGTTGCTGAAGCGATTGCTGCGGTTGAAATTGATATTGTTGCACATAATGTTGATAATGCTGTATTTGTGAAGGTTGTATTTGAACCTGTTGAGTGGGAGTTGGAACTCTGTTATCAGCAGCGTCTTGGGCGACCTGAAGATTGGCATAAACTTGAGGTTGTGCCACAGAACCTTGAGATGAAGATGGTGGGTGTTGATTGATAAATTGATGCGTCGGTTGAGGAGGTATAGGTGTATGAGCACCATTGGGTCGGAAAGCGACATGAAATGTCTGCGGTAATTCAACTTTCGGCGTCTTTTGAGCATCAACTTCTTGGGGGTGAACAGCGACAGAGGAATGCACTCGTGGGACAGGTGAAGGTTGCAGTTGTGGCGGAACCGGTTGTACAGATTGAGAAGTAGCCGGCATGTATTGATTACCATGTTGAACGGTGCCAGACGCCTTTGCCACATCTTTCCTTTGCCTATTTGCTTCTATAGCATCCAACAACCGATAGCTAAATTTTCCCTTCAGTGAAATGACAAAATAACGAGTACGTTACAAAAAAATACCTTGGCGCATGTAGTCTGTTGTCCCTGGGAGCCATAAACCCGAGGATCCTTTCTCGTTTTGCCTTCTCTGGGCCATCTTCCTCTGGCGCCATGGCAGACGCTTTCCGTTTGAGCGAAAGAGGCATACTCGGCGTTGAAACCCTTAGAACATTATTGACAATTCGAGTTAGATGTGGGTCTGGGTCGAGGCACAATGGCTGAGAAGTTGCGAGCTAAATAAAATATGAGCCGTGCCATAAACTTGACTCATAACAAGCTCACCAGAAGTTTCGCTTCCACTTCTAATGCATCTACGTCTGTCCACTTGCCACCGTTTCTCTGATTCAGCGAACAAATATCAGCCCATAGAGTTTCTGGACTAGGATGGAGGACCACGCGCGTCTTCTCTGGATTCTTCAAAGCAGGTTCGCTGCTCTTCTGGGGACGATAATCTAGGAGTTCCACAACCATACAGCCTGAAAACATTTTTGAGCATTTCTTTCATTGCGCGTCATTTGTTATGAACGTACCGTCGTAAAATGGTACACGGGCCGAATCAAATAGGTCGAGAAAGTCAACAGGAATCCGATGTGCTCTGATATCGTCCAGGAGGGACTGTTACTATGTCGTATGAGTTTTAAGGCTGGATTTGACAAGAACGTACTGCAATTTGGTTGTGGTAGAGAAATTTGGATCCATTATTCAAAACCCAGTATTCCACATGCAAGTGGACCATGAATGATGGCGGCAATGACTCCGTTTTCTCGAGAAGTTGTTCCACATATCTTGTTCTGTTGTAAGCAGCCATAAGCGCTCAGTACGACCACTGTAAGCGCTGTAATTAACAGTGAAAGTCCCTCGAAGATCAAATCGACTCGCGAGTCGGAGCGGGCCACACTGCATTATGTAAACAATATGTCTATAATCACGTGCAACAAATTGTTTCAATGAACATTCAGGAGGTGAGCATATCGAAGCAATGTTGAGAAACAAACTATAATGATGAAGCTAGCTTATACCATTTTTGCGAGATAAAAACCCTCAAGTCAGGCAGTTAGCTCTTGAGAATTTGCTTTCCCAGACAGTTAAAGGGGCTCCTCACCGCGACATATTTTTCTCTGGTTTGCAATCGGGAGGCTTACAGACTCCACGAGAGAGTAACATTGTTCAAGATTTAAAGCTACTATGCCGGGACCAAGTCGTATGTATTTCCATTGTTAGTGTCTTTCGTTTTGACATCTCTTGGTAGAGCATCGCACATGACGCTTTTCGCGCATTGATTAACCTCTCCGACTCACCACTGATGATAACACCTCTTTCGGAACTATCATTCCTGAAATTTATAGCCTCGTACATTATTGTACGTCGCTTTATGCCCATCTAGTCTGAACTCCTGATGTCAAAGTCGCAAAGAATCCTCATTCAATATTGGCCGATCTTGCAGCAATGCTCCTCTCGAATCTAACCGCGAGTGCAACACCCAGTTCGGTTCTACTATCTATGAAGATCACTGTTATTCCAGACTTCAGGTTGTCAAACAAAATTTATCCAATCGACTCACGGTGCGGCTCATCTCCAGCCCCAGTTCCTTATCCCTATGGGGGATCTAAGGAAATGCATGCACTGCCCCTCCTAATCGATGCATTTGTCGAAGGTGCTCAGTTAACACAAGATCTGTCTAAACGAACACGAAAGGCCGAACTCCATTTTCTGGCTAACGTATTTGCTAACTTGACCATGGTATGCATAACCTTCATGTTGACTGTATGACTCAAACCAAAGAGTCATCAGTCTCCAATTGGCAGAAAATATTTCCTCTCGCTTTATCCTGTCAACACTGCCAAACCTGATGCTTTGGAATATCCTCTGGCGAAAATGGTTGTCTTTACCGAACACAGCAACGCAATAAGAAGGGCCGGTGTTGCTTCAACAATGAAGTGAGCTCCCTTTGTTTGATGCACTAGACGACCAATTATCGTTCCTCAGAAATTGTGCATTTCATGCTCCAGCTCATAAAGCCGTTCTAAGTCCAGAATCGACACAAGTATCCGTACCTCCTTCACAAGAAATGGCACCCGGTATTGATGCTCTTCCATACATACTTCTCCCTCTTGCCGGGCCAGAAGAGTATGATCTAGATGTAAGTTCTGGTTAAGGTGTTACAATGTGCAATCCCTTTTAGAGAAAACGTTAGGATCAGGAGAAACTCCTCACACAACTCCAACTTCTTCCACCTTCCAAAATGCGCGAATCGGAAGCAAACATTCGCCTGACGCATGTAGAGACACTCCTCCTGTTGTGTCATACTCGCTGGGGTCGTGACTATCAGCGACAGCATGGCGTGTACCAGATAATTCGAGTTACCCATGAAAATGAGACAGTCCACAAAGTGAATCTCCATCTTATGTTCCCGATTCCAGGTCGTTTCAATCCCTAATCTCTATTTCATGCCCAGATTTCGGAACACATCGAGCGCCTTGTGCAGTTGCTTCATGGTGAAGAACCTCAGGAAACACTACCGGAAGATGTTGTAGAAGAATCAAATGCAACGTCAGAGACGCCGATGGGAATGATTAACGACCCAACCGCATTGAAGCCTGTACTCGATGTCCATGAGTCGGACGACGAAGATATGAGGATCGAGGAAATATAACTCTGATTCAAGACGACTCTGATGCTACTTGTTGAATTCAATTTTCTCCTTTCAATCCCCTAGGAATAGAATATATTGACGAATCGTTCAGTCTCAGATGTATTATCTGGTAATTGCGCAACATTTTGTCACAAGAACTTGAAGTTTAAATTGTCCTCGGCCACCTCCTTATAGTATACAACTACATCCAAAAATAGTCGCTTTCCTATGTTGTGTCTCAGGCTGGTTGGTTTCAGTGTCTCGACATTTCATAAGTTGAGGCAGCACCGCCTTGGAGTCCAGAAGTCTCACTTGGAAATACAGTATATAAGACCCAAAATTTAAGACTCTAATTCAAACCTTGACCTTCTCTGTAAAACAATCTTGTCTACAACCACTGCAACTCCAAGTCGAGTCATAATAAGCTTCGTAATCATCACTTTCCTTTTGACTTATAATTTGCTATTCAACCACAATGGATCCCTCCGACGTACGTTTTACTTTTCACTGTAATTGACTCGTCTCTAACCTCCTTCCAGGGTGTCTTCTATCCTGCTTCTTACTATCGCGACATGGCCTTCTTTGTCGTCAAGTCCATGACAAACACCTTCAGCGTGTCTGATAATCTGTTTGTATCTGGGTTGAACTCTGGGTCAGACTTACCTTCCACCCTCTTAAAATCTGATACTCCTCTCATTGTTGCTGCCATTGATGGGCACTTTTCATCGGACTGGGAGTGCAGACTGTACCATGTTATCCATTCTGTATTTCAAAACTCTTTGCTGGATGAGAGCGTCGCTATTGGTACTGTCGTCCTCCTAAACTTGTTGGGCGACCTTTACAAAAAGGGTCAATTTGTGGATGGAGAACGGTCGAAGCTTAGACTTCCCCCGTATCCTCACGAAGACTATGCTTCGTACTTTATGGGTGCTTTCATGTTGGCGTATCGTCTCCTCAGCCGAAACAAACCCGTTGTGGACGGGTATTGGAAAGAGGTTATGGGCGAACTCGCATCAGAGGACGTCTCCAACATGGAGAGCAACTTCCGAACTTTGCTTGAAGCAAACATCAACTATTACTCACCCCCTCTCACCTCTCCACATGACCCTGCGTACTATGCAGAAGACTTGACCGTTCCTTCAAATGCCTTCATTGCACGTTTGCGCTATTTGAGGACCAAGTCTGCCATGTACAGTCATATCCGCTTGCTGATGACCTCTCGTGGAGAAGAGGCTTTTAATATTTACACCGATGGGAAGCAGCAGCTTCCGGCGCTACATTTTCCACCTTGTGCCGATCAAATGATTGAAAAGATGCTCCTCTTTGCTAAGACAAGGAAAAGAGTTCCGCAGTTGAAACGGGTAACGAACATGGAAATTCATGCTTACCTCGAGACGAAGAGGATGGAGAAATCGAGAGGCGTTATCGGGTTGGGGTTGATTTTCATGAATTGACTTGTCTTAAACGTATCACACTGCAAATTTCGGCCAGTTGTACTTTAAAGTTATACTTGTATTCTTATTGACAAACTTAATAGTTGTGTAACACAAAGGGAATTGGACCATTGACAAATGGGCAGTCTAGTATCCATTTCACGGTTTTCGCAAATTCCTCGGGATGGCCAAAGTGTCTCGGATATGCAATGGCTTCTTCAAGGTTACGGCGTAGTTTGTCGGGAAAATTAGCCGTCAGATTACTGTCGAATACACCGGGGGCGATGATGACAACACGAATGGCATGTCTAGCAAGATCGCGGGCCATTGGAATGGTTTAGAAACCAGACCTTCGAACTAACCAATAAAATGTAGTTGCACATGAGAATATATTGGACTTACTACCGCTGAACTAGCGACGACTCCTCTTTCCCCGTCTCCACCCGTTTCGGGATCAACTTTCACGAGATGCTGTAGCACCAACCGTGTAAGGTTGAAAGAAACGGTAAGATTAACTGCAAGCGTGAAGGTCCACACGTCCAACGGATGTGGTCTGTTATTCGCATCAATTATTTTTGCTGCTGTACCGGAACCGGCGCAATTGATGACCCCTCCGAGAGGTGCCTATTTTGCCGTGCTTTCCACGGCAGACGCAATCTCTTCAAGATTGGTGATATCAGTTTTAAAGAACATGACATTTAACGTCAATGTGAGCTCGATTGTGGTCGAGGAGGTCGCGCACAGTGGCCAGTCCTAGTCCGGAGGATCTGAGTAACAAAATACTCAGCTAAGTTATACGCACCCAGAAACAACAAAAGTCCTGTTCGCAGTCTTCATTTCGCTGTTGCTAAGTCTACAGTCGACTTGCACATTTAGGGTTCCATTAGAAATAGCCTAATATGAATGTAATGTATTAGTGACACGCAGCTGCATTCAGGCGTCACGCGTCATGATCGCGCTCGCAGGGCACCACACTTCAATCTTAAGCTATGTTCAGACAAACACTTCGCCCTTCGGTTTGTGCATGCTAAACGGGTTCATTTTCTAATAAAGTAACTCACCTTAAATTTCAGCTCACCCTTCTTCCCCGCACAAGTCGTTCAACAGTTGTCACAGGTCAACTGACGACTTACCGATATCTGTCGCAGGAAGCGCGTTCTACCATTGAAAAGGCTGTCAGATCAAAACCAGTCGTGCTTTTTATGAAAGGAACACCTTCAGAACCGCAATGTGGCTTCTCTCGGGCTGTGGTGCAGATTCTGGACTTGCAGGGAGTGTCCCTGGACAAGATGCAGACTTATAATGTGCTCACTGACCCGGAGTTGAGGAGCGGAATCAAAGAGTTTTCGTATGTTCTCTCTTTAATGACAGTGTAAATCTGTCTCAATCAGTTGCAATATCGTCAAACAGAGAATGGCCGACAATTCCTCAGATATACGTGGACGGAAATTTCGTCGGAGGATGTGATATTCTCATCAACAGTGAGCTTTACATTTCTTCTGTTTAATCTTCGAGATTATCTTCTTGCAGCTTTCGTTCTCATTTTTGGACTAATGCCCCCGTACAGTGCACCAATCAGGAGAACTTGAAACTCTCCTTGAAGATAATGATGTTATCCCGAAAATCGAACTCGAAAGTGGTACTTCTAATACAACGGAGCCGTCTGCATCACCACCTTCGGAGGAAGCTGCCAAAACGGCATCAGCAGCGAAAGAGACGAAGATGTCATAGATTCTTATACGAATAGTCCGCTCGATAATCGAATTCGGTGCCATACTCTCGTTGCAAATAATGCTAGCTTTTGTCGTACATAATGCTTAGCTTGATGAGTGACCCGTCACAAGTCGTGCTTGAAATTGGAATCGGAAAACGCAAATTGCAGTACGAATCCCAAACAAGAGACGTGTGTTGCTACCTAAGATTTTTCTATATTTCCCACTGACTTCCAGTTGCAGAATTATATTGAAAGAACACATTATTAAGAATGCAAGGCATAATACTAAGCAACAGAAAGGTATCTTCCTACGATGTCCCGAACTTTTGGATTGACTTCTGCTAGCTCATCAACAAGATTTTCCTGAAAATCGCGAATTAGTTTATGAAAATTCGGTCCATTATGTTTTTTCAACCTACCCAAAGCTTGTCCTGTGCTCTTTTACCCAGTTCGCTGGACACAAATTTATGTGGCGTCTCAACTGCCATGTCAGAGATGTACGCGCCACTCAAGTCAAGCTCCTTCCCGTTCTCACTGGCTAGAGCGGCCCAAACAAGTTGTCGGGCACCTTCCTCTGTTGTGCGGGCCAGAGCTTTTTCCATCAAACGATCACAAAAGGCTTGGAATCCAGAAGCTCCGGAACGCAAATTAGAAAGGCAGAATCCGGGATTAACAGCGTTCACAATGACAGGCGGATTTCGACCCAGGTGAGCCGCGAATGCACGAACGAAAAGAACATTCAGAACTGAAGTTGCTCTTAGTGCGACCCAGGCTAAAAATCTGGATACGTACGTTTGGTGTCGCAGTAACGTTGTGACGCGGCTAATAAGTTTCTGTAGCCAACGATAGTGAGACGCATGACAAAGTGGAAGAAAAGAAAGGCTCACTGTGTTGAAGGGTCAAAGTATGTCATGCTGCCAAACACTCGCAGGGGATTCGGCTCGTTGATCAATTTAACGTCGAGTTTTGCCAGGTAATGTACACCGCTAGACACGACGACGAGACGTGGAATAGACTTGTACCTCTCCGTAGTGGTCAGTAATTTTGGCAGCAGTAGGAACGCTATGAGAGACAAAGACAGGTTGTTTGTTTGCAAACTATATTTTGTCAATTTCGACTAGACCACCTGGTGGGCCGAGGAAGAACTCACGTTGTCTCCCAGCCATCGCCTGTGGTAGGATGGTCAGGAAGCGGAACGATGCCTGCGTTCTCGACGATGAGATCCAAGCGGTCAATCTCCTCATTGAATTTTTCGCAGAAATCATTGACCGAGTCAAAGTTTGTAAGATCCACAAGCCGTAATTCCGCTGTTTGGCAGCCGGTCTCTTGCTTTAATTCTAGATCATAAACCGTTAAGAAGCGCGAACAAAGCACAGTACAAAGTAGAACGGACTTGCGAGGGCTGCTTCGCCACGAGACAAGCTTCTGCAAGCTAGGATTAATTTGCCAGGATTCAAGGTTGCGAGATATTTCGCTGTTTCGTAGCCAATCCCGACGTTGGCACCAACAACAAGAACAGTCTTTCCCGATAGGTCTGCAGAGACGAACGGGGGAACCTTCTTGAGTTGATTACAGATGAATTGAAAGAAGGAAATTAACATGGCATTCAAAGTTTGAGCCTTGAAAGTGATATAAAAACATGTTTTTATATCACTTTCGTGAAGGCTTGGTATTTTGCCCAATGGGACAATTTCCACTTGGCATGGCTCAGGAGATTTCAGCTATTTAGCTATAGCTCTACGCGATGTTCAACGAACGTCGTTTAGCTGAAATCTCACTGGTGACTATAGGGGTCTAGCCGCTGAAACACAGCTCGGAAGTCGGAGGCTTGGACTTAAGCGACGCTTACACTGACGATTCCATTCGGCATGGCTTGACACATGATTATAGGATTCAGAGCTACCAGGCCACGAAACACGGCTTGAGCGACGCGTTTACCAACTTGGGTGACAAATTAATCATTGCGGGTGGTCGCACACCTTCGGGTAATATTGCAGCCCAGCCTCTATTATAATCCTTACTTAGGTTCATTTAATAAAATGAGTTAATCTTCTCTAGAAAATCCAGTAATTCACGTCGTTGTCTTGTCTTGTCTGGTAAGTTTTGCAATTAACTGTTCCCCTTTGCCTACAATCTCGTCTCATAAAACACCCTTCTGTGAAACTCGGTAACCTAGTAAGAAAGTTCTTGCTTCAAGAGGTCCATGCAGTAGAGTCGTCATTGTCCTGAGGACTCGAAGGTTTTTTGGTTCGTGATATAATTGGCCCCTTGTACAATAATGAAGCACATAGGAAATGAATTATGAAATGTCTATTTACATAACTTAAAATTTCACGTACATCTTAAAAGTCTTACTACTCATGGTTCCAGGCTCAATCCCATGTCTGTGTGATTTAATTCTTTGATTCATTGCTAGTACATCATAATAGGCAAGCGAAATGCCAGAGAAATCATTAGGCGAGCTCAGAAATGGCCGTTTCATTGGAAGTATTGGCAGCCGTGGGAACATCACCTACATCGGTACAACCATTGAAAGGCATTCAGTTAACCTATGAAGATCCCGACGAAGACGCAAAGGTACTGAAGCAGACCCAAACAGTTTTATAGTGCTTATGTCTTTGCGATATAGTCAAAAAAACGTCGTCGAAAGAAACCGAAAAAAAACTAGACATCAGGATAGAGAAAACTGCAAAACACTTGTCTTTCCGCTTGATGAACTCTCAACAGTTTTAGAAAAGCAATTTTCTGAAGGTGAAGGGGACTTTGAGACTGTTATACTGCCTGTCTTTTATGAGCTAGTCAGAGCTCGGAAGGATTATGAAGATAGCCTTTTGGAATTGGACGAATCTGTGAGTTTTCGATGGCGGTCAGGGCTGAGAATGAATGATGATTTTTTAGGGACGTAAAATTCGGCCGCTTCGCCATTACGAGGTCCCTTCCCTTTATGAATTAAATGCAGCTTCAGAGGACAGGCTTTCGTTCTCACAAGCCCTTCTTTGGCGGAAATTGAGGGTTGAAAGCGTAAAATTTTGCCTTTGCCATACATCAATCCATTCTGAAGGGTTTGTTATCAGGCTGTCAATATCTTGCATTTGAGAGAAAGAATTATCCAGGCTCCAAACACGATTTTGACACCTCTTCAGAACAATTCTTCGACACCAATTGATCCTGACGTCTTGGACGCTCTGTACAGCATTCAAACGACATCTTTTAACAAATCGTTCGTTTCAAGATTGCAAGGAACGAGAGCCCATTCTCCAGCAGGGCTTATCTCGGTGGATTGGGAAATTAGAACACCATGGATGGAACTGATGATTGACATCCGCCATCATTTCAGTTTTGCTCAGTGCGTGTCATTGTCCTTGTCGATCACATTTCTCGCCGATACGTTGTGGTAGCCCTGAACGAGAGCAAGTAAATGAAACTTTGGCACCCGTCACTTACTGTTCCCTGCGGGCCATTCATTTGCCTCAGGTTCACGATCTTCTTGAGCGTTCCTTTTGGCCTGGAATAGATGGTGTGAAAATCGATTGTTTGAATTCTATAACAACAAGGTTTGACATTTTGCAGTCAGTGACTCGCTCGAATATCAACCCGAAAAAGCGACTGTATTGGCGTTGTACAAGAAAGTTGTCGTTGGAGTGGCTATTTTGAAATCGCCTCAAGAAACATACATCATGTATTTGGCCGTCAAGGCGGGGTGGGATAAGTCTCAAATCGCGAGGTACGTTAGATTCTGCATTTGAGTAGAATCGGGGCGACATTGGCGTTTTACAGGACCATGTTGTATCATTTAATTACCTTAAACCCTCATAAGGATATCACGCTCCACGTTTCAACCAATAATTCCGCTATGGTAGGGCGTCAAAATACCGATTCGAGTGAAAATCTGATTTTCGGTCAGCTTCTGTACAATCAGTTCGGATTCAAAGTAGAGGAATTCGTCGCAGGATTTTATTCCAAATATTTTGACCCGCATTCACGCTTATCGAACAATGCTTTCAAACTACGCCTTCGACATCTTCAGAATTGATGATAAGGGGAGAAACAAGGACCACTATTACAGAAGATAGGTACGCTCTTTCTGCTAATTACAAGGTAGATATTTGTACTGAATTAAACATATAATAGAATAGCATTTCCTAACCAGAATTCTCAAATATTGGGCCTGCCCGAAGCTGAAGGATACGCAAAAGAAGTGATGCTTCGTTATCGCGGCGCCCACTTCAATCAATGCTGCCCTCCTCACACCATGTCCTCCATTAAGGAGTACCTCCACGCCATCACTTTCTCGACTCCCCTCGAATTTTGAGACGGCAAACCCTTCAGCGTCACGACCTGGTTGTCCAGACCGACTCTGCGCTTCATTCCCACTGAAAAACGACCTGTCCGAGGGGAGGTTGGCGTACTCGGAATGGATGGACTAGATATATGTTCGTAGCAAAAACTCTCATATCCTGAGCTAGAAAGGCTGGATTCGCTCGGAGAAATTGGTGAGGATGGAGGAAAGCAGATGTAGATCTCTTGCCCGGGACCTTCAGCCGACGATGTACTGGAGGCGTAGACGAAGGATCCGCCCTTACCGCTATCTTCGGGTTTCACACCCCCATCCAGATAGTTGTTTGGGATTCCGCTGACTGACCTGCGTATCCCGACACAACGTTTCTTCAGCGCTCGGACGGATTCCCCATTTGTCGGGGCTTGGTGGCCACTCGTGAATGGATCCTTGGGGGTTATAGGCGAAAGGGGTGCTCTCATGTCATATCTAACCGCCTGGCTCAGCCTCCGTGAACCGTTTCCCTTTGTCAAGAGGCTCGTTCGTTTTGCAGTTCCAAGTCCAGGTGGCATCATGGCAGATTTCCGCCTTGATGTGTTTTGCGCGTCGTGGTCGATCCGGACTAGCGACTTCTGGATATCTTTATCCGCAAGTGGCTTGAAATCCTTCTTTGAACGTTCCAAGGCTTCTTTGACCGTCTGAGCCCAGACATCCCTTCTATACAGCTTATGGATCATGTGCTTGAATGTGAACGGATACTCCTCCTCGTTCGTCAGCGGAAACGTTTCGGGAGAAATTGGGCCGTCACTAACATCGTCTCGAGAGTAGCTGTCGTGCGAAGTGTCACAGGGCAGCATTGCCATTGTGTTACGTCGCGGTCGAGAACAGAATGGATGTGCCGCCGGATACATTGGCGTTTGATTGTTGACAATCGATGAGAGGTTTTGGAGCACGGATGTGAACTCGTCGGGCATAGGTAAAGTCAGATGTCTGTCGCTTTTGGAAGAAGTGCTGCCTCCCAGCTGCCACGCTGCGAGCCGCTCGAATAAATTCGACAATCGTGCCAGCTCCCTTGCTTTCGCCTCTGATGTTGAAAAGATGGCCATTTGCAATTAAGAGGTCTGCGGACTCTGGGAGGACGTAGTCCGGACCTAGGATATGGCACAGGTCAAGAATGTAGAGGGGAGAGAGGATCTCTGATGACATTGGACGAAACAGTCTGGCATTTATTCATCCATCTCCTTGCTCTTGCCATATCAAGTAACTGTTGTCTGTCGAGTTACTTATAGACCATCCTTGTTCTTACGTTACACATTACAAGGTCTGCGACGTAACGGGAATATGCATTTGTAACTATTGTTAGCGTCCTGAGAGTGACAACAGAATTATGTGAAGTGCAAGGCTATAAACATATCAAAGTATGCGCGTCAACCTAATTTTTTCTGCAGTACGAAGTATTGCAAAGCCTGCTACGTTCCAATGATTGTTACGGGAAGGGTCTTCTTGTGATTTCACCGGATCACCGCTTTGTCTTGGCGGTGAACAGGTCGTTGGGTAAAACGTCATATCTTCGTCGGACCCGAACAACAAGCGTTCAACACTACTGTCCTCCAGTTCTTTGCCATGAACGGGAGGATTCGAAGAGAATGCGGATGCCCACGAAATAGTTTCCAAAGATTCCACACTGCGCGCTATAGAAAGACTGATGGCAAGTTCGCGGCGCTTCGTTTCCTTCTCGTACTTCGTGCATTGCAGACAATTGTTGATGCTTTTTATGGTACACGGCACAACGTCATTGCCTCCGTGTGTTGTGTGCTTTTCCAAAAGATCAAAGCGCGAGAGAAAGATACCAAGATGGAGATTCTTCAGGCTTGAGAGACTTTTCAATGCAGCTGCGAAACCTGTCTGAAGATGTGTGGCCAAGGTAAATGATGCGATGGACAATAAAGTCATGAACTCACTGCTAATATTTCAGGAGTAGGATGAATAACTTGGATTGGAGAATGCATAACGCGACTCAGGCTTTCTTCATAGCAATTTTGACAACAATCCGTATCTATGCCTTCAACCGTGCTGACATGGAGGTCCGTCAACCGCGGGAAGCATTGTGCGATCATTTTGAGCAGATTCTCGTCCACTCGAGGCAGGTTCGTCATAGTGAAGCAAAGAAGATTAGGTACAACATCTTTTTCAGAGGCAATAGCTCCAAAATTCCGGGACAACAAAAGCTGCGACAAGAGACTGCAGTGAGAGCAATCAATATTAAGACGTCTCAGGTTCGTAAAGTGCTTGAGGATATAAGCGTTCTTAGGGATGAGGAAAGCCGGCATAGACAGAGCCCTAAATGTATGCGCCTCGATCAGCAGAAATATGATATATAGTGTGTTAAATGCACGTACCTAACCCAGACGAAGCCACCCATGGCGTTTCGGTCATTAAAAAATGCAGTAACACGCGTCAAATATTGGAATAGACCATCGGCCTCCTGCTGAGTGTTAAAACAAAGCATTTTGCAGAACTGTCGCAAGACAAGGTATCGAAGATCTCTGGAGACCACTGTCAAAGGTTTGACATATCGGAAGAAAACTGCTCGACGAAGTTCTCTTCCATAACGAGCAGCAGCCAACACGCTGTCAGAGTAAAACTCTACGATTTGTTCCAGTAATTCCATGGGTACCCTGGGCTTCAAATTAGAGAAAGAATCAAAAAGAGAGCAACCAGCGGTCGAGTCGTCGACAGCAGCACTTCGAGAGCTCGAACGTCTTGTTAGGAGGCTTTTTCGACGAGTTATTCCAGATTTCGAGTAAGTCACCCGTGGACTTTTCGAAAAAGAACCATCATCCAATATGTTCAAGTGAGTAGGCATCGTCCCAGTCCGATATTTAACTCTAGAGAAGTGCCTTCCGCTAGCACATTTGTCAACGAACTTGTGGCGCGAAAGATTTATGCCAGCCATCACACAGCCACAAGATGCCTGAATAGATGATGAAATTGCAAAAGTCAGTTAAATATTTGAAGTTCATCATTATGTTAAAGTAGTAATCATCAATCATTATATCATTGCGAGGGCGAACTATAATCCCTCAAAAGCCATTCGAAGTCATCTTGCTGAGGTGGGAGGCCATTGCTGGGCGGAAAAAGAGCTTCACTCGAATAACCGACTCGAGTTTCCAAAGACGTTTTCGAAGTCCCCAGAATCTGCCTAAAGGAGAGGGGATGATCGAGATCCTTAAGTCACGAAGGTAGGGTCGTTACCTTGTGACAAGTCCATTGCGTCTTTGTTTCGCTCTCAGGAGAGGTGGTGTTGACCCTTTTTGAGGTTGCTTAGCTGCTATGGGTGTCTTGTCATCATCCACCACATCTGTGACACGACGAATTACCACAGGCGTTTTGGATAGTGGTGTGTCCAGTACTTCCACATCACTACCGTCACTTTCCCGGACGACTTCCATTTTCTCGTTTGAAAAAGCGTCCTGAGAGAGCAAAACACTTCGCGACCTGCTACGCGTCATCCGTCTAGTCCCGACAGAAGTCTTCAAACCAGGATCAGAGTCAGAAAAAAGGTTCAATCTCGCCAACCCTTGACTGGTCGAACGCGTAGATGTTTGTTGACCCTTGACTGTTTCAGAAGACTGCCACCTATCCTGCCGTCCAGCTTGATGGCTATCATCGCAATCACTGTCACTGATTTCAATGGCAGTCTCAAACCCACTTGCAGGGTCAGTATCGCCGTGAACGCTCCGACTTCGGCTTCTACGCGTTTGCAATCTTTGACGCTCTTCTTGCGCTGAAAAGATACTGGTAGAGCTGAATCTTTTTGCAAGGGGCCGGGGTGTAGGTTTGGGAGGAGGTGCCTCGAACTCGAAAGGTGCCTGCATTTCAATGGCACCTCCACGGGAGGCTGTAACTTTTCTAGCATCCTTCTTGTTCCTCCTAGCCTTGCTTTGTTCAGTCATAGCTCTCTCCTCTGCCTCCCTCTTTTCCTCTTCTTCTAACTCCTTTCTACGTTTCATGGCTCTCTCCATAACAATCATATCACCAACACCTAGCTTGTCTCTGTTCAACTTCTTCGCGCCATTCGACTCTCCACCATCTTCAGGAAACATGAAAACGCCATAGGCAGAGCTCTCGCGTAAGGTCGTCAAGGCGTCCTGCTTGCCTTTCTCCCCGTCAAGTTGCTTGTCCTCCATGATTAGCCGAAGAGCAACTTCAGGCACGAGAATCTTCTCCATGAATTCACTTCCTGTCAGAGGCGCGATGGAGGAAGGGTTCATAGAATTTGGAGGGAACATATCGTAAAGTGTTTGATGAATGATAACGGACCCTTGTTCGCCGTAACTGAGTGGAAGTCATAAACAGATCGAAAAGAGTCATGCAGACGAAAACATACTATCCAGGTTGTGCCTTCTCAAAGTTCTCAAACTGGCCACGAACGCCTGCAACAGCTCTTGAACCCTTTTGCTTAACTTCCTCCATAACCTCATTCCAAAATATGCTGTTCTCTTTCGGCCCATTTTTGCGTCTCCCCTTGCCATATGGCACCTCCCACTCATCTTTTTCTCTCTCCGCATCTCTAATTCCACTAACGTCTCTTTTAACCATATCTCCCGGATCATCAACCAGTGCTTCCAATGCCGCTTTCATATTAATGACCCTTTTGGCTACAGCCTTCCAATCAACCGTTTTGGGCCAACCTTTCCTCTTCGCCTCTGGAAGAATCTGAGACTCGAACCGGTGACGTTGACATGCAGTAACGAAGACCGACATGGGAGCTTTCAAACCAAGTGGATTGGATGGTCGAGGATCGGGCTTCGATTTCCTCCTAGTTGATAGTAGAAGGCTGAGCAGATGAACAGAAGGGGTTGTAGGTAATGGCGTATCACAGTATGGACAGAGACTTTGCGGGTCCACATCAGGGGATATCATGACTAGAAAGAACCTTATCGCAGTGTGATTGAAATTTGACATAGATGTGCTTACTGGAGTCGAATTCCTCGTACGCATGGGATGGAGACTCTATAAACCTGCCAAAAAGAGTCATATTAAATAAGGCAAGCATTTTTGACGAAAAAAGCCAACGCAAGTTGAGGAGGGGAAAGCAACATACGTATCCAACTCCGTCTTTGATTTCTTCATAATCCTCTCATCTTCGCTCCCACCCTCTGATGACCTTTTCCCTTGCCACGAAGGTGGAGAAGAATCAATGCTTTCAAGCATCTGGGTGCTCATGGGGAACTTATTTAACTCCTCGCGTTGCTGTCTCTCGTTCTCGACAGTAGACACCCCTCCCTTCTCTTTACCTTTGCCCTTACCTTTGCCTTTCTTCGAGGTAACAAATGATAGTTCATTCTCGTCATGTTCCTCCTCTGACCGAGAAAACAAGGCTACATCATCATTCTCCTTCAACTTTCCCTTATCCTTCATTCGCTTAACGTGTGTTCTTCCTCTCGCCTCCTCCCCTTCCTCTCTTCTCTTTGGTGGGGGAGAAACCATAGGGAATGGGTTAGGCAACCGAGAGCACGACCCCAGTGGTTTCGTACGCCTAGGTTCATGGTTTGAGTGAGGGTTAAGGTCCCTGAGAGGCGAAATGGAAGGAAAATCGGCTGTTTTCGTTTTCGGTGGAACAACAGGCGAACTAGGCGGAGATATGATAGGAAATGCTGCAGGTGTAAGCGTCTGAAAAGTGGCAACGAGAGATGATCCTCCGCCTCGTGATTTCGAGCGAGACCTAGACTTGGAACGTAACTGAGCCTTCTGGTCGGTTTGTTTCTTGGACACAGGCCTAGGCCGTGGCCTTGGTTTGTTGTTTTTATCGAACTTCGGCTGATCTGAAAGTGTGGACGATTGAGGTCTGGCCTGTTGGGAATTACGTCGAGGAGGCGAATCCGTTGTCTGGCTCGAATTCGCGTTCTTGAGAGAGCCAGTCTTCTTGACGTAACCATTATTATTTGCTTTGGCTTCGTGTGGCCGTTTCGACTCAAGAATTGATCCACCATAATTGTCCCCTGTTAAGTCGAGCCTCGAGGAGGGAAGTGATGAAGACGGTTTAGAACTAGCTGTAGTTTCTTCCACTCTGCTGTCACTTTTTCTCTTCTTGAACTTCAGATGGGAATAAACATTCGACGGATGGAAATTTGGATGATAGTGATGCTCTCGTCCGTTTGAATCAACGTGAACGTCCCTCTGAGATGGGCTTCCTTTAAACTTTGCAGCGTCCTTCGTAATGTGTTTTGTACTGGCGAGACGATGACGCAAAACAGGCTCCTGGAAACTGCTAGGATCGTCAACACAGTCCGCCTGTGATGACAAGAGGTCCATCTCATCGTCTGATTCCGAGTCGCTGAACTCGATCGCGTAAGAGTATAAGCGTTTATCTTGCGAAGCCGCGCTCCTTTGAACAACCATGTTCCTACCTTTCTCTTTATCGCCCTCCTTATTCGATGGACGCAAAACAGCACGCATTTTACCCTGCGGAGAACGGCGACCAGTAGCAGAATTAAACTTCTGATATCCAGAGGGTGCTTGACTTCTCAATCCATTCTTCTTCGGCGATCCAGGTTTCAGTGTGCAACCATGGTCTTCGGCAAGGGCACCATAATGAGAATAAACAGAACGTGAATCGAGGCGCACCGAGGTGGTGGTCGATAAATCTTTGCCCTCTCTGTTCAATTTGTTGTAAAATTTTTCCATGTCATATTTCAGCAAAGTCGTTCTCCTTGTTTTGCGTAGGGTTCGTATAATTTGAATTCCAGTGGTTGGAAGTTATTGGACATGCCACGTGATTCAATACTTCTGTATGCCGGTTGAAAGTTGAAACAACGCCAAATTCTTGTTGTTACTCTCTTGGAAACCTGACTCAGTACTACCCCCTGCCGATATGGCAGTTTACCCAGCGTCAATGTTCTGGCTCTCGGCTTGAAACTTGCTGAGGTTGTAGTCAGTGGTAGTCCCTTGCTTTTTGTGTTTCAAGCCACATAAACCTTAAGCTCCTACACTGATTGGCCAAGTTCCCAGGATTTCTGAATTTCTCAGCCATAGTACGACCGGAAGGCGAATGGAACCTATGACAGCCCTAATAGTAGAGGCAAAATAAATGCGGGAGTCTTTTGGTGCGCTCTTTATGAGTCTGCGCCCCCATGATGGCATTGAGTATTTCATGTTATCATTCCTGTATAGCCTTCACGAAAGTGGTTCCGAAGAAATTGATCTTCCTGATAATGTGATTGCAAGCAAGTCTGAAACAAACCGAACACTTAAAGTTATCGGAAGGAATTTTGATTTTAACTATTGACATCTTCCCCAGTACACGAAGACCTCCCAGGGGCACCTCCAGCAGGTCAGCTCATGGTTCAAGGTCAACATCACTGCCCTTCCCTTTTTTGCCTCCGGGGGATCTACCTGCAAGGTAAGATTTTTGATAAGGCTGTGAAAGATCGGGGTCGATAACAATGGTGGGATCAAGACGCAAAACAAAGGTCCAACACACTAGCTTGTGGCGCCCTGCCGTCATCGTCGAGTCCATTGCCTCAATGCGGGTTCCGCCCCAAGACATTGTCGGATTAACGACGTAGGGGTCGATCCACCGACATCGGTAAAAGTTGAAGGTACTGTCTGTCATTCTTTAGTCACGCAAGGAATAAAAGCAAGCGAAATCCCAGTTCTTCCATTGGTGATGGCAAACGACGGCATAGAGGCTATGTATGGAACAACATTGGACCAGTAGTTCTTGAAAAGTTCGGATTGTTGTCCGCGCCAAGTGTGAGGACTTGCCAAGATTGTGTAAAAGGGACTGCCCGGAGCTATGAAACGCCATTGCGCATAATGAACTAATAGCGGAACTTCCCCGAACCTCTGCATTGACATATCTAGCGTCAGATGAGCACAGAAATCTATTAAAATGGCGTTGTGCAAACCGTCCAAAAGAGGGGACAGGGATTACGATTCGTGTTGTAATCTCGATAATCGGAAGACTTCGCCGTATGATCCAATAGATCCCCAAACATCTACGCTCAGAAAGTGACAGGAAGGGGAAAGCAGTATAGGAGCATTCATGGACTGGTCATAGGGCGGCTAATATGAAAAGTGGGCGCGGAAGTGTTGAAGTGTCAAAGATTACTGGAGTCTGTCTAATTACCACATCGTCGGTACAGGCAAAAACCCGGAGATGTAGCCATCTCTCGTTTTTCTGGTGACTTCAAATACAGCCAGTGGGTTTCCCGTACAGGTCCCCATCTCGATTCTCCCACCCATATGGCAAAGTTACTTGGTGTCAAAAGCGTTCGATTCGACAACTTCATTGCCAACGACGCCGGCTCTGGGGCTCATGAAGACTTGGCCACCTGGAAACCAGCCTGTGAGTTTGCTCACTTCTTGCTCTACCTGGACATTGACGCCAAGATGCAATAACAGTGGAGCCAGGCTGGTATTACCTTGGTCCCGCCGCCACCAATGGCTCTGATAACCGGATCGGCCTCATCGTCAGGGACAAATCTCCTAGGGGCAATATCCTCCGCCCAGTCGGCGATTGGATTAAGGTCTGGGATGATTCCGGCTCTGGAAAATCCAATGACTATTCTCTTTGGCGTGGTGTCCCTCGGCCTGAGGATCAGGTCAACTACGTCGTCTTGGGCGGATTCTTTGTTCGCAGTCACAACAAACCAACTACCGGAGAAACCTTCGGAATTAGGGCGATCCGCAAAGATGTTTTGAAGACTGTTACAGCAGGTAGAGAAGTTTGGAATGATGCTGGAACCGGTGCCAAGAAGGATGGAGCAGTGTGGGATATTTCTGTTGCTGGCCGTTTAGATGCCGTCGACTCTGGCGCATTCGTTCCTGTTGAGGGACACAACAATCGGCCTCAAGACACTTACGCCATTGATCGATCCAAGGTCGACATGTACGTTTGCTGCTATGTTTCTTAAGCCTACCTAATGCGATTCGTCCTTAGTAGTCGTTGACTGCGGAACCTCGACTGGTGGAAAATCATATCCCATCACCAATTTTATACTTTGAAAGAAATATTGATCAGAATTTGTTTATCTTGGACAGTTATTCCACGTTTCCATTACAAAACTTACATGACATTGAAAACATAAATTCGCGCTGTTGATTTGACTTACATCTTCAACATAGCTGTAATTTCTTCCACTCGGCTGTCACTTGAACTTCAGCTCAACGCGTTCTTCTTCAGCGATGTGTCTTCGGCCACCATAATGAGAATAACCAGGACGCGAATCGAAGCGCACCGAGGTGGCGGTCGATAAATCTTTGCTCTCTCTGTTCAATTTATTGTTTCGCGTAGGTTTTATGTGATTAGAATTCCGGTTGGAACCTAAGGATTGAAAATTGGTGATACACCATGTGATTCAATTCGCAGAACTGGGCTGAGCATGCACAAGTAACACTGCATGTTGCGTTTGTCGAACCAATTAAAGAAATTGCAGAGGCATACTGCATTGGGATCAACAGTTGAGAAAAAATACTGGAAAACGAGACTGATCATATTTCTTCCCACCCATTCAGCTCCCCATGTCGTACATCCACAACCTTTTGGAAAAACTTGCGCGACAGGTATCCATTCTCGTCCCCCTCTGTGAGAATCACACCGTTATCGGAAAACCAAAATTTTAATCCCGAACCCAATGCTTTCTCGACGTCAATATAGATCAAGATTTGAGACGACGTCCGCATGCCTGGTTAAGATGAGGAGGTAAATCAACCCAAATCCGAACGTAGAAAAACCAAGTTACATACCGCTCACGACATTCTTCCCAGCAATCTCCTGTGCGATATGAATGTGGTTTCGCTTCATCTTCGACAACCCTTCTCGGGCTGCAGAAGAAAAAACACAACCGTTTGGTAAAAGGATGATGCAGAGCAACGGAACATTACCAATGATATTCCACGAATGCCGATTTGTGCCATGAACAGCGATGCCTGTTGGGATATCCTTAAACGATAGAATAGGCTTCAACTCCAGCTTGACGATCTGAAAATACAGTGAATCAGATCTCCGGTCGCAAACGAATATCTAGTCATGGCACCTTCATTGAATGGCCTTGGCGGGCCCGAATCCACCAGATTCCCTTTTTTGAAGCAGAAGCCTCCAAAATTTCCCCCTCTGCGCTTTCAAAGATGAGGTCAAATCTTTGCTTGTCATCACCTTCCACAAGAACTTTGAGTCCTTCCGAAGTCAAAGTTGTGGTTTTTAACTTTGGATGATTTAGCTATGAATATCAATAATAAATCATCAATATGAAGTAAGAAGGGTAGTTGTACATGCCATATCTGTAACCCTAACATATCCATCTGAACGCATTGGCAGACCCTCGTTTTCAGCTCCATGCCGGAGAAGCCATGAAATCGTCTTGGAAGTTCGTACTTCGGGAGAATCGTTATCCCGCCCACGCAGCTTCGTACCCTGCGGTGCGTTAGATTTCTTATTGCCACTGCTTTTGGCCTTGGCCTTTCCTTTTGACTGAGCGGAAGTCAAATGCAACTCGCGCTTGGACTGCGACTCGGAGGAACCTGCGTTTTCACTGATAGATAACGCTGAGAATTTTTCTGAAGGAGAAGAATCCATTCTTGATTCACGTAGACGCCGGAGAGAAGATAATGAAATAGACCTTGAAGGTGAGTCACAAATGTGACTTGAGTTATCGGAACAAAAAAAGCTTGAATTATGACTACTCACGAAAAGTTTCTTGTCACTATTTTTCAGATTAGCATGAAACACCATGTTAAGAGTTTTCAAGATACCTGAGTGGGAAGAAAACAACATTGACTGAATTTAAAAATTATAAGGTAAGTTATTATCTGGGGGTGAAGAAGCGATGTCTCAAGTTTGGTTGTGAGGCACCTGCCAGTGACTTTGAAATTCTTTTCACCCTTCCTCGATGAACTGGTTTATAATATTCCGGATCGTCTACAAAGTATGTTGCTGAATGGAATTTTTCTCGCTATTTTCAGTTTCAATGCGACCACATCCATTGCACACTGTTTTGTCTTTATTGGCAGCCAACTCCGGAAAGCAATTGTTCAAGTTGTCTGGGAAACTGATATCTTTCCTAATAAGGCAATCTTAACCAGTACCCTGCGACAGTTGTCAGGGTCCACTCAGAGGGCGAAGCATATGCATTTGTCATGAGTTATCAGATTGAAAACGACAAGTTGTTCTCCATGTTCTTGAAGTGTTAGGAGCAATTTGCCACCTCCGCCAGCCTCCACCATCAATTGACGGTCGTGAATAATAATTATAGACGCCCAGAACTTTTGGTAATTCAAGCCCCCCCGAGTCGCAACGTTCTATGATCTCTTACTCTTGCCCTAGGAAAAAGGTGCACTCTCCTTTTTTTCTTGAATGGATGTGGTAGGGAGGGTTGTAGATGACAGGGATCCTTCCATCATCTATTCCTCTGAAAAGTGGTATCATACGGGCTCATCCTCCTATTTCCTTTCCACAACGACCTATACGACAACGAAAGGAGCGACTGCCTTCATTCCGTTTGTCGGTACGTTTTATGTGGCAACTTACCAATAACTGTAACGACATTCCTGCAGGAACACAAATAAGCGTCTTTGGTTCCATCGCCCCCCGCGGTTCGGGCTCTTCTCCCGTTTCTTCTTACAGCATAGATGGCTCATCGGAAACCACCTATATCGCCGAGCAAGTCAAGACGTCCAAGTTTCTCCAACTTTTCTACCGATCCCCGGTCCTGCCTTTGGCTCCGCATATCCTCGCAATCACTTGTCAAGCAGACGGACCAGTGTTCTTGCTCGATTATGTCGTTCTTTTCCCACTCAACGTCAGCGACTCCAACATTCCTCCATATGTTTCGAGCGTTAGCAGTAGCTCCATGGGGACGTCGTCCTCTACCTCTGTGCAATCATTTATATCTACTCCGTCTGCCATATCTGCCAACCCTTTGTCCACTACAGTCACTACCACCAAGTCAGGTGATGCATCGAGCATTGCATCCAACTCCCCCAACTCCAGCTCAACGTTACATAAGTCCAATCAGGCAGCTAAAATAGCAGGGGGTATCTTTGCTGGTTTATTGTTTCTGGCCCTGATAAGTATTGTAGGGCTGTGCTTTCTGAAAAGGAGGAGAGAGAGTAGGAAAGCTCCGTCTGCAATGTTTATTGATCATTCGATGAGGCAATCCGAGACTTTGTAACTTTACTCCTTATTTTTTTTTTTGGTTTCACTGCTACCATGTAATTTATTGGCCCTCTGACTTTTTATTTCTTTTACCTTTCATATTTCATCATATCTTTGGAATAGAAGGGCGTGTATACTAACCTCCACATTGTACAAAAAAGCTTCGTTCGGGAAGTTGCACTGGTGAAAAAAAAGGGGAATAGAAATCCAAAAGCATTATGTAAGGGGCTCGAAAAATTAGAACTCGTTTAATTCAATAAATGTGCTAAGAACCATTCGGCAGTAGCCTTGAATGCACCTTCCTTTCCAGCTTTAACTTTCGGGTCACTTAAATCGCCACGGACCGCAAAGCCATGTGTGCACCCTTCGAAGTATTCTCGCTTGTAGCCAGGCTTGAACTTGCCATCCCCTAGGATCTCATCTGCTTTTGCTTGAGATTCAAGGGGGAACTGTTGATCAATGGTGCAAGAGTTGATGAGCAAGGGCGCTTTAGAAGTCGCAAGGTATTTCTTAACACGATCAATTGGCATAAATTTCAAAGGAATAACGGAGAGGGGGGGAAAGCAACACACCTCCAAATCCTCCGGCACCTTCAAAAGGGAAGGGTGTGAAACAGCTGCTACTTGGATCACATTGTCAAACGCAAGGTCGAATACATATCTTCCTCCGAAACAGTATCCCACCGCGCCAAATTTTTTCACGCCCTCTCTCTTGAGCGCATCGACGACCTTGTCGATAGGCGGACGAGTCTGCTTAGGACCGTGTTTGGCGAACCATGCGGCTGTGTCAAAAGTAATGGTTGGACCCGAAAACGCATCAGCGGGCATGGGATCGCCATTTAAGATATCGATGATGATGGTCTTCAGGCCATTCGCGGCAAAATCGTCGGCTAAGAGCTGCGATAGATCGAGAGTAACTTCCAGTGGGGCAATTTTACATATTTGAAGGGAAACTCACTTTTGCATTGATAAGTGGGGTCCCAAATACGTCGGTCAGATAAAGGATGACTTTATCTGAGGGATAGTCCACGGTGGGCGTAGCTACATAGGCGTCGATGCCTCCAATCTTTTCCCATTTGCCTAGTAGTAGCTTCGATTACTTCAAACCCGACAGTATCCAGGGGCATACATACCTTTGGGAGTGCCTTCGTGAGTGACGCCTGAGTAGAGATCAAGCGTGCGATTAGATCAACACGAAGAGATATAGTAAAACTCTCACCTTGAACGCATTGGTCGCATAAACTCATCTTGCGTTAACGCTTGAATAATGATTGTGGAATATATTTAAGATCAAGCAAACTAGGTGTCACAGGCGATAGTCGGTGATCAGGAGCGGGTAACAAGACCGTAACAAGTTATACATCTATTTGGTTTGAGTTTCGGCTTTTTTCGCGATGGGTCCAAATGTGACCCTAAAGCACACCAAATTTAGGAATCCGGTCTTACGTACCTGGGGTTAAATTTATTATATGCCCGGGTTCTTCAAATTCTTTCGTGTTAGTTCTGATGCAAAATGCAAGCCTTCACCTAGTCTTAAGCTTCTAAAGTGTTTCTGAATCTGTGGAACTTTTATATTAAATGAATGTGTTCATAAAAACCAGACATTCATTCCTAAACAAAACCCTGGCAGTCTGAAAGGAGTCTAGACCCATTGAAAGGACTCATATTTCCAACTGCATGCAGCCATTTTTCAAAGAAAGCCTGGCATAGTGTGTTACAGTTCCAACCATCATATTATCTATATTCAAGATACTGACACTAGTTGCGATGTTGTGAACTATAGTCACGAAGTTTTTCAGTTCAACGGAATCAAGCGACGCAGTATCATAGATATATTTGCGAAGTAGTACCTGCTGCGGTGCCAAGTACTCCAATTGTATCAGACGAAGAGTTGCCAGAAACCGCTAGATTTGGTTCCACCTCATTGGTCCATCTGGACCTGATCTAAACGGTGTACGGCAGAGTATACTACATTACAGAAAATCATGGGAAGACAGACGATGTGCTGTGCAACGCCTTTGATGTGGAAAAAACATGCCAAGTGGGGATATGACATAGAATGATAACCAAATTTGGCCGTTCAACTTGAAATAAGCGCTCGAGGTTCGAATAAGCACTCTTGTCAACAGAATTTGCACGTGCTACAAGATCTTTATGATCTGTCACTAGATAACTCTCGGTCAATAAAAAAATACATTTGTGCAAGGCCACAAGCGAAGAAAGCACATCATCATCGTGTACTATTTAGTTTTCCTTCTACCGCAGCCAAAGCGCAGCATCATCGACTTTGATGTTTGGCCCTAAATTGGTTTCATGGAAACCCGATATTTCACACTCATAGCATTCCTGAGTGTCCATATTCAAAAGCATAGGCCTGTTCTGCTATAAAAGTAACATCCTTGCCCCCCATTTCCTTCATCAACTTTGGGCCTCAAGTTCGCTCACTCATACAAACATATAACCGCTCTCTTTCACATATTCGCATTATCCAAGTCGATTAGCATTTGATATGCCTCGCTTGAGCATTTTGGTTTGCCTTGCCGTTGTGCTTTCTTCCCTCCAAGGGGGGATTGCTACTCCAACATATGTAAGGAGGGGAGACGATCTTACTCCCCCCTGCAATCCTCCACCCTCTGGCAGTCCGCTTCCTACACCCATCGACGGCGGTGTTCCCAAGTGTCTATCAACGAACAATGGGGCTGCGCCGCCGCCTCCCCCTCCCAATGGAACTAGACCTCCGCCAGCCGGACCCCCTGCCGACAAGGATCAGAATCCACCCCCGGCAGATGATCACAAAAATACTAGGAGGTCCTTAGACGACAACAGTGGAAAGGTACCTCCAACCCCTCCGAAGCCTGACTCGAAAGTGCCACCCCTAGTCGAGAGCCCACCTCCGCCATCTCCGCCTGCAAATCAGACCGCTCCTGATGGGAAACCTCCCAAACCTTCTCCTTCTCCACCACCACCGAAGCGTGGTGATGTTAGTCGGAGGTCCTTCGACGATAACAGTGAAAAGTTACCTCCGAAACCTGACTCGAAAGCACCACCCCCGGTCGAGAGCCCACCTCCGCCACCTCCCCCTGCAAACCAGACCGCTCCTGATACAAAAGTTCCCGAACCTTCTCCTCCGCCACCGAAGCGTGCAGATACTAGGAGGTCCTTCGACGACAACAGTGGAAAAATACCTCCACCTCCAAGCCCTGACTCGAAAGTGCCACCCCCAGTTGAGAACCCACCTCCCCCTCCCCCTGCAAACCAGACTGCTCCTGATACGAAACCCTTAAAACCTTCTCCGTCACCAAAGTTAGATGATCATGCTAGGAGGTCCCCCGACGACAACAGTGGAAAGGTACCTCCACCACCCCCACCTCCATTTGTAAAACCTTCTCCTTCTCCTTTCCCTCTTCCCGTTAAGCTTTAATGGAGTACCGAGTGCTTGATCAGGACGGAGGCTCTCAAGAATTTCCAGTCACTGATTGATTTCGTTTATACGACTCCCTCCGAAGGGGAAATGGTTGTTTCTTGCACTTTTTCCCCATTTTTTATTTATTATCCCAGATTTTGATTGGATATCCATGAAAGGACTAGTCGCTACCATTTGCTGAAAAATTAGTGTTCTTCACCGGACTTCTTTTATATTCTTTCATTATGCTTCAATAGTTCCACTACAAGCTAAGGACCGTTATGCATCATGCAAAATGAATCGGGTTTGCACTTTAGGCTTTGGCTTCATTGAAGTTTCTACTGAAACTGCGACCTTCTGCTGAGGACAATAAGATAATCCTCTCGGCAGAGTAAAATCCACAGCTTCGTTGGGCCGAGGATAGTATGCGCCTATTGGCATAGAAGCATCGTATAACTGGAATCACAGCCATGGCGCCTGCCGAGGAGACTGAGAAGAATGTAAACAGAGAATCAATTTGAATATCTCCTCTTCCATTTGCCATACGCAATCCTTCGATTTATCAGCACTCGGGAGCTCTTGTATGAGATGTTTAATCCTAGCCCGAAGAAATGACTGAGTTGTCGATTCCGAATTGTATTTGCTCGCTGCTCGAAACGATTGCGTAGACCGTGGCCGGCCCGTCTAAAACCGTATTCCAGCGGTAAGTCTAGCTCCCAATTTCAAACCAATTATTCTGATAGTTGCTTCACAGATACTCTCATATCCCAAGATGCCAGACACCAGTGTGAATTATAGCGACGCAGTTGATATGCTGGACTCCGGTGCGTATGAACCCGTCACTTACAATTCGTGCTACGGCGGGAGCCCTAATCTGTCGGAAAAGGAAAGCAGCTTGTCGTGACCCTATTCGGAATTTGTTTTTGCACTGGTCAGGAAGGGACTTGGAAAGTATGTTGATTTGAATGAATACGACGGTTTGGAGAGTCCTAGCATCCCTCCGAGCCGGATGGTCATGGGAGAGGTGGATAGGGCCTTTCGAAGGAAGAGTACAACACTCAAGAGCACAGATATTCGTTTGACGTATGTCAAGCTGCAGCATCCATAGGTGATAACTGAAACAGTAATGCCAATTAAGAAATTGACCTTAATCTTGTCTTAGTGTGTCTTCACTTTTTTGTACGAGCGACCATTAAGCTCACCGCAGAGCCACCAGGAAATAAGGGAGAACATGAGATATTATTGCACCACTGATAGGAGGGTTAAAAACTTGTTCTGGTTGAGTTGTAGAAAGTCGAAAATGAGGAACGGACTCACCTCGGATTTCAGTGTGTCTAGAGCCCCACCACTTAATGTCAAAACATCCATGAACTCTTCCTCAGGCTCTTCATAAACGAATTCCGTTACCCCCTCTGCCGATTTGCGCTTTCCTTTCGTATCTTTCTTACCATTCCCTTTCTGCACCTTCAGAAGTGGCTGCGTCTTTGGAACATGTTTTTCCGCGGAGCATCTGCGAATAGCGCCGTGATCGCCTTCAAACTTGCCATCTCCAATCTTAAAAACGACGGCAAGACTTGACTTGCAACGCGTTTGATATGAGAGGTCTTCGTCTTCAGGGATGACTCTGTCTTGGACGTCAACAGTGCCGGTTGTGACCGACCAATGAATCTCATCCTGCGAGAAGGGTAGATAGGGGGAAGAGCGCATACCGGTTGAACCAGAAGTGGGATAGCAGCACCCATTGCACTTAGATGCAGAGTTTTATAGCCACTTACGAGCGAATGTTACTTTCCACCACAGATGATGAAATTTAGACGTGGAATTTACCCAATACTGACCTTCTTGGATCGACGCAAATAAGCACCTAAGAAAGTTTTACGCGTGTGCATATCATGTCTTTTCCCTCTCTGTGGGCAGAACGCGGACCCGTCGCAGAAACGGTTGTGGGAATAGTTGGAAACGGTTGGGGTACATCCAGTGGACGTCCCTTTTCCTTCCCTTTAGGCTTTTGCTTTTTTTGATCAGCACCGGGATTTTGTTCCTCCTGAGGTGGCGAATTTTGCACTTCGAGAGCAGGCTCAAGCGGTTGTTGCTCTATATTTGATGGTGGAGTAGCAGATGAACTCGTTCCCCTTGTGGTCGTCATCTTCAAAGTGCTTGGGAAGTGCTAAGGCGTAGTGCATCACACTTTACTTATTCGCTTTTGGCGCTTTTTGAACTTGTTGTGGCAATTATGATAAGTGCTTTTAATGCTAAACAAGTCTATGCTTCAAAACAACTTTGAACTAGATTATTCTACGTGGATAAGATTGGATCCATTCCTCGAACCGTGTCTAGGAATACTTGATGGATTAACTTTTGTCGCTTATTGTGATAGTTATGAATAAATTTTTCAATCATTGCGGTCAAGGATTGAATTTAGCGACGCAGTATCATGAGTATATTAATTTGAGAAGCTACCTGCTGCGGTGCCAGATACTTCTCCAATCGTGCCAATTCCGAGCCAGTTTGACGCCAGCGGTGGAAGAATTGCTGGAAACGCCCCATACTATCTACGTTGAACAGGTTCGGTGCAAATCAATAACCTTAAGGCTGGGCTTGTTCTACGCAGTGTACAGTAGAAATCATATCCCCACTTGGCATGTTATTATCCTGGATTTCCACGAATGTCAACGACAGAATGGTAACCGTAACCTAATTTGGCAATTACCTCTCCAGTGGCTGGCCGCTTGAATAAGCGCTCGAGTTGGCCGAGTCCGCAAGAATGTCATTAATTTAATACGTTCTCTTAGGCCTCAATAAATGCATGTGGTCCTATGCAATTGTATTCTCACCTTGATGAAGTCAACTGGTTGAATTTGTGGGTCTGCTATGCATCATCCACCGCAGCCAAAGCGCAGCATCATCACCAACTTCATGGAAACCAGATATTTCTCACTCACAGTATTCCAGGTTGTGATATAGATGTCCGACTCGTCTACATGAGCCTGCTCTGCTATATAAACAGTATCGTTCGTCTCATTTTGTTCATCAACTTCGAACCTCAGTTCGCTCACTCAAACGTACTACCGCTCTCTTTCACATATTCGCATTCTTCGAGTCGACTAGCATTTGATATGCCTCGCTTGAGCGTTTTGGTTTGCCTTGCCGTTGTGCTTTCTTCCCTCCAGGGAGGGATTGCTACTCCAACATATGTAAGGAGAGGAGACAATCTTACCCCACCCTGCAATGCTCCACCCTCTGGCAGTCCGCTTCCTACACCCATCGACGGCGGTGTTCCCAAGTGTCTACCAACGAACAATGGGGCTGCGCCGCCGCCTCCGCCTCCCAATAACGGAGCTGGGCCTCCGCCAGCCGGACCCCCTGCCGACAAGGATCAGAATCCACCCCCGGCAGATGACCACAAAGATACTAGGAGGTCCCTAGACGACGACAGTGGAAAAGTAACTCCAACACCTCCGAAGCCTGACTCGAAAGTGCCACCCCTAGTCGAGAGCCCACCTCCGCCACCTCCGCCTGCAAATCAAACCGCTCCTGATGGGAAACCCCCCAAACCTTCTCCTTCTCCACCACCACCGAAGCGTGTTGATGTTAGGAGGTCCTTCGACGATAACAGTGGAAAGTTACCTCCGAAGCCTGACTCGAAAGTGCCACCCCCAGTCGAGAGCCCGCCTCCCTCACCACTTTCTCCGCCTCCCCCACAACCGAAGCGTGTTGATGTTAAGAGGTCTGTCGACGACAACAGTGGAAAGGTACCTCCACCAGTCGAGCGCCCACCTCCCCCACCACCTTCTCCGTCTCCCCCACCACCGAAGCGTGCTGATGTTAAGAGGTCTTTCGACGACAACAGTGGAAAGGTACCCCCACCTCCAAGCCCCGACTCGAAAGTACCCCCAGTCGAGAGCCCACCTCCCCCACCTCCCCCTGCGACTCCTGATGAGAAACTTCCCAAACC
>QDKV01005258.1_pt1 | contig 40715 bp, 48 predicted proteins | sample 1861101 | NCBI WGS metagenome assembly QDKV01 (sample SAMN04275158, study PRJNA302643) | Fungus metagenome, whole genome shotgun sequencing project. | isolation source: fruitbody | host: Mallocybe terrigena | place: Sweden | collected 2013 | reverse complement strand
TTTGTGCAAGATTTCTACATAAAATTTCTATTTAACAAGCAGAATCAAAAATAAATGGAGGTTAAATAGTGGAACCCCCGAAGTGTAACCGAAATAAGGACGAAGTGGCACGACACCATGATCACGGAAACAATATATAAGTAGTATATCCTCCATCTGACAATTACTCCGCCTTCCAATACAAAAACCGGCCTAAGCTTTGACCTCCCTTGTTATTGTCTAGATCACGATGATATACTGATAAGTAAATTGCCCGCCCACACGGCCACCAACTTCATATATGACCAGTTAGGCTGGCGACCAAATGGATACTATTTAACCTGCTGTGACACAATGTCATGAGGCTGTCCTGTCAAGTTGGATCCGATCTATGAAATAATAATTGCCCTATGTCTGCCGTTTACAACTCCGTAACTGATAAAATATCTGTCGTCCCTTGCATCATGATAGAACATATCATTCTATTTTCTTCAACATATCGGCAGATTTTTTTGGCGACGAGCTTCCATTGGGACATCTTTTGAAATTTGATGGGTGCCCTGGTACACTTATTTCTCACACGGAACTATCATGCGCTATCAGCTTGCGCCAAAAAGTACTTTTCCGAGCCAGCATCCACGATAAATGAAATGTAAGGAACCTCCAACACCAAAAGAATACCTCCAGACAAATACGAATCTTTGAATTCTTAAGTTCATAAAAAACAATAGAAGCGGACTCTTCTGTCGTTGTCCTGGCTAAAGGTGGACTTGTCTCTGCATTTGATGAGTCGAAATGGAGGGCGCAGCATGCTCAGTTGTCATTTATAGATTGGAGCACTCATCTGTACGTATCTCCTCCCTCCCATTTCCTTCTTGGCATTGTCAAGATGGTGGGGGATGTTCAACTTTGAAGGTGAGGAGCCTCTCATATGTCGAAAACCCACTTATAAGCCATCGACCCTAACTCATCGACCACCTGCCCTTGATTTTGAGGTCCTACTCGTGCAAGGCCTCGCCTGTGGTGGTGTCTGAAGTATTATTTAGCATAGACAGGTATCCTTTTTCATTGTCGATACCGGAAGCTGTACCCCACCGCCGGTGGAGTCAAGGCCCCGCCACCACCTCATCGACGACAGGTTACGAGAATGAATGCGTCTGCTGGCGAAGAATCCAGTTAGTGTTGTCCATCCTCGGTGGAGGATAAATTGGTTAAAACTCGAACCTCTGCATCCTCTTCTTTGGGTGCTTTTACATTACTGTCTGCTACCCTTCCTGTCATGGCATATCTAATTTTTGGAACAATTTGCATGTCTGGATATACAAAAATAGTGGAGACGTTAGTCCCAATCTCATCTTATAGTTGACATAATAGATAATTAATGGGTGATTGTTGGTGAGCTTAGGCACGGCTTAAATCAATTTCTTTAGGAGCTGCCTTGAACACACTAGGATTCCACACATTCTGGTTGTGTTTGTGCTTGAATCTTCTTGGTCAAAGATAAATGAAAGAAACTGCAATTGTGTCACGTGTAGGACGATCAATTACTGATCGGGTAAGCGTATCACGTTGCCCCCAGTCCGTCTTCAATCCACACAATGGAAGGAAATTCTAAGGGGAAGAGTAAGCAAGAGGATGCACGAAACGATCGCGTGCAGCCCAGCACTCAGGAGCCTGCCCCACTACCCCCAACATTTGGAAAATCTGCTTTGGTCACCTTATTCGTTGCGATGTTCATTTATGGGTATCAAGTACGTTTTTTTTTGGCACGAGAGTTACAGTAGTGAAGATCAAGATACAATTTATCTCTTAGACAGGCTTATTCACTTCTTGGATTTCAAAGTTTTTGCCAGCCTTGGGGGAGGAACCCTTTGTGGAGACTGTGTTTAGCAAGGTCGTTATAGAAGCCGATATCCCAAGGAGGGATGCCGTTGTTCAGGCTTTCAAGGTGGGAGATATTTCTCTTATATTTTTCATTCGAGCTCACAGCACAGTAATAATAGCATGCGTGGAACGCGTATGGTTTGTCCCAACGGCCTGTCCCAAGATCATGATTGTTTCTTGACTGTTTCGCAGAGCAGCATGCTATGGGGTGTGACGAATATCACCCTCTGACAAGGAAGGGCTCAAACCTCACCGATTCGGGGGGAATCGGGTATACTATCATAGACGCTATCGATACCATCTGGCTCATGGGTCTCGACGACGAATACAGCCGCGCGCGGGACTGGATAGATGCCGAGCTGACTTTTGACCGCCACGGGAATTACAACACCTTCGAGGTATGTGCCTCCGTCTTGATAGTTCACTTTGCCACTTATTTTAATCAATCTCTAGACAACAATCCGTGTCCTTGGTGGCCTCCTTTCTGCCTACCACTTCTCTTCTGACCCTCTTTTCCTCTCTAAAGCGACTGACCTGGCGAACCGCATGCTTCCCGTATTTGACACCCAAACAGGAATTCCTCTTTCCATGATCAACCTCGGAAAAGGTGAAGGCGTAGACGACCCTAACATGCCAGGCTTGGTTAGCACAGCGGAAGCATCAACGTTGCAGTTGGAATTCAAATACCTAAGTACCTTGACGGAAAATACGGAATATTGGGATAATGTCGAAAGAGTGAGTCCGTGCGACTAAAATCTGGACCAAGAAACAGTATCAGTTTCTCATGTTGTTTAGGTTATGAAGGTTATCAATAATGCTATAGCAACGTTAGGGCTTGCGCCAATCTATCTCGAGTTGGTCTTTTCACACTATTCGTCACCCCTCACGAGACACGTATTGACACCTATTTAGTGGAAGAAGTGGTCAGTTCATGACCTCTGAAGTCCGGCTCGGTTCTCGTGGAGATTCGTTTTACGAGTATCTCCTGTAAGTCAAATACCGACGCCTTTCTACAAAAATTCGTAGCGACTTACCCATATCTCCTAATTAGGAAACAATACCTTCAAACAGTATGAATAGTGTCATGCTATGGCTTGAAAATATCTAACATTCTCAAAGAACAAAACAGAACCAATGTACCTCGAAGTGCGTTATCTCCCATGGAACGTATCCTTGACTGTCTAAAACCAACATATCTAGATGTACAGAAATTCGATGCAAGCCATCCATAAAACCCTCGTCCAAAAAGGGTCCGTTCAGGGACTCACATTTACAGCCGAGCTTCTCCCAATGCGCAGTCCCAACGGCGGAGTGTGCGTCGTTTTATTTTTAAACTTGTTATATTACCCAACTCTTCTGCGTCTTTCAGCGAGTGGCGCCTTTCTCTAAAGCAAGACCACCTTGTCTGTTTCCTAGCTGGCTCCTTGATGTTGGGCGCCACTACCACGGGTATGCGTGGCTTACATGTGTCCAGACCACCAAAAGATGGTGAGTTAAACAATGTAGCATGGGAAGACTGGGCGCTTGGGGAAGAGATCTTGAGAACTTGCTTGGATACACACCGGACGGCTACGTGAGTGTTTGATAGCGAAGTATTGCTACAGTGACAAACTTGTCTTTCTCAGAGGTCTCTCTCCTGAAATTGTATATTTTTACGAGCCCGAGGAGGTCGCGGAATCGGGTCATACGAAAGAGAAAGATTGGTACATCAAGAACAACGAGTGTGTCTCAGTGTTTCACCTCCAGTCCCCATTCCTTCTCACTCTCAGGTTAGCAACCCGACCTTCCCTTCCTACGATGCGCGGTACATTCTCCGTCCCGAAACCATCGAGTCCCTCTTTATCGCCTACCGACTCACAGGCAATGCAACTTATCGCGAAGAAGGATGGAGAATATTCGAAGCAATCGAAAAATATTGCAAAATCGAGGATGGTGGTTATTCGGGAATATTGAATGTAGACGACAAAAATAGTGAACGGTTGGACAAGATGGAGAGCTTCTTCTTAGTATGTTCATCACCTCAACCATTTGTCAGCTTCCTGTTCCTAACTTGTATACACAGAGCGAGACGCTGAAATACCTCTACCTCCTCTTCTCGGACGATAGCATTTTGCCTCTTGACAGTGAGTTCTTCCATTTCTGTTTCTAGTTCCTGTCCTCACTTTCTAACACTTGATTTTTGGCAACAGGATATGTATTCAACACTGAGGCACACCCACTACCTATCTTCACGCCAACGGGTGCTGAGAGAGGTTTCTTTGGTTATCGGTAGAATATTATACTATCACATGCATTGAGATTCGAAATGACTTGGAGATTCAAAACCCACTTGACACAACAACACCTTTATTTGCCCATCTTTTTGCATAATCAAGTAGACTTGTACACCAAAATACAAAAAATTAGCAATATCTTGACTGGATCTTACTAGATCAAGTAACTCAGAGGTTTCAGGAAATTTTCATTTGAAACTCAAATCCTATAAGCAATTCTTATTCAATCTTCCCAATTTTTTGCAACAATATTCTTCCCTTATATTTATTACTAACTAGAAAGTTTTGAGGAGAATGAATGAGTTTTAGGTTTTGGATTGAGGAAATACTTGTTGATGTCACCCCTATCAAATTTGAGGCTCCAAAGGACACGCCAAGTCACGAACATGCTTATGACATTTGGGCAGACTCGAGCTCTAGCCCCGTTGCTGCCATTCACATTGCATAACATTCCATCCTCCATATATGGCTAGTACCATACACAATTCCTTCCATATGTACTACAAACTTTTCGTACCTGCTAATCCTGAGAAATACTTCAATTATATGAAATACTTATAGCCATTTAAATTTGGACTTGCAGATGCGGAATTGACGAATTGTTCCACTCATTCACTTGATTGAAAATTTAAGGACGTATTTTTGAGTATGTGTGGAGTGAGCCTCGGAATGCTTCAAATTTTGAACCTCCCTGATCATGATAGTGTAGGAGTGCACAATATCTTCAATTCTCTTGGAATCACATCAAGTCTGTCTGGTAGTACCATCTGTGCTGCAAAGTTCCCTTACTGGCGTGTCAAGAATTGTGTAAATTCCGTAGGACATTTTTGTGCTAGTTATTAAAGAAATTAACGAAAGCGTATGCACAATTGGTCTGACCCGTGGGGTCATAATTCTGGAGTATTCTTCGATGTATCTATTCAGTAGGGTTTGTGGAGATTCCGTCGACTACCAAAAAAAATGAGGAACCTTAACCGATCAGAACTTGTGCTGGTTGGACGTTATTCGGACTCACTGCCAAGGAAGTTTTCCTCTTGAACATATTTGCCCAAGTCAGATTCCAAAAAAAGATGGGAATATACTCGCCTCCAGTTCTACCGGGTTGTCAATCATCCCAAGATTCTCGAACGTAGTGAACTGTCCAGCAGAATTTTCCTAAACCAGTACCAGTATACCAAGCGTCCTCCACGGCCTTGATCGACAGGCATGGAACGACTCAAACAAATCTAACCGCTGTATTTTAGAAGATGCAGGAATTTTGGTTTCAAGTTATTCCTTGAGCTCGCTATAGCCCGTGACGGAGGCTTGCTACCAGAGGTACCAGTGCGAATGAGCCTACAAAAGTCCATAATGAGCAAAAAAAACAACCGCGCTCTATGGAGAAAATATGACCCACCGTACAAGTAATGGACATGCCCAATTAAATATATCCTTATTGTCACGATCAGGCAATGATACAGAAGACTTGGACTTCCATTCTGATACATACAGTGGGATTGGAGAGATTCTCGGCTGGCCGGGTCCTTGATGGAAGGTGGAGGATTCCATTTGGGTAGTTCAGGGCTGTTCAAAAACGTTTTCGATATCGTGGCGGATCGAATCCAACTCGTGCTCGATAAGCGAAACCTTACCAAGGTGGAAAACGGACCGTCGGCCCAAATGGAGAAAGAATGGCATGTGTCATGCACGAAAAAAGGTGATAGACCAGTACGCGGGCGACGGCGGCCAAGGAAGGGGAGACAACAGGATTAATTGAAGCAAGCAAGACGATGGAAACGAATGATTTGAAAATGGGGAACCACCGGAGTCAGAATGAGTGAACGACAACCTAGGTTGAAGGGGAACAACAAAGGCAGTGAATCAACAATATGATGGATCTACTGGACAATGCGTCTATAGCTCACCAGGCACGATGCAAGTAGTCGGAAGGCTGTTGCGGAAACAAAATCCGAAATTTTGGCACTGGATTCCAATTTGGTGGCATTGTCGCTTCCTTGGGACCTAAAGCGCTCTGACAGTGTTTACTTGATGGTAGAGCTATATAAGATACCTGCGCAGTCAGCCTCGAGCTACGGACAAGTCTTTAAGAAAAACTGTTCACTTTCCACATGTTTATGAAGCCATCAATCGAACCATGTTGTTTTCGAGTCGTCGATATTGTTGACGCCGTGGTCAGATTTATCAAGGTAGACTTGGGAGGGAGACATGTCACCATCCACAAAATACCAGAGTTGAAGACATTCCCTAAGCTGCCTCACGGGGAGTAATGGGGAAGTGAATCGTCATTGAAACCTTCCTCCCAGTCTAGTAAATTCTTGTTGATCATATTGGGGTTTGAATTGAATAGTAAGTAAAAGAACGTTGGGGGCCAAAGACCAGCTTAGACTCCGCTATAATGGTATACTAGAAGTACATGTTCGAGTGTCCGTGTCCATGTTGAGTAGTAACTGTTCGATCAGATGCGCAAAAGTCTTTCTACTTGGTTCTATAATTGTGGGCTCGGCGTCCTGCTGGAGGACCGTGATAAAGAAGCTGCGAACCTACGAAAGATTCTGAGTGAATATTTTAAATATCATAACGAGAACAAACTTTATTCTAAGATTTCTAGAATTATGATATCGCATGGTTTTCAGCAAGGAGGAAGAAAAATACGAAAAATGGGTACTCACTTCAGCATTTGCCGGTCAACTCGAAAACGTATCCAATTCGACTTGTTGAGTAACCTTTTGGCGTTTGTGGGTTTACTCCGAGACTTGTCAAGATCGTCTGAAGATTCAGATCCAGAGTTTTGTTCTTCTATTGCCTTCTTCGACACTGGCATAACAGGTGAATCGGGTTTTTCTAGAGTAAGTGTCCATCATCAACCACATCCGTCAGGCGAGAAAGGGAAAACTCACCTAAATAAATAGAATGTTCATCCCACGCAATGATCACGGCTCCTCTCAAAGGCGATGAACGGTTGACGCCCCTTCCACATCCACTCGAGTCGCCTGCTGAATGCTTTTGCTTAACATACCTACGCCTGCGATTGCGCTCGTCAAAGACATGCGGTGCGATGCAGCTGATGATTTGATGTGGAGTGGGACGGAAGGAAGCGAGATGCGGGGATATATTATTATTCGTACTTGGGGCGGGTCCGGCGGTCTCAGTGGCGTCGGAGGTTGGTTCACTGGGCGATGGTTGCGTGGTATGGATTTCGGACAAAGGCGTGCATGGCGTTGCAGTCTCACTCAACCTCGCATTGGTGGAGGCCGCAAGCCCGATTGCGGCAGAATCACCACCTTGGGCTTTTGGGTCTGTTTCTGTTGGGTTCGACATCGATTTTCCGATATCGATGGTGGTGAGGGGCAGAGAGAGTCGGATAAGAAGTAAAGTAGTGCGCAGCGTGGCGAAAGTAAGGCTCGCAGTCTTAATCGGCTACATCATACAGAAGCTAAATTCGCACGACTTTCATTGTCTCCACAGGCGCCCCTGTCTAACCAGTTCTGGCTTCACTTTGTTCTCAACATGGCACAGTACAAGACCTCAGAGTAAGTTGAAAGGATATACATAAGTAGAAACAATGGGACAAGATGACTGTCCTGAGTAACACCTTCTGTCAATTTGACGACTGCTGTAAGTCATCTCCAATTCTCTCGTTTGTCCTTACAGGTAATCCGAACACCCTGTGGGCTAAGGACAAGCTCTACTGGCCGCAGTACGACAATGGTACGCACAATCTCTCTGGCGCAGGATGATCTGGCTGATCTCGAAAGTTTATAAGCCTTTGGTCTTTCACATGTTAATTAGTTTTACAAGACTAGTGCAGCGTGGTCAAACAGAAAGATCAAATTTTGTTTCGTTTTCTGAGGCCCACAGGCTTCAAATCTTGTGATGCTCTAAAGAAAAGCGAGTTATGTGCAACTTGGAAAGAAAAAGAAGAAAAAATTCACATACTTGCGATTCTTTCCCCTGCCATCCACATCATCTACATCCATCATATTCTCTCTCTCTCTGTCCAAATGCAAGGTACCCCTCCTAGTACTCACCCTCTCGCCAACAGTCCCAGTTAAACCTTTTTCCTTCTGCTTATCAAACACCTCCTTGAGATTGGCTTGTAAGTGTCTCTCGTAGTCCTGCTGACAATGTTTTTCTGCAAGAGACTGAGCGGCGATGGTATTGAGTTTCGCATCGAGGGTGGAGAGGACGGATGCCGTTGTTGATGCCCTGCAAAGTCATTAAAACTCCTCGATGCAAGAGAGATTTTTTGAAGTAGAAGAAAAGAGACCTCACCAGTCCTTAAGCGCGGCCAACACATCCTCCAACTTGCCAGGTTCGAGATCTCTTCCCATCGTATAAGTGACCTCGAGCTGTTCTTCCTTCTGATCGAGCTTGCCTTGCAGGATGTCGAGATAGATAGCGTCAATGATCAGATCTTCGAGCTCGCGTACGGACGAGACCTCAAGGGCTTTGAGGAGATCTGTATAAGGTAGAATCTAGATTTCGTTAAAGTTGTTAAAAAAAAAAGAGAAAAGGAAAAACGAACTCTTCGTTCGGCGGCGAGTGAGACGATGGTTAGATATTTCAATTTCGTAGTTTGGGCCTTGTTGAGTGGAGGGAAATTATCCTTGTTTTCTTATAGGAATTGTCAAAGAGTGTTTTGTTATACAAAACGATTCTTTTCAAACCCACTCAGATAACCCCCGTATGTTTTGTAGGCAAAAAGTTGCAACAGTGCAAAGTGTTTCCGGTATTGTTCACCATCACCCAACTGCCCGATCGAGTCGTCAGTCTCTTTCCGAATTCTGTCCAATCCAATCGGTTTAACTCACCTCTTGGATATTCCCCAACTCTAACAATTCGCCGAACACGAAGACTCCTGGTGCCGTAGTAGCGTCCTCAATAAGCCGAGCCGCGGCTGCGCCTTTGGCAGATTTAGCCATGAGGAGAAAAGGTTCTAGTTTTGAAGAGTGTTTTGTCGAATCCATTGATGTTTTAGGTTTGTAATTTCAAAGGGCAGAGTGCAAGGAGTTCAATGAGAGATTGTAATAGACACGGACCGGCGCGTAACCGCGCATCGTGGGAGTTCTCCCATTTTCCCTCCAACATTCATGGAGCCTAAATTTCTAGGTATACGTCTCTGCAAATTCAACTATACTCCACGCTGGAAATTTTTTCTGCAAATTCTCATTCTTCTGATCTCTGCCCTATTTCTGGCTTTTCTCCCTATCGCTTACTTTGAACTGTACTCTGAATTTGCGAGCTCGCAGGCTTCTAGGCTCATTCCTTCTGTTCCGACGTATGGGCCAGGCCTTTCTGCACTTTCTGGCAACCTATCGCGATTTCCTATCATAACCTATCCAGGAGTCGTGAGCGATGTTGCCAAGAGTCTTAAGCTCTTAGGAATCGCTTCATCCATTACCATCATTTCTCTGCCCTCACGAACTGACCGTCGTAAAGACATGGAAACTCTCCTAAAACTACTCAGCGTCCCGGACTCAGGATGGAGGTATTTTGATGCAGTTAAAAGCACAGATGAACGGGTGCAAGCCGTGATGGATTGGGTGCGGCTCGTACGATCTACCACTGCGAACGTGAAGTCGCCTGGTAATAATCCCCGGAAGAATATATTTTGGCCAGACAAAGTGGAAATGGACAAGATTGTTGAATCAGAGGTTTTTCTTGATATCTGGCATACGGACCCTTGGCCTTCACCGTTTGGTTCTGGTTCCAGTTCTGGTTCCGATTCTGAGTCTGAGTCTGAGTCTGAGTCTGGCATCTCTGCGTTTTCCCCTCCACCCCACAAATACGATCTCCCGCTCATGCTGTCCGCAACCAAAGACTTCAATTTTCTTGCCCATTCCTCGCAGCAAGCCACGCCGAATCATAAGTTACTAACTCACGCCCGTTTAGCTTGCTGGTTCTCTCATCTCGAAGTGATCCACCGGATTGCAAACGGTCCCATTCGTCATGGGGAGACAGCTATTGTGCTTGAAGATGACGTGGATATGGAGTCCGATATTGAGGAACAGCTTCGCCTGATCTGGTCGTCTTTACCCAAGGAATGGGATGTGGTCTTTCTAGGTAGTTACATTCATCGCAGGCTTTCTCTACAATTTTTGATTGCGGCACAATGATTTATGCTAGGTCATTGCTGGTCAAACGAATCGTACCATCCCTCTCTCATTCCGATCTCCTCAGATACTATTCATACCCTCCACCCTGCTCATAAACCTAAATGCACCCATGCCTACGCACTAACTCGCACGGGTGCTCGCCGTCTCCTTCTCCATTTGCGTTCCCCGCCGTTTGCGTTCTCCCGCGCAATCGACCAAGCTTTAGCGTGGCTTGTGGAGAGTGGGAAGCTTCAGGGCGCGTTTAGTGTTGTACCGAGTTTGGTCGTGCAGAGGAAGGTGAGGGGGAGTGATGTGTTTCCTGGTGGGAAGGGGAAGGGGAGCAGATGGAGAGAGAGGTTGAGGAAGGGTGTTTTGAGTAGTTTTTTATCGGACCCGGGGGTATGATGGATACTTGTATGAAGAAATGCAGCATGGATAATGAACCTTGAATTTTTGAGAAGCAGGTTACTTGTCCTTGCAACTATGGCGGATATGAAATAGAATATGGAGACAAGGAGGCATCCTTCGCAATGACACCTATATTGGGCGAGTGAGTTAACGAAGGAGGTCGAATGCGATGGACTTGAATGTCAATGGCGTCAGAGCTTGACAGTGAGATTGGAGGTCTCTTCAAGTTCCATCATCAGAAATCTATGACGCAGCCTTGACTCAAATGACTTGTATGCTCAAAGTGCTCCAGGTCTTCTAATTCGAACACATATGTATCTGAATTGGTTGACGCGGTCTCCTACAGTTATTTGTCCGCCCAGTCTTCAACTTGTCCACTTCATTGTGAAAAAAACTAGTAAACTACACGAAGCTCAGTTATTCGTTTCGGTATTGGGGGGTGAACGACAAAACACTAAGAACAGGTGGATTAAGAGAGCACGACAGGTCACAAGTTTACGTTCATCGATCAACCAATCCATTAAGGTGACAGGTCAGATATTCCTGGTGTGTCGCTGCCGAATATATTTACGTGCTAAGGTCAACCTCAAAGCTTTATTACATGTACAAGGCTCGTATCCCCGTTTCGCGACGGCGTTTAAGTGTACCGACGTAGAGCAATTGTGTTACTGACACGAGACGTGAGAGAAAGAAATTACCAGAAACAAAAATGAAAATCTGGGAGAAAGGAAAATATTTTAAGAACACAGTGGCATTTGAAATGACACGAAAGACGTAAAGGCATAATAAGATAACCATATATGGCAATGCACCATAAAGTTTGTTGTCCAAATAAAGACAGTAGGCGATCAGAGAGATCATGCATCACTGCATTGCAGCGGTATCTCAGGCGAAAGGAGTACGCTGACAGGCGTCTTGCTGGCACGGCTTGTGGAAGTTGTCAGATCGCAGTGAGATCGCCTGATTGTCCGAGTCCACATTTGGTTAGTTTTATTACAAAACGCCTGCATTTGCGAAGTCGGTCAATCAATGAGATTTTATCTCTCAGCGAAGTTCAACGCATTCGTCTAAACAAGACGTTGTTGTGACTATGTGAGGGAGTCCGAAGACATAAAAAGCGAGGCAGGCAGCACTTAGGTTCCCCAGCACCTCAACCTCAGAGCTTGCTTAGTTGAATATGTCATTCTTCAAAATCCAGAGCAAACAGACGAAATACTACCTCTTCAGTGATGGAACTGAAAAGCCTGGCGAAGAAGTCAAGACCATCCCTCCTGGCGATGTCACGGATCCCAAGTCGATTGTGCGAGCTCCTTTCATGATTGTTTCCTATCACGGCTGACACGACTTTGTGCGGCGGCAGGTTGTCTTCATAGCGCCTCCATTCGACGACAACGTCTTGGCCTTTGTGAAAGGCAATGCCGGATATTACGCTGCGCCCCCTATTGTGGGACAAGTTTACCTCTATTCGATCGATTCGTGTCTAACCTCTGTTGTAGAACACTGGTCAGTACGTCACCTGGTCCGAGGAGCCGTACCACTGGCACTTCAACCGTACCCCTGAGGGCACAGATACGTAAGTTAATATCTCGGTTTATCCGAGCATCTAAGAATGATTGTCGTGTTGCAGAATCCACGTTCCTGGCGAAGATCTCTACTGGTATGATAAATTTAATGTCGGGATTAATCGTCGTGTATGTCCTGTCGCCTGAATTGAAGCAAAAAATACTAACTAAGATTTGTACAGTTCCGTCTTGACCCGGGCATAAGTGCTCAGGAGGAGGAAAATCATTTCATTATCGAGGGAGTGAGTGAGTAGGGGCTGCCAAGTTGGAATCCATATGCAGTGAATGTAACATGTGACAATAGTGAATAGTTTTGAATGTTGACCGGCCATCTGTTACGACTCAGCCCTTTTATTCAAGTTGGGAAGACATGCTTACTATCAACTACGATACAGAACAGTAAGGTCTCCATGAAAATAACTTCACAACGGGTTTAAGTTTGTCTATCAACTTGAATTTGGGTCATCATCAGATTCATCATATACTTGTCTTCACCATTGGAAGTCCACAATCAGTTACTATGTAGTACCATCATTTTCGTAGAGCGTTGTTGAAATGGATCACCAAGATGCCCGTGTGGCGCGTTCTGACATCATTCACTTTTGCCCTTGAATAGTATGAAACTCGAATAGAAAGCAATTAATTGACTGCTTTTATTAAGAGCCTTATAAACCACAAGAACATAAATCTTACAATTGTAAGCTGAAGATCTATATGTCGAGTGTGGCGTTGGACCAGAGGTGATCGTTTCCTTAAGTTACCGTATCAAGAGCCATCATCAGAGCGTGATTTAAACGCTTGACGGATCAGCCAAGGTGACCCTGAAAATCAATTTTTGATCCCCTATGCCCGAGGGCTGATTGGCCATAGCCCGTTAGGTTTTTAAGCACTGTAAGAGGGAGTGGAGATTGAATGATTTTATAAGACAATCGAAAATTGAAAAAGGTGTATCAATTTGAAGGGTGCCCAAAAGTATCATTCCTGGAAGAGGATCATTCAAAACAAAGTTGAGGTGTTCTACTGTTCCACTGGAAAGCAGCCTTGTTCATCAGGTCCTTCTGAATCACCAACTTTCATTGTTGTATTCAAAGCTATACACGACTTTCATGATCTTTATCCCAACGCCATCAGAATCTCGTTATGGTCTCATCGTCCTCATGTTGAGTCTGATCCATTATAAATTGGCTTGCAACTTGGCCATGAGTCCCCAGTCGCCGGTCGATTCACTACATCCACTCAGTCTTTCAACTGACAGCAGGTCTGCAGACATAAAAAAAAGCCTATCCATTCGTCGTTCAGGTGCAGACCATCATGCTTTTCTCCTCATCCAAATTTTTTGTCGCTCTTTCTGTCATCGGAGGTATATCATGAACACTACCACATTCATTCAGGATATTTATCACGTTGTTCAGGCGTCTTTGCGGTTCCTCTCGCAGTTACCTATGACACAACGACAGGGTTGTCGCCAGCTGAAGTTGCCAACAAACAGCGGATCGACGACGCTAACACAATCGGTATGTCGCACGACGACCTCGTATGTAATAGGTGACTAAAATAATTTTTTTAGCCAACCAGCAAATCGTAAAAATGCGTGAAGGGTTTGACAAATATCAGAATGGCGAACCAAAAGCAGTAGCACTTTATGAAGCTGCCTTTGGCACGAAGGCCGACGCTTCCAAGGTTTCCGGCGTCATAAAGTCACTTGAAACCGGTACCGCCACAGCGCAGGTGGCAACAGAACCTTTCACAGGGGGACAAATCGCGGCCGTCGATTGGTCTAAAGCAGATAAAAAGTCCCCTTGGACCCCATCGGATATCAAATTCGGTTCCACATTTCATGGTCTGTCCACTTGGTTGTTCCAAAGGATTGATTCCTCTTATCTGAAACGCGTTTTTTAGGGTCAACGATGACTAACGAGGGCCGTGCCGGAACACTCATCCACGAAGCAACCCATCAGTTGTCCAAGACAGGAGATGATGTCAACTTAAGTAACAACATAATAAAGGCTTACGATGGTGCATCCAAAACATCAGGCGCAAATGGATGTATGCATCAGAGCACCTCCTAAAGAGACAGTAGCATTGACAAACCCATCCTGTAGACACTTCGGATCCCAACATGCACAAGGATGCCGCTGCTGTCAATGGGGATGCGGCATATGTGGCCGTCCGAGACAAGGCAGGCAATATGCACGACAATGCCGAGTCCTACGCGTGCGTAATACCAGTCCGAAATAAGGCCAAAAAAAATACTTACTAATTTGAGAATATAGTGTGTTCGCGAGTATGTGTTCTCAACCCGGCGCCCTTCGTAGACGTGAGGTGCAACTTTACCGTCGGGCCCTATTGGATGGTGACGACGATCAGGTGAGCAAATCAAAATTCCTCTACGAGAAGGGAACTCAACTCATGGTCTCCAACAGATCGAATACCTTGCTCGACGCGCCTCATGCAAGCTTCCGGACAACTACTTTGCCAAGAAGGCTGCTGCACAGAAGGCCGCTGCTGCTTCCAAAACTACACCAGCTAACACGAAGTCGTCGCTGAATGTTAAGGGAGGTGTCAATGCCAGGGCTGCGAAAGGGAACACCAAGACAGCCCTGACGGGCAACAAGGCCGGACTCAAGGGTGGAAAGCAAACACCAACGAGGGCTGCCCTAAAAGGAGGGAACCGGGCTGCTCTCAGAGGAATTGCTGGAAAGGGTACGAAGGGTCGCCTTGGAACAAAAAGTAGTACCGCAACGGGCCGTACTGCAACGAAGGGTCGCCTTGCTACGAAGGGTCGTACTGCTACAAAGGGTCGACTTGCAACAAAAAATCGACTTGCCACAAAGAGTCGTACTGCAACAAAGGGCCGCCTTGCCACGAAGGGTCGTACTGCCACAAAGGGTCGACTTGCCACAAAGGGTCGTACTGCTACAAAGGGTCGACTTGCTACAAAGGGTAGTACTGCAACAAAAAGCCGACTTGCTACAAAGGGTCGTACAACAAAGGGCCGCCTTGCCACGAAGGGTCGTACTGCAACAAAGGGTCGACTTGCCACAAAGGGTCGTACTGCAACAAAGGGTCGACTTGCTACGAAGGGCCGTACTGCAACAAAGGGTCGTACTGCAACGAAAGGTCGACTTGCCACAAAGGGTCGTACTGCAACGAAGGGTCGACTTGACACGAAGGGTCGTACTGCAACAAAGGGTCGACTTGCCACGAAGGGTCGTACTGCAACGAAGGGTCGTACTGCAACAAAGGGTCGTACTGCAACAAAGGGTCGTACTGCAACGAAAGGTCGACTTGCCACAAAGGGCCGTACTGCAACGAAGGGTCGACTTGCCACGAAGGGCCGCCTTGCCACGAAGGGTCGTACTGCAACGAAGGGTCGACTTGCTACGAAGGGCCGTACTGCAACAAAGGGCCGTACTGCAATGAAGGCCACGAAGGGTCGCGCTCCTAAGAGGGGTACTGCCAGGAAAGGGAACCTCGCTCAGAAGGGTCGTACTGCCACAAAAAATCGGCTCGCCACAAAAGGTAGATCTAAGACAGCAGTTAGGGGCCTTAGGGCAGGAAGGGTCAACAAGCAAACAACCAGAAGCCGGGCATCTCCGAAAGTTGGATCCAGGGCTAAGGGAGGAAGAACAGCAACCAGAGGCACAAAGCAAACTCGAGGTAGCAGGACTACCTCGAGAGGAGGGAAGGTTGCACCTAGAGGCGGTAGGCAAGTCAATACCAGAGGAAATGCTGGAAGGGGAGGTAAGGTTGCAAACAGAGGTAGCAAGCAGCCTGTGAGAGGAAGGGCTGCCAGAACTGCTTCCGCTAAGGTTCCTCAACCAATTCCCTCCAATCTCCTGAGGGCTTCGGGTGCGAAAGGTAGGAGGAAGTAAATAAATGGTTTGGTGGGCCGGTTGACGAGTTATTCGTTCTTGTCAATACTGACATACTTCATGTCATAGTTGCAGTGCAATAATGTTGACAAAGTAATTTTCATTCCTAATATGCGACCCTAGAAACAATGAAATCGTGAAGTTGACAAAGAAAGGAGTCTGTCTAAAGACAAATCTGAATATCTGCCAGCTTGTCCCTTTCCCGGCGCCTGAGTCTGCACCCTTCACTCTCAGGCTGAGGGACTTATTGTGATCAACCCACCTGCCACATTGTAAAAATTCGAGAAGCGATGAAGAAACTTGAAATTCACACGCTTACCTTTACAAACGGCCCGAGAGTCGGAGGATGGAGTGTTCTTTCGTATCAAATTCGATCCTTGCATTCAGTGTTTTGGACGGAGACGAAAATGTTATCTTTTCATGATCGTCTGTCGGAAATTCGTGGGTCTGGGATATCAGCTAGATATGATAATGATATTTGAAGCCGGAAAATGATAATAATTTCATTCGTCACTTTGGATAGACTAGTTCGGTATAGAAACAGGGCTTTTAAAGGGCCATTGCTAAGCGCAAGTTGTCTGCCAAATGACCTCGGGGGATATCATTTCAAAAAGACGTTTCTGCAAGAATATAATGATAGAACGGCTCTGTGAGGATGACAGCATAAGTCTCTGAGTTGAATCGAAAATTCACTTCACGTTCCTGCGATAATCGCATTGCTTTTTTGCAGCGATATCTCTCCGCTGAAAAGGACCTTCTCAAATTCTTTAATAAGCCTCATGGGAATAATTGGCGGCAGCATCATGATGAAACAGATACTCCTTTAGATTTGATGTTCATTCTTGATTCTAAGCATACCGCGGAGCGATGGAAAAACTCAGGATTTAGTTGGTATTATTGGGTATTATGTCTTCCGAGTCTTGATTTTTGATCTCATCCTTGAAATCACCGAACTCCCACTTATAGCAATCCTAATCAAAGAAAAGTATCGTAGAACTTAAGTCATGCCCAATTCTGAAAAAATGTTGAACTACTCACAATACAATCAGCCTCAATAATGGGTTTGGGTACCGACGAGCCAAACAATCGCCGAGGGATCCTGCGAAGGTCATCAACTAACTTCTGATCATAACAATTAGAAAGAGTAGATGATGAAATATGAAACAGTGTTGCTGACCATGCCGATAGAGTAAAATAGGCTATCTTGGACCAAAGCGTCTGTTGAGCATTACATATCGCACCGGAGATGTTTGGCGTAGCAATCGCAAACGGTATTGAAACTCCATGTGATATCCACACGGGCACGATTCCTACCATCAGTGGAATGGCCTTTTCTTCGTGAAAACTGACAAGTTGACATAAAACTTATCCAATTTAGAGGTCCGTCCCTGGAGTCGTGCCTTTTATAGACAACACAACAGCAGAATTATCGGAAGACAAGAAAACATGTCCTCAAGAAAAATAATTGCATCTTAGCTAAACGGTGCAATATTTTTAAAAAACTCACATGATTCCAAGTCTGGTCGACGTCATACCAATTTTTCTGTCCAGGCGAAGCGTATGCATTCTTGCCAAAGGTGCCAATGTGTACAAATCTTCAACATCTGGACCTTCCTCAAAGGATCCCAAATTGGTTGTTCCACTGCACTCTGTGCATGGCGTAGCGAACTTAATCATGAAACGCATCAAGAGAACGAGGACGATAAACTGTTGTCGGACGTGGAGGATAGGTGATGGAATAGATTGGATATGTTTAGCGGCTGCTGGAAGCCGAGCCGTAACCTCTTCAGAAGTTGCAGAAAGATATAGAGCCAGCAAAGATCTTGGATGCATTATGAAGACAACGTTAGTATTAAGTTTAAATATTGTCTCGTTAATCTTCATCAGTTAGACCATAATCATTGTGAATTTGTCTGATGGTCGATTGTTTGAGAGCAGCGAGCTGTACGGAGCCAGATATCAGTTATATTGACTGGAACGCAAAAGACCGATTTACCCTTCCAATCAAAATCTATAATCTAGTCGGTGAATCGTCCTTTTGTCCACGCATGATATTAAAGTTACCTGCGCAGCGTCCTTCGCCTCGTTGTACTTATGCAACAAAGTAATGTGTCGTTTCACGATCTTTTCAGCGTCCTCGCCAAATCTGCCAAGATACATGTCGAGTTCAGCAGTGTAAGAATAGATATCATATATGCGGTCGGTTGAGCGAAGCAAACCCAAGTTTTTCTTGGAGCTCTTGTATTTGTTGATGCAGCGCCTCAGTACGGGCTTTCTGAACCTGATATATTCATTTCAACTAAAGAGCGATGTTTGTAATGGACAAAGTTTACTTACTTTCGAAGAAATGGCGACGTGCATCTTCCTTGATGAATCCTGAGGTTGTGGTAAGAAAGTCGAATTACGCCAATTAGGGCTATTTCTTCAAATTCTTCTTCAGCGTCTTTGGACAACAGTGACGTTGATTTTACAATGGACCTGCCTTCAGATATGGATTTTTAGCTGCTCTTATAAGTTTCGAGTTGTAATCATTTTCACGTGCACAAGCATTGCAGCTTCTGCTGCGGTCCGCGGAAGGCGGCATTTCCCTCTGATATGTTCGAGTTTTTGAAATATTTCCCGATCCTTGTCTTTCCAGTTGGCTATCTCCTTCTCTCCTCTAAATTTCCGGCGCTACGTCCAAGCTTTACACTGTTCGACTTATCCAACAGACCTGAACAGACTCCCGCTGAGAGGGCGCCAAATAAGCCATTAAAAAGCATAATGCAGTCTCCGAGAACAGATTTAGCGCCTCCTAAAGATGACCCATTTACGACGGAGCAGCTGAAACACTTCGATGGGTCAGATTCATCGAAGCCGATCTATGTCGCAATCAAGGGTTAGTAGACCTTTCCATTGCTCAAGTATTTGTTCATATCTCATGGTGGCATCTCACCTCTTACTTTCTTATAATTAGGCACCATTTTCGATGTCACACATAAAGCGGACGTCTATGGAGTAAAAAAACCTTACAATGTGTTTGCAGGCAAGGACGGATCAAGGGGTCTTGGGTTGTCAAGCTTGGAGCCCGAGGATGCAGTGGCAGACTATAGCACTCTGGAAGAGAAAGATTTGAAGGTCTTGAACGATTGGTACTCTTTCTTTTCGTGAGTAATCCGATTCTTCTTCGTATCTGGTAGTTTTTAACCTGACTACCTTTCAGAAAACGGTATAATATTATTGGGAAGGTTGTTGATAATCTGGTAAATTAAATAACTTGAAGGTGTATCAAATTGCATTTTTGGCCCTGCTTTGCTTTTGTTGCTCCAATGCTTTTCTTTCGGTGGATTCAACTCCATCGTCCCGTCCGCTCCTGAGAACTGTAAAAACAGGTGGGAAGCCATATTTCTCTGCGTATATCTATGCGAGTCCATTGGACTAATACACGACAAAAATTCAGATTAAAACCCTTTGCAGTTTCTGTGTTGAACTACTTGATAAGATTGATGGCTTTAGTTTACACAGAAGAGGTCAGGTGTCCAGGGCAACGAGATGAGGACATCGATGATAGCCTCCTCGTTAGCACGCCAAAGGCAAGGAGGTCAGAGTCGTCAGACCTTGTCGGTCGTGTGGAAGCCAAGCTGAGAGATTCAATGATGCATTGAATGCCCTTATTCAACACGATGAAAGTTCTCCACTCCTAATATGTTTGGTCTAGCCCTGTGCATGTTTTGAGTCGAGCGCACGGAAATGCGGTGGAATTTTAGGTGCTTATTAGGAATTTGTTGCCCGAATCATCTTTCCTCTGCAAAAGGGTGAGGAAGCGACGGTTGTTGATAATTTCGGTGTCTCAACCTGAAAGCTGGGGAGGGGTGCATTCCACCTCTCACAACTCTGGCTTGGTCTCCTCCAAGTCGGAGGCCACGGCTGTCCGTCAAGTTGGTGTAGGAAAGGTGTAGGGTCGTTATCTGCAATAAGTTTGGAAATATTCTTGGACGGATTGTCAAGGAAAACTTCATGCAGAGCAATAATATACAGAAGCCGTGTTGCGAGTTCTCTTCGCTCCCCTCGCGCAGTGAATCCAGATTGAAAGGCTTTCGCAGGAGGTAATTTCGAACGGAGTAACATACGATCTCAACGCTTTTGGGGCCGCTTCAACTAGACAGGATTCGGAGGGATATCCGGTGCGCATATACTCTCGATGTTCTGGGACTGCAAAAGTAATTCGCATATAGGGTCCCACAAGTTTGGATTTGAAGGCACGGGCAGTTTCACGTTTTGAGTCAAACTTGAGGTGAACCAGAATCGCACGAGAAGCGAAATGTACCGTGTCTGTGTCGTTGATGTTATTTACGCGAAGTTTTAAATCGGCGAGCTCCTTGTTTGAACCACGAGAGGTCAGTAACTCAAATAAAGTGTCATAAAAATAAAGGAGACTCACAATGGTCGCCCGAACTTGGAAAATAGTTCCCTGTTGGCATACTCACCTAGGGGCAGAGAATATCTTATTGGCAAAAATGTCGAATGGCAGCTCAGCACATAAACAACAATTTCGAATTCGTTGTCATCGAGATAAAACGACTGGGATATCCCACAGACCAGTCATGACCGAACAAAGACAGTCATATAGCGATGTTGACAAAATATGTCGCAAGGTAGGTATCTCCTGCAGGTAAACAAGAGCAGTGAATTCAGTAAGTTCTTGACGTGATTGCTGAGTCCACGGCGGACGTTTCTTTGGCAACGAAGAGCATAAAATTCATGCAACATTATCAGAGAATAAACTGCAACATTTATCGATGGAGAAGGGGATTCGACTTGTCGAAATTGAGTTTGATTTGACATGTCTTTCACATGCCATAACATCGGTCGTGTATTATCTTGTAAACAAAGAATTTTGCAGGTGGCTATCATACTTGACAATGTACATTGATAGACTTTGACCCATCCTCTGACTTTAAGGTCTAATTTTTGTGACTTGCAATGTCGGAATTACGGCCTTCTTCAAAGCCAGATACCGACCAGGATCTACCTTCGCTGGGCAGCAGACGACCTTCGTGGATGCTATCACTTTCAGAACATGAAGGCCCTCATATTACCAAGTCTCGTTCTAAGCGACGTAAAAAACAATACGACGAAGTTAGACCTCATACTCGAAGTCTGGGGACTTATGACGGGACTATTGAGAGAGCTCGTAAACCGAAGGTCGAAACCGAAGCCAGTCCCGAGCAGTTAAAGAAAGCGCTAAGCGGAGCCCCTCTACTAGAGTCTCCAGACGAGGGTAAACGTTTTCGCTCTAGTTGGGAAATCAATGTCAAGGACTTGGTAGGGGATGCAGTTGGCAATGTACGTTCCATGTCTTGCGATGTTTCCACACACTTTTTTAAACCGTCCACCAGATGAGTATAAGCCCAACTTCACGCGACATCGTTCTTGCTGCGTATGTTGTTCTGCCCGTGCTTCATTAACTTTCTTTCATCTGTTACAGTCGGAGAGGGTTGTTTATCATAGATCTCGAATCTCCTTTTAGCATCCCGCGTTTTCTTCCTCAAGGCGGAACTTGGGATGTCGCAGATGTGCAATGGAATCCCCATCAGAGCCATGTTCAATACATAGTCTCTACCTCAAGTGAAAAGCTGCAAGTTGCTCTGATAGATCATCGAGAGACTTGGCTAATATGATTACGTAGGCTGATTTGGAACCTGCGCTTGGGAGGGAAAACGTCTATCGAACACATTCTAAAGACACATTATCGGGCCATTACTGACATTAATTGGCATACGACAGAATGTGATCTAGTCTGTAGCATAGGTATCGACTCATGGATATGGGCATGGGACATCAGGACGCCCCGTAAACCCATCTTCGGTGAGTCGACTCCTCGTTATTTGTGCCACCTTTAGTTGAATAACGCTCATACAGGTCTTTCTCCGTTCAAAAGTAATACTTGTGCATTTCAACGTTTTCTCCGCTGATATTGGAGGTTAGCTGGTGGTACTCAGGTGAAATGGAATTATAAAGATGCAAATCTGCTGGCTTCCGCCCATTCGGATGAAGTATTGATTTGGGACAGGCGTGTATGTCAGGAGATCTCGGGTAATAATTTAATGTAACCATTTCTTTAACAGAAAGGTTCGCTTCCTGTCACTCAAATTCAAGCCCACGCATCAAAGATCTATGGCATCGATTGGTCTCGTTCTTCTCGGGACGAGATAGTGACATGCTCCCTCGACAAAACGATCAAGACATGGGACATCAACTCAACCAACACCGAGCCTAGGAGACTCATCGCCACAACATATCCCGTTTGGAGGGCGAGGAATTTACCCTTTGGAGAGGGCATTCTTAGCTTGCCTCAAAGAAGCGAGACGACGCTTGAGATGTATGCCAAGAGTGAAACGCAAACGATTGTGGAGACTTTTGAGGGTCATTCTGATGTTGTAAAGGAATTCGTCTGGAGGAAAGGGCAGCAAGGTTTTGGTCGCAATTCCAAACGAGTTTAAAAATCTAAAGTACTTCACAGATGACTTCCAGTTAATAACATGGTCGAAAGATCGCACCCTTCGTTTCTGGCCAGTCGATACCACCGTGATGGAGGTAAGGCTATTTCACCTATTTCTTGCCTTCATTATTCAGTGGCGAATCTAGCAAGTTGGTTATCTCCCAGGAGCCAACCGTGGTCGCTCCAAATTCACTCGCTACGAGATGGAACATATGAATACCTTTGCTCACCAGCCAGAGGTTGAGCAAAAGGATTGCTCCGCGTTCTCGGCACCATTTTTGAATCGTTCGATTTTGGCCGAAGTTCGTGCACCCTTGCCACCACGGCGGGCTCCATACGCAATGCAACCTAGTCTCGCATATCTCTCACCACCAACATCTGATAGTGAGCAAACGGACGTCACACCTACATTGACGAATACCAAGCCTATAAGTATTTCATCTGCCGTTTTTGCGATCTCGAGGTCAACTGGTGGCACAATGAGTAAAGGTGGAAGTGTAGCAAAGGTTGATCAATTGGCATGGTTGGCTAGTGTGAAAGTTGGCAGTAAAAGGGAGAGTAGTTCCGGAGCTGGCAGCGGCGATGGTAGTGGTACGCCATCCAGGTTGAGTTCGCGGTCACGACCATCTTCTGGTCCCGAACGCAGTCAAAGCGAGCTTGGACCTCGACAAAGAAGTGGAAGTTTGAGTCGGATGGCTGAGGATAGAGGGAAGGAGGCAGAAAACAACCAATCCCTACAAGATGAGTGAGCCTTTTTTTCTTCTCTCTCCCATGCTAGCTGCTGAAATTCTCCTTTGAGAATCACATCCGTCTTGACAAGGCTAGCAGCATCGAAAATTAAACTTGAGAAGCATGATTCGAAGAAGAGAACATGCACACTTGGATTGCACGGCCCATGGGGCGAGACTTCCTCTGTCTTTATGCGAATGACATTCACCTTTCCTCGGGACTATCCTCAAGGCACTCATCCGCATGGGACACCTACTATTGACGTAGAACATAATCCCTTGATCCACATGAGAGACCGCGCTTTTATCCTGAAACATCTCCGTCGCATCCGAGAACGTAAACGCCCCTGCCTTGAAGCTTGTCTACGTTTTCTCTTGTTTGCGGAAGAAGGGCAATTGGAAGACGATCTAGATTCGGAGTCATCTTCTGATGACGACCAGCCTTCTGGGAAGAAGACGAGAGAGATCACAATTTCTCTGCTGCGAAATAGTAAGAACTTGACTGAGCCAAGAACATCGCAAGGCGCTTTTGGACCAAATGGTTAGTTTTTACCCCCGTAGAGGATGCCAAGTGATAACACCCAAGAGCTGATCCTATGATGCAGGTGAATTGATTTGCTTCTTCCGAGCGGCACCGAGGATCGTGCGGCATAATATACGTGGCCTTTCAGAAGACGTTACAACATCCAATGAAGAGATCCAACAAACCCAAGATCAAGCTTTATTCCAGGCGCCGCAGCAAAAGACCAGTTATTTCCAGTCTCCGGCTCTCGTCGCAGATGCAGTTCGCCGTTTAAGCCTGGCAGCGGCCGACCGCACTGTGCAGCCAATCGATCCAAGACAACCCGAAACTGGAATGACTATCCTCCGCGCCATGACAAATCTTCTTACCCTTCCACAACAAAAGCCTCGTCGCGACTCCGATTCGAAACAGAACTTTTCATATGTTCGGAGTACTGTGTTCTTTCTCAGTACAACGACCTTGGCTGGTGCTGATCGAGGGGTAGCCGAAGATTATGCCTTTACTGCTGATTCGTTATTAGAAGTCTGTGAAAGGAATGCTGAAGCAGCAGGAGCGCACGGACGGTATGACCACGAACGGGTATTCAGGACTCTAAAAACTTTGTTCAGAACGTCCCCGAACGGTGGAGACAAATTCCGGCCATTGGGATTTTCGTCTGATGCATTAGCCAAAGAAGTCATATTGAAACTGTGGGATTTTAACATATTCTATGTATATTTCTGGCAACTACTTATGTTCGATTCCCTAGTTACTCGGAAGTTGCGAAAGAAAAGGATTTGCAGTTGCTTGCCATGATTTCAATGCTAATTTTACAAACGGAACACGGGCGTGTGTTGCCAAGAAGTGCCAGTACGAAAAAGGAACCAACCCCAGCACAATTAACCTCTTCTCGTGGTGGTGGTCTCGATTATTTCAGCTTGACGAAATCCAATAACCCCACAAGTCCTATTACATCTACGTGGGCACGCGTACCTTCTCCCAAACCACTTCCTTTAGCCCCATCGGTATCGTCCTCAAATTCATCACGAGGTTCCTGGTCCAGCTTGTTCAATAGCGGAACGATGCGTCAATTCATGAGCGGCGTCCAAGACACATTATTGCTGACTCCTTCGGAGGCGCCGGTTACTTTCCCCGGTCCACAAAATACAATCTCTAAGTCAGCTGATAGAAGCGTCACCCGGATGCCTGACTCCCCTCGTTCTGGGGTGCGACGGTCAAGAAAGAGTTCTTTACTCATCCCGCCAGCCATTATTTCCAAGTCGTGGCATGAAACTGCGACAAACAATTCTTCGAGGAACTGGACTCGATCATCCTCCACGATAGGTCACAAACGATACTCGTTGCGATTCGCCGAATCGAATATGTCTGTACATGAAAAACACGTGGTCTTTGACCCACCCCCGTTTGAGGAACCGTGAGCGTCCTTTGTATGGTCCCATGAAATGATTTTGACATTCTTCACATGTAGCGCGGGCCCATTGTTTGATGCCAAGTTTATTGAACAATTCAGGTTGAACGTCTACTACTATGCTGAACTTCTATTCAGATGGCAATTGTATTATAAACGTCTGGAGCTGCTGAAAGTGGTGGATAAACAGGATATATTGGCCCCGTCAAACAAGATTGGGCCACACCGTATTGGTATGTCGTCCGACGTTATAGATTTTCTGCATTCAACCGCTGTTGGCAGGCCTACATCGACTATGTATCAGAAGTGACTGCAAAAACATTCTTCCTGATGGAGGGACCGCATGCCAGTATTGTGGCACTCCAGGTTCCATGCCCAAGTGTACCGTCTGTCGGCTCCCTGTCAAGGGTTGGTCTCGGCATTCTTCCGCTTCGTTGTCATCTGACGTGATGAACAGGTCTTGCGCGCACTTGTGTGCTTTGCTCACATGTTACCCATGTATCTTGCTGGAATTCTCTTGAAGTCACTGTTCCTATCTGTCCTGCTGGATGTGGCTGCTTCTGTAGTGCCTCTGACGGCCCATACACCCGCCCATCAACTCGATTAGGCCTTACACCTCCCATCTCGACACTTCTCCTAGCCACTGCAACCTAAAGCGTGCGACCAGGTTATTAAGAGCACACGACCTCTCTTTCTGATCAACTGAATTGAACCTGTGGTCATGGGATTTCGCGCCTGTCAGTGGCGCGTTGCATTTACTTAATTTTACACAAGGTTCGTTTGGCCAATCGGCCGAGACGTTGGCACCTCTGCTCTTCTAAACGAAATCGTGTGACCAATTCGGCCACTACGACCTCTGTAAGACTTTTACTTCATTTCCAAGGAGATTCCGAACAAGTCATGATATGGTTTTCCACCTGGTATTTTCTTTGCTATTAGATTAGATTACACCTGTTGAAAGAGATTTGTAACACATTGTGCAATACTCCAAAACATTCCTAAAAGAGAGCTCGTACAACCAATGCTGCGTAACTGCTCTGCCTTGTCAATAATGACAGGTGCAAGCAGATTGCACATGATTGTCAGCCGTGTAGGTCGGATTCACGATGATAAAAGGTCAGGGACAACGTCTGTTTTCTCAGGGGCACACTTCCCACCCATATCCAGTTCTGACGTCGACTTCATGACAAATTTCTAATAATCTGACGACTTTGTTATGTATTTCTCCAGAAAGACTATCCTCACAAAGGGCAAGAAACCCCTCTATGCTGCGTCGAGAGTCTTGAACGCTTCTTGTGGCTCTGCGACTGCAGTTGTTGCACGATGTTGGGTTCGTAGTACAAACAAGACTTCCGCCATTCTGAGGAGTGTCAAAAACCATGGCTTCAGTAGAGCGTACTCTTCAAAGACTGGGGCTGAAGGTACCAGTAATAGCGGGCACGGGACACAACCACCATTCTATCGTATGTCCTGCCAGCCAACCCCAGGACCAATATACTCATTGTTCTGTCAGGAAAGCTTGTCAACGCTTGGACTCAGACCCCAACGAAATGGTATCCCTTGCCGCTGGCAGTAGGTGCATTGCTGCTTGTCGCTATTCAGTACCGGAAAAAGGTAAAACAAGCAAAACAGGAGGTCGACGTCAACGAGGATGGATTGGACATCATTAAGCTTAAAGGTCCTTGGCATGTGTGTACTGGTCCTGTTCTGAAAATTTCTTTGCTCATCATCTGGATTTACTAGGTTCATGTTCTGGGCGCATTACCACTTCGGAATATGTCCCGTCTCTGGGGTTACGTCAATTCATTTGAACTGCCCATCTGGTTCAGACCCTATGGGTATCAAGTTTATGCTTATGCTTTTGGTTGCAACTTGGACGAAATCGAACATTCTGACTTGCGAGCTTACCCCAGCTTAGGTGACTTCTTTTGTCGGAAACTGAAGATCGGAGCTCGGCCAATAGATCCAGCTGCATTGGTTCGTACCTCTGGACGATAACATTCACGTCTCGAATCGTATTGACTTTTTATTCAAACAGGTGAGCCCAGCGGACGGGACAGTATTACACTTTGGCACAGTACAAGGGTCGAGAGTGGAACAGGTCAAAGGCATTACATACTCCTTAGATGCTCTTCTGGGTATTGAGCGACCTGACTCGCCGTATTCGATTGTGGAACGCAATCCAGAAATGTCCGTCGTGGATCACCATGAGTTCGCAGTCGTAAATGGTATCGAATACAGTCTCGAGCAATTGATTGGATCGTCGACACCGCCTTCACCTGGTAGTCTATCACCAACGGAAAAGTCCGACTCTAGCAATGTGGCAAATCCCCTGCCTGCGAAGTTTGGTGACCAGATTGATGCATCTGTTGGATTGGATCGTTCTGAAGGGACTTTGGTTCATGATGCGGCTGTTGCGCTTCAGATGGGATTGCGGCCCTCTTTAGAGACTGCTACGTCGAGAAAACATGTTAAACCGGGAAATTCACTCTTCTTCACAGTTATCTACCTTGCCCCTGGAGATTATCACCGCTTCCATAGCCCTACAGCTTGGGTAGTTGAGAAAAGAAGGCATTTCGTTGGTATGTATCAACACAGATGTTCATTGGTTTCGTTTTTTTTGACTCGAAGACTTCAGGTGAATTGTTTTCCGTGTCACCTTTCGTGGCAAAACGATTGCAGAATCTATTCGTCTTGAATGAGCGTGTCGCCCTTCTTGGACGTTGGAGGTACGGATTCTTTGGCATGGTCCCCGTAGGTGCCACGAATGTTGGTAGCATCAAGATTAATTTTGATAAGGTTGGTGCCATCCACTACTGTTTTGGGTGCTGTTAAACTCTTGTTTCAGGACCTCCGCACAAATGTCCGTGGCAAGCTGCCCCCGCCTGGTACCTATACGGAAGCGGTATATTCTGCCGCATCGCCTGTCCTACGAGGACATCCACTAGCGCCTGGTGAAGACATGGGCTGTTTCTGCCTCGGAAGCACTGTCGTGCTTGTGGTTGAGGCTCCAAGCCATTTCGAATTTGATATTCACCCTGGACAAAAAGTGAAGGTTGGTCAGAAGCTAGGGGATGTCCCAGACAAACTTAAGCGGGAATAATGGCCTTTACTGGCGGATTTGAGTAGGATATGTTGTGAGCTCTCAACAGTACAACGTCTTAGAAGAGAGTCATGTTCTTTTTTGTTTCTGGCATCATTATATCACAACTTCACGTCATTGCATGTTGAATTTTCACGTCGTTTTTTTTTGCATTTCTAACAATGTTTTCATTATTCGTTCTTGGCTGTCCCACATGATATGAAGTACCCTGCAGTCGATTTCTTTATGGCCAATAATCCATGGTCCTGGGAGTTCTTCAGATACATCTTACACACGCTTTTAAGTCTACAACTTCAGGCATGAAGTTCAAAGCTTTATGTTCTGGCCTTCTGGGATGGATTGCAGTATCATTGGCACAACAGGTTCAGTTGGCAGATGTCGGTGAGTTACAAAGTAATTTTGACCGTCAAAATACCAAATGAGGCTAGGGTCCATGCAAAGATCTTATGATCATGGCTTGTTCACTCCAATAGAAGATCTTTCAGTGCTTTCTGAGACCATATTCACGACGCTTCGACATCCTATATTCCCTAAATACAGCGTGAGGATTAAGAAGTCCTCATTTTGCCACGAAGTCAAGTGCGTAATCCTAAAACTCACAAGAGAGGACTTTTGAGAACGAACGTAAGCAAAGGTCTTATACAGGATATATAGACATAGAAGCACGGCACATCTTCTTCTACTTTTTCGAGAGTAGAGATGAACCCGACAAGGATGACGTGATTTTCTGGACCAACGGAGGTGTGTCTCATTGCTTGAATCTGTTCGGACCTTCGTGTGGCCTCATGAGTGTGCTTAGGACCGGGATGTTCATCCTCGCTTGGCTTGCTCATGGAACTTGGTCCTTGCAGATTAACAGATGCGAATACGACGAAATTCCATCCCGAGTCCTGGAACTCGAATGCAAACGTCTTCTTTGTTGATCAACCTGTTGGTGTTGGCTTCTCCTACGCAGAATTTGGCGAGGGCGTGGTACGTCTCCTGTATTTCATTTAGGCAATAACTGAGCAGTTTCGATAGAGCAACACTCAAGACGCAGCTAAAGACATTGCCGCCTTCATTGCAATTTTCTTTGAGCATTTCAACAAGTTCAAAGGCAGGGCATTCCATATGGCAGGTGAATCTTATGGAGTGAGGTTCACTTATATAACCCATCGAGTTAGAGAACCGTATTAACGAACTTTCTTTGTCCCAGGGAAGGTATATCCCTGTCTTTGCCTCTGAAGTTTACGACCAAAATGCCCAATTGGCGAAGGCTGGGCTCACACCCGTCAACCTGACCTCGATAATAATTGGAAATGGCTTTACGGATTTCCACACGATGATCGCATCCTATTACGACTTGACGTGCACATCAGTCAGTGTTGCACCAATTTATGATATTCAGTGAGTTCATTAATATATGGTGCTTATTCCGTAGAACTAATCAGCGTTACAGAACATGCGTTAAAATGAAGCAATTGGTAAGCTGATGGCCCTTGCACTACCTGAACTCACTCTGAATGGACTAGCTACCAAAATGCTTGCAATGGACAAAAAGCTCCTGTGTGGATCGATTTGAACCAGATGATTGTCGATTAGCAGCAACTTTCTGTTGGGACAACTTCGTAATGCCATTTTATTCAACGAGTAAGTATCTCAAACAACAATTTTGAGGTCGAACTAACATTTTCGAAGATAAGAATCCCTATGATATCACTCGTGAATGCGAAGGCGAAATCAGCGAGACCTTGTGTTACCCTGTGATAAAGTTATTGTCTTCAGCGCCACTTCCCTCGCAACGGCTGACGCATACTTGACAGACAAATATCGCAATACCTTTCAAGAGATGACGTCCGTTCCAAACTCGGGGTCGACCTGGCCGTTCCATCTGAGTTCGTATCTTGCTCAGCCTTCGTTGGAAATGCCTTTGCATCCCAACTGGACCAATTGAAACCCACGTATCACTATGTGGCTGCCCTACTCGAGCGCGGTGTGAAGGCCCTTATCTATGTCGGAAAGAACGATTGGATCTGTAACTTCATCGGTAATGAAGCCTGGACTTTGCAGTTGGAGTGGACTAAACAAGGGGAATTTGCTAACCAGCCACTGAGAGAGTGGATTGTAAATGAAAGGAGAGCTGGAGTGACTAGGAGTGTGGGGGGTTTGACTTTTGCCACTGTAGAAGGAGCTGGGCACATGGTTTGTCAGTCCTCCTTACCTCGAGTTTAAAGCTGAATTTCGTCCAGGTACCTTATGACAAACCACAGGTGTCGCTGGAAATGGTTAGGAGATGGCTGAGTGGCAAAGATCTTTAACCACCATGTCTTTCTAGATCAATTCATTATACATTCATTCGTCATAAATTGAGTTGAAATTCTCAAATCACTGCACTGGTTTCCACAGTCGGTTGATTCACCTGTTAGTGTTCGCTAAACTACAGGTAGTTGATTCTTCTTTCCCTTTTCATCAAGCTCTCGCATTTCCAGACTATTTGAACTGTCAAGACTTTATGAACTACGCCGCCGTATAATCAATAAATCACTATTCTTTACTATGCCGGCTGATTTGGTGGATACAGCCATGAACGACAAAATTTATCACTGAAAGAGCGGTTAATTCAGTACTATATACCATCGTGCTAGTTTGATGCATTACTTCATTAGTATGATAAAAATGAAGAACTTTTTGCATTGAAAAATCTTCTAATTCCTAGCAAGATTTCTTTATGAAACAATAATCTGTCTTGAATTTAACTTAATATGCTAGCCATACATACACACAAAACCCCAAGTCACAAAAAAAATTTCAGAGATTTATTAATAGGGTGTTTCAAAGATCCCCAACTCGACCTCAACTTGTGCCTAAACTCAAGCCTCAACTTTGCCTCAACTTGTGAATTGGGGACGTCCAAATAAGGAAATTTGATGAAGTTGAGGTCGAAGTTGGGGTAGCTGCAAGTCGGGCTTTCGAATCGGACTCTTGAGGTCGATTCCAAAACCCCAACCTCAACCTCAACTTGGTGCCTCAACTTCGTATCCCCAACTCACTGCATTGGGACTGATTCAGTAAATAGATACAACCTTCATCAGAGTGTGAGAAATTTCCCAATTGATTCCCACATATGGCTGGTTCACAGGAAAATTGTAAGGAGAGTTGGCCCGAAATTGAGGTCAAAATAGCACATTTCAAAAATTGGCATTCAAACACTAAGCCCCAATTTGAGCCCCAATTTTACCAGAATTGGGGCGGAGTTGGGGTACGAGTTGAGGGTTGAGTTGAGGATGTTTGAAACACCCTAATAATTACAGTGAGCAACTGTTGAATAAATGTGGGAAAAAAATGATTCTGGAGTCTCGTTTTGGCAATCCAGGGCCCGTGCGCTATCCATTTACATAATGTAAAGCCTCCGAGTGATATCCATTCCAATCCTGCCACACACATGATTAGCGAGCCGTCATGACTGGTCAATTTTGATTGACTTTGACTAAATCAATGGCCAAACGGTCCGCATGTCCGGAAGTGGATTTTAAAAAAAATTCTAAATGATAATTTTCGAACCGTGACGAAATGTGATGAAATGATTCCCAGCGGTCACAGGTCAAGCCATTAGTCAAAATGACTAATGACCCGACTTTTGGTGACTATGACTGACTTTGGTGACTAGTCAATGACTTGGCCAACACTGCTACAGACCCCTTCCCCATTCTTGTTGACTACTTTCTCTTCTTCTGTTCCATCTTCGACTCTCAACAATGCATATTCATCCATTCATATTCATTGCCTATACCATTCAATTTAGTTCCTACTCCCAGTTCTCTTCCTTTGCCTTATATTCCTCATGTTAATGATGTATTTTGCTGACCGACACTAGACGCGGCCTCATGGCCTAATACCTGATTGAGTGATGTGCCGACCATCGGTGATTTCCGACGCGAGCCAGATCCACGTCCGTGATCGACCGATCTGTTACCTCTTGCTTACGACAGCTGAAGGTGAAACTCTCACGGTTGACAACAACTACAAATTTGGACTCGGTAGCCTTACGTGATGGTGAAACTCGCACGGTTCAACAACTCGGTACATAGCCTTGCGAGTTGGTGGCGTTTTAGAAATACAGTAGATAACGTTATGGGAAGTCACCCAATTGAATAGAAAACTTCTTGTGATGTGACGCGCAAGTTCGCACACTTCGGTGGAGCGCTACGTTTTCAGCTCTTATCCTTTACTCACGCTTGTACTTACTAATTATGTTTTGGATTGTTCTTCAGATTAACTTTTGCACCTCATATTGAATGTTACCCTGCTTAATATTTTCAGACCGTACTATCACGTAGCAAGTGTTTTACCATGATTTACTGATCACTAAATTACACCACATTGACTACAAAAAAAATACTGATGGCATACATGATTCAAAAAGATAAGTTTCATGGCTTCTAATTTTCTCGAGAACGATAAATTCGGCTATTTGCATCTGTTGCTGCCTGAATTCACATCGGATGTCACCATAACCGTAAGATAGGCGACATTCATATACAACTCGATCACATGACCAAAGTGTGACAAATGGCTCAGAATCCAATATAAATTACCCATCGCACTTTTTTGCAATTATGGCTTCTAGAGGACCTTGTAAATGTCAATCCTGAGGGCACTTAGAAGCTCGATTTCTTGTTTTTGGGCAGCTTAAATTGTAATTGACAAAATTCACAAATAAGGCACCTTTTGCATGACATCATGACATCATAATTGACAATACTCGAAATTTTAGACAACACTCTGCTACATATTGTTATGGCCCGTAAGAAAGTTTGGAACTTCTTAAAGACTAAAGAGAGCTCAGCTAGATAAAGCTGGGATTTAATTTAGAACCTATTTAACCTGTTGTGAAAGCTCTTGAAGGTCACTGGTCAGGAGTCACTATTGTCACGACAGGTCACTGTTTTAGTCACATCATGTGATCGAGCTGTATATGAATGTCGCCTATCTTATGGTGAATTAAAATCAATATGAATAACAAATTTGTGTTGTATCGCTCTCTCGCGCTCAAGCTGATGTTGTCGGATCACATCTAAAGAATTGGGCTCGGCTTCTGTATATTAATGCAACGGTACTGGAGACTCTTCGCTGGCACACAGTTTCTCCTCTTGGCGTGTATAGATTATGACTTACCTGGACTTACTGCCACTGCCAGTATTTACCATCACCTATCATCAATGCATCAAGGCCAAAGGAATACACTACATTCATAAGTTATTAAGCTTACAATCGACAAAATGAATGTATAAGTTATAAACCAAAAGTTATAATGGATTTCCAAGTGGATTTCATGAAGTTGTGTTGTCGTTCAAATATAACAGATCCAATAGAAAAGACGGACAATCATGTACAAAAAGCGTCCCTAGGAAACATGACAGAGCGGGTATTTAATAATTTACAACGATGTCAACGTCGATGGTATAACCATAGTACTTGCCGAGAAGATGTAGAGCGGGTGTGACTTTTCCGCACATACCTCAAACAACTTATGTCCCAATCAAGTCCTACTCTTCCTCGCCTTAGACTTGTTCTCCTTCCGAGAAGAGCCTTTCGCCTTCTTACCAAGTCCCAAACTCCCAAAGAAAGACTGAGTCGCATGTTCTTTGTCTAAATTGTCACTTCCTTCTCCAGGACTCGGATAGTGTGCATGATTCTAGAAGATATAAAATTAAAATAAAAAACGATTGAAATGAGATTCGGGGTCGTCGGAAAGTGAAAAATGCTCACGATAACCTGCACCTGTTGTCCTGCGGCCGGAACAACGATGTACCCGTTCTTTCCTCCTTCCCCCAATGGAATCACGATGGGTTGGTGAGGATACGGTTGTACATACGAGACACCTCCACTAGACGGCGTAGGACTGAGAAGTAGGGATTGAACCGAACCGGTATGCGTTGCAGGTGAGGCAGAATGGATGTTACCAGGGGTGTCAGAGGGAGTGAGAGGTGGTGGTGAGTATTGGTATTGGTACGAGTAAGCTGGTGAATAAACCTGCGCGAATGGTTGTGTTCGTATTTGGTGACTGGGAGAGGTCACGGAATGTTGCATCGGCGTCGATCCCGTCACCGAGGGAGCATACGGAGACGTTGCATAAAAGTATGTTGGATTCTGCGGCGTGGGGGAGGAATGATAAGGTAATACCATCACTGAAGGGGGTGTGCTGTAAGATTTGGTAACAGACGAGGGTCCTATCCTCATTGGCTGAGAAAGTTGCGCTTGCGTCGCTGCGGTGTACAGCCCTCCACCTACTGACACGGGAATACCGAACTGTGGGCTAGGTTGGAAACTGCTACTCCCATGTCTGGTCTGATGGCTATGCTTCGGTTTAGACGAACCAGAAGAATGAGACATATGACTGGGCGACGCTGGACCATATCTGGTAGTATGATAAGACGAACTTGTCGTCGATGATGATGGAGGATGCGGATTAGGAGAAACAACGGAACCATGTTCACCAGGTAAAGGAAGGAACGGATTCGCCGGTGAGTGTCCGTTGGTCTCATTGACCCAACTCGAGATGCGTGTTTGGGTGGCCAAGTGCCGCTCGTAGGCTTGTGGGGAGAAGTCGTACTCTGTCATGACTGGTCACTCTTGCTTCCAGAGACAGAGAGTGGGTAGTCTTATGGGAACGAGGCCAAGGGCAAAGCGGGAAGACGTAAACGAAATAACTGCGTGTATTGAAATGGCACTAGAAGGCGTGGTCCGACCCTGACGCCTCGAGGCCCCCAGCAATCAACTTTATACAGTCACAATGACTCCCAGCTTCTCTTGGTTGTCGGTTGATGAAAATAACAAAAGAATGGAATGGAGGAGAATAATAAAAGAGTGACAACAAGTCTGCCTTTATATCTCTGAACGTTCCCAAATTGTTTGGATTAGTAGTCCTGCTCGAGTTAAATCCGCAAAACCCCACCTCTAACGAACATTGGAATAATGTTCGACTGTAAGATATGTTGCAAGAACAAGCAAGTCTAGACTCTGTGTATCTATAAAAATACAGTAGATGAGTTACAAACATTCACCCTCGCGCACGTTCCTTTTGTCCGATCTAACATTGCTCCGGATGGAAATACAGGCTTCAAGAGATTGAATGTTACGTCTAACGAGTATACAGTGATATGTACCCAGATACTTGTGATAATAAAGCAAATCGAAATTTCAACGTCAGAGCTGCAGAAATAATACTCAAGAAACGAATCTTGCCACTGCAAGGCCCTCAAATGGAATGGCAACAGAGATGTGATAATATATACTCTAGTACTATACACAATGAAAAGTGTTTGCATGCCTGTGAGTGCAAATATCTCTAAGTCAAATATAGCGGAGGATATGTACCAGGTGAATTCCATTAAGGAGGAAGTGTCTCCTTCCACCTTTCGATCAGCTTCTCCTCGTCCTTGAAAACCTCATGCAATACTTCATTGACGTTCTCAACATACACAAATCGGATACCTTCCTTCACGCTTTGTGGCACGTTTTCCTCAATGTCTGCTTGGTTTGCCGCCGGTGCCAAAATAGTTTTCATTCCTGCTCTATGTGCGGCTAGGATCTTCTCCTTCAGACCACCTACGGGAAGAACCTGACCGACGAGAGAAACTTCACCAGTCATTGCTACATAAGTCAAAAGGTTGGTCACATGTACATCTATTGATATAGGAATGAAAACTCACCAACATCTGGGTTGACTCTCTTCCCCGTAAACAGGCTCACAAAGGCACTCAAAATTGCTGTACCGGCACTCGGTCCTTCCTTACCAATGCTCCCCTCAGGCATATGAACATGCACGTCTCTATCCGTGAGGAACTGTTCCTCAGGCGACTTCGTAATTCCCAAGTTAAAAGCATGGCTCCGCACCCAACTCAAACCGATCTGTGCACTTTCCCGGATCACTTCGCCAAGTTTACCTGTCAGCTGGAGGTTGCCCTTTCCTGGCATGCTCTGTAAATGTTAGGAAACCGAACTGTCAGATTCCAAACTTCTTCCTTCAGAGTTGACAAGCACGTACCATTGCCTCAATGGGCATAACAGCCCCGCTTCCGTTCCCCAAGTAACCTAAACCGGTACTAACCCCTGGCGGAGGGGGTTTGGCATACATTCTATCCTTCTGATATACCGGAGGGCCGACATACTCCTTAAGGTTGTCGATAGTGATACGTACATATACAGTGTCGGGGACCTGCATTGGCTTGGGATTGATCGTAGTTACTGGCACTACCTTGGGTTGTTCAGTGGGCTGGGAAGTAGGTGAATCGTTACTGGCAGGTTCTTGAGATTCGATCGTGTTTTCGTCGGTATTGAGTCTGGCCATTTCTTCAGCGTGCTCTGAAGATTCGGGAGGAGTCAAAATATCAAAAACAGCATCCGAGGCAACAGTGGGCTGAGGATCTGGAGTTTCAGTAGTAGCTTGTTTGGGCTCAGGTGCACCTTCACCAACTTCCTGAACAACCCGCAGGGCTGCCTTGCGATAAATCTACCCATGAGGAAAGTTTAACAAAACAGCGATTTCCAAATCGTGGGAAGGAAATGTACCTTTTCGATATGCTTCTTCAAATTCCTAACCCCGCTCTCCCTACAATAATACTTAATCAAGACATCTACAGCCTCTTTTTCCAATACCACATCCGCCGCGTCTAGCCCACTTGCCTCTTTCGCTTGTGGTCCGAGATACCTCTCCGCGATAGCCGACTTCTCCTCAGACACGTAGCCTGACACTTCCAGAACCTCCATTCGGTCGAGAAGAGGTGCAGGTATTGTTTCAAGATTGTTGGCCGTACAAACGAAGAGGACACGAGATAGATCGACGGGGACGTCCATGCTAGGTAACATCCAATGTTTGCATCGAAAAAAAGAGACGGAAAAAAACACGAGACCACGCACTAATGATCCAAGAAACTGTTGTTCTGTTCCGGGTCGAGCATCTCCAATAGTGCACTGGCGGGATCACCATTGTGACCCCTCCCAATTTTATCCACCTCGTCGATCAGAACAAGAGGATTCTCAGTCTCAACACGTTTCAACGCCTGGATGATTTTTCCTGGTAACGCGCTGATGGAATGAACTCTGAGGATACGATGAAGAAGACATAGACAAAAAGCATGTACCCAACATATGTCCTCCTATGACCTTTGATTTCGGCCACATCCGTCAGTCCGCCTACACTGAACCTGAAAAACTGCCTCCCTAACGCTCGAGCAATGCTTTTACCAATCGAAGTCTTGCCCACTCCTGGCGGTCCGACAAGACAGATGATTTTTCCTTGGACTGTCCCTCGAAGCTTCCCTACGGCAAGGAACTCGAGTATTCGAGACTTGACATCGTCCAAACCGTAATGGTCTTCGTCGAGTACTTTTTGTGCATGTGAGATGGAATAATTTTCAGGTGTATGTCGCCCCCAAGGAATCTAATAGTATTGATAAAATCAATGAAATGCAACTTAACGAATAGAAAATGGTAGAACGACAAACCTGAGTCAGCCAATCTAAATAATTTCTCGTTACATTTGCTTCACTAGCCGCTGGTTCTAAACTTTGAAGTTTCGCAATTTCTTCATCGAACACCTTCTTCACGCTCTCTGGCATTTTCAACTGCGCAGCCCGCTCTCTGAACTTTTCAATCAACTTGTCCTTGCCATCACTTTCCATCCCCAGCTCCTTTTTAATCCCCTTCAACTGTTCCATAAGGTAGTACTCCCGCTGTCTCTTTGCGATCTTATTATCCACATCCCGAGATAGTTTGCTTTGTAACTGAGCGTTGATTAATTCCTTCTTCAGCACTAGCAACGCCTTCCGTAGTCTGTCATCCACAACGAGGCTCTCCAACACGTCTTGCAGTTCTTGCACCTCGCCGGTTGACACAGCGGCAGCAAAATCAGCAAGCTTGTCTGGCTCGTCGAAGACGTTTGCAGCGACTTGATTGATCGAAAAGTTAGTGATCTGGTCCCGGAATAAAGGATTCAGCTGCGCGATGTCTTTGAAGACGGAAACGATTTCGGACATGAAGGCACGGACGTATTGATCGTCCTTGTTGTATGGAAGGGTGATTAGATTTTCGACATTAACGACCGATACGTCGTGCTTATGGAGGAAGGCCGTTTGAACAGGTCCTGTCAATTGCAATTGAACTTGCTGTAAAAAGAATAGAAGTTTGGACGAACCTGCTGTTGGTGTCGTGTCAGTAAGTTGTTCCTCATGTAATGGAGTGGGTGGTGGGGTGGGTGGCGGACTGGGTGGCTCAACGGTCTGTGGTTGCTGCTGCTGTTCAATCTCCTCAATCTTTGCACCTCCCGCCTTGACGAGCTCAGTGATTTTGATTCTCCTATGGGGATACAACACAGCCGTAAGTCCTTCCTCCTTATCATCATCACCTCTCCCAGCCGCAGCAAACACACTCGTAATCTGTGCGAATACCCCAATCTGGTGAACAGAGTTGATGTCCGTAATTACGTCACTGTCCGTGTTTTCGTCCTTGAGGAGGAAAGCGCCAAGGTAGGGCTGACCACGTTTCATCATTTCCTTGATTGCAGCGACGACAGAAGGATTTCTAATGACAACAGCCTTGTAAAAACCTGGAAAGAGAGGACGACGAGCTATTGGTAGAGCCAGAACCTGGGGATAGATTTCGGGTACGGATTGTCTAGCGATGGACCCAGGATTTGACGGTGCAGAAGATGCGGGTGAAGAAGGAGGTGAAGATGTTGAGGAAGAATCGTTTTGAGAACTATCATGAGCTGATGATGAACTGTCCGGCGATGTAGAAGATTCGGAAGCAGGTTTGGAGCTTTCAGGATCCCCCTCATATTCATCCTTGTCTTCTACTGAGTCTTCGTCCTGCTGTGGTGTCGTCGGACCTTTGTCCTCTCCTGACTTTAGATTTACCCATCTGGGCGCCTTCAGAGAATAGCCATTGTTGCGAACCAGGACACGAGAAGAAACCGAGAATGCGCGCCGAGGATGGAGGAAAGAAGTTGCCGTCAGTCTGTGAGTAGTAATGGTCAGGTTCCGCAGGGTAGGTGCTAACCAGATGATAGTCGTAATGGGTCTCATCCCTCAACACCGGCAACAACGACGAAACTTCGTCGCTGTCGTGAGTGTCTGATGACGAAGCTTCCTTTTCTGGACTTCCGGCGAGCCAGGCTCCGCTATGGCTTACTATAAACCTCAAAACATCTCCGATCATCTACAAATTGATGCATCCTGATTTTTGGTTCTGGTAGAGGTTGGAAGAAGCTACATTATGAATGGTAAATCTTATATTTCTGACATGGAGATACTGTACCATTTCAATCAATTCGGCCGTCCCCTGTCCCCCCCGATTTTTTTTGACCCCTTTATCTGATTTTCTGAGAATTTTCGAAAACGTGGGAAAGTCACGTGTTGGCCGAATTGAACGAAATGGTACAGTATGAGGAGTGAACCAACTTATTTCTTATCCGCATAGAGTTTATTACATAGGTATATCGATTGATTGTATGTATTATCAGTAGAACACTAATTATTGTCACATGAAAATGGAGGATATGTAAAGTGCAAGCAAGGATTTCTGATAGAAAATAAATGTGGAATAGTCAACAGGTATCAAGCTGGCGAGAAGTCTCTCAGTAAACTTTGAGAGGATCCGAAATACAACACCTACCAGTCTTTCGCTTCCCCTTTGAAGGTGGCTGCTTCTCATACGCATTAGGCTCCGATTTTTCTTCATGTATAATATTGACAGCAGATGGACCGTCCCTCGTCTGATGGCCGCCCGAGCTGGATCCCCCTGCAGAAGGCGCATGTGATGAATGGTCGCGATTGTGTCTGCATTCGCTCTCTGAATCTGAATTGGACTCTTCTTCAGAAGATGATTCGTCAAACCGTCGCGGTTTGTGGTAGATGCAACAAACTGCGTTTACCGTCGTAAAGATTATCATGGCAAAGGAGAAAAAAGAAAATGCTCACTCTTCGACTTCTTCTTCCCGCAACCTTCATTATCAACCACATCCTCACCCCATGCTACACGCTGAGGGTGTCTGTGACCACTCCTCAACCTAAGAGCCCCGATAACGTTTCCGCCATACGATGTCACGTTCTCCTCGTCTGAGTCGTCACCCTCTTCTTGTGTAGGGTCATTTGTAATCGTCAGTGTTCTGGAACCGTCTGCAGGAGAAAATGTCTGTGGTCGACCTCTCGTAGCAGGCATTATGAATAACGATACTGATAGATAGACTGTAAAAGTTGAGCAATCAAAAATCGAATGCAATGGGACAAATCACGTGAAAATTAGTCACTGGGGGGTGGATGACATCATTCAGCTTCGGTCTACACACACTACGGGCCGCCGACTATTTGTTCGTGGCTTAAACAAATTACCAAATGCGTCGAAATAGACAATAAAATG
>QDKV01005259.1_pt1 | contig 40818 bp, 42 predicted proteins | sample 1861101 | NCBI WGS metagenome assembly QDKV01 (sample SAMN04275158, study PRJNA302643) | Fungus metagenome, whole genome shotgun sequencing project. | isolation source: fruitbody | host: Mallocybe terrigena | place: Sweden | collected 2013 | reverse complement strand
GGACAGCCCAGGGTATGGGGTATTAGAGAGTATGTACTTTGAGAGTGACATTTGAAAAATCACGAAAAAAATAGTGAAAAATCTGAAAAAAATTATAGACTATGTATAACTGTAGGGCCGGCAAGCGCGCACAATTTTTATATAAAGAAGACTTCAAATGTATCATACTTGTTATATTGACAATCTTACAAGATAAATGATTCAAAGATCAGGAGAAATATGTGAAAAGTCGAAGTCCCAGCGAAGTATGACGTCATTTCAGCTCCCTAAAACCCTTCACCTACGGTTGCGGGAATTTTTAGTTCAAGAAATGATATGTAAGTGCTTGTTTGAAGGACATAGATTATGATCTATGAAAAAAGTCAGTTATCACTGTGCTTGAAGGCTTCTCATGCCCCTGCTCTCATCACTACGAATCTTCATGTTAAAAGACATGAGAAGAGCTTCCATCTAGCAATAGGGTCATTGAAGTCCTCTATGTATTTACGGATTGTTGACACTGCCTTGAGCATGTCGGCAAGACTGTGACTGCCATCTTCAATGTCATCTCTGTCGTTGATATTGATGTTCTCACGGGCCTTGATTGCTGCCATTAAGAATTTCGAGAGGGTTTGGGGCCATGGTAGACATTGGTTTGTAGTAAATAGTCCATTTTGCACCTCCTGAGTGATGCATCAGCATGATCCATAAGATTATTCCACTATGTAGTTCAGGGTCTACGGTAATCTAGCACCCATACCTATGGGTTTTGTGCTGGGAGGGGTATGGATTATGGAATATGACAGAGTTATGGGTTATGACATGCATTTCCCTGCGAACCAACTTGGTGGACCCAAAAAGGTATGGACTATAAGAGAGTATGGGTTACCTCAGGTATGGGTTAAGGCAGAGACGACTGTACTACTTTGATACAGGGACAAACGATACCAAAGCATAACTAATAAACATGTCACCGTTGAGTTCGTGTTGATGGGATAGGATCACTTACCGTCCGTCCACTCTCCACTTTGGGTCGCTCTGATCCAGATGCTCTACCACTTCCTTTTCAACACCGACCACGACGTCAGCTTTGTTGGTGCGAAGGCTAAGTATCGGGAATGATTGGGCAAGTGGTCCGATTGCAACGTCAAAGGGTGTCCAGGCCGGCCAACGGATATCTCCAGTAAGCCTAACAAGGAAATGTTTGAAAGTCAGAAAGTCAATCAAAGTGGAATGCAACAATGTCCAATCACTTTCTGTAGCTGGAAAGATCAATAACTTCAGTCCTCCATTCAGTACTCGGCACGAGTCACTCACTTCAGATCACCCTTAAAAATAACCAACGCACTCTCCTTCAAAAAAGCGAAAGTCTCCGGTGCTTCAACTTCCATGTCCCAGTATGGATTTGACATGGTCCAGAATTCCGCCCGTTTACTCTGCTTGGTTCCACCTCCGCCGAGAGGTGTATCCAGAGGCACAGACAAACTGAAAGCGCCAGTCTCAAAGTGTTTTGTGCATCTTGCGACCAGGTCATGCAGATGCTTAGCAGAAGTGGGAGTTTTGGCTTCGTCAGGAAAGAAGGACGGATCAGAAAGAAGGGCGAAGGTCTGTGTGAAGTCGGGGGGCGTTACGTCGGAGACGAACCAAGGGATAAGTTTCGGACTGAAAGATGAGAAAGATCAGTTGTCGGTTTTGAAAAGTGATAGGTGAACGACCTACTGGAAGACTACTGTGGAAACATAAGGTGTATATGTCACCAGAAAGTCTGCGAATATCAGGTCTGTGAAAAGCTCAAATCCAGCTATTCAATAAACATTAGTGAGACATTGCAACAGTTGGATGCTCTTTACAATTATCGAGAACGAAATCTACTCTTGCACCCTTCAATGTCTGTAGATGGTTCCACACAGCTTCTTGATCGTCCCTGAGGATATATTTTGATCGTATAGCCTGAGCTTCTTTTCCCACAGACTGCAGGCGCTGAATATCATTTTGCGAGAGGTGGGTGAGTAAGGAGAGATCCTAGAACAAGACCGATGGAAAATAAAGTGTCTCCCGTCAAACAGTGACGTTGAGCGGAAGCTTACCGTTGCATTTCCCCTACGAGAAGAGGATATCAATAGGGCAAAACGGTAATAAATAATCGCATACCAAAGACACATCTGGATCATCTCTTCGAATAACACCTTAAGTTTCTCGGTATCAGACTGAACACTCGTTTCTGTGACTTCACTAGCAACGCTGATCTCATGCATTGTAGTAGCAATCTCTGCGGTCACCAGAAATCAGTAGCTAGTAACAGGAATAAAGGATATGGCAATAGCGAGAGAATGGGATCTTACGAAATACGGATCTCCCAGACAGCTTGAAAGTGTTTATTTTCTGGTCGAAGAAGGGATCGAAGGAGCTCCAACTCCCACTCTGTCGGTAGAAAGACCTAATGAGGCGATATCTATTTTGTTTCCATGTATTTAGAAAAGGAAAATGCACTATTGAGAGTACTTACAGATAACACCTAAAGTAATAATACGTCAAATAGCAGTGGAACATTAAACTAGAACACGCACTCCGCATAAAGCCAAGGGGCAGTAAACCAAGTGTTTCGATTCTCTTTTTGGAGCATCTCCAGTGCAGTGTTGTACTCTGCCACACCAAATTCACCGTCTTCTGGTATTGTCCTGTAAAAGTACGTTACGCTGGGCTTGCACTCAAGAACTAATCCGAGAACGCACCCCAATGCGCGATCCCTTGCCATTTCGTATTTCAGTTTGCTCACCTTCTCAATCACCTGTGTTCCTCGGGTGATCCTCGAACGAAGATCCTCTATTTTGGATCCATCATCATCATCCGATTTTTCGAGCAATATGATTTCTAATGAAATTTCGTGGCACTTTCTGTGGAGAACATCAATGACACTTGTAATGATTATGGGCCATCGTTTGATAACTGTTTCGTAACTAGATAGAAAGAAGGGAAATGAATATATCGGAAAATAGCCACAGGTCAAGGAACTGCTTACGAAAAGCTACAGGACCAAAAGCGTTGTGTGAGGAAAATCCTGTGAAAGAACTGGCACCTACGATTTCTTGTCCGTCGGGTCCCAAGGTGGATAGGGAGGTGCGAATGGCATTGGGCTCGTTGTTCGGAGACAAGATTCGAAAACGTGACCTCTTGATCACGTCTTAAAATTCTTTCGACATTGGCCGCCCTTGCACCATGAATTCCCGAGGGGCAAATAAAATTTGCTCTCGCTCATCACAACAGCGGCGACGTGCGCTTCCGCGGAACAACGAACGACAATATTGGCGATGATTCCACACTTCTTGTTCGGATCTTACGGTAGAGGCATATATATTGAGGGAGGCACTTCGGTTGGTCGAAATTTTTAACGCGACATCTTTACGAGAAATGCGGTTTTTTACACCAGTCATTTTTCTCTTATTGTGCTTCACTGTCTGCGCCTCAGAGGTTCCACGAAATAACACCAGCTTCACACATAAAGTTCTCATCCTTGGGGGTGGTGTGGCTGGTATCATTGCTGCCCGTACTTTGCACCAACGCGGTATCGAAGACTTTATTATCATCGAAGCCAGGCCAGAGTTAGGTGGACGATTGATGAGCACAATATTCGGAAATCCCTCAAAGGGGAAAATTTTTGTAATTGAAACGGGTGCGAATTGGATACAAGGAACTCAGCAAGGCAATGGGCCGGCCAATCCTATCTACCAGTTGGCAAGGAAGCACGGCCTGCAGTCGCAGTTTAATGATTGGTTTGGAAGTGTTTGTAAGTTTCAATTATGCCTCAATTTTCCAACTTTGCTGACATTTGGTTCACATAATTTTCAAGCAACGTTCAGTGCAACAGGTGCTGTCGACTATCTGGATGTGTTCAATTCATCTCAGGGTTATTACACATCTCTCACAGCTCTTGCCGGTTTGTGTTTATTATCCCTCTTATTTTGTCTTATGATATCTGAATATGTGGTTTTAGGAAGCCGAGTGGACCAAAGTCTTGTGGACGTGTCCGGACGTACAGGATATTCACTCGTCGGAGCCAAAGCGTCAGATCCTATCTCCAGTGCTTGCGAATATTATCAGTTCGACTGGGAATATGCCCAAACGCCTGCAGCATCCTCTTTGATTGCATCATCTTGGGTATTTTCCGACTCATTATACATCCACAAATTTATGAGACTTTTCTTTCACCTTATATTCAGGGAAATAACTATACGTATGATGTTGATCAAGGTGGTTTCTCAGTTGACAATCAGATGATAAAAGATCAAAGAGGATTCAAAGCGATCATTCAGCTTGAAGCGGCCGAGTTTTTGAAACCTCGACAATTATTGTTGAATTCGACAGTCAAGACAATCTCTTATTCTACCCAGGGCGTTACTGTTACGCTTGCAAGCGGACTGAAGATCTCTGGAGATTATGCCTTGTGTACATTTAGTTTGGGTGTTTTGCAACATAATGACGTTGATTTTCTGCCGATCATGCCAGGTAATGTCCTTGTTAAAAAAATACAACTTTCATTCATATTGCATTCACTCACTAGATTATAAACAAGAAGCAATTCAGAGCATGGTTATGGCGACCTACACGAAGATATTCTTGCAATTTCCCAAGAAATTCTGGTTTGACACGGAGGTAAATCAAATCCATTCCTTTTAGTAACAATAGCATCACACAACTCTTTCAGATGGCCATTTATGCAGACGTCGAGCGTGGTAGATACCCTGTCTGGCAAAGTTTGGACCATCCGAATTTCTTTCCAGGTTCTGGCATTTTGTTTGCGACGATAACGGTATGCGTTACAACGACTTTCTTGTTCGGACAATTGAAGCTGAAGGCACAGCAACAGGGTGATTTTGCTAACCGTGTCGAGGCCCTCACTGATGCCCAAGTCAAATCCGAAGTTTTGACAGTGCTTCGTTCCATGTTTCCCGGGGTCGATGTCCCGGACCCCCATGACTTCCTTCGTCCCAGATGGCACTCTGACCCATTATTCCGCGGTTCATATTCAAACTGGCCCCCGTCATTCTCAAGCCAGCATCTTGATAATCTCAGAGCAAATATAGGGAGGTTATACTTTGCTGGTGAAGCGACTAGCAGGAAGTATTTCGGTTCGTTCCTTCCTCGAAAGATTTCTGCCCCGTGTGACTCACAATTGTTGAAAGGGTTTTTGCATGGAGCATACTTTGAAGGCCTCGATATGGCGAGTTTGATTGCAAATTGCTTGCAGGGAAAGCCGTGTCGAGATTTGGAACGTTTTCCGAAAATCACTAATGCCAGCCCTTACGAATTGAGGCGATAGGCTATCCAGAAATTAAGACATTTAACGATCCCAACAGGGAACGGCTCAACATTCTGTGGTTGTACGTGAACCCGTCAGGACCCGAAACTTGAAGCGATTTTGCACAGTTCATCTTCTTGGCACGTTAACACCTGTTCGGTACCACGACTAAGCCCCACTTAGCCTATCCCAAAACGAACCCAGGAGTGCTATCAATAAGTTCCAGACAAACATTAAGACAATTATAATGAGAGTTCTCAAACTGGGACGACTGATAACGATTTACACAACAGTATGTAAAGGTCGACTAAAATACAGACAAGAATGGATTGAGGGGACTAGTAACTATTGATTGTAAAGTAAGATCAGACAGTCCACGAGGACGGGAAAGTGAAAAACGTGTTAACGGGACGATATCTCATCTTCATCGTCCGAATAAGGGGAAACACGGATGGCACCCTGCAGGGGACGCCTATGCCACTTGGATCTTGAGATCGATTTTGAATCTCCATTGTCGTCGGAAGGAGGCACAACCAAGACAAGTCGAAAGGCATCCTTTCCGTTCAGATAGAAGCGATAGAGGCGCTTCTCGCGAATAAAACCCAAAGATTCATAGAGGGATAGAGCAGCAAGATTGTCATACTCAGTTTCAAGTACGACCTGGTGAAAAGAAAACGGTCAGAATTTCTTTCAAATCTCACAGAGAGCGTTCAGACTGACCTCATCCACTCCATCTTGTTTCATGGCTTCAATCGAGTTTCGTACTAGTGTGCTAGCTATAATTCAGAAAAAAGGACCGCACCAGAGGTGTTTTGCCCCAATCTAAGAAATGCTGTGAGGAAGGAAAAGAGTGCACGGAAGTTGACGGACCTATGCCGCGCTTCCGCCAATTCTTATCCACACTGAGCATAGCAATATAACCCCTGTTCGCCCGACCGTTATGCGTGCTCTGCTTACAGACAATTACGCCCACAGGGGCTGCACTTGCAGAATCGGATGGATACGCCTGCGTAGGCACGGCCAAGTTCACATTTCAGAAGGATCCCGGATACTTGAGTCTGCATAAAAGACTTACCAGAAAAGACAGATGAGGCCTATCGAGAAATGATTAGCGAAACTATTGATCACACGACTTAGCAGCAACGCTTTGAGCTCACCATTGATGAAGAAAGTAACGAAAAGTGTAGACCACGTAGGGCTCACTGAGCTCGCTCTGAACTAAGGACATGATATGTGGTAAATCCTCCTCTCCGAGGTATTGACGGTAAGAAATTGAAGCCATGGGTTGTGATGGTCCGACCGAAAGTAAGAGACTTATAAGAGGCACAGTCCGCGTGTTACCATTGATTGTCACATCACGCTCTAATCCCACTCCAATTTTAAAAAATAGAATCTTGAACGTTCTTTGCAAGCACTTGCAAGAGTATAAAATAGCTTCTTATGTAGGTTTCAGAGGTACTTTCCAACTTCAGAAATGTAGCTGAACGATTTCTTCTATGCTTGGCAGTGAGAACAACATAATTGTTGCTGCATCTCAATTTCTCAAACAGTTGTGTTGGAATTGGCACTGAAGCCTGCGGATGGCCTAAAGGCATTGGCCCCCAATGGTGGATGGGAAGTGCGCCACAATGCTGGTTTGTGAGCGATATAGTATCTGGATTTTACTTACTACAAACATTATCGTACTTGCAATCTGTTTCTTTTCTTTGTATTTGTTGTAATGGCACTTTGCTGAGGACAATTGTCGTTGAAATAGAATGGGTTATTAATTGTAAGTACACCATCCAAATCGGATTACATAGATATTAAAGGATGAAAGGGGGAAGTCTGCATTCCGATATTTAATACCCTTGTCCTTCACCTTACTGAGAGAACATGTTTGGCAATTTCAGAAATTCGAATGAATAGATAATAATTTTCAACTTACTATGGAATGCCTTTTCCCTCTATCATCATCACTACAATATTCATCAATGAGACCCGAAGCCCCAGAAGCATACATAACACACGCAATAGCAAGTTTCAGGTTGCAAAACGACAGCCTGTCTGGTGCACCAATGACCATCCCCGGATCCCTTGCTAAATACAATTTCATCCATCTTTGAGGCACACCGTAGCTGCATACCCATCGCGGACCACACAGATGCATTTGTACTGGAGAATTCAGAGGGTACAATCTATAGAAAATAATATAGCTTACCTCTCCACCAGGCTGTTGCAGGGCCTGAATTCCCCACACGAGCTGATCGAACGACTCATGAGTGCTTTTCTCCGATAAAATGCATTAGAAGGATGATTTATCTTCTCGCGAACGATGTCGGTGGTGATTGCGCGACCTGTGAAGGTTTCCAAATGTGGGTAAAAAGATGCCGCAAGAATCCACACATCCCACCCCAGAATCCAGATATCGTCGGTTTACAAGGCATCAAAAAGATGCGAATATCAACAGAAAACAATCTGCATTAAAAACACTGGTGAGTGAATTCCCCGATAGGCCATGATAACCCCTTGAAAAGTGTCTTCGAAGTTTACAAACGGGACGGATATCGTTGCCCTTTCACCGGCTATTCTTTCAAATCACCAGGACCTTATGTGAACCCTAGATTTTCTTTCCGTGATAAGGCAAATGTTGACTCTGCCAGCCCCCCACGTTGAGCGTCGTCATTCGCCTTGGTTGTTAATATGGATTTACTGGGTGAAGAAAGCTTCTTATGGGTCTCATGATTAACGGATGTATAGATTTTGAAGTGGCATAACTCGCGTATGTATTGGTGAGCGGACCGGTAGGCGTGATGCAAATGTTGAGATGGTTGATATCGGATGCATTTTATCTTATCTTTGAACTTACACTGAGCTCTCAAGATTGATCTTTGCTTTTAACCATGGATTCTCCACAACTCCCTGCAACCCCCCGTGAGCCTTATTTAAGAACCACGACTTGTTTATATGTCGCTAAATTCATGTCAGGAGCCATTATGAAACCAAAAGAATTACCACTGACCCCGAGTGTCGACGTCTCTGAGGGTGCTCCTCCATGGTCTGGTTCTGAACTAGATCCTCTGGACCTTCCTTCTGCCAACACACTCCTCAACTTTTCAAACGATGGTGAGGGGTATTCACAAGTTCTCAAGTTAGCGCATCTGAATATTTGATGGCGTTCCAAGATTTATCCAATTATACACAGTCTCAACTCTACGATTTGAACCAAGTAAATGCGGATGAGGTTGACCAAACTATGGTGCTAGATGCTGACACCCGTTGATCTATAGGAACTATTGAATAATAGTGTTCCTCAACGTCCACTTATTGATGAGGTTACACCAATGTCGGAATTGCGCATAGAATACGAGAGGGGTTCCGCGTTATTTGTGAAGCAGATCGAATGGTTACAGAACAATGGGTTCGATTCCATCAGAAGAACAAGAGGTGCGTTTCTGTCCCACTCCTGAGGAGCCCACCAGCCAATAATTTTGTTTAGGCGATGGAGACTGCTTCTACAGATGTGACGTCGCCTTCTCTAATCTCTATTGTTGTCGATAAACCTAATTTTTTCCAGGACCTTCAGCTCTCGCCTTTGCTTATGTAGAAAGCCTCATTAACAGCATCGACAAGGAGCTTGCCGTCGTCACCTGCCTATCCAAACTAGCCAGTACAACAGACATGCTCGAGATGACCGGAATAGCAAAATTTGTCTACGAAGACTTCTACGACCAGTTTACCGAACTTGTCAAGAATATTATCGAACCTGACCCAAGCAGGTTACTTTTGACAAGTCAACGTCTTCTTGGGTCATTCCAGAATCCTGAGGGTAAAGTGTGCTGTCCTCTGCTTCGATATCTGATATCTGATATCTGTGCCCATTTAGTCTCCAATTCCATAGTGATTTACCTGAGGTTTCTCACCGTGAGATGACGCTTTCACTTACGCGGGATGGTACTCAACTAGTGATAGTCAGCTCAAATCCGCCTCCACCAGGAAGACTACGAAGGATTCCTTGTGCACCCGGAAACAAAGGAGCCCATGGACGTTGATTCTTTCTGTGCCAACATTGTGCAAGCTATGGGAAAAGAAGCAGGTACGTTTTCATATATCGGTATCTATGTCCGACTTTTGTTGATGTATACTCTAGATAACGTCGAAATAGAGGCATTGTGCCAGGCTCTCAGTCTCAACGTAGATGTTGCATATCTGAATGGGTCAAGAGGCGATCGAGTCGACTTTATCAAATTTAGTTATGACTCCAATGCAGAGGCACCTCCACTTGTTCTCTTGTACCGGTATGTGATACGATACGACCGAGAATATTATTCCGGCACTCATTTTATTTTCAAAGTCCTGGTCATTATGATATCCTGCTTAAGGAGTTTAGTTTTATATAAAGAAGTAGTTGGTCTGAGCGAGAATAACAAATTGCTGTGTATTACGTCATGTCATCTCAACAAACTCTTCCCTGAACGTATGGCATCTGAAGAAGAAGGACAGGTACTTGCACCTTTTGCAAAATATTTTGTCTTTATACATGATTCTGTAGGCCGTTCCAGCGTCTCAGCGCAGCAGCTGGAGCTCATTCCTCAAAGCGTTTGTCTTGGGACTCTTTCTCATCGATTTATCGTATCGTTCTAAAATATATGCCAATACAGAATCGCCACCTTTTCAGGCGACCTTTCTTCCCTCACAGCGCCATCCTTCATACTTTCCCCTACTTCTCTAACTGAATTCCCAGGTTAGTTTTGCCTATGAACTTCTACGTCGTCGTCATCGTTTCAAACAACTAATATCTACTACAGCCTATTGGTGTGAGCGACCAGAATATTTCGCTGCCATCGCAGATGCCAAGCCTGGTTATGACAGAGCCATCGCTGTCCTTAGATGGTTCATTGTTTGTGTTTCATCTATAAATCTCTCTTTTCTCACTCACTTTTTGTATTAGAGCACGTTGAAGGACCAGTATACTTCCAGAAACGATGAGATGGGTTCTGAAAAGAAGTACGTCCTTTTTAGTTTACTGCTCAAGTTCATCGTCTCATGTTACATACTTCTTTCAAGACCTTTGAACCCCGTTCTCGGAGAGTGCGTCTGTTTTTATATGACTTGGTTGCAATCCGACTGATTGATTTGTCGCTTCTATCACGATCATTCTATTAACATTCCTTTAGGGTGTTCTATGGAATTTGGCCTGATAAAAACAAACGCGGCGTTACAGAACTCCTCGTGGAGCAGGTCTCCCATCATCCTCCCATCACGGCCTACGTTATCGAGAACAAATCCAAAGGTCTTCGCTTATCAGGTCACAACGCTCAGAAGACCAGCTTCTCATGTATGTCTATGTTTCTTTCATCCGAATTGTCGATAGCTATCAACCTCTTCCTGGAACTTTCGATTCAGCGGGTTCCATCATTGTTAAACAAATTGGCCATGCAATTCTTACCATTCAAAACAACGACGGAGAACCTGAACGTTACCTCATCACTCTCCCAAAATTGCGCATCGATGGTCTTTGGTACGGGAGCCCTTACATCGAATTGGCGGACACATCCTACGTAATCGGAGGAGGATACATCTCCACGCTCGAATACAAGGGCAAAGGTTATTTCTCTGGAAAATCGCACACGTTCAAGTCTACCACCGTCCCGATTCCAGGACAAGGCGGTGCTGGCCCAAAAGAAGTTGCAGTAGAAGGGACGTGGCATGAATCTTCCAAATATACCAAGGGAGGTTCAGGGACTTTCTACGAGGTGCCGGTCAATAAGGAGGAGGTTATCCCACTAGAGTGGTGCGATGAGTTGGGCGAGTATGAGACACGGAAGCTGTGGAAGCTCGTTGCAAAGGGCATCCGGGAAGGTGATTTTGACCTTGCGAGTAAGGAGAAGAGTAGGATCGAGAACGAACAGAGGCAGAAGAGGAAGGAAGAGCAGTCTGCAGGCACAAAGTGGGAGTTGAAGCATTTTGATCATAAAGAAAATGATCCTGTCTGTAAGTGTTTCTCATCCTTATTGTTGCATTTTTTGTTTTCTCCGTTTTTGATATGCGTTGTGTCTTCAGACGAACAGCTCGGCCATACAGTCAAACTCAACACGCCTACCGAGGACATGTATGACTTCAAGGGCAATTGGCCATCTGGCTTCTCCACTTCGCAACCACTCAGAAGCACAGGAAGTCGCTAGTTGAGCACTTAGCTCTCAGTTTATTTGTTTTCTTAGATCAAAGCGTTCAAGACAGGAGATAAAGTTTTGGGAAGTAAATTGGTTACACTACTTAGGTTTGAATGACGATTTATTACACACAATGACCCACTTCGATTTCCTTACGGGTTAAGATGTTGCAGACGCATGTAAAACTAAACAGCTATCTACGCGGTTTCAAGTTACACGTATTACAGGACCTGTATGGGATTATGCTTGCTCAGTTAATATTTGCTGAAGCGGTGAAATGGTCTCCTTGAGTGATGGCCGAACATTCCGATTGACGGGAAAAACGGGCCGACTGTTGACATTAGAGTCCGTGCGCAAGGAGAAGTCCGGTTTACTTTCCCACCTGCCATTTGTGATATGAGTGGAGAGTCAGAGAGAGACAGCCAGCCAGCCCCACTCACACCCAAGCCCAAGCCAACTGCAACTGCAGCAAGCCCTCCGCTCACACTCGATTTTTTTAAATATCCACAGTAAGTCTTTATTTTATTTTATTTTATTCTTTGCTCTTTCGTTATTCTTTGCACATTTGCGTTGTTATATTCGTCGTTACTTTCGTAGCTGTCGTTGTCGTCCTTGGACGTCGGCAGCGTATATACCAGCTAACGCGCATTCCGCGTTGTTTGTTTTGTTTGTTCGCGGCACCCCTAGTGACGCGCGACGCGTTCCATCCGCCTCTTATCGTCTCTCATCGCCATCGTTCGTCTTCACTTTCACTCGTCATTCTCCCACACGATGGTGTTGATCATCAACGTTCACAAGGACCACACCTTGCAATAATACATTGACCTCTCTACCTTCTTTCTATTTGTCACTCATGTATTTTCGCTTACGAACCTCTGTCTAACATATCCTGTAGATGCCTAAAGATGCTACTACTACCAAAACCAAGGTAGGTCTTGATCTATGGTAATATAAGCTATATCTCCTGACATTTAAACAAGCGCAAGGCTGCTGAGAAAGCCGAAAAAGCCACAACCCGCAGTAAGGGCGGCGGTACGAAGAAAGACCCGAAGGCGCCGAAGCGTGCCCTCTCTGCATACATGTTCTTTAGCCAAGATTGGCGCGAGAGGATTAAGACCGAGAATCCTGATGCTGGATTTGGTGAGTGGTTCGCTTCCTTTTCTCTCTTTTTCTTTGCTGAGACATGTACGAACAGGCGAAGTAGGCAAACTCCTTGGCGCGAAATGGAAGGAAATGTCAGACGATGACAAGAAACCCTATGTCGACCAGGCAGCCAAGGACAAAGAGCGAGCCGATGAAGCAAAGGCCGCATATGATGTGCGTTTATTTTTACTGGGATATGTTTCGCGCTAACACGCGCATATATTCACAATAGAACAAGCAGAAAGCAGGAAGCGCAGGTGACGACGAAGAAGAAGAGTGATTGTCTTTCCTCTGCCACACTGTTGAAACATCTGCGTCTGTTTGTGACTTAATAAAATACCCCTCTCCATTTCCCCTCAGATTGAGGCAACATCGCAACTTATAACATAAAACTTTCTTTTTTTTTTTGGTCATGCGCCTCTGTTTGTGTTCAATCAGGTCAGTCATATTCGACAAATGTTGCCTTTCCTCTTTTTCGTCGCTCTACTTTGTATGTCTTTACTACTACTTTTCAAGCCCGAATGTAGTCAGGACTGTAATAATTACTACAAAACAAAATTATCTTTCTCAATCTCTGACGGCATTCAAGGAAGTGAAACGGCCCGGAATTTGCCGTTATCTCCGGCATCAATTGTTGATATTTTCCAGCGCGATAACGAATCCACGTTTTCCTGGTCACTAAGACTGGCAAGACTAGTGATCATAGTCTCTCTTCTTCTGTCGTAAGAGCGTACTCATTTTTTTCGAGTTCATTTCTGTTTATTCATTTGGCAAATAGTGACGATAAACATCTTAACGTCACTTGCTACCGTTATTCATTCCGAACTACTGCTGCTCTCATTGTCAGGGTGCTCTGCTGCCCATGTATCCAACTCTGCAATGATCTTTTTCTGCTCTTCCACGGTCTTGCGTGCACTTTTTCATCCAGGTTTGGTTCCCAGAGTAAAGATGGGTCAGTTGAAGCGAATGGGGAGAATGAGGACTCACAAATCCCTTGCGAAACCTGGCACATCTGCCGGACAGTTGACTTTACCGAGACGAATTAAAGCTCTATGTCTTGTTGCAAGTCTAATCAGGATTTCAGATTTGTGTCAGATTGTTCTCTATAGATGAGTGGGTAGAAACCCACTGTTGCTCAGGTGTCAAGTGCCTCTGCTTCTGTGTCTTCTTATTCTCTGTAACCTTCAGCTGGTGATGTTTCCTCAAGGGTGGCCACACCAGCTTTGGTGAATCCTCTCGCTTGTCCTCGGAACCTTGAACCTTGGACTTTCTCCTGCGAACTTTCTGTTTCCGAGAAGACGATAAGGTTCAGTGAGTACTCAAATTCTCAATTAAGAAGGGAGAAATAAATTGGAAAAGAAATATAATACAGGTCGAGGAAGGAGGGAAAAAGAAAGGGAAAACCTCACAAGGATCCTCCTCGTCCTTTCTGCTTCGATTCGACTTGGCACGAGAATTTCATCATTCAGATGGCTATATGTCACACCAATTGAACTCAATGTTTTCTGTATTGCATCTTCGTTGTGTTGGCGTAGAGGCGTAGCTATTTGGAATACAGATGAGAAATAAACGTAAGGATGAAAATAGGACTTGGGCGGTCAGAACTTACAGTCGTCGAAAAGCAAAGCTCCAAGGCCTTTCAAAGTTCCCTGCGTTTAATAATATGAATGTCGACCACGAAAAAGCAAGCAGAGCCACTGACATCTTCTTTTCCGATCTTCGTATCCGCCTCCACAAGCTCTTTCGACGGGCCAGCTTTTGCACCTGCACCCGAGTCCATGTGAGCAAGCGCCCAGTCGAGTTCGGCAATGTTCGCTTTTTCGATCTAATAATATGAGCGTTAAGTCTAGGTGGACTCTTCGAAAGACTGAAAGTACGGACAGTCATCTTCGTTGCCAGAGTATTCTCGTGCAATCTAAATATGTTCTCAATCCCAAACAGTTCGCCCTTTTTGGCCGTGTCCCCTTGAATGCCTTCGAAGTACCTACCCAATTAGGGGGCGGTATGATCCAGTCTTACAAAACCGTTAACAGCGGACAATAAACTCACCTCGTCTGAACACTGGCCTCATACCCGATTGCCATCTGCTGCTGTTTGTATATTTGCCTTGCATAAATCAATTCTTCTACAGACCCAGCGCCTAGGAGTCGATACACCGATACATCTCGAGTCTGGCCGAATCGGAACGCGCGGTCCATGGCTTGAAGGTCATGCGCAGGGTTCCAGTTCGGATCTAAGCGTCTGTTAGCAAAGACAAGGAGGAAAGATCACAGAAATGAAAGGCAACAAGGGACGAACTGAGGGAGATCGAAGACGCACCAAATATGACGACTTTGTTAGCCCCAGTGAGGTTCAAGCCCGTTCCTCCTGCAAGTGTTGAGATAAGGAAAAGGTATACATCAGGGTCCCTGTTGAATTTGTCGATCATCGGCATACCTGTCAAACCACCAGATTGTCAATGGAAGGTACAATGAAGGAAAATTGCCTACGGTCTGCTTGTTTGGTATTGCCATCTAGCTTCAGGAACCTGTATCCTTCGAACCAATTATTAAATCTTGGCTACCTTGATAATTGAGAATTAAATTTACCTCTCGAATTCAAATGAAACTCCAGCACCTCCAATAACTTTACACTCTTCGTAAAAATCAACACCTTATTCGACAAATCCTTTCTCCACTCTTTCAGGAGGACCTCAAGGGCCTGCATTGCGCCGCAATTTTATAGCGTGTGAACGAGGTGATCTGAAAGTAAAGGACTAAACTCACAGCCCACTTGCCACAATACTGAGTTTGCATCATAGCCGTCCCATACTTGGGGATGTTCCCGTCTGGAAAAGCCATCTCAGCTAGCTCTCTATTCCTTGTAGTCTATAGACAATTAGCGGGATTCACTTAATGAAAAAATAGAATACGTGCCTGCTCGGCCGTATCGTTTGGTCCTATGACAAAAAATATAAGGAACGCAATGGTAACAAAATGGAAGGTACCCACCAGGTAGAATTAACCCAAGGTGGTTCGACAACTTAACGAGTATAGACATGAATCTGAAGACATCACCTGCGATGAAAGGGTGACAACAATTCTTTCTCCTACGCGGTTGATTCAACACACAAAGATTTTGGCTGCGAAATTCAATCCTTACGTGTTATTAGAGCCGCAAGGACATGGCCGATCTCGGTGGATGAGATTCCGCATTTGTTCGGTGTTGAGAAGACGCTTATATACCGTAATTTGTCGTTCGGTCAATGGGCAAAAGACTACTTGATCCATTTTCTTGGGCAACTGTTTTCATAAGTTGTTCAGCAGTGGTTAAATTTGGTTGGCTGAATGGCAGAGCCCACCTGATCCTTGATAATGTCCTTAGTTCTTCTCAAGAAAAAGTCGGGTAACAACTTATCCCTCAGTACAAGCGCGACAATCAACGCCTTCGCTCTCTCCTCTTCACTCGCACCTGCACTTTGCCCAGCCGTCAGTGGTTTAACCACGAAACCATGCCACTGTCCCTTTGTTCCTAACCTCCCAGGATTCGTCCAATCCAGTATCGTCCACATCTCTTTATAGGAGTTTTGGATAGCAGTGCCGGTGAGGCCAAACCGCCTCAGGCACCTAAATTGATGATAGGCTAGTGTAATTTTCGCGCTTTCATTTTTGACACGGTGAACCTCATCGACGATGACGCAAGACCAGGGGAGGTCGTCAAGGATATCGATGTCTCGTCGAGCGAGGTCGAAAGTGGTTACGACTAAGTGAGAAGGATAAATAAGAACTCTCGTGAAAGAAATACCACGAACCAACATCTAGCCTTCCAAGCTTAAAGTCGTGCAAAATTTCTTCACGCTCTTTCGGAGAGCCATTATAAAGACCAACTTCGAAATATCCCCACTAATCCAGTGTTTGTCATCCAACATAACTATTCATATAGGAGCACTAACCGTCTCGAATTCCCTCTCCCAATTATGCACAACTGTGCTGGGCGCGATGATCAAACATGTCGGCCACTTGGCATTAGCAGGGGGCAGCTCGCGTCTCTCGCGCCATGCCTCGCCGTCCTGTAGCTTCGACACATACTTTTTGCGACGATTTTTGTCAGTAATGACCCCTTCCTTCCTCATAATTGCCGACAGAAAGGATATAATCTGGATGGTTTTACCTGACCAAGGATCACATCTTTAGTAATATATTCGAGTCGAAAGGGGTTCAACAAACCCTATGAGAACGTGAATATGATTCGGTCTGAGCTGGAGAATATGTACTCACTAGACCCATGTCATCTCCCAACAGTCCGCCTTGCCCCTGCTTATATTGCCTCCACAAAAACCTCACGCCATCTCGCTGATAATCACGTAGGTAAGTGTTGAGGGCTGCTGGAATTTTTATTCTTTGGTCCTCGTCAAGAGCCAAAGCCCTGCCATAATGTTGACCAAGAGCGAATGGGAACCCTGGTCGTGCTTTTAGTTTCTAGAGATTAACATTAGCTGTGTCACATGGGTTTATGCGATTCACATACAGGATTTGTGATATCGATTTCTGGCTCTGACTCCGACTCTGTGACTGAATTCTCGGAGTCATTAGATGTTTTTCTGATAACTGCCGAATTTTCCAGCTTGGTTTATAAGTGAAAATGAAGGATCTCACAAGGGTGGGATGGGCGAGGCTTCTCAACTTCGTTAAGCTCTTGTTCTGATTCCGATTCTGTTACGGAATCATCAATGTTCCCTGCGTTTGGCCGCCCAAACACCATAGGCTTGGACATGGGTGCATAGCTTGACGGACCAGCTCTTGACGGACCAGCTCCGGGATCAGTGTCCGATTCTAGAAAAAAAATGTCAGGCATTCCGTGTCAACCCCAGAAGACGACTGAACGGAATACCGGTCAAAGAATCCTCGCCTGCCAGTTGGGAAAGAGTAGGGGGCGCAGCACAGGAAACCTTGCTATCCTCCGCCATTGGAGGCGTCAAACGAGGTTGCGAATCAGAACATTTCATTTCGTGTCGCAACAAAATATCGACCTGAGATATTCTCGGGCTAGGACTAGCTTCACTGTCGTCGTCGTCCGCGTATATCTGTCTGTCCCAGAGATGAGGCTCTTCTGCTTCCTCGTCCTCGGAGTGCAAATCCAAGTCGTGCCCTGTATGTCTGTTATCACAACCGTAATTACTTCCCGGCAATACAAATTTGGGCGTACCGAAATACTTCAAAAGAGGATTTGGCTCCAAAGATCCTCCAAACCTTGCTTCTACAAGATATCAATTTGAAATCCAATGGACCAGGTCCATTCAGGATAACTCACTCCTCAATTCTACTTTCTGTTTTCCCTTGGAACGTGAATTACGCAGCGAATCCAATCTCCTCTTCTTCCTCTTGGGGCCAACCAAGCTCAACGCTTCATCTTGTTCATCGGCATCTCCTTTCACCCCCCTCTGCTTCGTACCTGCCTCACTTTTCCTATCCCGCTTCTTCCTGGTGGGTTCTGGAATGTAAACACCGGGATTGAAGTCCGAATCCGAATCTACCTCTGTTAAAATAAAGAATTTCAGAACTCCAAATCACTACCACAAGAGACTCGCGTACCAAGTGGTGCTGGTTCTGATGTCAATTTGCCTGCAGAATGAAATGGTTGGGTTATTATTCGTCCAAAACTTCAAGAGGTAAAGATTGACGTTTTGAGTACGCGTCTTTTGTTGACATTCACGCGTTTACTTTCCGTAAAGTTAACTGGATTATCCGGGAGTGTCTTGAAATATCGTTCCTTGAACTATACCGTAGTACTTTTTGATTTTGAAGACTTGAAGACTTTCACTTCTGAGTTCCGTCGGGTCTTGCACTAAGTTAAAGAAATTTCGTAGATAGGTCCAGTAGTATAATTGAAAAGTCGTTTATTGCACGAAATCATACAAGGCAAAGAAAGGCTTGTGGTATGACTCGTTTAAAGCCTTTGAATGCACTCTTTCCCACGCGTCACTTGTGAACAGGATAGAGTTCCATTATATAGATATATAGATGTGATACAAGGATATTAGAAAAACATGAAATGTTTGAGGAAATGGAAGAAAATTCAGCGACCGGAGATAATGAAGTAACGAAATCCGAATTCAGTCATATGCTTCTTCGGCGCTCTTCCTCACCAATCTCCTCACCTTCTTCTTATAAGCTGTGAAGAATGCCATGAAATGACAGACGAGACGGGTGAAGAAGTTACTTACCCGCTAGATCGGTGCGAACTTCCTTCGCTGCGTCGACGTTTGCAGGACTTTCAAGGTTGGGTGTGTCAGAAGAGAGGAGGGAAATAACACTGATGAGCTAATTGGATCACTTAGAGTAATGTGAAAATCTGATGTTATATATATAAGACCCACTATAGTTTCAACTGTGTGCACAGGCATCCATCTCTCTCCGGCATCTTCATAACCGTACTGATCATCCCCTGGTGCGTGCTAAATAAGATATTAGAAACTAGATAGTTTGATAAACGAAAGCGATGTACCAAGATCGATATGCAGACAGCACCGTCAGCGTAAACTTATTGATGATTAACCGTCAGATCAGGATTCAAATGTCGTTCCAGGTTGACACTCACCATTGGGGTGCCACATTTGCGTTACGAATCGCATTTTCGGGGGAAGAAGAGGATACTCGGGTGGGAAGGTCAGCCGTGCTTTTAAAAAACCTCCTTCGCTATTCATCATTTGTTGTCGATTTGAGGAAATGGTCATGGTAGGCACGTACTAAACAGTGTCACTTGGTCTAAGATAAGTCGGCGATGAGTAACGCGATGGAAGTTAAACAAAACGCTTCACTAACCCGATAATCAATATCTCCCATTCGTACAGGTTGTTCTCGTCGACGAGGCCTGTTCTCAGATTCTGAGTCTCTGAAGGTTAAGAGGAACAAGATGAGGCAAACCTGCTGAAAACCCTTCGACTGGATGTTTGGTGAGTTCGGCAAGCTGCCTTCGCAGAAGAAGGGTGTTGGAAGCGGTTGGTGACGGCTTTGAGGACATTGTTGGGCGTTATATTATATGCTGACAGGATGCTGAGCGTTTCCTTTGCGGCTTTTATATGTACGAGCACGTGACATTACATTGTCATTGAACATGAAATGAACATTATGTAAATGGGTATGCTCCGACAGATTGTGACAGTAATACACTCTCTGGAAAACTGGAGAAGGACCGTCTGACGAAATAGAAATAGGATTCGCTTTCTTCGCAGCAAGAGTTCTTTCACCTGAAGAGAAACACCATGATCATCACGTGATACACTTTGGCACCCTCATCCACACTGACTCATCTGGCAGGCCTTTCTGAAATTTAGCTGGCTTCACTAGAGTAACCATAGGACTATTGACAACTGATTCAACTAGTTGATGCAGGACGAAGAATTTGGATGGGATCAACTTAATCGTGAAAACTGGAAGGGTATTAGATTAACGGATCCGATAAAGAATATTGAAGTGCGTCGTATAATTGTGGTTTTGAAACAATATATTCATAAGTATTTGTAGGACAAATGGCTTCTCCTTCCGGCGTTCCTGAAGGTCAAAGGCCTCGTCAAGCAACACATCGACTCCTTCAACTATTTCGTCGATGTTGACATAAAAAATATCGTTAAAGCTAACAACAAAGTAACCTCCGATGTCGACCCTCGCTTCTGGCTCAAATACACTGACATCAACATTGGATTTCCTACCCGTAATGAAGAATCCGCGGCTGACAAGCTGTTAACGCCTCATGAGTGTCGCTTGCGCGATATCACTTATAGTGCACCAATTATTGTTACAATTCAATACACCCGTGGTAAGAATATAGTACAGAGGAATGTGAATATTGGCCGCCTGCCTATCATGTTGCGGAGTAATAAGTGTGTTTTGGCTGGGAGGACGGAGGAGCAGCTTGCGAGGATGATTGAATGTCCCTTGGACCCAGGAGGTTATTTTGTTGCGAAAGGAACGGAAAAGGTTATTCTAGTCCAAGAGCAGCTGAGCAAAAACCGCATTATCGTTGAGACGGACAGTGTCAAGGGAATCGTCCAGTCTTCTTGTACATCGTGCGTTTTTATTTTATGTTTTTTCTATTTTCTCGCTCATAGACATTAGTTCTACGCATGGAGGGCTCAAATCCAAAACTTACGTCGCAACGAAGAAGGGAAAAATCTACCTCAGGCACAATTCAATCCACGAGGATGTCCCCATCGTCATTGCCCTCAAAGCACTAGGCATCCAATCAGATAAAGAAATCCTTCTTCTCACTGCAGGCAACACGGAGGCATACAAAGAAGTCTTCTCCGCGAATCTCGAAGACGCTGCTAAACTCGGCGTGTTTACTCGCCATCAAGCGCTGGAATACATTGGCAGCCGGGTCAAAGTTAACCGAAGGGTTATGGGGCCACGAAGACCCGCTTGGGAAGAAGCACTGGAAGCACTCGCAACGATCGTTTTAGCTCATGTACCGGTTTACGGACTGGATTTTAGGGCAAAAGCAATCTTCGTTGCCACCATGACGCGCCGTGTCCTGATGGCCATTCACGACGAGAAGATGGTGGACGACCGTGACTATGTTGGCAACAAGCGCTTAGAACTGTAGGTCCAATTTTTATTGGACGCGAATTCAATGTGAAGTTTTGACAAGTCCGTCACTCATGCAGTGCAGGCCAGCTGCTAGCCTTACTTTTTGAGGATCTATTCAAAACGTACAATTCGAACCTTAAAATTGCTATTGACAAAGTACTCAAAAAGCCTTCCCGTACAAGCGAATTCGATGCCTTCAACACTATGCGCATGCAAGGCGATCATCTTACCTCAGGTTTCGTACGCGCCATCTCGACTGGGAATTGGTCGCTTAAGCGATTCAAGATGGAGCGCGCAGGCGTCACGCACGTCCTTAGCAGGCTGAGCTTTATATCTGCGTTGGGAATGATGACACGGATCTCGTCGCAGTTTGAGAAAACGAGGAAGGTGAGTGGACCAAGGGCGTTGCAACCGAGTCAGTGGGGTGTACTTTGTCCCAGCGATACGCCAGAAGGGGAGGCTTGTGGATTGGTGAAGAATTTGGCATTGATGACGCATATCACAACAGATGTAGAGGAGGAGCCCATCATCCAGATCGCACATATGTTAGGCGTAGAAGGTGGAGTATTTGAGAAACCGTCGTACAATTTACTTATTACTGCTTTCTGTGATTCAGATATTAGTCTCTCCACAGGGACGGAAATATACGGTCCCCACACCTTCGTCGTTAATGTGAATGGGACTATTATAGGGCTTACGCGATGCCCCGTTCGCTTCGTATCGAAATTCCGTAGACTCAGAAGAGCAAGACGATTCAGTGAATTTGTAAGTGTATATATCAACCATCACCATCGTGCCGTGCACATCGCATGTGACGGAGGAAGAATTTGTCGACCATTAATCATTGTGGAAAATGGAAGATCAAAGGTGACCACTGAACATATCACGGTAATGCGGTTTCCTTGCCATCCTTTCGCTAATCGGACTAACCGAGTTGTTTCTCAGCACCTCAAAAAGGGCAATGTCACGTTCGACGACTTCCTCCGTAAAGGCCTTGTGGAATACCTCGACGTCAACGAGGAAAACGATGCTTATGTAGCGCTATATGAACCCGACATCGTTCCCAGTACCACACACCTTGAAATCGAGCCTTTCACAATTCTCGGTGTCGTCGCCGGTTTGATCCCTTACCCGCACCACAACCAATCTCCCAGGAATACATACCAATGTGCGATGGGGAAACAAGCAATAGGGGCCATAGGCTATAATCAGCTCAATCGGATCGACACATTGCTCTACTTATCTGTGTACCCTCAACAACCGATGGTCAAGACGAAAACAATTGAACTTGTGGGGTATGACAAATTGCCAGCCGGACAGAATGCGGTGGTGGCAGTCATGAGTTATTCAGGGTATGATATTGAAGATGCCCTTATCTTGAACAAGGTACTTGTTATTTGGAGCATTCTTCTCTGCGCCCAGCTTTTAATCACAACATTAATGCCATTAGGCCAGCTTGGACCGTGGATATGGTAGATGCCAGGTTCTGCGCAAAAACGCTACGCTTCTCCGAAAATACCCCAATGGAACGTATGTGTCACTTAATCGCATCGCTTCCGTTCGCATCGCGGAGACAGGCCGCTGATTAGCCATCCATTTATATTCTCAGATTTGATCGTCTGGCAGATGCACCCCTCGATGAAACTGGTCAAATATCCAAAAAGTATGACATCATTCAACACGACGGACTTGCAGGGGTTGGCGAGCGTGTTGACCCGGGCGACGTCTACGTGAATAAACAGTCACCCTCGAACGCTACAGACAACACCTTTACTGGCCAAGCCGCCTCTGTGCCATACAAAAATGCACCGCTGACATACAAATCACCTGTGTCAGGGTACATAGACAAGGTTATGATCAGCGATACGGAAAACGACCAGACCTTGATTAAGGTATTGATAAGGCAAACGAGACGTCCGGAGTTGGGAGATAAGTTCTCGTCAAGGCATGGGCAGAAGGGCGTCTGCGGTTTGATTGTGAACCAAGAGGATATGCCGTTCAATGATCAGGGTATCGCTCCGGGTGTGTCAATAGCCTATTTTGTTTCATTTATGACCGTTTTGCTTGTTGACTGACATTTCGTCTAAGATACAATTATGAATCCACATGGATTCCCTTCTCGTATGACTGTTGGAAAGATGATCGAGTTGCTTGCTGGAAAGGTAAGGCATATGCGAACACACGTCCGACTATCTGTTGTAAGTCCCTCTACTAGGCTGGCGTTCTTACAGGGGAGCTGCAGTATGGTACAGCCTTCGGTGGATCAAAGGTATGTGTTTCGTGTGCAATGTAGATAAGTTCCTAATATGGTCTTATTGACTGCAGGTGGAGGATATGAGCCGGATTCTTATTGAAAACGGGTTCAGTTATGCCGGCAAGGACATGTTAACAAGTGGTATCACGGGGGAGCCCCTCGAAGCCTATGTATATTTCGGCCCCATCTATTATCAGGTACGACTTATCTTCATTTCCCTTTCCCCATTTTGATGACTTATCCACTGTGTTGCCATTTACAGAAATTGAGTAAGCCTCTTCACATTTCTTCATGGCAATGTTCTCACTGGGGCTAAGAACACATGGTCATGGACAAAATGCATGCGCGCGCTAGGTACGATCATAAATCATTCTTTCACACGAGATTATAGTCCCGCTTCTGTGGCTCATTGCTCTTCGGTTCCAGAGGTCCACGTGCAACCTTGACTCGTCAACCAACGGAAGGTCGATCTCGGGAGGGTGGACTACGTTTAGGTGAAATGGAACGCGACTGCCTAATTGGTTATGGAGCTACGCAGCTTCTATTAGAACGATTGATGATTTCATCGGATAAATTCGAGGTCAATGCCTGCCAGGAATGTGGATTAATGGGTTACAATGGTTGGTGCACATATTGCAAGAGCTCTAAGAAAATGGCATCCTTGACGATTCCTTACGCTGCAAAACTGCTTTTCCAAGAGGTACGTAGTTGTCTCTGAACACGAGTCTTAATTCTTGGAGCAACAGCTGATCAAGTTATTGAATGCCTCTTCGTAGTTAATGGCTATGAACATCGTTCCCCGGTTGGTTCTGGACGATGCGGGATCGTAGGTCCCGATTTGTATTCATTAACTTTTAGGCCAAGTCTCTTCCGTTGTTGTCACATGCATCTTCTTTATTCCTATCTAGTTCATAACGGTTCGGGTTACCGTGTTAGAGTATTTTTCAGGTCTTCTCTAAATTTTGCGCGAAAGCGGCCAATCATACGCCGCAAGATTGAACTGGGATGGTCCAATTTTTCAAAGGCTCATATAGCAGCGTCACAATACCATTTTACCCTTGCAGAGCATTCACTCAGAAATGGGAACTGAATGGAATAGAAATACTTTAAGAGACAAATGTACATCAAAAAGAGTAAGTCAACGATCCAATCACAGTTTTCATCACAATGCCTATTGCCGATCTGGAAAGCATCACTCTGTCCTAGAAGAAATTGATAGTCTTTGTTAAAACTCTGCAGGAAAGACCTAGATGCTCACCTACAACACTCGCTCTGAACGGAACTGGCAGCCCGCGAACCCAAGCGCTGGGATGAAATTGGGACATTGATCTTTTCCCCTTCGGGAATCGTCATTCTGATTCTCACGCTCTCACACTCAGCAAACTGCAAAATGGTAGAGAATTTCAAAAACCCACTTGTGAGCGCCTTGCGTACATAAGCATCCAAAAACAGAAGTCCCACCGTTGAGCGACACCTGTTGCTCCACAGTTGGAGCTCAGCACTTAACATGCCAACCAGTGTGGCCAACTTCCTATTCATCCCGGAGGCACAGAAAAAATTGATAGCTACAATAATGTTCGAACAGTTTTATCTCAAATACATACTACGGCCAGCGGTGCATTGATTGCTCAGTAGTGAAAGCATGGTGAAATAAGGGCAGGCTTGGGTCATTGCTTCCGATTTTGGATGCTTATGTACGCAAGGCGCACACAAGTGAGTTTTTGAGAGACATGTTTACTAAAAAGGACACGGAACGCTAACCCTAGACCAAGAAATCATTCTCCGGGACTGTCATCTCGGAGAATTAACTGAATGTTGGAGGGAATGGTTTTCAGGGTCGAGTTCAGGGTGAGGTTTCCTCCAATTACCAAGAAATGGTCTCATTCCCTTGTTCTGTCGCGGTCCATGTTTTCCTCGAAAGTCGACGGAGAGGTGGATTTACAAGACCAGAATTTCCACTGTAACACTAAAATGTGCATCATCCGGAGGAGGGGAAACATTGATCTAAGGTATTACAGCAAACTGCAAAATGGTATGGAATTGGATAAGGCATGCATATTGGTATGCCATGCGCGTATTGTAACCAAGAATTCAAAATGCCCTATGGGATTGCGGTATTTCCTCGTCGACATGTGGTCACTAGCAGTTGGCAATCGATGGTGCTGCCGTGGCTCGCGGCAGCACTATCGATGGGCCCCTGATCTCCGTTTGCCGAGATCTTTTGATGTAGACATAAATGTCGGACATTTAAAATTTGCGTTATGACCAAATCGGGGTTGTAACGAGTGATAATTTAACATTTTATGGATGGTTTTGTCGAAGTAATTTAGATTAAAAATTATTTTTTTCATGTGCAGAGTCAAGGTAGACACTTTAATTTTTTTTATAACACGAGCCGGAGTTATCACGCGTGACAGCGCGTTACCACCAAATTTTGATTTCTCCGACAAATTTATTTTTTAAAATTTTTTATTTAATTATCTAGTAGGCATCGTGTTGTAGGGTTATGGTTAACTTTGATACTCACATCAACAGTTCAGTTCTCTGAACCATAACATGTTGTCCTCCAGAACGTCCTCATCCAGCCAGACCGCCCTTCGTAGACTAATGACAGAGTACAAGCAACTGACAGCAGGGGGTAAGTCCCTGGATTTTGGCCATTTCTTGCATTCATAATGAAACTCTTCTGTTGACGTCTTTTCATCTCCACACAGGTTCACCTGACGGGATGTTTACAGCGGGTAAGCATCAGATCGATTGCAACTAGGCATCTCACCGTCTGACCTCTATCCATTGTCCTTTGAACCAAATGAAATGCCTCATTGCCAGGCCCGATTTCCGAAGCAGACTTTTTTATCTGGGAGGCTCTGATTTGCGGGCCGAAGGATACACCTTTCGTATGTCTTCCTATTTTTCATTCATATCATAGAGTAATGAATTTACTAAGAACCACTAAACATCTATGATCTCGGACATATAGGAGGGTGGCGTGTTCGTAGCCAAGCTCACATTTGTATGTCACCATTCAAGACAAACTTCGTTTCAATTTGGAAAGATGATCTATTGTACACCAGCCTCAGGATTATCCACTCTCGCCATTCAAGATGAAGTTTGAGCCTCCGCTCCTCCATCCAAACAGTACCCTGATTCTTTTCGATTTCATTTTACAAAGTATTCACGAGGCACAACAGTTTATCCGGATGGTACAGTCTGTATCTCTATCCTGCATACTCCTGGCGATGATCCGACAATGTACGAACAAGCTTCGGAAAGATGGAGTCCCGTGCAGTCAGTCGAAAAGGTCATTTTGAGTGTAATCTCCATGCTTGCAGGTACGCCCAACTTGAAGTGCGAACGATGTATGATATTGAATTCCTTCTGCAGAACCAAACCTGGAATCAGGCGCCAACGTCGACTGCTGTAAGCTTTACCGCGAAAATAAAGAAGAGTACGAACGCCTTGTTCGGGAGTTGATCAAACAGCAATTAGGCCTGTAATTACAAATGGAAGTGCTTTAATGCACATTGAAGTACAACATACAATGTCCCAAGATGTTCCATGCCAATTAAAACACTTATTGCCTCTTCTTGAACGTCCTCCAACCAACCTCTTTTCCTACCAAATGTCTTTGAATGTATTCGTTTCTCCACACTCCCAATGGATCAACATTTTCCATGACCCTCGTAAAGTCGTCAAATTTGGGGTAAACCTCCCTGAGCTCGGTCGGCGTAAATGGATGCGCTTTGGCCCAATGCGGACGGCCTCCGTGCCGGATAACGATCGACTCGAAGGCCGAAAAAAGAGTGCGATAAGGTACTGAGAAGCCGTACGGTCTGTGACAACAAAGACGTTAACCTTCAAGATGTAGTGATAAACGTGTGTGAAAAATCATACTTATACTGCACAATCCCGATCCAACATGTCAGCCTGCCAAAGGCTGGACTCAGCCATATGTCGTCGGCGGCTGAGAAGCGGATTTCGATGGGAAAGTGAGGTCGGAGACCCTTAGGGTTATCGAATTCTTTTCTGAGGAATTCGCGGAATTCAGTTAGGCACGCACGGGTGTTTTCATATGGAATGGCCCATTCCGTGGTATATTGTGGGTACTAACGGTGTAAAAAGAAATATAGCAAGGGTGCGACGGCAAAATGGAAGGTGGAAGCGGACTCACCCGACAGTCGACATTAAAAATCTTGTAACTGTCGTCTACACCTTCTGAATCCTCCCGAGTCAACCAACACGCGAACTTGGCCACTTGGTTATTAAAAGGTCGATGGTATCTGGCGATAAAAAGAAGAAATTGAATGACGTGATGCCCAAAGAAAGTATGCCAGACCCATTGGCCACCAGGGTTTGTGGGCTAGAGCAGTGATAAAAAAGAAGGGACTCATCAAAAAGAGAAAACTAACCTCGTCCGTTCGATTGCAGTAACTAACTCTAATTACATCCTTTGTTGGATACCACCACAGCCTGACATGCTGCGCTTTGCTTACATGCTCGTCTAATCTTGTGACCACTTCCTCGAAATTCAAACTCTTTTGCAGCTCTTTTAACCGAAAGGAGGGCTCAACGGCCAGGGTTACAGATAGAACGAGTCCCGTCGCGCCTAGACCACACAAGCTTGCTAAAAATAAATCGGTGTGTTCATCACGCGAACACGTTTGACGCGTCCCGTCCGCAAGCAGGAGAGTAAGGGAGATGACAGAAGTGGAGATGACACCAAAATGCAGGCCTGAACCGTGCGTAGCAGTCGCAATCACGCCTCCGAGCGTCTGCTCTGAGATAGAGCCAACGCTACTCATGGCGAGGTTATTCCGCGCCAAATGACTATGCAAGTCTCGAAGAGTGATCCCGCCTTGCGCGGCGACATAACATTTCTCTGTGTTAACCTGTAAAAGTTAGATACAAGGGTGGACGCTGAGACAACACTGAGTCAAACCTCCAACACTCTGTTCAGCTTTGTCATACGAATCATGAAGTCCTTTGTGCAAGCAAGGTCACTAGGACTGTGACCCACGCCGACGGCTCTGACCGTCTTCCGCTCTCGCTTCCCAAGCTCTAGGACGAGCTCACAGTGATACTCGGTCTCCGGCTCAAAAACCGCAGCAGGTAAACATGTGTACGACCTTCCCCAATTTGTGAAACGGGCCTTGTTTCTTGGAACTGTGATAGGAGCCAACTGAGAGTAAAGATCCTTTAGGGATATCCTGTTACTAGGACTCGTTGCAGCTACAAAGGGCATCATGGCGTGTTTCCTCCACTAGGCAAATGGGGCGTTATATAACCAGCATGAACCCTTAAGAGAAACACTGGAGTATGGTAAACTCTTTTGGATCGAGATTACAAAATCTTGACCGTGATCGGAACTTCCCGAATGGGCGACTGATAAGGACGAGATCTCACCGGCCAATCTATCCCTGATCATAGAAAGTTCAAATAAGATCCATAAGCATTGTCATCGATAGCAGATCCAATAGTAAGCAGACAAATAAAGAATCCAAGGCTTAAACTAGGAAATCGAATGTGACCCTACAAGAGGTACATGAGCGGTCATGAAAAAGGGGTAGTCGGAAGCACTAACCTTCCCCACTCCTGACCATTGTAAAGCAGAGATCCACGGACTTCAGCGCTGTCCATCTCCAGACCGATCTCAAACTCTTCAGGAAGGTCGGTATTTAGCTTATTTCCTGCAAAAGTAGAAACGCTTACCGGTATAGAATCCACCTGATTGCACCATTGCCGCATTTTGCCTAAATGTGGGCAATGACGACAAGTCCACAGTCCACTTGCACAGTTCCGTAGTCTCTCCTTCGTCAGTGTATCTCATGATTTTGTCCGATTCGCTTGTGTATAATGTCGCAACGAATGAGGAGTCTAATAAAAAGCAAGTAAGTCATTCGCAAGCTGATTGAGACATTGACGGGGATCTACCTTCTGCAAACCGTGAGAATTTGCTATGAACAATATCCATTAGTCAAACTGGATTCTAGAAGAGATGTCACGATGATAGAGGGTACTGACCAGAACTTCGTCGAAAGCCGTTGCCTAAATGGATCATTGGTACCGAGGGCGATCGTCAGCACGATAAAACACATGCTCAAGTGACATACCCTTTTCTGAGAATTGCCCCCTTGGAAACCAGGTACTGCAACCTAAATAGCACATAGCGCCCACTCAGTGGGCACACGCCAGTCTTAAAAAGGATTTCACAAACCTATTTTCACATATCTGGACCCCAGCATCGTTGTGTTTGATATAAGCCGGCCTCTTCAACCAATCTTCCTGCTCGGCCGGGAATTTGACTTTCATCACATAAGATCTAGGTGCAATCACACTCGACACGAGTGGTCGCTTCGCAAGTCCGTAAGCGGCCGCACCACGGAGCGTGGCGGTATCAGCATCCGGGGGTCGTGCAATGACATCGATGCGCGAGCCAAACCCTTCTCTTACGCGCTGTTTGAGATATTCGCTCCCAGCAAAACCACCGACAAGGAGAAGTGCGTGAATCCGTTGGTCAACACGGGAAAGTTGGGCTTCGATCAGACCAAGAACCTGATGTATTCGGAGTCCACTAAGTTCGCATGAATCACAAACAACACATTGCGACATACCTCATTGACCACGGGATCAAAGACTTCTCGCCTCAACAGGTTTCCGGGAATTGACAGCTGCCCATTAATCAATCCCACAGAAGGATCATGGGGATCCTCCGGATTGAAACACGTAAAGTGGAACATATTTTCTGTCCACATGCATGGGGAAAAGTCAATGCAATAACTAATGATACAAAGGATCACGGACCGTCATCTGCAACACCAGCGTAATTATGTTTATCCGTCTCACTGAAAGAATGCACTGTTTACACTAAGCCGCTGTTCCTGTATTAAAGACTCAAGACTAACTGAAATAAGCCAATGAGGGCGGATCAAGATGTGCAGGATGGTCTTGTAACAATGTCTAGAAAATCTTTAGAGTAGCTCTCCTCATCCCAACAAGAAACTCACCTTGACCAACTCACGGAACCTAAGATCCAAAAAAAGACTACCACAGTTCGCACCTGACCTTGTGCACATCTCCGCAATTTCCAGATTTGCCATTTGCCCTATTATCTAGACAGAAACGCATCAGTACCATTTCATTCAATCGTCGAACGACCCACCTTATACACTGCTAAATCTACCGTACCACCTCCCGCATCGCAAACCATGAAGTTTTGACTCGGCTTTAAGCGATGCAAATCCGTCAGATATGCACAGTGGACGGCAGCTGCTTCAGGTTCCGTTATGATCCTTAGACGGTCTTTCCAAGTTGTATCTTCTGCATGGGAGCTTGCCACGAGACCGGCCTTGATGGCTGCTGAACGCATGACACCACAGCCCAGAGCATCCCATGCAGCTGGGACTGTGAGCCAGACATCGGCCGAGTCTACCGAACTCTGTCAGAGAAGAAAGAGCGAAGAGAGTCGGGAGGGACGCACTAAGATCTGCGACTGCACCAATATCACGTGTAATCTGTTCCTTCGCATATTCCCAGAGACAACTCAAAAAATCCTGGATGAGGTCAATAGGACGCTTCCCGGGCTACAAATAGGAGTCAGTTATGCCACCACCGTCATTTTCCAATAATGGGCACTCACCGGCAAAGCAGGCAATCTGGGATCAATTGAAGACTCGTCGCGCAACGCCTGAGGCTCCAAGAACAACTTGAACCACTCGCAACGCGTCGTACCCGGTATTGGGCTTGCATTTTTAGCTTCTATACCCCATGCCAAGACCTGTCCATGCTCGTCGTATAAGAGGACAGTGGGAATCTATTGCGGTATAAATCCCGGTGTGAAACTGTATTTAGCCGTCAACTCACCTTCCTGAAAGTCTCGAAAGATCCTGGCCAGTTAAGGATCTGTTGAACCCTACCGCCAGCGATACGTGACGAGCCATATGCCTTTGAAACGGAATGATAAGTTTGGTAGTTATCTCACTTAGCAAGAACATCACTTACAACACCAGAGAATGTCGTGCCTTGGGAAGATAATGATTAATGGGCTTTTTTAAAAATACAACGTACTTACCAAAATCAATCGAAACTGACATTTTCCCCTCGTCCTTCTCTGCCTCTACAGGATATTGGCTCATCCTTGCCATTGCTGCTGGGAGGGTTTGGAGATTCGACATGGGTGAAGTAGATGTGGAGATAGGAAAACCCTGATTGAATGCCGAGCCGTTGAAGGTAGTTGAAGTTGCGGTATTAAATGACCCGTATTCATTCTGTCCCCACTGTGGGCCCGTACTTTGCTGCTGCTGATAAGCAGCATTAGGGAAGGTATTTGTATGTGCCTGTGGAAGCTGGGAGACGGGCTGCTGAAAATACCCCATTGGTTTCTCCAGGACAGGCTGCTGCCCCGGTTGAGTAGTGACCAAGCCTCTATGAGCGGCATGTTTGGTATTCGATAAACTCGGCTCCTCTTTTTCAGTTCCACAGCAGCCCATGGTGGTCAAAAGTCAAGAGACGCGAAGGACTCTACACGGTGAGAACTTACTGAACCCTATGGCTAGCGGAGCAACGAGCACAGCCGCTCCGTGCCTGTATCACGCCATAAAACATGTCGACTCGCACTCTCTCCAAAGAATTGAGTTCTTTGGCTAAAACATGGACCAGAGATCCTTTTCGACCAAATCTTCAATTGTCATCCTTTCTCAAATCCCTTGCCGCGCATCCACGACTGACAAAACGACCCGTTGAGGATGCTCGTTCGCTACAGAATAATGAAATGATGAAAAAGGTGCCATTTTACTCTTGTGTGTGTGGGGTGTATTGCTCAGCCCTTGTTTAGTATCCGCTTTCTGAGAAGATGCTGCAACCAGCTTCAAAACCTATGTATTATGAACGTCTGGTTCAAGGATACGAACAGAGTGCGCAAGGGATAAGAAGACCTTGGTGGAAGGTCTTCTTCGGAATTTGGTGAATCGCTTCTACCCGCAGCGGGGTATTATTGAATCAATAATCGTGAATGTTCAGTACTCAGTGCCAACAGCAAGCCGTTCTCCAGCCTGCGTCCGATTATATCAAAACTCCCCTAAGTTATGGCTGTGCCAGTCCACAATTTATTACCTGTACCGTTTAGGACATGCAGTTGCTTAAATTACATTTGTACAGGAATCCATTGAGAATCTGTCTCCTCATGGATGTTCATCGAAATGACTCGGGACCAATGGGTACAGAAATTATTTGTTTCTAATTTTACCCACTTCAGCGTACGCTTGGTGTAAGGTTCAATCATCGTGCGATCATAATCGATCCGATCGGTGAAAATTAAGCAAAGCCTCCTGAGGATCACTGTGGTCAAAACACCTTCCAGCCGCGTTGCGAGAGAACAATTTACGGGGCCTGTTACACCATTTGTAGTTGACTGACAGTTTATTCTGTATTTGGGAGAGGGAAATGTGAAATACGAACCTGGAGCTACAGCCCAATGCATCATAGACTAGTCTTCTTCCTCTAGAATTTCATTTTTGCCTTCTCGTGCCTATCAGGAAAACGCACCGATCAACTTTGTCATTGCCTTGGACCAATAGAAGGGGAAATATCACTAACCTTTTCAGTTAAACTCTGGCGCTTTTCTCTCGTCTTCCTCCGCACTTTCAAGTATTTTCCGAGAGGGGAATCGTTCAACTTCTCTCTAATCTTCTTCTCCCATTCTTGCACGTCACCGATCTTCGACGGGAATCGTTCAACTTCTCTCTAATCTTCTTCTCCCATTCTTGCACGTCACCGATCTTCGACGGCGCAAAGGTAACACCTGTCCTCTTCTGCTCTATCCAACGAGAACTCTCCTCAACCCTCTCTAACATCGTCTTCACGATTCCATGCTCTTTTCCTGAACTCATCTTTGTCTTCGAATTCGCGTTCTTGAGATTCCTGCGTAACAAAACTACCACGGGCACGACAACCTCAGGGAACCCAATACTCCCATGCACAGGCTCACTCGCAAGCCATTCTGTGAACATGAAGGCCGCCTCCTCTGCTAACCCTTCTGATAGCACTCGCGTCCTCACATACTGCTGCGGAATCCGGATTTGCACATCAAAATCGAGTGCCTTCAAAGTGGATGATTTCGGACGCGAGGAGGGCGAAACACAGGCAGAGAGAATAGGAACGAGGTAAGACGAAAGAGGAATATATATTTGAGTACGTTTTGAGAGGTTCAAAAGCGAACGGATGATTTGGAGGTGAAAAGGGTATGAACGGCCGTTAGGGACAAGTCTGATTAATTGACATTTCTCCGTTCGCGTACGAGAAAATGAAGTGAAAACTCACTTTATAGCACCAAGCGAAACCTGAACAAGGGGATAGATGAGCGGCCGCAACTGACTTTCCTTCTCACTTGCTACCACCGAGGACACATCACATGCTCTTCCAAGGACAATGCACCAAAAGTCGACAGAATGGACAAACTGCCAGTTGTAAACATTTTTGTACGACTCCTAGAAGTAGATATCATGTAAGATCCTGGTATAACTCATTAACGAAAAATCCATGTCACACCTTTGTCTTGACTTTCAAACTGTTTCGCAGGTGAATAGCTAGCTGCCGGACGTACCCGAAGGCATGCTGATACGCTACTGTGTGGTCAAGACAAAACACATCTGAAGCTGAATTCTTCATGAGGTTGATTGAAGGCAATGTATATGCCGTCGTCGATTTCGATGCCCGAACCAATATCAAATATGTCGACTACAGAAGTATGAGTATTTGCCAAAATTATGAATTTGACAGTTCACACCTTCAGGATGGCGTCAAGGATAGATTCATCTGATGAAGTTGCTAATCGTCGAACGGATAGGAACGCCGCTATCCGTATGCCATCGGCACCTGTCGACCACAAGTCTAGGCATTTCTGAGAAGCGGGAGGAGGTCAAATCTTGTCTAGAAAGTATCAGCAACGTATACCTTAAGATAAGTCTTGACAGATTTTCTACTAGTGATAATGTAAGGAATGAGTTTCGCACTCTCCGTAAGGGCCAAGCGCAAAGTGTCTTCTTCTGTTAATTGAGAGAGCATATGCGTTATGTTGGAGAAATATGACAGAATCAACTTTTGTAACGTTTTGAATTTTTGAGTTTGAGTAGGTGGTTTACTTTAAAAATGTGATTATAACCATTGCATGTATAAACGAGAGGGAAAGTCACTCACAACTTGCCATTTGGCAGTGTTTTGTAAGGGATGTGGTACTCCAGTACAACAGGTGTGTATCGGAGGGCCGTTAATACCAATTTGTTGTACACTAGCAAAAAGGTGTGATTATCAAACGGTAAGGAAGAAGTAAACATGCAACTTACCAGACGAGCTATCTATCGTCCAAGCAAGAATTTGACCATCTTCATTCATGTGTGCAGCCGATCTAAAAGCAACAAGCAATTTCCGCAAAGCACGCAGCGAGTGTTGCTATCAAGCGTCAGGCTTCTTTTTTTTCACGAACAGACTGCGAACGGACTTGTAGCAGAGACTTTTGCCATCCTCGCAGATGCTCTTTAGTTAAGACTGGGATATTCTCTCCTCCATCCATGTCAACATCCCCATCCCGGTCTTCAGTCTCGTTTAAGGCGGATTCTGGACGATCACTTGGATCAAATTCCAGTAGTTCCTCATCGTTTTCTTGGAGGTATTTGTAGAACTCGGGATCTGCTTCCGCCAATTTTGATAGTTCTAGCACATGGTGTTCACCTTCCTCTGTAGAAAAACTCAATAAATAGGGGGAAAATCACAATAAGTAATACATGCCATCGAAATCGTCCACAGAGGCAAAGGAGGCGTTGCCGTCCGAATCATAACCACTAGATTCAGCATCCCCATCATCTGTGCCTAACTGTATTCCCGAAATCAGTATGAAGAAAATTTGAGCGACAGATTAGACACACTGCTTCATCTTCTTGTATGTCCTCTTCGTCGCACCCTTCCACGAAATCTCCGTTAAGAAAGTCGTCCACCGTCATTCGATTCGCACTAATTAATGAGTCCATGATGTTGACTGTTACTCAAACGGCAGAGCGTACTTATTAGAGCCTTTGAGTACTCCCCCCCGATCTTCTGCATCGTCCGTGATAGATCGTTCTTTTCCTTTGCCTTCTCTGTGCCCTCTCCGACCTTGAATTTTCTTCTTGATCTGCTTAGCTTTCTGCCGTGCTTGAATTGTTTTTTTCAGTTGACCACTAGTGGCAAACTTCTTGGTTGCTTTTTTTGCTCCTTTTCCCATCTTAGTTTGCACCTTAATTTACGGTTTAAGGAAGTCGGAATGAATAGTGAAGGTCAAGTTTTGATGTCGAAAAAACGGCCTGAGGAAAACTTACATAACCCAACTGTGCATCTCCATGCCACTTTAAAGCTTTAACCCGGAAAGTCCATTTAAACGACGACATTTCAAGATCTGAACTTATACTTTCATACAGATGTCAGAGTCCACTCTCCAGGTTCTCACAGAAGCCAATGAACTCCTTGCGGCTCATACAGCTCTTATCCTTCGTGTCAGGTCGGCCCAACAGATTCATCGGCTGGAGCTCAAAGAACTGGATTCGCCGCCCTTGGAGGTCCTAAAACTTCCTCTTATTCCATCTTCTCCCGCGACTCCTGAGGAGGAGGTGGAGGCGGAGGCGGGATCACCTTCATCACCCCCCCCACAGAATGCGCTAAGACAGGATCTTACTCCAGCTAAACGAGCTCGTGCGGCCCGCTACGTAAACTACGTCCCAGAAGAGGAGACTATCAGGAATGACTACTCGCAAAGATACGTCGATGGCGGGGAGTGGCCACAAAACTGGGTGTTGGGCGCTGAGCTCGAGCATCGTTTCGAAGAGTAATCTTTTTTGTCGACCTTATCTTTCTTTTGCTGATTTAATACGACCAGATACCCCAAGCAGAAGCGATTGCTTGATCTCAAAAAGGCGGCCGTTAATCAATACGCCCTACAACCTATGTATCTACCATATCCCGATTTTACGTCTCTTCATCCGAGCAAGTTCGATGTAATACTCCTAGATCCGCCGTTCAACTCCACATTCACGTGGGATCACCTTCAAGAACTTCCAGTACCTTCTCTTGCAAGTGATCCGAGTTTCGTCTTTCTCTGGGTGGGAAGCGGCGCTGGAGAAGGGTTGGAAAGAGGACGCGAAATACTGGCGAAGTGGGGTTACCGAAGATGCGAGGATATTGTATGGATTAAGACGAACAAGACAACAAACCAGGGCCCTGGGGCAAGTCGTGTTCTCACTTTTTTTATATTTAAACTTCTCACACTATACATTAGACAGACCCACCAACAACTTCCATATTTACTCGAACGAAACAACATTGCCTAATGGGCATCCGAGGAACCGTCCGACGTTCGACAGATAATTGGTTTGTTCACTGTAATGTTGGTCAGTAACCTTCTCATGATTGCTATTCTTGCCTAACTCCCCCCAGATACCGATGTTATTATTTGGGAGGGAGACGCGGCAGATCCAACACGCAAGCCACCCGAAATGTACAACCTTATCGAAAATTTCTGCCTCGGCATGCGTCGACTCGAGATATTCGGCAAACAAACCTCTCTTCGTCGCGGCTGGGTGACAGTCTTTGGTCCAGGTCAGGAAGACCGTCTGCCCTACGCCCCGGATGGTACAGGAAAGATCCCTATTGGAACATGCGATGGCGATCAAATTGGAACACCTATGGTTGCTGGAAGATGGACTCAAGAAAGCTGGGAAGATGGAATTAAGGAACTATCAGGGAGTGGGAAAGCAGTGGTACCTATGACCCTGGAGATTGAAACACTGAGGCCGAAGTCGCCTCTCAGACCAGGCCAAGCTACTGCATCTGGTGCAACACACACACCTTTGGGAACCACCAATGGAGGTGGTGGCATTCTTGGTATGCCAGTGGGCATGGGCATGGGCATGAATATGACCACCTCTGTTCCAAGATTTTCTACTGGTAACAGGGTGATGATGGGTAATGCGGTGAACACCACAATGATGATTCCCCAAAATCAACTGATGGTTCAACCTGTGATGGGTGTGAATACGGACCCAATGGGTATGGTCATGGCTGATATGGAGGAATTGATGGGCAACTGGAATCCTATGATGGGTAGCATTGGTGGCAATATTGGTTTGAGTGTTGGTATACCAGGTGGAGGTACAGGTGTGATGCAATCAGGAGTGATGGGCAATAACCGGGGAGTACCAAATGCACTAGCCGTCACTGGCATGGGTATCAATTTGGGAAATCAAGGTATTCCTGTGCAGATGCTGAACCAACTGGGACCAATGGGCATGGGCAACATCAATACCTTCCATGGTATACCCAGTGGTGGAGGATTTGTTGGTGGTATGGGTCCTCTCTTCAATAATGAAATGAATTCTAGCTGGATGGAGCAGGGGCAGTTTGGGAGTATGGAAAATGGTGGATGGAGTGATGGCCAGACCATGGGTGGAATGAATATGGTTTCTGGCTTTAATTCTGGCATGAATATGGGGAATATAAATCTGGGTGGCCACAACCATACATGGGGTTCAGGCAGTTTTTAATTTGTTTGCAATTTAACCAGCCATTTAATAGGGTATGTGGCCTTTCCAAATTCCATGCTGTCCTTTATATGGTGCTGTGATTCATGTCTCCTGGTATAGCATCAGTGAGACCTATCAAGCCTTGTGAACTGGATCCATGGTCTTTTGACACCTAGCTGCCAATATGATATCCAGGTTCATGTTTTTCGTAATTCATTTGAGATTGCACCATTATATTTATCCAGATCTTTGTCACCTGTTGTCAGTCACATGGAGTCACACAAAGGAGCAACTTTCTCTGCAGATATTTCATGAGTGAGTTGATGTCCATCGATGCACATGCTCAATGATTGACTTGGGATTTAGATCTGATATGCTGCATATGACATCAGCATGGCTTGTCATAATGAAATTCCTCAATTCCCGACCACTTTTTCTCAAAAGAAACCAAATCAATGATGAGATATTCAGTGTGATGACTGGTGACAAGATCTGGGTAAATATAGTATGCAGAGAGAAACATTATTTTTTTGGGTACCCCAGCACAGTGCGTTGCATCGCAACGTGTCGTTTAACATCTTGCGTGGGAAATATATTCCAGCACATCTCCGTTGATCATTGTAACAGAACAACATCAGGGAAAGACAGACAAACTTTGCAGAAATAACAATTCTATAGCAATTAAAAAGGTCAGTCAATGTCATTGTTCGCAGTGCACCTGCTGATAGCATTCATTGCACCACTTTAGATGCCCGCCATTCGTACAAATGACTCTACCTCGGATCAGGAGAACATTACTTACAGTCAAACAAATGCACGCCGCTCCGCACGGATAAGGAACAGCAAACCTTACCAATTTCCATCCTCGGATGAATTTGAGACGGAAAGTGTCCTTCAACGTCACGGTCGCCGGCGCCCCCGTGGGGGCAACTCTGTAACTTTGAATTCCCAGACGACTTCCCGTCTCAGTTCTGACGAATCTGTCAGTGCTATCACCTTCCGAAATTCCTCTCGTGGCATGACATTCACTGGTCCTATCATAATATCCGGCGTTCATCTTCGTCCTACCATTGCATTTGACACTTTCTGGCTGTTTGCGGCGGAAAGAAAGGCCATAGACGACAGAAAGCGTGCCGGGGAACCTGCTCCGTAAGTGATTCACGTGTTCGTGACGTGATCCTGAACTAACGTTATTGCAGATGGACGAATGACGAGATTCTACAGAAGTATTTTTTCTGCAACACGTTTCGCGTGCTGGATAAAGGCTGCCAATTCCTCATCACGGAAGTGATCGAAAAAGGGTCACAAGATCCCGAGGAGGTCGTTTTCAGAGTAATTCTCTTCAATCTCTTTACCAAAATCGAGACTTGGCAGCTTTTGGATGCGGAGCTAGGCCCTCCAACATGGGCAACCTACAACCATGAGAAGTATGCCAAAGTACTGTCTAAAGCAGTCGCAGATGGTCTTCCACTCTACACCGAGGCCTACATCAAACCAGCTCCTCACTTCGGCCACAAGCGGAACTTTAGAAACCACCTCTGTTTCCTTGAGGTGTTAATGGACAACAAGTTATACTCTAGACTCCTGGTTGCGCCATACATGGCTGATGTCTATGAGTTCTTGTATTCATTTCCGAGCTTGGGCTCCTTTTCTGCCTACCAACTCATACTCGGCTTGTCGTATACGAACGTCCTCAATTTTCATCGAAACGACTTCGTCGTATCCGGTCCTGGATCTATTTCTGGCTTGGGCAAGATATTTGGGAAGACTTGGATCTCCAACAAAAATGATATGGCTTTCCATCAAGAGGTCATGCGGTACTTCGTCGACAATCAAGATTACCATTTTAAGCGTCTCGGCTTGCACTTCTCTGGCCTCGGCCCAAAGAAATTGCCAATGGACATTGCCGACATTGAGCACACACTTTGTGAAGTGGACAAGTATTGCAGAGCTGCACATCCCCATCTTAAAGGAGCTCGTCGGCATATTACTCGTCTTTTCACTTCACGTGCTCATCCAAATCCGAAAGTTGCTGCTCTGCCAAAGGCCTGGAGTCATCCTGCTCGAACAGTGCCTCGAATCCGGCCGGGGACAACACTGCGTCATGAGAAGCGGTATGAAATTAATTATATCAGTGATCATCGAGAAAATGAAGCTGAACGACAATACCATGTGTATTGGGTTGGTTATCCTGCCAGTGATGCTACTTGGGAGTATGAAAATGCTCTCTTGGATGAGGCTCCTGCTGCAGTGCAAGAATACCTTAAGAAGAAGGGTTTGACCCACAGTTAGAATGTCTTTACCCATCTCATCTAGATTGTTTTGGAAGCATGTAAAATTATTTATGGTTGCTGCTTTTAATTATCTTTAATTTAGATGTTGGACAATTTTACTGTTTTGTAATTGCTTATGGGTAGCTGGGGGTATGGGTCTCAAGTTCTAGTGCTGTTCTGGCCTGGCTTGGCCTGAAAGCCATGGCTTTGGCCTGGCCTGAGATGGCTTTGGCTTTGTCAAACCTCAGGCCAGGCCATGATCAATGGCTTTGGCCTGGCTCTGGCTTGGCTTGGCCCAGGCCACAGCCTGAATATATAATAAGTAAATTAAATTTATTAAATATACAATACATACATAATACTATCTACTGTGTTCAAAAACAGAAACAAAAAGGATTTTGAATCCTCCTTGGTGTTCAGAAATGAGAAATGCAAGCAAAGAGGGTTCATACCCTTCTTGTTGCTCAGAAATAAGAAAAAACACAAACAGAAGGGTATTACAGCGGTTTGCAGAAAGCTAGGCGGTCAATGGGATCAGCCGCGTTTAGGGATTGCCGCGGGTACGAGAAACCCGCGGGTAAATGTCACGGGTTGCTCCGGGGTACGGGTCCGGGTTG